>Ga0209426_1001937_pt1 | contig 10725 bp, 10 predicted proteins | sample Deesub1362B_J571_FD_187697 | JGI IMG/M metagenome (GOLD analysis project Ga0209426, IMG submission 187697) | Deep oceanic, basalt-hosted subsurface ecosystem from Juan de Fuca Ridge flank, Pacific Ocean, CORK Borehole 1362B_J2.571 (SPAdes)... ...
TCTAGTTGGGGCTTTCCAAGATCTCCTGGCGGGAGACCGGGCCGAAGATCGCCCGGCTGGCCGGGGAGCCATTGTAGGGGTTGGCTAACCCTCGGTGGTGGGGATGAAGATCCGGAAGGGGAGCGGCTCGTAGGCCAGGTTCAGGCTGACGAACCCCTGGCTCCATCCGCCTACGGCGTAGATCACCATATCCGCCAGTGTGACTCCCGGGCTTTGCCACACTCCTACGACAGGAGTCTCCACCGACGTCCACTGATCTTCGCGCGGATCGTACCGCTCGTTGAAGTCGAGTTGCCCTCCGCCGATGGCGTACAGTCGCCCCCCCAGGGCCACCAACCCCAGCCCCCCTCGCCTCACCATCATGGAGGCACACACCTCCCATCGATCCTCGGCGGGGTAATAGACGGCGCAGGTATCCAGTTCCCGGCCGTTGAAATACCCGCCGACGACGTAGATCCGATCCTCCAGCGGGGCAGCAGCCGCCACCGTGCGGGGGGCGGGCATCGGCGCGCGCGTCTCCCACCGGCCTTCCTGCGGGTCGAACACGAACGTCCCCGCCGAGACCGTCTGGCCGTCCGTGCCTCCGAACAGGTAGAGCCGATCCTCGTACACGGCCAGGGCGTAGCCGCAGCGAGGGGCGGGCAGTGGTTCGGCCTGTTCCCATTGGCCCGCCGCCGGGTCGAAGACCTCCAGCACGTCCGTCGCTGCTCCGCCCTCCGTACACCCCCCGGGCACATAGGCCTTCCCGTCGATCACGCCGCCCGTCACGTATGTGACCGGCGTGGGTTTCTCGGGCCCCCGGCTCCAGGTGTCGTCGATGGGGTTGTAGACCTCAACAGCGCCGGTGATTCCCTCCGGTCCCTCCCCACCGATGGCGTACAACCGTTCCTTCAGAGCCACCAAGGCCAGCCCCGCCCGGCGGGTCGGCATCTGCGCCCGCTCCGACCAGTGGGAGTCCTCGCCGATGACGACCCCGACCTGCCCCTCCTCCTCGGGCTGCACGGGCAGCAGGTTGGTCGGAGGCTCGGGGGAGACCGTGGGAGAGAACCATGAGAGCAGGGTCCCGCCGAGGGCGACCAAGAGGGCGGCGATCAGGGTGAGACGGCGGAACCAGGGGAGGGGCGGCGGGGAGGGCGGTGCCTCGGCCGGCGTCGCAGCCGAGGGGACGTCCACCCATCCCCGCTGCACCGCGATCATCGTCGCTTCGGTACGGGATTCTGCCCCCAGTTTGGTGAAGATGTTGCGCAGGTGGACCTTGACGGTGTTGGTGCTGATGCCCAGGCGGTAGGCGATCTCCCGGTTGGTGGCCCCCGTCGCCACCAGCTGTAGGACCTCCCGTTCCCGCTCGCTCAGCGGTTCGCCGTACTCCGCCACGGCTCCCCTTTCCGATGCAGGAGGGGCAACCAGCCTATGTCCCTTCCTCCCACGACGCCAGGTACTTCTCCTGCTCCGGCGTCAGTTTGTCGATCTCCACGCCCATCGCGTGTAACTTCAGTCGGGCGATCTCCCGGTCGATCTCCTCTGGCACGGGGTAGACGGTGCGTTCCAGTTCGTCGGCGTGCTGCCAGATGTAGACCGCGCTGAGGGCCTGGTTGGCGAAGGACATATCCATCACCGCGCTGGGGTGCCCTTCGGCAGCGGCCAGGTTGACCAACCGGCCCTCCGCCAGGAGATAGATGCGGCGGCCGTCGGGCAGGGTGTACTCGTCCACAAAGGGACGGATACGGCGCGGTGGCTCCACCGCCATCTCCTCCAGGGCTGGGATGTTGATCTCCACGTTGAAGTGACCGGAGTTGGCGATGATCGCTCCGTCCTTCATCACCTCGAAGTGCTGTCGGTCGATCACGTTGATGTCGCCCGTGGAGGTGATGAAGATGTCGCCCTGGGGAGCAGCCTCGATCATCGGCATCACCCGGTAGCCGTCCATCACCGCCTCCAGCGCCCGGAGGGGGTCCACCTCGGTGACGATGACATTTGCCCCCATCCCCTGGGCCCGCATTGCGATACCTCGGCTGCACCATCCGTAGCCGGCCACCACGACCGTCTTGCCGGCGATGAGGACGTTGGTGGCGCGGATGACCCCGTCGATGGTGGACTGGCCGGTGCCGTACCGGTTGTCGAACAGGTGCTTGGTCATCGCGTCGTTGACGGCGATGATCGGGTAGCGGAGGACGCCGTCCTTCGCCATCGCCCGCAGCCGGATGACGCCGGTGGTAGTCTCCTCCGTGCCGCCGACCACGTTCTCGATCAGGTCGGTCCGATCCTTGTGAAGCGTGCTCACCAGATCGGCCCCGTCGTCCATCGTGATGTGGGGCTTGTGGTCGAGGGCGGCGTGGATGTGCCGGTAGTAGGTCTCGTTGTCCTCTCCCTTGATGGCGAAGACGGGGATCTCGTAGTAGGCGACCAGCGCTGCCGCCACGTCGTCCTGGGTGGAGAGGGGGTTGGAGGCGGTGAGGACCACCTCCGCCCCGCCTGCCTGAAGAGTGCGGGCCAGGTTGGCCGTCTCCGTGGTGATGTGGAGGCACGCGGAGAGCCGTACCCCCTTCAGGGGCTTTTCTTTCTCGAACCGTTCTCGGATCAGCCGCAGGACCGGCATCTCCCGCTCCGCCCACTCGATGCGCAGGCGGCCCTGGGGAGCCAGATCTAGATCTTTGACGTGATAGTCGCTTCCCATACTAGTATGCTCCTTTACGTTCAGATTTTGCCATCAGGTACGATACTCGGTTATCAGTGAGCGGTCTTCCTGAAACCCTCGGCAGATATGGCGAATGGGACAGTGAGGACAATCTGGTTCGGCGTGATTATAGCAGTAGTGAGTCCCAATGTACATCAATCCATCGTCCAGATCGCCCGCCGTATAGAGTCCCTCCTCTAGCAAAAAGACCAAAGGAATGCGCTGGATCTGGACCGTGCGGGGGGTGCCTTTAAGCACTCTCAAGTGGTGATAACATAGATCACAGTAGATCTCAAACAACCGAGAGTCACGTTTCGCCCGAGTGCTCCCCTTCTCTCGGATGTTGGTAACCCGGATGTAGGTTGTTCCTTCTTTGCCTTTGCCAGAATGGAGCACTTCCCATCTCTCATATTCTTCTAGCGTGGCCCATTCAAGGAAAAAACCTGTGCGGAAGAGCACTCGTCCCGCGTTGCTGTCGAAGGGTATCTCAAAACTGTAGGATCCCCAGCCCAGATCCTCTCGTCTTACAAGGCGAAAAGTGTGAACGATCCACTTGGCATACAGATGAGATGCCTTATAGCCGATGGCTTTGCCCAGTCCATATCGGGGGTGCTCTTTGAGCTGCTTGGACATCACCTCGGCTGAATCCCATTGCTCAATGTAGTGGGACAACACCTCGGGCCTGCGCGTCTCGTCCTGCTCGTCGCGAGTGAGGAGAAGAGGAACCGCCAGCGGAGTACCCCAACGAAACACAGCGTAGTTCAGAACCTGCTGAGCACCGTCTAGGAATAAATTGTACTTACTTGGACTGGACTGGTTCGCCTCGGCCCATTTCTCCGCCCGTTGCTCCTTCAAAAGGTCATGAACCGCAGTGATGTGGTCTACAGCGATACCCAGCTCTTGAAAGAAGGCTTCCGGTTTATGGAGGAACCTCACTTCACGGCGATACAGATCGTTGGTTACCTCCACGAGAAGGCGCCGGACTCCCTCGCTATCTGGCCCCTGATCCAGGACAGCGTTGAGGAGCAAGTAGCGCATCAACAGATCCTGCCGGGTGCATGCACCGTCACGACGGTCCAGTTCCAAGGGCAAACCGGTTCCCGGGTCAAAGTAATGGCTGAAGATCTCGACTTCCTCCAGCGCAGGGCGAGGGGGATTCTCCCGTCCAACCTGCGCAATTGCCCTGACCAGCTCTCTGGAAAACTCCACGGGTTCCCCTCCCCAAACGGCCATCAATCGCCGTGCAGGCTATGAATAGTCCTCCTGCTCCTCTCGGACGGCACCGAACCCCGGCAGAAAGGATTGGCCTGCGCGTCGACGCGCAGCCTCTCGGTTCGCTAAGTAGGCCTCGTCCTGCACCGGGATCTTCTCGAAGCGGGCGATCAACTGTTCCCGCAGGTGCAGCGGCTCATCCAACCGTTGGTAAGCTATCTCGATATACTTCTTTTGAACGTCATATCCCACAAACTGCCTTCCCAGAGCCTTGGCCACTTTGGCCGTCGTTCCAATTCCCAAGAAAGGATCGAGAACCAGGTCTCCTTTATACGAGTAAAGTAAGATCAGGCGATATGGTATTTCTTCGGGAAATGGACATGGGTGCGGTAAGTAGTTGGGGGGTACAGGAGCGATGTGCCACACGTTGTTGGCTATCTCACGGGTGAAGATGGTGTCGATATTGATCCGATTTGCTTCTTTCTCTTCCTTACTACGGTCTTCGAAAATCTTCGGCCCTGGCTTGCGGAAAATAAGGATAGATTCGGTCATAATATTGGGGTGATAGTATCCGGGATAGGGGTGCTGTATCGTCACGCCAGCTCGTTTCACCCCTCCGGTGACCTTGTACCAGACAATCTCCTGGTGGTATTCATATCCGATTTTCTCCGCCAGCACCGTGAAATGATGAGGAACTGGATATTGGCGACCGTTCAGAAGGACAGTTCCGATCACGACAGCGCAGAATCCGCCAGGCTTCAGCGTGCGGAAAACTTCTGTAAAGCAGACGGTGAGCCAGTCCAAATACTCCTCATAGGGTTCCCCCCTCCGCGTTCGATACCACGCCTGGGGGTCTGCGACGTGTTGTTCGTAATCGATCGCGTTCCAATACGGGGGACTAGTAACGACAAGATCGACGCTCCCGTCCGCAATCTCGTCCATCCGCTCGCACGATTTGTGAAATAGCTTGTTCATCTCGCCCTCGCCAGGTTGTCCAACAGGCCTCCATCTTCAAAATGCTCCCGAAACCGCGCCACAAACTCCGCCAGAGTGTATCGGTGGCTCTGCGGCCCTGGTTGCTCCAGGGCGTAGGTGGCGGCCAGGCTCCCCAGCCGTCCCGTCAGGTCCCAGGGGAGGTTCAGAGCCAATCCCTTGATGAGGCCCGCGCGGTAGGCATCGCCGACGCCGGTGGGGTCGTCCGCATGTTCTGGAGGGACCGCCGGGATCTCATAAGCGGCCCCGCCCGCCCAGATCACCGAGCCCTCTGCCCCCCGCGTCACCACGCAGGCGCGGGCCGGAGCCGTCCGCAGCTCGTCTGCGCTCATCCCGGTCCGCCGTCGCAGCAGTTCGAACTCGTACTCGTTGACCACCAGCAGGTCGCACCCCTCCACCCCGGCGCGCAGCTCCTCGCCGGAAAGGCGCACGATCTGCTGGCTGGGGTCGTAAAGGTAGGGGATCCCCAGTTCCCGACACTCCTCAACGTACTTCACCATCGCCACCGGGTCGTTGGGGGAGATGACGACCAGGTCCACCTCGCCGACCTCCGGAGCCCGCAGGGAGAGGTCCCGTGCCCGGGCCATCGCGCCGGTGTAGAAACTGGCGATCTGATTGCCGTCCTGGTCTGTGTTGACAAAGAAAGAGGCGGTGAACAGGTCCGGCTCCTCCCGCGTCAGCGAAGTATCCACCCCGTGGGCCTCCAGCCACTCCCGGTACTCGCCAAAGTCCTGCCCGACGGTCCCCATCAGCCGAGGGCGCTCCCCCAGCAGGGCCAGGTTGTAGGCGATGTTGGCCGCACATCCTCCCCGCTGCTTCCGCATCTCGTCCACCAGGAAACTCAGGGAGAGGTTGGCCAATTGGTCGGGTAGGATGTGTTCGACGAACCGGCCCGGAAAGCGCATCAAGTAATCGTAGGCGATTGACCCCGTGACGATGACGTTCATGCTTCCCTCCGCACCACTCGATCCATCGGCAGGAACCGATCCCGGATGATGACCCTCAGCGCCCAGATCCCGTCCCATGGGCGGATCTTCTTCCCCTCGGCGATGGTTCGCGGTCGATAGGTGATGGGGACCTCCACGATCTCGTGCCCGGCGCGCAGCAGTTTGTCCGTCAATTCGAAATCCAGGTCGAACCCTTTCCCTGTCAGGTTCAAGGACTTGAGCACGTCCACGCGGACCATTTTCGCGCCGGTCGCCACGTCGGTCAGCCGAGCGCCGTAGAGGAGGTTGGTCAGCCAGGTCAGGAAACGGACCCCCAGGTAGTTCGCAACATATTTGTAGACGGCCTTTCCGCCCAGCGTGCGGGAGCCGTAGATGGCGACCGGTTGATCCCGGGCGATCCGCTCCAGGAAGATGGGATACTCCTCCGGATCGTACTCCAGATCGGCGTCCTGGATGATGGCGTAATCGCCGGTGGCGTGGGCGATGCCGGTGCGAACCGAGGTCCCCTTCCCTAGGTTCCGTGGGTGGAAGATCACCTTCACGTCCGGCAGGTCCAACTCTCGCAGCAGTTCCCGGGTCCCATCGGTGGAGAAGTTGTCCACAATGATGATCTCCTTCTCCCAGTCCGGTCCCAGGTCCACTGTGCGGACCTTTTCCAGGACGGTCAGGACGGTATCCCGCTCGTTATAGACGCAGATGATGATGGAGAGTTTCATTGGCTTCCAGGTCGCAAGATTCTCAGTCGCAAAGCCTCAGATCACACGGTCAGACCTTCTTCCGCATCCATTCCACCGTTTGCCCCAGGCCCTCCTCCAGCCCGATCTCCGCCCGCCAGCCAGTCAGACGGGCGGTGCGGTCGGCGTCGGCCGCCAGGCGCATCACCTCGCCGGGGCGGTAGGGGAGGGCACCGGCGCGGATCTGCCCCGCGGCCCCTGTCATCGCCCAGATCCGCTCGACCACCTCGCGCACCGCATACGTCCGGCCCGTCCCCAGGTCCAGGCTTTCCCCTTCGACGCCAGGTGCAGTCGCCGCTGCCAGGAACCCTTCTACCACGTCCTCCACGAAGACGAAATCCCGTTGCTGCTCCCCGCGCGTCATCGGGAAGTCCTCGCCGGTGAGGGCGGCCCGGATGGCGGCGGGGATCAGTGCCTGGGAAGGCTGACCCGGCCCATACACCTGGAACGGACGGACAATGGTTGCCGGGAGGCCCAGCGATCGCCAGTAGGCCCGCGCGAAGGCCCAGGCGGCTACTTTCGACGCGGCGTAGACGTTGTAGGGATCCAGCCCTTCTACCGTGTCTCTCGCTCCGTACTCGTAACAGGTCCCTGCCAGCACCACTCGGCGCACCTCTCGGGAGCGCAGCGCTTCCAGCAGATGCACCGTTCCGCCGACGTTCACCGCTACGACCAGCATCGGGTCCACGCCGGGATCGGCCGCGCTGATGGCGGCTAAGTGAAAGACCACATCAGGGTCACTCCGGTCCACAGCCCAGGCCACGCTCGCGGGGTTCCGCACGTCCATCGTCACCCACGTGACCCGCGGCAGCGTCTCGCCCTCCTTGGCCGGGGTTCCACCGGAATGCTCCCCGGCCCACACTTGGGCTCCGGCCCCCACCAGACGTCGCACCAGGTGCCGCCCGATGAACCCCGTTGCCCCCGTCACCAGCACCCGGAACGGAAACTCCTCGCTCACCCCAATCCCCCAATCACCCAATCCCAAAGAACTCCCGATACCACGCCACCGTCTCTCGCAGCCCCTCTTCCAGCGAGTAGGTTGGCTCCCAGCCCAGTATTCTCCGCGCTTTTGTGCTATCCAGGTACTGCTCTTGAATCTCGTTGGCGGCGGTGCCCAGGATCACGGGCTTCAGGTCGTCGCGTCCCACGGCGGTGAGGACCGCCTGGACGATTTCCAGCACCGTGCGCGGGCGGTTGGTGCCGAAGTTGAACGGCTCACCCTGGACCTCGGGTCGGTCCAGTTGCTCCGCCAGCGTCAGGTAGGCGCGGACCGCGTCCTTCACGTAGAGGTAGTCCCGCCGGGGCGTGCCGTCGGAGCGGACGATAGGCGGCTCCCCACGCAGGGCGGAGCGGATCGTGCCCGGCACGATGCGGCTCCAGTTGAGGTCGCCACCGCCGTAGAGGTTGGCGCAGCGGGTGATCCCCACCGCCATCTTATAAGTGGTGGCGTAGGCCTGGGCGATCAGGTCGGCGCACGCTTTGGAGACGTCGTAGGGATGCCCGCCCCGGAGGGGCATGTCCTCGGTGTAGGGCAACGTCTTCAGCGCGCCGTATGCCTTGTCGCTGGAAGCGACGACGATCCGGCGGACGGTGGGGGAGCGACGAGCGGCCTCCAGCACCGTCCAGGTCCCCTTCACGTTGGTCTCAAGGGTGGAGAGGGGGGCCCGGTTCGCCGCGGTCACTGTGGTCTGGGCGGCTAGGTGGAAGATCGTCTCCACCTCGTACTCGTTCAACGCTCTCTCGAGGAGCGCGTAGTCGGTCACGTTCCCTTGTACCACAGCGATGCGATCCTGGTAGCCCGATCGGTAGAGGTGGGAGTGGGGGACCTTGTCGCGGATCAATCCGATCACCTGGGCCCCAGCGTCTACCAGGCCGATGGTCAGCCACGAGCCCAGGAGCCCTGTGCAGCCGGTGACGAGCACAGGGCGGTCGAGCCAGAAAGAGGTCTCTCGGTTTCCCTTCACGCGTGCCTGCCCCCGGATTGGCGGGGAATGCGGACCGTTTTAGCCCGCCCGTCCCGCCGCATGATTCAAAAAAGAACGCTCTCGCAGAGGAGAGCGATGTGGGAAGGCCACTCCAGCAGCGGCCGTATGGTAGCATAGGGGAGGGGTTTTGTCAACTGGTGCAGGGCCGCGGGTCGCAGAGGGAGGTTCCCCCCTCTGCGACCTCCGCGGCTCTGTGGTGGAATGAGGAGCATGGCGTTACGTCAGCCGTTCCCACACCCCCGCCGCCAGTTCCCGCGATCGGGCGGTAATCTCCTCCTCATCGAGGGTCAGCAGCCGCCGGTCCTGCATCAGCACCCGCCCGGCGCAGACGGTGGCGGTGACCATCGAAGCCTCCACCCCGAACAGGATGTGCCAGGGGAGGTTGCCCGCCGTCAGGGGGGTCGTCGGATGGTAGTCGAGGAAGACCAGGTCGGCTGAGGCCCCCGGCGCGATCTGCCCCAGCGTCAGATCGGGCCAGAAGACGCGGGCCAGGGAGGCGTTGTTGTCGTAGGCCAGCCGCATCACCAGGTCGCCGGGCATCGCCCGCGGGTCGCGCTGGGCCAGTTTGTGGACCAGGTAGGCCGCCTTCATCTCGGCGAACATATTGTTGGAGAAGCCGTCGTTCCCCAGCGCAACGTGCACTCCCGCATCGACCATCCTCTCCACCGGCGCTACGCCAACCCCGTTGTTCATGTTCGACCGGGGTTGGTGGGTGACCCAGGTTCCGGTCTCCGCCAGGACGCGGATCTCTCCCTTGTCCACGTGGACACAGTGGACGGCGATGGTCTGGGGACCGAGGATCCCCGCGTCGTGGAGCCGGTGGACGACCCGCTTGCCGCTCTTGCGCAGGCTGTCCTCCTGATCGGCTGCATCCTCGGCGACGTGGACGTGGAAGCCCAGGTCCAGTTCCCGCGCCGCGGCGACGCAGTCGGCGAGGGTTTCGTCGGAGAGGGTGAGGGAGGCGTGGAGGCCGAAAGAGGCGGCGAGTTGCGAGTTGCGAGAGGTGAGGAGCGAACGGGCGAAGCGGACGTTCTCCTCGATGCCCGCCCTGGCCCGTTCCGGCCCGTCTCGGTCGGTGACCTCGTAGCAGAGGGAGGCACGCACGCCGGCCTGTTCTACCGCATCGGCGATGACGTCGAGGCTCCCTTCAATGGCGTTGGGGCTGGCGTGGTGGTCGATCAACGTGGTGGTGCCGTGGCGGATCGCGTCCACCAGGCAGACCAGAGCGGAGTAGCGGACGTCCTCCAGGGTAAGGGCCTTGTCCAGCCGCCACCAGAGCCGCTCCAGAATCTGGGGGAAGTTAGACGGGGGTTCCCCGGGGATCGCCATCCCACGGGCGAAGGCTCCGTAGAAATGGGTGTGCCCGCAGATGGCGGCGGGCATCACCAGTTGGCCCTCAGCGTCCCACCGCTCTTCCCGCGGGTGGCGGGTCGTCAGTTCCATCGTCGTACCCACCTCGGCAACCGTCCCGCCACGGATCAGCAACGCGCCGTCCTCGATCAGCTGCGGATCGGAGCCAAAGGTCGCAATGCGAGCATGGGTGATAAGCATCGGCCTCCCTCCCTTCGTCAATATCCGACTTCTTCCCATTCGGCATCCATCAGTGTGACGAACTGTCCGTCGGTGCCGGGGGCGAAGAGGTCGCGAATCTCCCGCGCAGCGACGAATCGATCCCAGGTCGTCTCAATGAAGACGATCCGACGCCAACGGAGGCTGGGGATCGGTCGTTCCAGCCGGATCAGCGGCCCCAGTTGCATCTTGTAGTACAGTTCGTCGGCGCGGGGGTGGTCTGGTTCCTCCGGCAGAAGATCGCGCCGCCGCACCAGTTCGTGCCCGCGGACCGGTGCGTACCAGTGGATGGCCCATCCCTCCTCGCCAAACGCTTTTGTAAAGTAAAAGGCCAACACGACCGCCTCGGTGGTGCTGGGCGGGGCGTGCTGCACCGGAATTCGGTACCACCCTTCATCCCGGGCGGTCTCGAAATCGCGCCGGTTGTTCATCACAGCGACGAGGACACGGTCGGCGGGGTGAAACATTGCGGCGGCCTTTCGGGATCCGCTATCGTCCCAGCACACATAGTCCACCGCCGATGACCAGGGCCACGGCGGCGGTGATGCCCGAAAACACGGCTATCACCGCTATGGAACGTCCCCACCCCAGCCGGTATATCGCTCTCACCG
>Ga0209426_1001938_pt1 | contig 10721 bp, 10 predicted proteins | sample Deesub1362B_J571_FD_187697 | JGI IMG/M metagenome (GOLD analysis project Ga0209426, IMG submission 187697) | Deep oceanic, basalt-hosted subsurface ecosystem from Juan de Fuca Ridge flank, Pacific Ocean, CORK Borehole 1362B_J2.571 (SPAdes)... ...
CCGAAGCCGGGCTGGGAAATCTCAGCGAAATTTTTGACGGTGATCTTCCACATAAACCTCGAGGATGCATAGCTCAAGCTTGGAGTGTAGCTGAGCCCTTACGTGCACACATAGAAGATATATTGCTAATTCGACCACCATACGAGAAAAAACTAATGAAGGAAATCTTAACCCAATAAAACAAAAACTATTTCTCTAGATTTTCCGCCTCTCTGATCGCAGCTTCCCGTAACGCCTTAGCCGCGTCTTCCGGTGGAACAGTATTTATATATACACCTGTGCTTTTCTCAAAGCCAGCCCATATAGCAAGCTTAGGGTAAACCTCTAGGTGCCAATGATAACATTCTTCCGTTTCACTATTCTTCGCTGAGACCATATGAAAACCGTAATTATATGGCGGATTGTTAACAAGGACTTTCAATGCGCCGAAACAAACTCGTAAAATTTGAGCAAAAGCCCTAACCTTCTTTTTAGGCATATAAACAAACGTAGAAGCGTGCTTTTTAGGAAAAATCCAAAACTCCAACGAGTGAACACTAGCCCAAGGAGCAAACGCGACGAAACTGGAATTCTCCCAAATAAATCGTTCACTTTGTTTTTCTCTCGCTATCAAATTGCAAAAAATACATTCACGCGTTTTCCGATAGGCCTTTCGGCTAGCTCTTAACTCTCTCCTTACGATTATAGGAGTGAATGGCATGGCAATTATTTGGCTGTGAGCATGGGAAAGAGAAGCCCCAGCATCGACTCCATGATTTCTGAAAACAGAAACGTATTCCACGTATGGTTTAGCCGAAAGGGCCTTCACTCGATCAATATAAGCGTTTATAACATAAACAAGCTGCGATAAACGTGCATTTCCCGGATGCTCATCGTGATTCGGTGATTCTATCAAAACTTCATGATGCCCTAAAGCCTCTGTTAAACCACGTTTGCGCTTGGCTTTAAAGCTTCGTGGTGGAGTGAAAGCCGGGTAAAGATTTGGAACACAACGAACAATCCAATTTTTATGCCTAAAACTATTTCTATCTCTTTCCTTCCTAAGCTTTCCCTTAACCTTTTTATAGACTAAAACCGCTGGAGGTGTCATATGCTCTTTTTCCGGACATAAAGGACAAACTTTCCGCTGAGCCTTTACAGGTTCTTTCACAAAATCAGTCGGCCGCCTTTTTCGGCTGGTCGCAATAACGACCCAACGGTCTAAAAGATAATCTTTTCGCAACTCATTAAACAACGCAACATCCCTTTATAGCGTTTAACACGAAACCTTGCGACAACAACATATATAATTTTCCACTGACCAAACCAAAAGTGGCTCAAAAGCCGGGGTGGCAGAGTGGAAAACATTCAAATGCCACAAATGCGCTGGCCTCGAGATCCCGCAGAACGGCATAAACTAAAAAGGGCTGGACAAGCAAGCCAGTGGCGCTTCGGCGCCTCAGGGGTTCAAATCCCCTCCCCGGCGCCAAAGCTTTTCCTTAAACACTTGGACGATTTAGGGTCAAAGAAGGGAAATATTTTCAGCCAAAGATGTTACTATATCAATGGAAGAATTTTATGGGTTTGAACCTTCAGTGGTTATCAAGAGGGCTTTAAGAGTTTTTAAGACTGGAAAAGTGCTATTTTTAATAGATAATACTATTAGAATAACTTATAGGCACATTACATTTCTGTAGCGTTCAGAGTTATATTGGCTTTTCTTGAAGTTGGCTTTATATAAAAAAGATAATATAGAAAATCTGAAATGATAAATTTAAAAAAAGTTTAAAGAAATCATTAAATGGTGGTAAAATGGTCGAACGTTTTCATGCATACCCAATAGAAATCGGAAAATTGCTTTTAAACAGCAAATTTAAGGTTCCAAAATATCAAAGAAGCTATAGTTGGAGAAGAGAAGCTAATATATTTTTGGAGGATATTTTAAAAGCTATAAAAGAAGATAAAAGTTATTTTATTGGACCAATGATTTTTCTTAGAACCCCAAAGATAAGGGATAGATATATAATAATTGACGGACAACAACGATTGATAACCACAGCGATATTGCTTGCGATTATTCGCGACGTATTAAAAATGATGGGTATTGAGGAAAGTAGTAATGATATACACCGTGATTATCTTATAGAAAAAAGAGCTTATATACAAGAAGGCGATTTAAGAATTTTTCCAAATAGAATAGATAAACAGTTTTTTGAAGAAATAGTAAAGTTCAAAGAAAATCCTGATGAAAAAATTAAAAGACTTGAGAAATTGCTAAGATCTCAAAAAATAGATTCTTGGAAAAAGATGTTAACATGTTATCAAAGTTTTTATGAAAAGTTAAGGAAAATAAAAGATGTTCATCAATTCCTAAGGATTGTAGAATACCTTGAGAAAAAAATAGAGACAGTCATTATGGAAACAGGAAGTGATGAAGACGCTTACTTAATTTTTGAAACACTCAATGCCAGAGGCCTGAGACTTTCACAAGTAGATTTAATAAAAAACTTCCTCTTCAATAAGATTGGAAATGAAAGAGAAATAGAGTATTATGAGAGTAAATGGAATTCTATACTAAGAGAAATTACAAGTAGAGACACATTAAGATTATTAAGATATTATTGGATTTCAAAATACGACTTCATCAGGGAAAAAGAATTATTCAGTGCTTTTAAACATAAAATAACTACTAAAAAACACGCTAAGAAGACTATAGACGAGTTAGAAATCTTTAAAGATCACTTTGTAAATGTTCGAAACCCCTCTAGAAGCGTATTTCAAAGCGAAGAGATTGTGAATATGCTTGAAGATCTCAAGCTAATTGGGATAACACAACATATACCGATATTATTTAGTTTGTTGGAAAATTATCCCAATATCAGAAAAGTTAAAAGAAGAATATGGGTACTTTACGTAACTTTATTAAGAAGAATTATTTGTAAAAGAAACCCAAATGAATTTGAAAAGAAACTCGGAGAATTATGCAGATCTCTAAATAAAAAAGACATCAAAAAGTATGAGGAAATACTCAAGGAATTATCACCTAAACGAGAAGAATTCAAAACTTCACTTACTTCTTACTTATTTAAAACAGCAAAAGATAGACATCTAGCAAAGGCCTTACTAAGAATCATAGAGAACACAAAATGTAAAGAGATAAAGGTGAACAGAGAATTAACACTTGAACATATTTTTCCGGAAAGTAGAAAAAATGAATTAAAAGAACAAGAATGTGTATATAAGATAGGAAATTTCACTTTTCTACTTCAAAGTGAAAATATCAAAGCGGGTGCAAAGAATTTTAAAAAGAAAAAGGAAATATTCAAATATTCTTTGCTCAAAATTAACAAAAAATTGAAAAATGTTGGAAAATGGGATGAACAAGAAATAAACAAAAGAACCGATGAGATTGTAAGGAATTTAGAGAGAATATTAAAATTTTAACATGCTGTCCTTCTTTTATCATAAAGTTTTTTGTATTTTTTCAATAATTAGCCCACCCATAGGTAACATTATAAAATTAATGTATTCAACAAATTGCTGAGAATTATCAAAGAGCATAGTGAAAACTACGAGTAAACGATATTTCATCCTCAATATTTGTGTCCAATGAGCACGCTTGCATGTGCTGTAAACAAGGGGGGATTTTACGATGGCGATTTAAACATAGGTTTGGGTCTATCTCTCGACGCTAAACTCTGCAAACTACGTTTAAATCGGTGTTTGGCATGGAAAATCATAGCTATTGTTTCAGTGAAAGCTATGTGGCGTTTCATTACAGCATTAAGACCTGGTGACAATTATGTTTGGAAAAGTTTTAAGTAGACCCTAATTACTGAAACTGTGTGCAATGCATGCAAGTGGGGAAAGATGGTCACCAAAAAGTTGATAGGACTTCTGTCCATTCTCACTATAATTGTCATAATTGTTTTTATCTCTATATCTGGGCGTCTGAATCAACCAAAAGAGGAAACAGTCATAACTCCAGCAGATTCTATCGAGATTCCTAACAGAGGTTTCTTTATGGGTATTCTTCCGGTACCTGGAAATGAACAATCTTTTGAGGAAGCATACACTCAAGCAGCACAGTATTGTGAATTCTCGCCAGTTTGGGGAAGGCCTACCCCATTTTACAATCTTGCAGAAGAACTGTCCGGCAACTGGGGGCAAACATATGTAGAAGGAAATATACGTGGGAATGGAATGTTTCCGCTTATTCATGTTTCCTTTATAGGGCAGAATATGACCCTTGTAACCCCTCCTGATATGGAAAGTGCTACCCTAAGCGATAAAGCATGGAGGGAAGCGTATAAACAAGCAGTTCTCGATACGGTAAAGTCTTCAAGGCCACTTTATTTATCCATAGGCAACGAGGTTAACCGTTGGTATGAGAAATATGGCGCGGAGGAAGACGACCCTAATGGCTTTCAGCACTATGTTAGTCTTTATGAAGAAATATATGATGCTGTAAAAGAGTTGTCTCCTGAAACTAAAGTTTTTTGCACATTTGCCCGTGAGATTATATCCGAAAATCGAGAGGCGGACCTTAAAGTTCTATCAATGTTTAACCCTGAGAAAATGGATCTCCTCGTCTTTACAAGCTATCCCTATGCTGTTCGGGGAATAAACCGACCCTCTGATATTCCTGACAATTATTATTCTGAGGCATTAAGCTATCTGTCAGATAAACCATTAGGATTCAGCGAGCTAGGCTGGCCCTCCATAGATGCATTTGGCGGTGAGCAAGCCCAAGCTGATTTTATAACCGAAGTAATAGGACGTCTTACTAAGGAGCAAGGAATTAACCTACACTTGTTTGGCTGGGCGTGGCTACATGATCTGGATGAAAATGATCATATTGGTCTCATAAAGAGAGATGGCGCAGAGAAGTTAGCCTACGAAGTGTGGAAAAACATATCACGATCAAGCTAATGCTTTACTAACAGAATACAATTTTTCAGCTTATTTCAAAATAACAAAAACGTTTGTTCATGCTCTAAGGAAATTCTCCTTAAATTTTTCCTTGGAAATAGGTGGCTAGTCCGTAATCCAAACTTCACGAGAGACAGCATTAATGGAACTTCCATTAAAGGTCCTATTACTGTAGCTAAGGCAGCTCCTGAATTAAGTCCATAAAGAGTTGTTGCAACCGCGATGGCGACTTCGAAATGACTGCTCGAACCGATGAGAGTTGTGTCTATTGAAGTGGGATAATCCCAGTTTGACAGCCAAGAAGTTGTGTAAGTTATAGCAATCATTGTAACATAATGAAGTAGATTTGGAGCGGCTAGATAAGCAACTAAAAGTGGATCGTTAAGGATAACCTCCCCTTGAAATGAAAACATGACAATCAAAGTAAGCAACAATGCGACGATAGATATCTTGCGTACATGTTCAAGATAAACGGAGTTAAACCATTCCTCTCCCTTTCTTCCTATTAGTAGTTTTCTAGAAATCGCTCCTAAAGATACCGGAAAGGCTATGAAAATGATCACGCTCATGGCAATTAGATCCCAGGGTACAGGTATGCCGCTTACGCCTAAATAAAACGCTGATTGAGGTGCGTAGAGAATTAGCATTAGTAACGCGTTGATGGCTGTGTTTATTAGTCCTTGAGCTAAGTCTCCTTTAGCTAACATAATCCACCACATGACCATGGCAGTGCATGGAGACATGCCTAAAAGTATAATGCCTGCCCTTTGAATAGGGTCGGCAACAAGCAGATTTGCATAGAACGTCATTAAAGGCGGCGCGATAACCCAGTTCGCAATTATCGTTAAAAGCATAGGTTTCGGCTTTCTTACAGCCTTTTTGACATCACTAAAAGCTATGCCTACTACCGTTGGGTACATCATGAAAAATAAACATATGCCTATTGGAATGGATAGTTTAGCAAATTTCAAGGAATCCAAAAATCGCCCAAAAGTCGGAAAAAATCTCCCTAGCAACAATCCGATAGCTATACATGCAAAAATCCATACGGTTAAATATTTCTCAAATATGCCAAGCCTGCCATGTTCTTTAACCAATCATTAATTTCCTCCAAAGAATGATTGGAATTATATATTTAAATTTGTGAATATGAAAAATTAAGAACATATTTAAATATTTTGATATAAAGTTTAAATGATGTTCAATGATTCTCAAACAAAAAAACAAAATAAGTGAAAGACTTGAACGCTTAGTGAAATCAAGCATTTGTCCAGCAGAAGATGTTATGGAATACGCCTCAGAACTTCGAGGGCTAATCAATGAAATAACTGATGAAAACACATTGAAAAAACAAACTCGACTGTTTAAAGCTCTCGCTGACAAAACAAGACTAAAAATTCTCATGTTACTTGACATACGAGAAATGTGTGTTTGTGAGATTATGGTAGCATTAGATTTGACTCAGCCTACGACTTCCCATCATCTTAACATATTAGAGGCCGCTGGATTGGTGAAAAACAGACGTGAAGGCAAATGGGTATTCTATAGCTTAAAAAATAAACATATGACGAAGTTCATAAAAGAATTTGTAAAAAAGATAAGCTGACAAAAGGATTCTTCACTTTTCTATAAGTGATACCATTATGCAAATGATATTCGACGTACGCCTTAGAAAAAGTTCAATAAACTCCAGAACAGTGCAGATCCCACTATTGAATTAGATTTTTTGAATATTAACCCAATAAATAAAGCTGGAATTATGTTTCCAAGAACATAATTTCTTAAAATTAGCATAATGTCTGGATACCATATATAGTTAATTATGTGCATTAGCCCAAAAAGTATTGAACTAAAAATCAGCCCTATGGAAACTAGCCTTTTAGACGACAATCCTTTATCCATCTTGTAAACCGAGAAAATAACAAAGAACGCTTCTAAAGGACCATAAACAACCAAGACAGGTAAAAATAAAAGAGGATTTAAATTCCAAGACCATCCCACATAGCCTAAGAAGAGATAGGCATACACTCTAAGTATCATAAATGGCGCTGCTAATGTTAACCCGTAAACCACGCTTTTTCTACAATTTACTAAAGTAAATCCATAATCTTCCCACTTTTCTCTTCTAGCTAAAACTACTATTAAAGGGAACATTCCAACAAATACAAATTCTAAAATCAGTTTAACATAATCATTTGTAACAAACTCCAATCCAAAATTTCTAATTAAGAAGATCAAAGTTAAGGGTAAGATAATTAATGTAAATAACCAATTTCCAATTACATCAACTAGCATACTATTACGAGTCATATTTTCCACATCTACACCAGTTGTCAAATAAGTGATCGATTTTACCTCATGTATTTTTCGAATAAACTCTTCTTAAGAATAAAAACTTAATGCATCTGGATCAAACAAAGAAACTTATCCTCTAAGGTTTACGTGTTCCTCAGTGATCCGTGTTCGCTGTCTGATTTTCCATCCTAACCAAATAAACCCAATCAAAAAAGCCAGGCCAACCAGTCCCATTCCCGTCGGGTTATCCGTTCTAGTCTGATCAAGTTCCTGTAAAGGAGCAATAATAACAAATGGAATTAATGTTCCAACGGCAAGGCAAAATTTATGCAAATCGTTTGCTCGTCTCCAATCGTATTGCCGAAGAAAATGTATTATGTTGAAGACTAACAGTACTCCTAAGATCATTACCATTGCTGGAAAGAGTGAAAACTCTACAAAGTAAGGTAGAACGCCGAAAATTAAAGCGGCAGCCACTGTAGCAAGCATACTAACGACTCCAAAGAATAATGGTCTACCTGGAGTTTTCGTTCCATTTCTTATCCAGTCAGCGGGTAGTTTATAGGCCCAATAAATAAACCCAATCATTGAAAAAACCGTCAGGATGTACTGCGTAAAGGGAGGCCAATAATCCAAAAATGTTGAGATTAGAAAGAACCCCAAGACTACGTCTCCTATTAAAAGAGCAAGAAAAATCTTTAACTCCCTACTACTTACCCATGGCTCGTTTTTGCGTTCGGGATACATTATTTCCACAAGCATAATTGGGATGGTAATGCTTACTATCGCATGATAAATCGTTAGTCCTAAGGCCCAAACCCAGTTGACATCTAACCATCGACCAAAGACCCCTAATATTCCCACATCTGGCCAATTAGGGTTAAAGAAGCTTGCTACCATCAACCCTTCCTCTAAGATTCCATAGGCCGCACCCAATAAAAGCACAGAACCTATACCCTTTTTCCAGCGAATTTTCATTTCTCTTATAACTATCACACCACTCCCATACAATGAAACAATTATGACAAAACTGAATGGATTAAAAAACTCGACTGGAGGAGCGGAACCTGAAAGAAGTTCAGCAATCGCGGGAGATAAAAAGAACAGTACGGCAGCTGGGGGAATCTTTAACTTAAGATAACCTGTAAAGCTCACCTTTCTTCACATTCTTTTGCTCGTTTATTAGGAAAGAAAAAGCTTTTGATTAAATATATTATTCCTTAAGCCTCTTTCTGCATTGCACAATTACGATGGAGCTATCTTAGTGGCATCCGTGTCCGTTACGTTGTTCATAATCTTCCGTGTTCTCTTCGGGCATTCCGTCTGTTTGGTTATACTGGTGCATTTCTCTCATCATGTCGCTACATTCATCATGCATTTGCTCCATGATTTCCTCGCATTCTTCATGATCCTCATAGTTTCCTTTATCCTCTTTTTCTGTTATTGCATTGTATGGATGGGCGAAGACTATCGCAATAGATATAATCAACAATGTCGTTATCACTGCAGCTAAAAGTTTTGCTATTGTTTTGTTTCTCATACTGTCACCTCCTTCGCAACTTCCTTCAATAAGTAATCAGCACGCTTTCCATTAAGGGTTGTCAGTGAAACCGTTTCAAATCGTTTCTTCGCTATTTTCTCTCTTTCCAGCTAAGAAAACATTATAGGTTTTGCCAATTCTTTCCCTTTGTATAATGTTCATCTTGTCAAGGTTTGTTAATATCCTCGAAAGCTTTGATTTGGTCCAGCCTAACCTAAACCTTAAAGAGTCCTGGGTAATTTCTCCAGCTCTTTTAATCTCGTCCAAAACCGCTCTTTCATCTTCGGATAAGGCGCGCTTAATTATTTCTAACTCGTCTTTCTGAGTCATTTTTTTACCTGTTTTCTCGGTTGTTAGCCATAATGACACTAACACCCCGGCCAACAATGCTAAGGAGAGAGAAGCCAAGTTTATAACAAGGAAATTTGGGCTGAAACTCATCATATGATGCATCATATTATTTACAGAAGACGACTGTGGAGAGGCGAAAAGCACAGCTAATATTGAAAATAACGCGATGTAGGAAAGAATAATTACTGAAATAACTAACAAGATTTTTGATAGTAAATCTATGCTTTGATTTTCACTCATTATCGTTCACCTCTTTTATATTTAATGTTAGATCTTAGTTAAGGCGTTATCTAAATCTTGCATCAAATCTTTTGAATCTTCGATGCCTATAGAAGCTCTTACTAGGTTGCCAGTTATTCCAATTTTTTCTCTATCCTTTTTTGGTATAGATGCATGGGTCATGAGTGCTGGGTGTTCTATTAAGGATTCAACACCGCCTAAACTTTCAGCTAGCTTAAAGAGCTTTAAGTTCTTTAAGAACTGTTTTGCTGCTTTTTTCCCTTTCTTAATCTCGAAAGAGACTATGCCGCTAAAACCTGTCATTTGTTTTCTAGCCAGTCTATGTTGTGGGTGTGACTTTAATCCGGGATAGATAACCTTCTCGATTTTTGGATGTTCCTCCAGAAATTCTGATATTTTTTGAGCGTTTTCCCAATGTTTTTCCATTCTTATCGCGAGGGTTCTAACGCCTCGGAGGACTAGCCAGCTGTCGAAGGGGCTTGGGATAGCGCCAACAGCGTTTTGAACGAATTTCAATCTCTCATAAATTTCTTTGTTTGATGTTATCACTGCTCCGCCGACAACATCGCTATGTCCGGAAATGTACTTTGTAGTGCTGTGAATAACTATGTCAGCTCCTAAAAGCAACGGTTTTTGAAAGTAAGGACTGGCGAAGGTGTTATCTACAACCGTTAGTATTCGATGTTTTTTTGCTATAGATGATATACCCTTTATGTCTATTATCTTTAACAGAGGGTTAGTAGGCGTTTCTATCCAAATCATTTTTGTATTGCTTTTTATTATTGCCTCAACATTCTTGGTTGTAGTTGCATCTACATAGCTGAAGCTAATGCTATAATTTCTAAGAATTTTTTCAAAAAGCCTTCTGGTACCACCGTACAAATCATCACATGCAATTACGTGGTCTCCAGATTTTAGCATGGTTGTTATAGCTGATATGGCAGCCATTCCGGAAGCGAAGGTTAAACAATATTTTCCCTCTTCTAAAGCAGCTAAGCATTTCTCCAAGGCGGTTCTTGTTGGGTTGCCAGTTCTGGAGTATTCATAGCCTCTGTGCTTTCCCGGTTCTTCTTGGGCAAAAGTTGATGTTTGGTAAATTGGAACGGTGACTGCACCAGTTGTAGGATCAGGCTCCTGTCCTACATGGATTGCTTTTGTTGCAAAGCCGTAATTTTTCATGTTTTTCTTTCCTCTTTATGCCGATTATAAATATGGAGCATTCAGTGGTTATTAATCCGTTCTTACTCATTTCTGATAATTCGTTCATTAACTCTTCTCTAACAACACTTCGTAACTTTGTAGGAATCGGATCTAAATATTTTTCATCGGTTATTGCATTTACCCTTTTAAGGTATACTTCAGGGGTTAGGGGCTCCTTAAATTT
>Ga0209426_1001939_pt1 | contig 10720 bp, 10 predicted proteins | sample Deesub1362B_J571_FD_187697 | JGI IMG/M metagenome (GOLD analysis project Ga0209426, IMG submission 187697) | Deep oceanic, basalt-hosted subsurface ecosystem from Juan de Fuca Ridge flank, Pacific Ocean, CORK Borehole 1362B_J2.571 (SPAdes)... ...
CTGAGGACCTATGGGCGGGGATCGGCCCGGCCATCGGCCCCTGCTGCTACCGGGTGGGGTCGGACGTCGCCAGAGCGGTCGCGCGGGCCTGCCCTGATGGCGTGCAGATTACTCAACGAAAGGACGACGGGGTCTATCTCGACCTCCCCGGCGCGGTGCGGGCCCAACTGGCGGCCGCGGGGGTCGGAAAGGTGGAGATGTCCGGCATCTGCACCGCCTGCCACACCGAGGAGTGGTTTTCCCATCGGGCGGAGCGGGGGCGGACGGGGCGGTTCGGGGTGGTGATGATGCTGCGGTGAGTTGGGTCCCTGTGCGGGAGGACTCGATGGAGTACGGCGAATTCGTCCACCAGAACCTCCTGAGCGTGCAGGAGCGGATCGCTGAGGCGGCGATGCGGGCCGGGCGCGACCCTGCGGAGATCACGTTGGTGGCGGTGACGAAAACCTTCCCGGTACAGGCGATCCTGCTCGGCTACGACCTGGGCCTTCGCCACTTCGGGGAGAACCGGCCCGAGGAAGGGGCGGAGAAGATCCCGCAGGTGAACGCAGCGGTGGGCGGACCTCGCCCCACCTGGCATATGGTCGGCCACGTGCAGAGCCGGAAGGCGGCCCTCACCGTCGCCCACTTCGACGTGGTCCATTCGGTGGACCGGCTCAAGATCGCCCGACGGCTGAGCCGGTTCGCCGTCGAGGCGGGGCGGGTGATCCCCGTTCTTCTCGAGTGTAACGTCAGCGGCGAAGCGACCAAGTTCGGGTTCCTGGTGGATCACTGGCAGGAGGACGAGGATCAGCGGGAGGCGTTCTTCGCCGCCTGTGCTGAGATCCTGGCCCTGCCAGGAATCCGCGTGGAGGGTCTGATGACGATGGCCCCCATCGCCGAGGATCCGGAGGAGGTGCGACCGGTCTTCGCGAGCCTGCGGGCGCTGCGGGACGCGCTGATGGAGCGGTTCCCCCAGGCCGTCTGGCGGGAACTTTCGATGGGGATGACCGACGACTTCGAGGTGGCGGTGGAAGAGGGGGCGACGATGGTGCGGATCGGCCGGGCCATCTTCGGCCCCCGTCCTGCCTGACGCTCGACGTTTGACGTTTGACGTTTGACGTGTGACGTATGACGTATGACGTTTGACACTCAAGACCGAACAGCGAGGTGACGATGGCGATCTGGCTGGTGTACCGACTGATCCGACTGCTGTTCGACCTGTACACGCTGGCGCTCATCGCGCGGATCGTGCTGCCGCTGCTGGGGATGAGTTACGCCCATCCGGTGATGCGCTTCCTGTGGAACATCACCGAGCCGCTCCTGGCCCCGATCCGGCGGCAGATCCCTATGGTGGGCCCCTTCGACTTCAGCCCGATGGTTCTCATCCTCATCATGTGGCTGGTGGAGCAGGTGATCCTCTGGGTGATTCTGTAGGGAGCAGGGGTGAAAGAACTGCGGGTTCGGGAAAGTGAGGAGGGCTGCACGTTCGGCGTGCACGTGGTCCCGCGGAGCCGCCACGACACGGTGGTGGGCCTCTACGGGGATTCGTTACGCGTGCGGCTGACGGCACCGCCGGTCGGTGGGAAGGCCAACCAAGCGCTGCAGGAGTTCCTGGCCAGGCGGTTAGGCGTGCCGAAGGACGCGGTGGAGATCCTCTCCGGCCACACCTCTCGCCACAAAGTGGTGCGGGTGCGGGGGGTGAGGGCGGAGCAGGTGAGGGCGCTTCTCAAGTGAGGAAAGCGGGGAGAGCCAGGAAATTGAGGGGGTGAGGAGGTATGGGGAGTGAGGGTGATTTGAGGGGGAAGGGAGTCTGGCTGCTGTATTCCCGGAATGTGGACCTGGCCATCGAGATGGCGCTGGCCATCGGTGCCACCCACATTTTCTACAAGACCGGCGACCGGGGAATGTTCTTCGTCGATGCGGCCCGCCGCGTGTACCGGCGGGTGCGGGAGGCAGGGCTCGTACCCTTCGCCTGGACCTTTGTCTACTGCGACGACCCCAACGCGGAGGCCGAGGTCGCGATCCAGTCGGCGCGGATCGGGTACGAGGGGATCATTTTCGACATTGAGGAGCAAGCAGCCGGGAAGAACGTCGGCGCGACAGCGCTCGGCCGTCGGCTGCTGGATGCCGGGCTGGAGCCGGAGCGGCTCTTCTATACCTCCTATCCCAACATCTGGCAGCACCTGGACATCCCGTATCGAGAGATGAACGAGTTCTGCCGGGGTGGGTTCATGCCCCAGTGCTACCCCACCTTCCACCGCACCCCGCCCACGGTGATCAAAAAGTGGGCTTACGGGGAGCACGCCCGCTGGGACAAGGAGTGGGGAAATATGCCTCCCCTCTACCCGATCCTGGCCGCTTACAAGGACGAGCACGCCACCCAACGGCTGACGCCCCAGGAGTTCCTGGAATGGGCTCAGGTCCTCGCGGACCAGGACCCGCCCTTTTACAGCATCTATCGGGCCGGGGTGACCAACCGCGATCTCTGGCCGATCCTGGCCGCGCTGGGGGAAAGCGCACCCTCTCCCCAACCGGCCCCGACGGTTGAAGAGCCCGCTCCCCCACCCGCGGAACCGGGACCTCCTCTGGGGCCTTCGGCGGAGGAGGCGGAGGAAACGGAGGAGGAACCTCCGCCGCCGGTTTACCACGTGGTCACGGTGAACGACACTCTCTGGACGATTTGCGACCGGTATAACATCTCCCGCGAGCAGTTCTGGGAGTGGAACGGACACCTGTGGGACGAGCGAGGGTTGCCACGCGACCCTGTGTATCTTCAAGAGGGGTGGCGGGTGCGAGTGGGATAGTGGGGAAGCGGGGAAGCGGGAAGGCAGGGGTGCAGGGGAGCAGGGCCGGGCAGCAGGTGGCCCGGGCAGCGACCCAGGTGGTCCTCCTCTTCGTCGTCAGCCGGGCGCTGGGGCTGGCGCGGGAGATGGTGGTGGGGGCCGTCTTCGGCACCACAGCCGCCTACGACGCTTACCTCGCTGCCGTGCGCGTGCCCGACATCCTTTTCACCCTCATCGCCGGCGGCGCGCTGGGCTCCGCCTTCATCCCTACCTTCACCGGATACTTCGCCCGGAACGACCCTGAAGGCGGCTGGCGCCTGGCCAGCGCGGTGGTGAACCTGCTCGTCCTGGTGCTCACCCTGGCCGCTGGGCTCGCCTGGCTGGCAGCCCCCCTCATCGTACCGACGATCCTCGCCCCAGGCTTCGGTCCCGACCTCCAGGCCCTCACGGTCTCCTTGATGCGGACGATGCTCGTCGCGCCGATCCTCTTCGGCGTCAGCGGGGTGGTGATGGGGGTCCTCAACGCCAGGCAGCACTTCGTCCTCCCGGCGCTGGCCCCCAGTTTTCTGAACCTCTCCCTCATCGGCGCAGCCTGGTTCCTGAGTCCCCGGTTCGGGGTGCGGGCGCTGGCCCTGGGGTACGTGCTCGGCGCGGCCCTCCACCTCTCGATCCAGTTGCCGGGCCTGATCCTGGTCGGCGCCCGGTACCTTCCGTCGCTGTACCACCCCGGTGTGCGGGAGGTGCTCTGGCTGATGGCCCCCCGCGTGCTGGGACTGGCGGCGGTCCAGTTGAACTTTCTGGTCAACACCAACATCGCTTCCCGGCTGGGGGAGGGAGCGGTCTCAGCGTTGAACTACGCCTGGCTGCTGATGCTCCTGCCCCAGGGGATCTTCGCCCAGGCGGTGGCGACGGCGGCGTTCCCCACTTTTGCCGACCAGGCGGCGCGAGGGGAGCGAGATGGGATGCGCCGCACGCTGGTCGGCACCCTCCGCGCTGTCCTCTTTGTGACCCTTCCGGCAGCGGTGGGGCTGATCCTCCTGCGCAGGCCGCTGGTCGCCTTTCTCTTCGAGCGTGGAGCGTTCCAGGCCAGTTCCACTCAGGCGGTGGCCTGGGCCCTCGCCTTCTACGCCCTGGGGTTGGTGGGGCATGCAGCGGTGGAGATCCTGGCCCGGGCCTTCTACGCCCTGCACGATACCTGGACCCCCGTCTGGGTCGGCGGGCTGGCGATGGGGTTGAACGTCGCGCTGAGCCTGATCCTGCCGGGAGTATTTGGCCGGATGGGACTCCCTCCCCACGGGGGGCTGGCCCTCTCCAACTCCGTCGCCACACTGCTAGAAGCGGTCGGTCTGGCGAGGCTGCTTCGCCCGCGCCTGGGTGATTCGAAGGAGTGGCGGCTCCGGGGAGCGACCCTTCGGAGCGGCGTAGCGGCGGCCGCGATGGCGGGTGCGCTCCTCGTTTGGCAGTGGCTCGTCGCCGGGAACGCCGACTTCCTTGTGGGGGGAGGAGGGGTCCTGATCGGGGCGGGTGTCTATTTAGGGGCTGCCGCGCTTTTGCGGGCCGAGGAACTGCAGACGGTGGCGCGCTTACTCCTCCGGCGCAGCGCGCGCGTTGAGGACTAGGGTCACGCTGTCTATCTTGACACCTCCCTGTTCTGCGTTAAAATAGAGCCACAACCGAATCCGACCAAAGGCGACGAACAGGAGTAGTAGGCCATCCCCTCAGCGAGCCGGGGGCAGTGGAAGCCCGGCGCACGGTGTCCAGGGGAGCACCTGGACCGAGGTCCAAAGGCCGAACTCGCCTGGGAGCCGCGCCGGTGAAACCCTGTGGGGGCAAGTAATCGGCGACGGGTGGCCTCCGTTAACAGGCCCAGAGCGGGAGACGCTGGCTTTGCTTGGCCGGCGTCCTCCAATCAGGGTGGTACCGCGGAGCGCCCCTTCGTCCCTGAGACGGAGGGGCGCTGTGTTAACAGTGGATAAGTGGATATAACGGGTGTAGCGGTGTGAAGAGAATCGAAGATTTGCCCAGAGCGATAACGTCTCACCTGGTCCGCTCCAGCGACCTGAACCATCACGGCACGCTGTTCGCCGGGCGGATGTCGGAGTGGGTGGTGGAGGCTGCCTTCATCGGTGCCCAACGGGCCCTGGGGATCGATCCCTCCCGGCTGGTCTGCCTGAAGATCCACGGGCTCACCTTCACCCGTGGAGCGGTGAGCGGGGACACGGTGGAGTTGCGGGCACGCCCGGCCCACGTAGGCCGGACCAGCATCACAATCCACGTAGAGGCGTTTATCCCTCGATACGGGGAGGAGGCGCTGCTGGACGGGTTCGTGACCTTCGTCTGCGTCGAGGACGGCCGATCGGCTCCCCACGGGGTCGTCGTAGAGCGCCCCACGGAGGGGGAGGCCCTCCGACTGTGGGAAGCGGTCGAGCGGTTGAGGGCACAAAGGGAGTAGAGAGTCCGAACTACGAACTCCACGGATAGAGGAGTCAAGGAATGCGCGTAGTCGAACTGACCTCCGGCGTTTTTCACCTGCAGGGTGGGGTCAATATGGGCCTGGTCGTGCAGGACGGCAAGGGCCTGCTGATCGACGCTGGGTTGGACAAAGACGCAGCCCGGCGGGCGTTGCGGGTTGTCGAGGGGATGGACGTCACGCTGGAGGCGGTCTTCCTCACCCACGCCCACGCCGACCACTTCGGCGGTGCCTATCTTCTGCAACGTCGCCTGGGGATTCCGGCCTATGCTCCGCCGTTGGAGGCGGCGATGATGGAGCACCCGATTATGGAGCCGGTCTTCCTCTACGGCGGGGCAGCCCCCATCCAGGCCTTGCGCCACAAGTTCACCCTGGCCAAGCCCTGCCAGGTGGACCACGTGGTGGGGTCCGGCCCGCTGACGATCGGGCCCTTCCAGGTGGATGTCGTGCCTCTGCCGGGCCACGCGCCCAACCAGGTGGGTGTGGCTGTGGGGGATGTGCTTTTCTGCGCCGACGCCGTCTTCCCGACGGAGACGCTCCAGAAACACAAGGTGATCTTCTGCGCCGACATGGACGACGCACTGGAGACGCTGGAGCGGCTGCCAGGCATGCCCTACGCCCACTTCGCCCCCGGCCACGGCCCCACCTACGAGGTCGGGGAGGAGATCGCGGACATCTGCCGGGCCAACCGGGAGCGGCTGGAGGCCATCCGTGAGGAGATCTACGCCGCAACGGAGTCGCCACGGGAGACGGGCGACCTGGTCCAGCATGTCGCCGACCGCTTCGACCTCCAATTGACCACGCCCACCGCCTACTACCTCACCCGCACCACCGTCCTCGCCGCCCTCACCTCGCTGGAGGGGGATGGAAAGGTCAAGGCCATCGTCAAGGACAACCGACTGATGTGGGAGCGTCAAACGTGAAACGTCAAACGTGAAACGTCAAACGTCAGACGTGAAGCGTCGGACGTCAAATGTGGAACGTTGAACATAGGACACCGAGCACAGAGCCTGGAAGGAGGGGAAGATGACCGAACCATACAAGCCGCAGGAGATCGAGCCAAAGTGGCAGAAGAAGTGGGAGGAGGACAAACTGTACCGGGCCGTTGTGGACCCGGAGCGGCCGAAGCACTACGCCCTGACGATGTTCCCTTATCCTAGCGGGGACCTGCACATCGGCCACTGGTACGCGATGGCCCCCAGCGACGTCCGCGCCCGATATATGCGGATGCGGGGCTACAACGTCCTCTTCCCGATGGGCTTCGACGCCTTCGGCCTCCCCGCGGAGAACGCCGCCATCCAACGGGGCATCCACCCCTTCAAGTGGACGATGTCCAACATCGAACGGATGCGGCGGCAGTTGAAGAGTATGGGCGCGATGTTCGACTGGGAACGGGAGGCCATCTCCTGCCTGCCGGGGTACTACCGCTGGACCCAGTGGTTCTTCCTGAAACTGTACGATATGGGACTGGCCTATCGGAAAAAGGCCCCGGTCGATTTCTGCCCCAAGTGCAATACCACCCTCGCCCGAGAGCAGGTCTGGGGGGAGGACCGCCACTGCGAGCGGTGTGGCACGCCAGTCATCAAGAAGGAACTGGAGCAGTGGTTCTTCAGGACGACCGCCTACGCCGAAGAGCTACTGGACTTCTCCAAGATCGACTGGCCGGAGCGGGTGGTGACGATGCAGACCAACTGGATCGGCCGGAGCGAGGGGGCCAATGTGACCTTCCGCTCCGAACAAGGGGACCCCATCGTGGTCTTCACCACCCGACCGGACACCCTGTGGGGGGCCACCTTTATGGTCCTGGCCCCCGAGCATCCCCTGGTGGAGAAACTGACCACGCCGGAGCACCGAGAGGAGGTGGAGGCCTACCAGTACCAGGCCGCCCGCCAGAGCGAGATCGAACGGCTCTCCACCGAGAAGGAGAAGACCGGCGTCTTCATCGGTGCCTACGCCGTCAACCCGGTCAACGACGAGCGGATCCCCATCTGGATCGCCGACTACGTGATGATGACCTACGGGACCGGCGCGATCATGGCTGTCCCGGCCCACGACGAGCGGGACTTCGAGTTCGCCCTGAAGTTCGGCCTACCGATCATCCCGGTCATCGAGCGGCCCGACGGCGTTGCCAAGTCCTTCGTCCCGGAGGAGGCGGTCGCAGAGGGATTCGCCCAGGCGCTGACCGAGGCCGGCATCTCCTTTGAGGAACAAGACGGAGGCTTCGCCGTCACGCTCCAGAAGGACCAGATCGACCGGTACGTCGCGCTGGCAAAGGAGCACGTCCGCCCCAACTCCTGGATCGAGGTGGTCGGCACCGGCTGGACCTTCGTCTTCGACGACGGGGTGGTCCCCTTCGACGGCGTCGAAGCCGAACAGGAGATCCTGACCCGCTGCCGGGAGCGGAGGCCGGAGGTGGTGGAGAAGCGGACGGTGATGGAGATGCTGTGGGACGTTCCCTTCTACCGCGACGTCCTCTTCCACGCCGAGTACGGCACGATGATCAACTCTGGTCCTTTCACCGGCACACCGGGCGACGAGGCGGTGAAGAGGGTGACCGAGTGGCTGGAGGAGAAGGGAATCGGGGAGTTCGCCGTCAACTACCGGCTGAGGGACTGGCTGGTCAGCCGTCAGCGGTACTGGGGCGCGCCCATCCCCATCATCTACTGCGACAAGTGCGGCACCGTCCCCGTCCCCTACGAGGACCTGCCGGTGTTGCTGCCGGAGGATGCCGAGTTCCTGCCCACCGGCGAAAGCCCCTTGAAGTACCACGAGGGCTTCCTGCACACCACCTGCCCCAAGTGCGGCGGTCCCGCCACCCGGGAGACCGACACGATGGACACCTTCGTCTGCTCCTCCTGGTACCAGTACGCCTATCTGAGTCCCTACTATAAAGAAGGGGAACCGGTCGGCCCCGACGACACCCCCTTCGACCCCGAGGAGGGGAAGTACTGGCTGCCGGTGGACGTCTACACCGGTGGGGTGGAGCATGCCACGATGCATCTGATCTACACCCGCTTCTTCACCAAAGCGATGCGGGATATGGGCCTGGTCGACTTCGACGAGCCGATGATCAAACTGCGAAACCAGGGGGTCATCCTGGCCGAGGACGGGGCGAAGATGTCCAAGTCTAAGGGTAACGTTATCGCCCCGGACGATCTGGTGGAGCGGTACGGCACGGACACAGTGCGCGGCTACCTGATGTTCGGCTGGCGGTGGGAACTGGGCGGGCCGTGGGACCCCCACGGGATCGAAGGGGTGCATCGCTGGCTCAACCGGGTCTGGAACCTGGTGCTGGAGCCGAGGGGATCGGCAAATCAGCAAGCGGATGAGCCTACCGAGAAAGAGGTGGCCGCCCTGCGCCGGGCAACGCACAAGACGATCAAGCGGGTCACCGACGACATGGAGGAGTTCGCCTTCAACACGGTCATCGCCGCGCTGATGGAGTTCACCAACACGCTCCAGAAGGCGAAGGAGACGCCTGTGTACGGGACCGAGGCGTGGGAGGAGGCCATCGAGACGTTGCTCCTGCTGCTGGCCCCCTGCTGTCCCCACATCGCCGAGGAGTTGTGGGTCCGGACCGGTCGCCCGTACTCCATCCACCAGCAGCGGTGGCCCGAGTACAACCCGGACCTGGTCGTTGAGGAGATGATTACCCTGGTGGTCCAGGTCAATGGGAAGGTGCGAGCCCGGGTGGAGGTCCCGGCCGACATCACGGAGGAGGCTGCCAGGGAGGCTGCCCTGGCCGAACCGAACGTCCAGCGCCACATCGCGGGCAAAGAGATCCGCAAGATCGTCTACGTGCCGGGACGGCTGGTGAACATCGTTGTAGGGTAGGTGTGTCGCATCTGCATCCGGAGTGGAGGAGAATATGGGGAGGCTCCAATGACCTTCTTCCGCGTCGCCGACTTGCCGAGCGTCGATATGATGCCAGGGGTGGTCCGGCGGGCCGTGTGGCTTGATCGGGTGATGGTGACCTTCTTCGAGTTCGCACCGAACACCGTCATTCCCACCCACGACCATCCTCACGAGCAGATCACCTACGTGGTCGAAGGGGAGATGGAGTTCACGCTGGGCGAGGAGACGCGGCGGTTGCGGGCAGGAGAGGGGGTCTGTATCCCTTCCGGCACTCCGCACGGCGCCCGGATCCTCGACCGGCGCACCGTCGCGCTGGACGCCTGGCACCCGCCACGGGAAGACTACAAGTGACCGATCGCCTTTCCACCACAGAGACACGGAGGGCACAGAGTCTCCCAAATGAACTTTCTCTCCGTGTCCTCTGTGTCTCCGTGGTGAAATCAAAAGAAAAAGCCCCTCCGAGTGAGTCGGAGGGGCCTGTTTTTCGACCAGATCCGTAGACCTCAGGCCCGGATCTCCCTTCTCTGGAACAGAACGTACCCCAGGGCGAAGATGAGGATGGTCGCCGCGATCAGCCCTGTGATGTGGGGCCAGATCAGGAGGACGCTCTGGTCGAGGGGCAACGGCGTGCCCAGTAGCGCGCCCTCCAGTTGGACCGGCAGGACCAGCCCTAAGGACCGGATGTTCGGGTTGAGCAGGGCGAGGACGGCGTCTACATAGAGGGTGTTGGGTGAGATACGGCTCAGGGCCAGGTTCAGCCGGACCTGTCGGACGACCTCCTCCAGATAGCCCACGCGGATGGGCGCCAGCACCTGGGTCAAGAGATCAGCGATCATCCCCCAGAAGACGGTGAAGAACAGCCAGACGGCGATGGACGCCAGAGCCGCCGTGGCCGGTTGGCGGAAGACGATGGAGAACAGGGTGGCGACTGAGAGCCAGATGCCGCCGTAGAAGATCACCACCAGCAGGAACCACAGCAGACGGCCCACCTCCTCGCCGCTGGGCGGCACCCCCAGGGTGACGATCCCCAGCCCGATGATGATCAGCCAGATGGTCGAAAGGACCAGCGCCAGGGTGAACAGCCCGGCCAGGAACTTGCCGAGCAGCAGCGCATCCCGGTAGATGGGCTGGGAAAGGAGCCGCGAGATGGTCCGCCGGTTGAACTCCCCGTTGATGGCGTCGAAGGCCAGCGCGATGGCGATCAGCGGGACCAGGAACCCGAGGAAGCCGACGAACGCGGGCAGCGGCTCCCGCGCCGTCGTGAACAGCCGCAAGAAGAGATAGGGGTCCCGCCCACCGCTGCGCAGGTTCTGGGCCGCCGCGTACACGGTCCCGATGGCGGTCAGTACCGTGAGCGTCTCCAGGATCGACATCCGCACACTGGTCAGGTTGTCCGCCATCTCTTTGCCGACCACGGCCCACATGCCGGTCCACGGCGAGCCCTCGCGCGCTGGGGTATGGACCGCTCGCTCAGTCTGCGCTGCCATCGTTCACCTCCTGTTCGAAGTACCGGGCGTAGACCTCGTCGAGGCTGGGCAGCTCCATATCTAGGGAGAGCAATGCACCGCCCGCCTCGTGGACCGCCCGGGCTACCTCAGCGCGCATATCGCGCCGGGCCTCGACCAGATAGGCC
>Ga0209426_1001940_pt1 | contig 10714 bp, 7 predicted proteins | sample Deesub1362B_J571_FD_187697 | JGI IMG/M metagenome (GOLD analysis project Ga0209426, IMG submission 187697) | Deep oceanic, basalt-hosted subsurface ecosystem from Juan de Fuca Ridge flank, Pacific Ocean, CORK Borehole 1362B_J2.571 (SPAdes)... ...
CTAGAAAGAGGAACCTCTCGAAATCGTCCGCTGCGGTGGTCACATGAGAGATGATGCCCCGTCTGAACACGTCAACCGTGAACGGATAGGCTATCTTGCTTTTATCCACATACATCTTACCATCTACCCGCTTCGTTTGGGTGCGAAGTAGATACTCCCACAGGAGCAACACCCCCAGCCCAGAGCCCGCAAAGCAACTCGACCCGATGCCCTCTCTCATCTCGGGGAATGGTATGTTGTGTGGTGGCAAGACTATCCCGCCGAGTTCGGGGTCTTCGAAGAGTTCGATGAGCTTTTCTATCCCCTCCTTATCGCAGACGAACCTCCAATCTGCGTCGTGGACGACGATTATATCCCCCTCCGCCATATCCATGAGTCTCCTCAAGACGGCGGGTTTCCCGCAGCGCTCTTTTAACTCCACGAACCTGACGAAATCGTATCTTTGGACTATCTCCTTCGTCCCATCAGTGCATCCATCGAGGCCGACGAGCACCTCAACCTTTGGGCCTGCTATTTCTTGCAGACTGTCCAAAGCGTCATGGATGATTTTCTCTTCGTTGTGGGCTGGTATCAAGAAAGATAGTCTTATCAATATATCCACTACCCCCGCTTAACAGCATCAATTGAGAAGCAAGTGGCTAGGTATTTATTACCGCCGAGCGATTTAAACCTCGGGAAGAAGTAATCAACACTGATATCAAACCCCGCCTGTGTAAAGCTGGTCAGCACTTGATGTGGAAAGATAGGTCTCTCATTGCTAGACTTACCTATTCTGAAGCGATGGATCAAGTAAATATAGGGGTTATATCCATTAGGCTCAAAACCAATATATCTGCCTTGCGGGACTAAAACTCTCCGGATCTCGCTTAGGGCAACCGCTGGTTTGGGAAGGTGATGCAAGACAAACCCACCAAAAACTACGTCAAACTGGGCATCCAGAAAGGGCAGGCACTGAGCATCTATCACCCCGAAGGATAGGTTTTCAAAAGTTTTAATGCGCTTGGCTTGCGCAACCAGTGCCAGAACCAAGTCGGTCGCTATGATTTGTGAGCTAGGATAGTACTGGGCGAGCAAGAAGCTGAATTTGCCAGCCCCACAGCCGATTTCTAGTATTCGCCGTCGTGTAAATATCTCAGCATCTATGAGTGAGATCTGCCACGCGTAGCTCTCAGAATCTCTAGCGTGTTGGACCATCTCTTGAACCCGTTCATCTCGGTAAAACTCAATTTCTGCTTGGTGTTGTCGTTTCACACTTGGACCTCCACTTCGGAAGAACTTTGACTCCGTGGAACAAAAAGTAACCAACGAAAGTTAGAATCACAACAAGACCTCTCGACACTATCAAAAAGGGACCTGCTGTACCCTCATATCCCAACGACTGGATGGTTGTCATCAAAACGAAATCGCCGACACCCAGTCCACTCGGCGTAGGAGCAATGAAGTTGCTTGCTGAGAACAGCACTATACTGGTGATTACAGCGCCAAGAGGCAAGGGAAACCTAACAGCATAGAAGGTAAAGAAGCCTACTAGAATGTCAAAAAACCAAGCCACAAAAGTCAAACACAGAAGAAACAAGCTCCGCCCAGGCGTCCACAGCACCTCTACAGAATCATAGAAGCGATTGACTCCACCGAGAAGGTTAGTCTCCCACAATCCAATCTTCCGACCTAGCTTACTATGCTCAACCCTTTCGAGATATGGTCTGGTTCTCACAAAAAACCAGAGAAGTATCCTGCGATCAATAAGAACTCCTACAAACAAAGCGAAAAACACGGCGGTGACAAATAGCGTGGATCTTAGAGGCAATAATATGCCCCGTTGTGAGAGACCGATTAAAGCAACAAGGACTACAACCAGCGTCCGGAAGCCCTCGATTGCCCTATCGAAGAGCGTGACCGAGAGCAACTTGCTCTTGTGCTTGGAGAACAGGGAGGGAACAATTTCACCACCTCGAAGTGGCGTGACCAGTCCTCCTACTCGAGTAATAAAGTAAAGCCTACACACCTCGGCTAAACCTAGCGAGAGATTGAGGCATGCCTGCATAATGTACCATTTCCACAGACGAATCAGTGATGCACCTGCAAACATCGAGCATGCAAGCAGGAAATAAAAGCCATCGATTCGAATCAAAGCTTTGTATGTGCTATTGAAACCCGACCGCTGCATAACCCAAAGGAACAACAGCAGCCCAACTAAGAGGCTGAGTAACCTCCATCCAGGACAACGGTTTAGACGTCTCATCTCCTCTTCTGCGCAAGAACATTGATCTTCCGAGTGGTGCCAAAGAACGGACTCACAAGCCTGGACAACGGGTATCCAAGTGGAAAGAAATAAGGTCGGTCTGGGAGAACGGACACTGTTTTCGTATGCACGACAGAAATGACCTCGAAACCTACAGAACCAACGAGCGTCCTCAGTCGCTCTTCGTTGTAACCTTACCGCCAATGGTATCCACCTTTGAACAGCGACGAAGCATCTGGCGGCGCATCAAAGGCGGCCTGTGGGACTTTGATAGTTCGAAGAATATCCTCGTGTTTCCCCCCATCGTTCCCGGTTTGCTTATCGAGTTCGCCAATACAATGAGGGTTGCCCCCCGGCGAGGGGGGGGAAGAGAAAGCGGCTTGGAGCCGCGACCGGGGGGCACCCCCACAGAGGAGGAGAAATAATTGAGGAAGCCCCTCAAACCGTAGAACTTCGTCCTCAAATCGGCCCACGACTTGATATTCCTTAAAATCCTCATAATCTGCCTCGGCCTGAGATAGAACTCTCTTAACCCCCTATCAACCAACTCGTTTATCTCATCAACCGAGAGCTGGGGGAAACCGACGACAGCTCGCTGCTCAAAGCGCTCATCCACCCACTCTGGCCAATCCTTCGGGAAAAGGTAGCCCCTTTCTTTGGCCCACTCGTAGTACTCCGTCCCGGGATAGGCGCATACTCCGCTGAACTGGGCTGTATCTATCGGAAGGCTCTTAGCGAACTCTATCGTCTTAAGCGCAGTCAGCTTCGTCTCGCCTGGGCCTCCTATCATGAAGCAGCCGTGCACCCTTATTCCTACCTCCTTGCAAAGGTGGGCGAACTCCTCCATCCTCTCGAGCTTTATCCCTTTCCTCACACTATTCAATATTTCCTGGTCGCCGAACTCGAAACCAACGCAAAGCATCCTGCATCCTGCTCTCTTCATCAGCTTTAAGGTCTCCTTGTCTGTGATGTCTGGACGGGCGTTCGCACTCCATGGAATCCTTATCCCTCTTCTCAGGATTTGCTCGCATAGGTCTTGCAGCCTCGGCAGATGCCTCCTCAGGGTGAGCGTATCGTCCTCGAACATTATCTCCTTCAAAAATGGGAAAAGCCTCAGGTCGTATTCAATCTCATCTACAACCAGCTCCGGCGACCTTGCTCTGTAGCGCCTCCCGTACATGACCTGTGGGAGGAGGCAGAAGGTGCAACCCCCATCGCATCCCCTCCCTCCCACGAGCGTGATGAAGGGGTAGAGCTTCCCCGCATCATGATAATCGTAAGGATTGATGTGATGCCAGGCCGGGAACGGTAGCTCATCGAGGTTCTGGATGAATGGCCTATCTGGGTTATGGATGACGGCCCCATCGGCGAAGTAGGATATACCCTCTATCTCCCCTAAATCCGACCCCTCAGCTACCTCCCTCAGCGTGAAGTCGTACTCGCCCCTTGCAACGACGTCCAAGGCGCCGGCGGCCTTCAAAAGCGTATCAGTCGGCTCAGCTGAGACGTGTGCTCCGACCATCACAGTCAGGCAGCTTTTGCCGAGCGTCTCCTTACACATCCTGGCGTATTCGATGTCGGAGTAGATCGAAGGAGTAGTCGCTTGTATCACTACCATATCCGGCTTGAAAGCTTGGATTTCGGCTTTAGTTTCATCAATCGAAAGCTCCTTTGCGGCTCCGTCTACGAAGCGGCAATTGTGGCCCTCTCTTTCCAAGACGGCTATAGCCGTGCAAAGATAATCCGGGTGCCTCTGCACACGCCCCCTGGATTTGGCAAACCACCTTGCAGATTTGCAAAACCCCCTCCCGAAGGCGGGGTTGAGGAACATCACTTTCAATTCCATCCCTCCGCAGGAATCCCTCACCCCTTCGCACCTCGATAGACCTCTAGAATTTTCCCCACAACCGCCTTCCTCGAATAAAGCCTCTCCACCCTCTCCCTCGCCCTCCTTCCCATCTCAAGCGAGAGCGAGCGGTCGGTCAGGAGGCGAATCAAAGCCTCGCTTAGCGCTACAACGTCGCCTGGCGGGACGAGGAGTCCGTTTACCCCATCCTCTATCATCTCCCTTATCCCGCCGCAGTCGCTTGCCACAACTGGCTTCCCACATGCCATCGCCTCAAGGCACGTGTAGGGGAAATTCTCGAAGACAACCGATGGGATTACGCATATCTCGCTTCTCTGGTAGTACCCTACCAATTCCTCTCTATCCACCCTCCCTACGAATTTCACACTCTCACCCGCATCTCCGAGCTTCGTCCTGAGGTAATCAACGAAAGACGAATGCTTCCCGTCGTCAATCCGTGTATCAGAACCCACAAGGAGCAACCTTGCGCTGGGGAATTCCTCCACGACCCTCCAGAAGGCTTCCACAAGGACGTCAACCCCCTTTCGTTTCTCCAACCTTCCGACGTACAAGACCGTTCTCCCATCACCTCCCGCTTCCGAAGAGGGGAAGAAAATGCGCTCGTCAATGGGATTTGGGATGACTTCTATCTTCACAAGCCCCCAATCGGGGGAGATGAGTTCCGCCATGCTCCTGCTTGGGCTCGTCAAAACGTCTGCCCTTTTGACCGCCAACTTCTCAAATATGTCTAGCAAGCGGAAGTCGAGCGAATCCGGCAATTCGTTCAGCCTTCGGTGCAACAGAGAAGGAGTGTGCAACCTTATTATTAACGGGGCCGTTTTGAATAGGGAGAAGAAGAAGCCATCGGCTCCGTGCTCTGGCGCTTCTACGACGTCTATCCTCCTGAGCATCGAAATCTCCCGAACCTTCCTGAAGGCGGCCCAGCTCCATCCGAGCCTTACCATCGTGGTACAGAAGAAGGCGTATGGGCTCACATAGCGTATTGGCCGCTTCAAAAGTGGGTTGATGATTCTGGGCAAAACACGATGGATGTGAACCCCTCCGTCGAGATATTCCTTTTCACAATCTGTGCTCATCGAGATTACATCAACCTCGTGCCCGAGCTCGGCCAACCCGTGAGCGAGGTTATATGTATAGGTTCCTATCCCACCCCAACCCGTCTCCGGCGGGTATTCTCTTGAAAGGAGACAAACTTTCAAATTTCACCTCGATAACTTAGTTGCCGCATCTTCGTTATTAGGATTAGTAAGAAGAGCCAAAGTGTACCAACATCTGGCCACTTCGTATTCTTCTGATTCCTCGAAAATGTGCCCAATCGAGTAATAAAGCCAGGATATCCTACCCCGAACGAAATCCGGATGGAACTTGCGTGCGAATTCATACGATGCTTGAGCCGCTTCCAGTATTTCCTCTTTCCTCCCTTCGAATTCGCAAGAGGGCTTCACGTCAACTCGCTTGAGGTAAGCGATGGCCTGTTCTACATCCTCGGTTATGATGAGGATTCCCCCGAGGAGCAAGCGCACATTTTGAAGCTCTTCCCTTGCGATTGTATTTTGCTTGTCGTATTCTAGAGCCTTTTCGAAAAACGCATCGGCTCTTCGGAGATATTCTCCCCTATCGCTTTCGGTGAGCCCTTGCTTAAATTCCCCCTTGGCCTGATATATGCTTCCGGCGTTTGTGTAAAAAGCGCTTATAAGGGGGCGGATGTTAAAGAAGGAGGCGACGATAAGGGTGAGAACGCAAAGGGAAAGAAGAAATCGAGCTTTTCCCCCTCCCCATTGCCTCTCGCCTCTTGCTATTTGTCCCATTGCTAATCCCATCGGGATGAAAATCACGGGCAAGGTCCAACTCGAGTATTGTAAGGAGTCCACAATTCCGTGAAGCAGGATAGTCGTGAAGCTCCAGAAGGAGCCTGAGAGGATGTTACTCCTTTTTTTGCAACGTAGTAAGGAGGTGTAAAAAGCGATGACAATCCAAGCGAAAGATGCTATACCGAGCACGCCTTGCTCGAGCCAGATGTGCAAATACAGGTTACGTGGTTGAACTGCGAAGAGGGAAGCGGTATATAGTAGGCGTCCTGAGTAAACTTTTGAGAAACAACCAAGCCCGATGCCGGTAAAGAGATGGCCCTTTATCAAATACCAAGCGCCTCTCCAGAGGTTAGCTCGGTTAAGCACGGGAGCCGTCTTCAAAGCAGCGATTGCCTTGGAGAGCAACTCCCCCACGCCGACATATACGCCCAGGAAGAGGAGGGTGGTGAGGAACAGGAAAGTACATCCGAGGAAAGTCTTCTTAGATTTGCCGAAAAGCCAGAGGATGGCGCAAGAGGCAAGTGCAAGCCAGGAACCACGCATGCTCGTCATAGCTAATGCGAAGCACATCGAAGCAGTGCAGAATCCGTATACCAGCTTATTCAGAGCCCCTTTATTCCCTAAGGCGAGGGCCAGCCCAAGCGGGATGAGCGCTTCTAGGAGCCCAGCCATAGCCTCCGGGTGAGGTGGTGGAAAAGGCAGATCGGGTAAGGAGGAGGAGATAGAAGCGCCTACCCGATTTATCAGCGGGATTTTCCCCCTCTCTTCGAACTCGCTTTGGCTTACGAAATAAGCCGAGAGCGCCATCCCTATGAGCATCGAGCTTGCGATGAAAACTTTCAAAAAGCGCTTCGATGTTGAACCTTTAACCAGCAGCAGGTAAAGGAAAACCCCGCCTGCGATGAGGAGTAGCTTCGCCGAACTCGCTGATGAGCTGTATGATGAGAGGAGTCCGATGAGAACGCTCAGGCAGAAGAGAAGAATCGGCGGATTTAAAGGCTTTCGCTCTATAACAAGCATTTGAACCCTCCTTTTATCTCCTACGGCGATAGCGATAATATCCTAAATTGGATGGTTTGACCTTATTCAAAACAGGCCCCAGCAGGTTAGCTCCCACTTTGGTTAATAAATCTCTTCCCTTCACAACGATGTCACGACGGGTCATGCCCGCCAGTACAACTTGAATAGAGGCATCAACCTTAGTGGCTAGGATTAATCCATCTGTTATAGCAACGGTAGGAGAGGAATCGAATATAACTATGTCAAAAGCTTCTTTTAAATCCTCTATCAGCTTTTCCATCCTCTCGGAGCAAAGGATATATGATGGGTCTGGAGGCAGAGGGCCGCTGGAGAGGATGCTTAAACCTTCGACATCCGTCTTTTGCAGGAAATTTTCGAGGCTATTTCGATTAAAATGTTCGTATATTAGCAGGTTGGTAAGCCCCAGGTAGTTAGATAGCCCGAAGAGCTTATGGAGGGAGGGCTTCTTAAGGTCTCCATCCACAAGGATGACCTTCTTACCTGCCTTAGCCATCGTTACAGCCAGGTTGGCGGCTATAAGGGTTTTTCCCTCAAGAGGGGCTGCGCTTGTTATGAGCAATGTTTTCATCGGCTTATCGAGGCATGCGAGGTGTACGTTAGTGCGTAAGGAGCGAAATGCCTCTGCGATGGAAGATTTGGGGTCGGATAAAGCGACTATCTTCTCCCTCTCATTAGCGATTATCCCTATCGCTCCCAAGGTAGGCATTCCGAAAGCCGCTTCAAGCTCCTCGGGGGTCTTGAAAGTGTAATCCAAGTATTCGAGGAGGAAGGCAAGCCCAACTCCCAAAGAGAGCGATGTAGAAAAGGCGAAAAGCAGGATCTTAGCCGTCTTTCCCCTTAAAGGCTTCGTTGGTAGGGTGGCTGGCTCGACGACAATCGCAGTGCTTACGCCGCTTGACTGCCCTTGCTGAAGGTCTGTCAGGTTCGTCATAACCTGGATGAGGAGGCCCTCTACTCTTATCAACTCTTCGTGCAATTTCATCAACTCCTCCTCTCTTTCATCGGATTGGGGCTGTGACTCTAGCTCCTCTATCTGCTGTCTCAACGAGGCTACTTTGCGCTCGTAGTACTGCCTTTCCATCTCCAGCTTCTCGTTTAGAAGTGCGACGACGCTATCGCTCATCGCCTCCTTTTGGAGTTCTTGTTGGGCCTTTTGATGAGCCAGGTGCTCGGCTATTATAACCTCAGCCATCGTGTTAGCCAAAATCTGTGCCTTCTCCGGCGAGGGGTTGGTTGCGGAAATCTTGAAGAAGAGCGTTCCGGGTACGAGCTCAGCGGAGATGGATGATGCGAACTCATCTGGGCTGATTTCCAGACCCGTCTTCTTTATCACAAGGTTAGCGAATGCACTCGTTTTCATATACTCGACGTAAGTCGAAGCCATCTCCTCGAGCCATTTCGAAGCCCTTGGGATCAATCTATCGGGAGGTGGCGGGCTGAGAAGGAGGGTAGTGGATGTCCTGTATAGCGGAGGCTGGCTCAGGCTGTACCAAAGGCTTGTCCCCACCCCTACGATACAAAGGAGGGTTATTATCCAAAGCCTCTTTACTATGACCTTCCAATAATAGTGTACTTCCAACTCCCTGTCTCCTTTTAATACTTTGCTCGTAATAACGACTTCTGTCGTTTAAGGCGAAGCGGAGCGACTGATGAATTTTGAGAAATTATTTCCGGCAATCGAGGGTCGATGACCTTTTGAAACTACACCCTGAAGGGTGTAGCTTTTAGCCAATTCCCTTCCTTTCTAAACCCCGAAGTGGCCCGTTCAGGGCAGAAAGCTACACCGTTTACGGTGTAGTTTCAAAAAGAAGAACAAGTCGCCATTACCGGATTAAATTTTCAAATTTCATAAGTCGCTACTACCCTCTATATCTTGCTCGTAGTAACTCGCAGTAACGACTCGTAGTAACGACTTTAGTCGTTTAACGTTTAAGGCGAGGCGGAGCGACTGAAGTCGCTACTACGACCCCTATATCTTGCTCGTAGTAACGATTTGACTTTAGTCGTTTAAAGCAACCCTCTAATCTTGAGCACAGGGCTTGTAGCCAAGTCCTAAAGAGATTTCCCTGGCGGCTAAGCGGACGTACTTTCCCAATTCTGACAACCTTTCCCTCGTCAATCTCACAGACGGAGCACGTATCTCTATTATGGCGACGACATCCCCTCCCCTCTTCCTTATGGCAGAAGCCACCCCTCTCACTCCAAGCTCGTATTCCTCGTCCTCTTGGGCGTAGCCTTGGGAGCGGAAGGCCCTCAATTGTCTGACTAATGCTGGGAGGGAAGAGATTGTCTTCTCGGTATACCGCACCAATTCCCTTCCCTTAAGAGCTTCCCTCGCTTCTTCTTCTGGTAAAGCAGCGAGCAATGCTTTTCCAGCTGCTGTGCAATGGAGGGGCTTTTCCAACCCTAATGTTGGCATCGGTGAGATTTCATCGGGGAAATTCACCTGGTCAACTATTATCACTTCCTTATGCTGTGTTACAACTGCTAGGGCCGTGCTCTCACGGGTGAGCTGGGTTAATCTGCAAAGGTAAGGTCTGATTTGGGTGAGCAATCGCACCCTCCTTTGCACCATTCCTCCTAGCTGCATCAGCTTTAATGTCAGCTTATAGCGCTTTGTCCTCCTATCCTGCTCCACATATCCTTCTCGGACGAGCGTTGATAGAATGCGGTGCGTAGTGCTTTTAGGGAGCCCTATTTCCTCGCTCAACTGAGCGATGCCCAGTTCCTCTTCATCCGTCAGAGCCAGGATTTCTATAATCTTCAAAGCTCGATGTATGGATTTGACAGCATTGGAAGTGGTTTCCATTGAAGTTCCGATTTCCGCTTCTTTACAACCCAAAAAGCTATATTTACATCGAAAAATTCCGCTTTAAGGAACAAAGTTCCACTTTCTTCTAATTAAATTTTACCTCAAATGAGCCTGGTAAGGATAGAGCAAAAAGGCCCTTTCGAATAGGACTTAAGTCCCCATCGAAAGGGCCTTTGGAAAAAAGGCGCCCAGCTTCCTGCCGGGCGCTTGCTTTCTTTCGGCGAGGTTTCAAGAATCTCTTAGGCGAGCCTCCAGCGCTTTTTGCCAGCTTTCTATGTTCAGAGACCCTTTTTCGAGCATAACCACTTTCGCCGAGGAAGCCAGCTCTTGCGCTTTATCCCTCCATACCTCCCCCGCCGCCACGGGCAGGGCTCGTATCCCTATCCGCTCTAAAACCTTCGACCGCCAGGCGGCTCGGTCAACATCTATAAAATCAACCACCCAGGAGACTTCCATAACCAATGCTACATCTTTACCATCTTCCCTGCATTTTCCCCCCCACAGGATATCCGTAGCCAATACGCTTTCAACATCCCTTTCGGAGATTCGTTTCTCCTGGTATGCTTTGTGGAGTGTATTGGCCAGCCGGCTTGTGAGGTCCCGACCACGAGTTATTACCCTCCCGAATATCGCAGGTGCCCTCCTAGCATAACGCAGCTCCAGGCTTATCCCCTTCAGTCTGGCGACGTCCTCGTATACCATATCCATCCGTTTTGCGAGCGTCTCTATGGTCTCCCAAATCTTCCGTCGGTCCTCCGCCGCCTCCATGAAGCCTTTCTTCATCGCCTCCCAGATTCTCTTTCTGTCCTCAGCGGCCTCTGCGAATCCCTTCTCCATCCTGTCGGCTATTTCCCGTATTGCTTCCCAGATTCCCTTTCGGTCCTCAGCGGCCTCTGCGAAGCCCTTCTCCATCCTGTCGGCTATTTTCCGTATCGCTTCCC
>Ga0209426_1001942_pt1 | contig 10703 bp, 20 predicted proteins | sample Deesub1362B_J571_FD_187697 | JGI IMG/M metagenome (GOLD analysis project Ga0209426, IMG submission 187697) | Deep oceanic, basalt-hosted subsurface ecosystem from Juan de Fuca Ridge flank, Pacific Ocean, CORK Borehole 1362B_J2.571 (SPAdes)... ...
TTCGGCCACAGGTAGGACAGCGGTGGATGTAGGTGAAATCGCTCATGGTGACCTCCTTTAGTCAGTCATTTATAAGGTGTTCCATCTTGCGCTCGATGACGTTCAACTTGCGCTCGACGACATTCAACACACTAAGCAGCATTTTGACAGCGCAACCGTTCCTTACGCTTCCTGCAATGGGAACAACCGCCCACAAAGTGCAGTCATGTTCCTTGCAGGACTTAGACATAAAAGGGCAGAGTGGCTCGTTGCTGGCATCCATTTTTAATCCTCCTTTAAAAAGTAAGGTTTAAACTCCATATACGCCCTTCCCTGCTTCATGTAGTCGTCAAGGTTAATCTCGGGATGCTCGGCCTGCAATCGCTTCTTGTCTAGCGTCTTTCTCCCCTCCCTTCTGCGATAGTAGATTCGTGCCCCTCCCCCTTCCACGACGCTATGGCCTTCCATGAGGGCGATGATGCGCTCTTTTGCTTCCTTCTCTAAAAGCTCGCCCTCAGCCTTGATATCACGGGCTTCCTTGAGAAGATGGACGGCCCGTTTCCATTCCTCATCGTTGCGGATTAGAAGCCCCTCCTGTGGGTCGATCGGGGGCAGCTCGGGTTTGTCTTCGGGCAGGATCTCCTCGGGAGGCTCTTTGGCAAGAACATGCTTGAACCAGAACTTCTCAGCTTCCTCAACGATGAGTTTCTGGAGATCAGGATCAGGCTCCACGTCGAAGTGAATCAACTCCCAGGCCTCTGCGCTGAAGATTGCCCAGGAGCCGAAATCGAACTCAGGGAAGAGGAGATACCACTGGATTTGAGCGATCATATAATCGGGGAGGCCTTGGCGTTTGATCTGATTAAATTTACGGAGACGGGGGGCTTTGATTTCCACCACTCCGGTCCGTTCGGATTCTTCCTCTTCAAACCAACGATCAGGGCTGGCGAGTATCCAGGAAAAGTCGGGATGGACGAGAGGAAGGCTATCAACTGGATAGTAATTGAAACTCCAGAGATCACGACCCGTTTGTTCGGTGTAGATCCCCGCAATGATATCCTCCAACGCTTGTCCGCGTCGGATGTCGGGATTGTCTTCATCAGGGCTCGTCTGCCCCGTCTTCTCAAGCCAGAGCTGGTAGCGTGTCTTGAAGGGCGAGAGGCCGAGAATGACGGGGATATCAGAGCCCCCTATTCCCTTCCTGCGGGCGTCAAGCCAGTCTTGGCGATTCATTGTAACCCCCCTATCACCAGCCCCACGACGAACCCACAAAGCCAGACGGACATCAAAAACAAAACCCTACCGAACATTCTCGCCGAAGGATGACGACGGGGCAATCGGTAGGGCCGCGGGGGTTGAATGTATCGCCTTGCCGTCTCCTCTGCGACCTTCTGAGCTGAGAGGAGAAGCATCCTCTGTTCCGCTGTTAAGGGCTTGATCGGTTGCATGGCTTCCTCCTTTCTTGGCATGGGTGGGGCTTTCGAGTCTACCCTAGCATACCGCTAGAACCATGTCAAGAGAAAAAATGCATCCCGCTAAAAATTTTTTCTTGACAAGCGATATCGCTATGTGGTAGAGATAGGGAACAAGGCTGTCAATAGGGGACCATGAATTACCTCAGTTTGTACAGTGGGGCTTGTGGTGGCGATTTGGCTTGCCAACATCTATTGGGGTGGAGGTGTGTTGGGTATGTCGAAATTGACGACTACTGCCAAAGAGTTATTGCCCAAAGGATCAAAGACGGATTCCTCGATGAAGCCCCAATATTCGGCGATATCAGAGATTTCATCAATCAAGGGTTCGCCGAAAGCTATCAGGGAATGGTTGATGCAATTACAGCAGGGTTCCCCTGTCAGCCATTCTCGCTTGCAGGAAAACGAAAAGGCGAGGAAGACGATAGAAACCTTTGGCCTGAAACTATCGAATGCATTCGCATTATACGACCTAAATTCGCGTTCTTGGAAAACGTTCCAGGTTTGCTTGTTCACCCGTACGTTAGACGAATTTTCGGGGACTTGGCCGAGGCAGGGTTTAATGCTCGATGGTGTGTGTTGGGAGCAGATGACCTTGGTTTTCCCCATCATCGAAAACGCACCTGAATATTATTACAACACACCATGCGCGGGTTCGGAACATTGGAGCGGAAGATTCGACGAAGCCGGAGGTTCCCGCAACAAATACAGGGGTACGCCTATTGCCCGCGAAAAGGTGAACCCCCCATGGTGGGAATGGCTTATGGGGTGGCCAATAGGCTGGACCGACTTAAAGCCCTTGGAAACGGACAGGTTCCAGCAGTGGTTGAAACTGCATGGAAAATCCTAACTGGAGGGTAACAAAATGCATCCCTTCAACAGAATTTCCACGGAAAAACTTCAAGAGATAGCCAAGAGAGCAGGGACCACCCTTGGTTATCTTCAGCAGATCAAGTATGGTAACAGGGTCCCCTCTCGTGTGCTCGCTCGCAAGATCGAGATCGCCGCGAGGGATATGGGGATTGAGATTTCACGGATGGAATTGCTTTATCCTCCAAACGAGAATGCGGATTAAACCAATGGTTTGGAAACACGGGGCCCGCGATATCGACTTACGTGCCCTCGACATTTCGAGACAACGTCTCGAAGGTCTTTGGATCCCTAGAAATTTACCGTTATTCCAGAGTCAAAAAGGAGGATAAAATGGACACCGAAAGATTACTCAGGGAATTCTACGAGCGCGACGACCTGATCTCCTGTCCTCTTTTCGTTAAGCCCATCACCAGAGAATCCTGCCAGAAACTTCGCAACAGAAAGCCTAAAGTCGTAACGCATAGTTTCGTTGACCCCAAGTCCGCTCCTGGGCAGTGGGATCTGGATTCGTTTGAGATTTTTCCGATTCCGAGATGCCAGACGTGCACGATTCCGGAGGTGCAAGATGTGCAAGCTGGCTAACGAGAAGTCCTTCGTGACGACTAGGCCGCTGAAGGTGTGGAAGGTGATGCTGGTTGATTTTGAGCCTGATGAGCCCGAAGTCATAACGCCCCTAATTGGTGTTCGCGAAGAAGAAATGAAGCGACCAGCCAAAGGTTACTTTGTCGTCCAAGGAAATCAATCTGTCTGGGCCAACGGCGGATATTCGGCATTTCTAGCAGAAGAGCTCGCTTTTAAATGGCTGGCAGACGTATCAAAAAGTTTCGGAGGCCCCATGCTGTCTCCAGTGCGAAGACTGGGATTTCCTACCGTGCGTAAATACCTGATACCGAAAGGCTCAACAGTTTTTTACGGTCGCATCAGTGAAGGCCTTCCCGGCGCGGGCCTCAAATGCGTCAGGGCTGAAAGGCTGGTGAGGGTGGGGGGTTGACAACGATTAAAGGTCATGATAAATTATTTCGGTTTATGAGGATACAGCCATGGCGATTAAAGAACTATTGACTGAAAAGGAAGCTGCTGAATTTCTTGGGATCGCCCGCGGGACGCTTGCCAACTACCGATCCGCTGGGAAAGGACCTCCCTATGTCAAAATTGAGGGAACGATTCGCTACCGCAAGGCTGATCTTGAGGCTTACATTGAGGCTCACCGTGTAGATCCCAGCCAGGGAGAAAGAGAATGAGAACCTACGGGGCTCTCCACACGAAGTTCTGGACCAACCCGGAACTACGCCAGCTTGACGACCAGACCAAACTTTTCCTCATCTACCTGTTGACCTCACCACACTCAAACTCGCTAGGCTGCTATTACCTTCCCCTCGGGTACGCTGCGGTAGATATGCGAAAGGACCCTAAAACGATTTCTAAACTGTTGCGCAACGGTTTAAAAACCATGGTTTTTGTGTATGACGAAGACTGTGAATGGATTTTTCTCGTCAACTATCTCAAGTTCAACTATCCGCTCAATCCAAACCAAGCCAAGTCGGTCGAAAAAGCTTTCTACGAAGTTCCCCAAAATTTCAAGTATTACCGAGAGTTAGCAGAGACAGTCCTTAAATACTGCAGGCACCTTTCAGAACCGTTTCGTAACCGTTTACAAACGATTGTGCAACAATTTCGAAATATAGACCAAGACCAAAACCAAGACCATAAGTACTTAAGTACTCCCTTACGGGAGTACTCGTCATCAGAATCCTCTGATGACGCCCCTGACCCCCCTAAAAATTCCTCTTGTCCTCATCAAAAGATCATCGACTTGTATCACGAAGTCCTCCCCGAACTGCCTCGGGTTAAGGTCTGGAATCCTCACCGGCAAGCTCTCTTACGAGCTCGCTGGAAGGAAGATCCTGAGCGTCAGTCTCTTGACTGGTGGAGGCAATTCTTCAAACTTGTCCGGGCGTCGCCTTTCCTGATGGGCAAGAAGAGCGACTTTAGGGCGGACCTTGAATGGCTCGTCCGGCCTCGCAATTTCCCGAACGTCTTGGAGGGCCGGTATACCGAGAGGCCTAAGTCGTCGTTTTCGATTGATGACTGGGTGCCTCCGGAAATGAGGGGGGAGAAATGATTACCGATCCTGTAATTTGGGTATTGGCAATCCTGATATGTCTTGGTGTGCTAGTCTTCATTCTTACGGTGACATACGTTTGCACTGAGAGTGAAAAGACAACCCTCTGGGTCGTTCTGTTATCTGCTTCGTTGATGTATGCGTTCTGGCCGTCGATCCTTAAGTTGGTTGATGCTTTTGCTAGTTATCTCTAAGGGGCAAAACAAAATGATCTACGAAAATTTCCAGCGCGGTTTCCGTAAGCTTCAGAAGGCTTTCCTCGCTCTGGACATCTTGCCCGACCAAGTGGACTGCTACTGGGAGATGCTCAAGGATGTGGAAGACGAAATCTTTGAGCGCGCAGTCGAGGTCACGATTGACGCTGGTTTCAAGCGAATGCCTCCACCATCGACAATCAGGCGAGTATGCAAGGAAGTTCAGAAGGGCTATGCGACCACCAAGATCGACTGGCCGGAGGAAATTTGGGAGTGGCGACGACAATACATCGAAGCCGAAATTGAGCGCATCAGCCGACGGCCGCAAGAGAGGATGACCGAATGGCACAAGTCAAGGCTCAACACGATGAGGGCCATACTTTTGAGGGATTATCCGGCGCGGGGGTTTTGATAACCATGACGAATCTAATTCCTAAAGTCTACGTAACGCCTCCGACTTCCCCCATGCCCGCCCCTGGCCTCTACCTGAGACACAGCGGAATAATACTAATTCACGGCTGCTTGCATAAAAGGCACCAGTTCATCGTTCTATTGCACGAGTGCTTACATCACCTAGCGACCCTTCTTCGCTGGGCTTGGCTTGATGACTTTATTGACAGACGAAGGATCTTTTATGTGAAGTTTGCCGAGTGGCAAGCAAGAATATTTGATGAATTGTTTTTTGAGTATTACAGCAAAGAATGAAGGAGGTAAAACTATGGCGGACAGGGAAAAGAAAAAAGGCGTGAAGTATGAGGGCATTGACATTGAGACGAGGAAGATCATCCTTACCCTCACCGAACCGCTCCTCGGGACCGCTTCGAAGAACGAGAAGATCTACACCGAGTACATCCTGAGCAAGGCCCCCGACCCGACGGACGAGGATGCGATGGAAGAGCTTGAGACAATCCCGCGGGCTGAGGATGAACTTGAGAAGAATTCGACGGGATTTCACCGAGATGTCGAGGGGATCTACATCCTCGACTATCAAGTGAAAGGCTTTCTCAAACACGCGGGCAATGTCCTCAAAGATGCGATCGGGGTCAAGGCTTTGCGAAGTAAGCTTAACGACTTCGTGTTTATTGAGCCGCGTTACATCTACCTTGCCGACGAGCCCGACGGCGTCTTCGAAAGGCCTCTGCGCGCCAACACCATGCAGGGCCCGCGCGTCTGTCTTGCACGGAGCGAGTATGTCGAGGCGGGGAAAGAGATCACGATCAAGATAACGCTGTTTCCGCACAAAGAGTTGTCGTGGGATCTCATCGAGACGCTCTTGGACTACGGCAGGTTTATGGGGCTCGGGCAATTCCGCAATGGATCCTACGGCCGGTTCGAATGGAGATACGCCGACGCCGAGCTTGAGAGGCAAAGACAGAAGCGAATCAGGCAGAAGGCCGAAGCGGCGGCATAGCTTGGACACGCAGGGGCGTAGCAAAGCAGTGCACCGATTTGCTAGTGGCGATGATGAGCGTCTAACTGCTAAGGCTTCGCATAGATCCGAGCGTGGGGCGAAGCGATGGAAAAGCGAAGCAATGAGACAAGATGTGTAGTGGAGGCGCAGCTTGGCATTGCCTAGGCACCGAAAAGAGGGGCGCAGGTAAAGCAACGTTCCCTATCGCTACGGCAGAGCGGTGTCAAGCTATGAAAGGGAGCCACCTCGTGAAGCTCCGGCGGAGAAAAGCAATGCCATGGCGGAGTTCCGACTCGTAAGGTGTGGGCATAGCACGGCATCGGCAAAGGAGAAAAGAAATGAAAATTAGCGAGCTTATTGACCAACAGGTAGAAGGAAAGAAGAAACAACTCAGAGATATAATAGAGTTGAGCCAAAAAGCCAAGAAAATTTTACCTGAAATTGAACTTGATGGCCAAGGTCAGATTACCTTACTAAGTAGATCAGTGTGGATTGACACTTTTTCAAGGCGAGTAGCAGCAGACCTAGTCCGTGGAATGCGTGGTGTTTTCACGAAAGAAAATCATCCTGGTGGAATAGTGTTAAGGGGGAATATGGGCGGTATTAAAATCCGTATCAACCTGATAGATCCATCAATGTGTAAGTGCGAAAAAATTGAAGAAACAGTCATCCGGCTTGTGCCAGTTGATTGTAAGCCCTTGCTGCGGGATAAAGCATGACGCATTAGCACGGCATCGGCGCAAAGGAGCTGAGCCGCAGAGCGTAGGCCAAACACCGCTTAGGTTATGATAAGCAAAGCAGCGCATAGGCCGTGAGGTGAACGGAAATGCCGTGGCGATGCGTTGAGGAGCCTCGGTGCTGATCCGCTTGGAACCGAGAGCGTAGGCATAACAGAGTCTGGCGATGCTATGATGAGCGTCGGCCATGAGGTGCACAGAAGCGGCCAGGAGGAGCTTAGCTCAGCAGAGGCCTAGCCATCCCATGCGCTGTTTTGGTAACGCCGGGTAGAGCACGGAAAAGGTCTCGCGCGGTAAAGAGGGGCGGTGGTCAAGCCTTGTCATGTTGCGCTCCGACACGGCCTTGCCAGACGCTGAGCGGGTCCTGCACGGAGTCGCGGAGGCAGAGTTGAGTAGAGCCTTGCCCGCAAGGGCCTGGATCTGAATAGTGCGGCAGAGGTAACGATAAGTTCAGTAGGGCTTAGGTAGTGCTTGGCTCCGTATTGCTTGTGTATTGCATTGTTAAGTAGCGTAACGGAGGGGGAAATGTCGAAAGTCATCGAATTCTTCGTCCCTGGCGTCCCCAAGCCAGCAGGCTCTAAGCGAGCCTTCAAAACAAAGACCGGAAAGGTCGTCATGGTGGACGCTTCGGGGAAGGCGGGGGAGGACTGGAGGGGGGATCTTAAGAAGTTTGCGCTTGAGCATTGTCCGGAGCCGTTGGAGGGCCCGGTTGATCTCATGGTGATCTTCGTCATGCCTCGCCCTAAGAGTCATTTGGGGTCTGGCAGGAACGCGAGTAAAGTCAAACCGAGCGCGCCGGATCGCCACACAACGAGGCCCGACGTCACTAAACTGTTGCGGGCAGTTGAGGATGCGCTGACGGGAATCTGCTGGAAGGACGATGCGCAGATATGCCTTCAACGCGCAGCTAAAATCTACGCGAATCAGCATACACCAGTCGGGGCCTACATCTACGTCGTGCCTGCGTCGGCAAAGATGGGCGAGTCAGAGTTTCATCTCGCGGAGACAATATCAATCCTGACATGAAACACTATCAAGGCGAAAAAGCAATAGTCGGCTGGGAGCGCATCTGGCGGGCTTTCTTCTTCACCGAGAACGGCAAGCCCCTCATCTCGCTACGCACGTTACAGAAGCACAAACACGAGATGTTCCGCGCGGGCGTGCTGTCAAAGACGCAGCTTGTCCCTGGCAGGCCACCGCAGGTGTTCACGTTCCCCTCTCTTATGTTAGCTTGGATAAGTACTAAGATGGCTAAGGGGGAGTTATTTCCCAAGTACGTACACGGGCGGGCGAGAGCGAAGTTCAAAAAATAAAAAGCCCCGCACGGGGCGGGGCGGAGGCGAAAGTGGGGAAAGTTAAACTTGGTTGACATAATCCGTTGTGACGCGCGGGAACGTCGAAGCGAGTACGGCCTCCCGCGCGATCGCCTTGGCTTTATCTAACGTGTCGCGAGGAAGCTCGGGTAGCTCTTCAGCGCGGCCGTTGCAGATCATTACGGCCGCCAGCAAGACTTCGCCATCTTCGCCAGTGCGGTCGCTGAGCCACTGGGTGGCATCTCGCCACAGCTCGTGGTTTCCATACGAAGCTCGGAAAACGGAGAGGGGGACTTCAAACCTCTTCCCGTGAAGGTTAATAAAGTACTCGCGGCCACTAGGACCGTTCTGCGAAAAAGAGAGCTCAAGATCAAAATAGTAGTGGCCGCCGGTCCGAAAACTAAAAAGATTAAGATCATGTCTCATGACTCTACCTCCTTACTTGCGTGATCCAAGATGCAATGGCTCGGGATCCGCCCAAGCCTAAGCCACAGATCCCGGAGCTCCCACGGCCGCAGGGCGGTCGTTATGTCTCGTCCTCGTCTGTGGGCAACCCTGCCATCGCGCCGGATTGCCCTGGCGGCCCTCTCTGCCCACTCAAAACTGTCGAACCTGATCTTCATGGCTCCCTCCTTCAAACAAAAAGGGGCACCTAGGACTTTCGTCCCAAGTGCCCCGTGCTGTGCCCCCCGCAGAGGGGGCGGTGCGGTGGGCTACGAGCTAGGCGATGAAGCCCGCGAGCTCCATCACCTTGCTCAAGAATTCAGGGTCCTTGCGGAGGCGATCCTCCAACCGCCTCCGAACTCTCTTCAACTCCTGGGCGGGGCGTCCGCCCCAACCCAAGAGCGCGTGCGCGGGGGCCCAAGTCACGTCCCGGGCTCCGCAGCACCAGTCACCTTGCCAGCCAGAAGGTTCCTGGCCAGCTCCGTAGATTGCCCCGCAGTGGGGGCAGTACTTGATCTGCAACAGTTTCTCTTCGTTCCTCATGGCTCCCTCCTTGCCTTGCCCTCGCCTTGCGCTGAGGGTGGGGCGATTTTTCTGGCTCGCCCCAGGCCGTGTTTTACTCTAGCAATATGCTAGATGTGTGCCAAAACAGAAAAGCTTAATGATTTCAAATATATCACGTTTTCATGATGTTTTAATAGTGTTGGGAAATCCAACACAACGTAGTGTAAGTGTGCAATATCATTGGAGTCTTACAATCCTACACATGTTGTGAAATCCTACAATCGCACCTTGAACTAACTCCCCGAAATCACTACACAAAAAAATTTTTGCTTCAGTTATTTTAATTTGAACGCTTATTAATTTTCCGAAGCTCAACTTGACAATTGCTAAGTGCTTGTTTACACGTTAAAATCATGGACGACCATCTGACCGTCATAGAAAAGCTCCGGGCCCCGTTCGACGAGGCTATGCGTCGGCGGGGTATCACGCCCGATTACCTCGCCCGTAAGCTTAAAGCTGAGTTAAACGCTAAGAGTGTTAAAGTGTTCTTAGATGCTAAGACTGGTCGTGTGCTCTACTCGGAGAAGATGATTGACTGGCAGATCAGACAGAAGGCGAGGCAGGATGCGGTCAGGTTGCTCGGGCTGGAGCCCCCTCAGCGTATTCAGGGCGACTTTAACCATGCGATCAGGGAGGCGAGCCAGGAAGAGCGTGAGCTGGCCCGGGTCGCCGCGAAGATCGCACTGGAGATGATTGCGAATGCAAGCGAGTCTGGCGGAGAGGATTGATCCGCTGCTCATGGAGCAGGAGAATGCGGGCTATTGGGCTGTCCGTAACGGCGTGTTGCTGGACAGTCGCCCGATCGATCTCAAGCTCCACAAGTATCAGATTGACTGGTTCAGCGAAAACGCGCAAGTCCAAGTCTTGCGGAAAGCGGCGCAGATGGGGGGAACGTCGGTTCACGCCTTAAAAACTCTGCATGGCATGATTTATGGCCGCTATCCGCAAGGTGTCCTCTACCTCCTTCCTACCAAGGCCGACGTGACCGACTTCTCAAAGGGTCGGTTCACCCCCCTGATAGAGGAGAATCCCGATACAATCGGTGCTTATATTTCAGATACCGACGCTGCGAACATCAAGCGAGTCGGGAAAGCTCATCTGTATTTCCGTGGAGCAAGAAAAACTCAGGTCATCGAGGGTCACAAGAAGACCTCATCTGCACTCAAGAACATTCCCGTTGACCGCATCGTCTTCGACGAGCTCGACGAGATGGATCCTGACATGGTCGAGCTCGCGGAGTCACGCTTAGGTCACTCGCTCATCAAGGAGCGGATCTTCATCTCCACGCCGACGATCCCCGATTACGGCATCGACCGCGTCTGGCAGGATTCGGATCAGCGGCATTGGCATATCAAGTGCGAGCGGTGCGGATCTTGGACGTGCCTTGAGCTTACCTTCCCTGACTGCCTCCACGAGACGGGCTACAAGAAAGCTGACCGGCTTTGCTCGAAGTGTCGCAGGCCTCTAGAGGACGTGGGCAACGGGGAGTGGGTTGCGGCGCATCCGAACCGCGAGATCGCTGGCTGGTGGATATCTCAGCTTTGCAGTTACTTCGTTGAGCCTGGCGAAATCCTCCACGCCTACCTAAACCCTC
>Ga0209426_1001946_pt1 | contig 10697 bp, 12 predicted proteins | sample Deesub1362B_J571_FD_187697 | JGI IMG/M metagenome (GOLD analysis project Ga0209426, IMG submission 187697) | Deep oceanic, basalt-hosted subsurface ecosystem from Juan de Fuca Ridge flank, Pacific Ocean, CORK Borehole 1362B_J2.571 (SPAdes)... ...
TGTGAGATGAACGAGAGTAGCGTCATCGATACAAGCAGGATGTTGTGAGAACGCGGTAGGCTTGTGTTTTCTCGGGACAGAAGGATTATGGCTAAAAGGAAAATTATTATCTCAACAAACCCCTGCATGGTTTCCCTCCAGTTTTCTTCCTTCAGCCAGTTAAGACATCGTTCTCGTTTTCGGTATATATGTGTAGGGAAACTTTCAGATAAAGTGAAGTGGTTTGTGGATGAAATTTATTCGGAGAAATGCGAGGAAGCTGAGGGGATAGATAAACCATAGGCATCCAGATCTCCATAGCTAATGCCACATGACCGGTAGATTGTCAAAAGTATGCAAAACCCAAATCTTTTTATGGCTTCAAGCTGTAATACATTTATGCCTGTAGTTAGTGTAAGAATAGATGACAAATTAAAGAAAAAGATGGAAAGGTTCCCGTACATCAACTGGAGTGAAATAATAAGAAAAGAACTTACAGAGGTTGTTGAGAGGCTCGAAAGTAGAAATATTGCCGAAGCCCTTCTGATAAACGAAAAGGTAAGAAAGAAGTCTGAAAGAGACACAACTGAAATCATCCGGGTCTGGAGGGACAGCAGATGGAGGTAGTGGCAGATGCGAGCGTTATCGTGAAGTGGTTTGTTGACGAAATCTACAGCGAGAACGCGAAAAAACTTAGAGAAGAATACGTGAACGGTAAAGTTGAGTTAGTGTCTCCAGAGCTGATGCCGTACGAGGTTCTAAATGCTCTTAAATATACCAAGTTATTCTCTACGGATGAGCTAAAGCTGATTGCAAGATCTCTAAGCCTCTATGGATTTAAGCTATACTCCCTCTCCGGAAAGCTGAGTGAGAGAACAGCCGAAATAGCTGTGGAGAAGGAAATTACGGTTTACGATGCCTCATACGTAGCCTTGGCGGAGAGTTTAAACTCAAAATTATATACCTCTGATGATAGGCTAATAGACAGAGTAAGCTTGGATTTTGTGGTGCATATTGCGGAGATTTGAAATTATTACTTGCAAAACGTTTTTAATCTCTCAAAGAAGGAACGATTATGCCTTACGATAGCCTTAGAGATTTTATAGAGAAACTTGAGAAGGAAAACGAGCTTGCAAGGATAAAGCATGAAGTCGATCCGGTTCTTGAGATGACCGTTATCGCTGAAAAAGCTGTCAAAGCGAGCGGGAAAGCTTTGATGTTCGAGAATCCCAAAGGTTACGATATTCCCGTGCTCATGAATGCATTCGGAACGGAAAAGAGGATGAAAATGGCTTTGGAGGTTGAAAGGTTCGAAGAAATCGGGGAAAGGCTTATCGGGATGACGAGGCTGAGACCTTCCGGAATCATCGAGGGGGTAAAGAGTTTATCCGTTTTAAAGGATGCAATTAACTTTATTCCAAAAACCGTGAAGAAAGGAGCATGCAAAGAGGTTGTTGAGGAGCCAGACCTCTTAAAATTTCCTATCCTGAAATGCTGGCCGAAGGATGCCGGCAGATTCATAACCTTGCCGGTTGTAATCACAAAGGATCCTGAAAGCGGAGAGCTAAACGCGGGAATGTACCGGATGCAGGTTTTTGATGCTAAAACGACAGGCATGCACTGGCAGATCCACAAACACGGAGCGGAACATTTCCGCAAAGCTGGTGAGAAGCTGGAGGTTGCGGTGGCGATAGGAGTCGATCCAGCAATTCTTTACACCTCAACCGCTCCCCTGCCTTCGGGCTTGGACGAGTTCATGTTCGCCGGTTTCATAAGGGGGAAGAGGGTGAAGCTGGTCGACTGCGAGAGCGTGGACTTAAAGGTCCCCGCCGACGCGGAGATAGTTTTGGAGGGGTACGTGAAAACCGATGAATTGAGGATAGAGGGCCCCTTCGGAGATCACACCGGCTATTACACACCTGCCGAAGCCTATCCGGTTTTCCACATTATAACAGTAACCAGAAGGGAGAACCCGATTTATCACGCTACCGTGGTTGGCAAACCACCGATGGAGGATGCATGGCTTGGAAAGGCAACGGAAAGAATCTTTCTGCCCGTGCTGAAAATGCTTTTTCCGGAGATCGTAGACATTAATCTACCCGTGGAAGCGGTTTTCCACAATTTAGCAATCGTTTCGATAAGGAAGAGGTACCCCGGACATGCGAGAAAGGTGATGTTCGCCCTTTGGGGGATCGGGATGCTCTCTCTGACGAAGGTCATTGTGGTTGTGGACGACGACGTGAACGTCCACGATCTCCGAGAAGTTTTGTGGGCTGTTACCGGCAGATTCGATCCGGCAAAAGATCTGGTCGTCGTTTCTGGGCCCATAGATCCACTCGATCATTCCACCTACCTTCAGAACTACGGAGGCAAACTCGGCATAGATGCGACGCGGAAGTGGAGGGAAGAAGGCTTTGAGAGAGAGTGGCCCGATGAAGTTGAAATGGATCCCGAGGTGGAGAGAAGAGCTCTGAAGATTTGGGAGGATATCAAGTCCCGTGTGCTCGGATGAGCTCTATGGGTTTTTTATAATTTTGTGGGTTTGTAGGACTGTAGGATGTATGGATATGTGGGTTTTGCAGATCGAAAGGGATCCGGGACTAACGGGAAACAGATTAAACTAAAAAGTTTTAAAACCTTTAAAACTTTTAATACCAGACAACCTCGTTTTTCTATGGATGGATACCCAGATCTCGTGATCGACAGCTCAAAAAGGTTGCTCGAACACCTTTCAACGTTTCCGAAGGTTCTAGCAGAACAAAAGGATAAATTCGATGAGTTCATAGATATGCTGGAAAAAGGAAAAGCGATTCACGTTTTTGGAGTTGGAAGGAGCGGTGCTGTTGCCCTATGCTTCGCGATAAGGCTCAAACACTTCGAAAAGGATCTTGGGCATAAGGTGTGGTGGCTGGGAGACGAGGTGAGGGAGAAGGTAGAGAGGGGTGATATTCTGGTAATTTTCTCCGGCTCCGGTGAGACGGCTGAGGCTTACTTCGTGGCAAAAAAAGGAAAAGAAGCAGGTGCAAAGCTAATTTTGATAACGTCTTATCCCGAATCGTCCATTGGAGAGATCTCAGACCTCGTAATCAGGTTGCCAGGCGGGATGGAAAAGGCGAAGGGCTGGAAATACTTGGAAGCTCAGGTTTCTAACTCCGAGTTTTACGGAGGCGGTGAGTTCGAACTCATGGCTTATCTGCTACAAGAGACGCTGATAATGGCGATAGGGAAGTACAAAAGCATCTCAAAAGGTGCGGTGATCAGGGAGCACTTCAGGGACTCTTAATTTAGACATCATCTGAGGTGGTAAACCCAGAATCCCATGTTTCTCAGCGTGAAGGACAGGTACTTCCGTTTGCATTTTCTCCAGTCTCTTTCGTGACCGAGTATGATGACCCTCCCCTCAGAATATCCATCTATGATTTTGGAAACCGCCTGAATGAATTCCTTTGAAAAAGATCTCTCGAATTCCAGCGGATATGCATCGACACCTGAGTCTTCGACCTCGAAAGCCGAGGTAATCGAAAATCTCCGTAAGATGTTCTCGATTTCATCTCTCGTTCTGCCCTTAACACCCAGCGTGTAGATCTTCATGTCCAGCAGGTTCTGCATGAGTTCGCTTCTGAAGAATTCCTCTCTCCAAATCCTGACGTTCTTGTCGAGCTCTCTAACCTTCCCGAACCAGTAAACCACAAAACCCTGGCCGAAGAGGTCTAAATACTTCGAAAACTGCTTTTTCCAGTAAACCCAGTGGGTTCTCGGATCGCCGAAGAGGGCCTTGCTCTCTATCCAGTTCACCTCCAAATCGTTCAGTCTCAGGGGTTCAGAAAAATAGAAGTCGGGTGTTTTTATGCTCTCCTTCCTCAGGTCCTTCTCGGTTTTGAAATCTATGCCTCTGTTATCCAGCCACTCCTTGATTATCAGTTCCCCAAGCCTCCCCCTAGCGAACTGGTGTTTTACCGCGAGAGGGGAGTAGATGTAGTCTGTGAAAACGGAGTTCCAGATCAGCTTTTTCAAGTTCTCATCTTCAACCACATCGGGATTGTTTAGAGCCTCTCTTATTTCTTTTTTGGAGTACTCTAGGGCTTTTAGCAACAATCTCACCCTCATCATCGGGGTAAGCCTTACCCAGTTGGGGGTTTTTTTCCTTGTCTGCCAGAAGCTCGATATATCATTCAAACGATTGCAAACCTTTCCGTAATCCTGTTTCACTTGGTCGACCTTTTTCTGGGAAAGAATTGTGAAAAGCATGCCTCTCGGATAGCTGAACCTAGAAAGATCGGATAGATACCTCAATTCCCTCCTGAGCCTTTTGAATTCATCCAACCCGATTTCCAATTTTTCACCGCTTTTTCCTGGTTCCGGGTTTACTTAAGGGGTTAAGGGTTTAAAAATTTAAAGCTGGGTCATGGATTTGCACAACGCTTTGCCTTTCGGTTACGATACCTTTCGCCCGTTGAGTGGTGTTCAACCTCTTCATCCTGCGAAGCACCTCTTCACTCCTCGGTTCTATCCATTCTATCCATTCTGATGGAGTAGACGAAAAGCACTCTCACTCTACCCTTCCTCAGCCCCGCATACTTCGTGCTCATCTTAATCATGACGTTGAACTGTTTTCTCAGCATCGAGATGAGTCTTCTCGCCTCGTTGACATCGGAAAAATAGAGGTCCAGTCCATTCCTTGTTCTCTCAACCGAATATTCGAACGCCCTCCGTTCCAAAAAATTCAGGATTTGCCTCTCCGTCTCCTCTTTCAGACCTCTGAACTGCAGGATCGATGGATGCTTTACCTCCACAAATAAAGTTCCCCTCAGCTTTTAAAACCTATTCATGGAGACAACATCTGAGCCATTCCGATCAACCTTTATATACCAAAAAAGAAAACCTTACTAAGATGGGTGTAAGCAAAAGGATGCTGAGCTACGCAAGCGGTAGAGATGTTGATCTCCTTCAGACGGAGTTCTTTCTCAACTACATCGTTGTGGCTTCGAAGAGGGATGAAAAAGAGCACTGCATCATAAGACTGATCCTATCAACCCTCGCAACGCCAGAGGAAATAAAGAACCTGACGAAGAGGGATTTGAAGGCGGGTAAGTTCTACTCGATCAGGCTTTTCAGCAAAGGAAAGTCCAGAATCTCTCCGATAGATGAGAGAACTTTCATGATGGTCAAAAAAGCTGCTGAAAACACGTCGTCCAGAAATCCAATTTTCAGATTATCCAGAGAGGAGATAAACGAAATCGTAAGGAAGAATTCTCCCCCCGGAGAGGAATACGATGCCGAGAGACTCAGGAGTGATGTGATGAAGATAATTTCCGACAACCTTTTTTTCGAACCCGGCTTCGATCTAGATTCAAGCTCTCTGGAGAAAATGTACATGGTCTTCCAGGACTCGAACCCCCTTTACTCGGGAGCGTGGGAGGTGGAGGACGATTTGATGCTTGCAGAGTTTCTCAACGGCTATAACCTGTTCATAGGATTGGGCGACATCGAAAAAGTTGCAGAAACGATCGGAGAACCGGTTGAAAGATTGAAAAAGGTCCTGGAGCTGACCGATTGAAAGATTGAAAAGGGTTCTGGAGCTGTAAGGATCTGTGGTTTTGATGAAATCGCCCAGATTCTGCAACACCCCTGCTGGCTATTTCTCAGAGAAGCGAACCCTTCTATCGTGCTCGAAGCTCTGGTTTTCGGCATAGCTCTCGGCACCCTGAGCGGTCTGATACCGGGAATACACAACAACACGTTTTCGGCGCTGATGCTAGCGTATCTGCCGATCCTTTCGGAGTTTTTTTCACCCGAAGAGATCGCAGTAATAATCTTTGCCAACGCGATCACCCATACGTTCATTGACATCCTTCCATCGATTTTCATCGGGGTGCCCGATGAAGACACGGTTCTTTCTGTTCTTCCGTCCCATGAAATGGTTTTGGAGGGGAGAGGATTTCAGGCGGTATCCATTTCGGCTTTAAGCAGCGTACTATCCTTCTATGCCTCTCTACCCCTCTTTGGGTTGTTCTTCTTTTTCCTATCCTCGATCTGGAGATATGTATCCGCGGTCACACCCGTCTTTCTCTTTTTTGTGATCGTTTTTCTCGTTTTTTCCGAGAAATCGGAGATTTATGCCGGCAGATTTAACGTTTGGTTGAGGCGAGGTTACTCTTTTCTGGTAATCTCGATATCGGGGGTTATCGGGTATTTTGCTTTCGAGCACTCCTTCTTCGTTGAATTGAGAGCTGGAAGCAGCGTGTTTATCCCCCTCATGCTCGGATTTTTTGCCGTACCTGTTGTTCTGACGAGCATTCAAAATACATCGAAAATTCCTGAGCAGAATGTTAAAATCGAGATGCCGAGGTTAAAGGAAACTCTCTACGGCTCCTTTTCAGGAGCTCTGGTCTCACTTTTTCCGGGAGTTAGCTCTGGAATAGCCGCGGCCATATCGACGAGCCGGCTTAAAGACAGGGAAGGGTACATTTCAGCGATCTCGGCGGCAAACACATCGAATGCCATTCTCTGTTTTTCGGTCTTGTTCTCCACGGGAGTTACGAGAAGCGGTGCCGCAAGTTCGTTCAAATATGCAGCGGGCTACGAGCTAACCCATATCGAAGTCCTCAATCTCCTCCTAATCGGAGTCATCGTTGCGGCGATCTCCTTTTTAATCACCTTAACCTTTGGGGTCGTTTTTTCCAAATCTCTGGTTAAGATCGAAAGGGTATCGAGGCTCTCTCTTTTGATTCTCGCCTTCGTAATCGCCTATACAGCCTTCATGACGGGTGTTGCTGGGCTGTTGATACTGCTCGCCTCCTCGCTTACGGGTTTGCTGACGATCAGGTTGGGGGTGAGGAGGGTGGCGTGCATGGGAAGTGTAATCGTACCCGTCCTGCTCTACCGGCTGCATTAATGAAGTCTCGCTTAGCTCCTGAACCTTCCCTCTTCGATGTACTCCTCTATCTTTCTGATGAATCTGTTTCTCGTTCTGATCACCGGTAAAACCGTTGTTCCACCTCTAATGTCTTCTATCTCGTCAACGTATTCCACTTCATCCTCGCTGCCGTGATACAACGCCCACCGCCTGTACTCTCCGACTTCGCAGAAGGATGAGTCGATGATCATCTCCACGATGGCGAATTTTCCGTCCATCACACCATGGATCGTGTCGTAATCGAGAATGTAAAGTCTCCCGTTGGAGTAGAAAAGCTTCCCGGATTCGAGGGCAATCGCCTTCATCAGCAATTCTTTGAAGCTGTACTCCTCCGGCTCATCCAGCATTATCGGGCCGAGGTGCAGAATTTCTGAATCCCTCATAAACGGCACATCCCAGAAAACCTAATTAAGCTTTCGGATGGGTAATTGGTTGGGAGCAAAAAATGGGAATCGGAGCTGGAATTGAGTCTGAGGGATTGAACATGCCTTTGCCCTTAAACCCTCTCTATTATCGTCGCTCCACCCTGTCCTCCGCCACCGCAAAGTGTCGCACATCCGTATCTGGCATCCTCGATTTCGAGGATCCTTGCGAGCGTTCCAACAAGCCTTATACCGCTTGCCGCCAAGGGATGACCAATTGCGATGGCCCCTCCTTTAACGTTCACGCTCTCAGGATTGAGTCCGAGCTTTTTAATTGCGAAAAGCGTTACAACGGCGAAAGCTTCGTTGATCTCCCAAAAGTCTATGTCCTTAACCTCTAACCCGGCCATTTTCAAAGCTTTTTTGCTCGCCGGCACGGGTCCCTCTCCCATCACGCTCGGCTCAACACCCGCCCAGCCGAGGGAAACTATCCTCGCCATCGGCTCCAGTCCGAGCTCCTTCGCCTTCTCCTTCGACATCAGCATTATTGCCGTTGCTCCTGCATTCAGCGGGGAAGAATTTCCGGCGGTTATAACTCCATCCGGTTTGAATGCCGGTGGAAGCTTCTCCAGCATTTCGAGCGAGGTTTCGAACCTTATCGACTGATCCACATCGATTACCCTCTTGCTCCCATCCGCCTGCTCTACTTCGATCGGTAGGATCTCTTCCCGGAAGTACCCTTCTCTCACCGCTTCAGCAGCCCTTTCATGGCTCCTAACGCTCCATTCGTCCAGTTCCCTCTTAGTCCATCCCAGTTCGTCTTTATACTTAGCAAAGAGCTTCTCAGCCGTCATACCCATGCTTATCGCGGTAAAAAGATCGTATTTCTGCACGAGTTCACCGTTGCTCATCAGCGTCGGTGAGACGCCCAGATGTGGATTCAGGTCGAGCTGAAGTGGAAGATGCGTCATGTGTTCGATTCCGCAGGCGATCGTTACATCTGAATAACCGAGCATGATCTCCATCGCACACTGATGCAGCGCCGACATTCCTGAGATACAGACCCTCTCGCTTCCCTGAGCGGGGACCTCGACTGGTAATTCGGCGAGTAACGTAATAACCCTCCCGCCATACAACCAGTTCTCCTTCATCTGCATCGTGCAGCCCGTTATGACATCTCCTATCTCCTTTGGCTCTACCCCACTTCGATCGATCATCGTCTTGACGAGCTCGGCAGCAACGGCGGGCATGTCGATCTTGTTGAAAACATCTCTCTCCGGCTGTTTCGGTCTACTCCGCGAAAAGGCTGATCTGAGGTAATCGACCACATACACCTCTCTCATGCTCTTGAATTGGATTCGAAATATTTAAAATTTTGGAAATTTCAGTTAGAATGCTTATTTAGCATAATAGAGTCTTAATTAACCCTAAATTAAGCGAAAAAGCTATTTTGAATAACAAAAAAATAAAAAATAAATTTTGGCAAAACTAAAGCTTAACCTTCTTGAGCACCCCGGCAAGCTTCTGCGACTCCATTATGTTGCCTTGGATCTTGTATTTGCCGGTCATGAATCCCATTACGGGATCCTCTTCACCCTTCATCACCTTTGTCCAGTACTCATCGCTCGCTATAATTGTGAAGTTAGCCCCTCCGGCGTCACCATCTGCAAATTCGGCTGTTCCATCGTCGTTGTATTTCACGTAGAATTTCTCGCCGTCGATGTCGAACTGCACAGTTCCTCCCCAGCCTTTCATTTCGCTGATCACTTCTTCCGTTTTATTTCCCAATTCAACCAACTTTTTAACCAATTCCTTTGCTTCCCCCATCCAAAACACCTCCTTTTAATAGGGTGGTTTTCTTAGGACAGCGATCTGAGAAGGTAGTTTACCGTAAAGGGATCTTGATATGATCTCCTTCTCCACCTCTTTTGTGCCCTCATACAGCTCGGTTATTTTCGCATGGCGGTAGAATCTGGAGATCGGGTACTCGCCCATGTATCCGTAGCCTCCGAAGATCTGTAACGCCTCATCACAAATCCAAACGGCGGTTTTTGCGGTGTAGTATTTCGCCATTGCCGTCAATCCCGGATCCGGCATTCCTGTGTCCGCCTGCATCGCTGCCTGAACGGCGAGCAACCTCGCTGCCTCGATCTCCGTTCGCATCCTCGCGAACTTATCTTGGGTTAGTTGGAAATCCTTCAGCTTTCTCCCGAAGATTTCCCTATTCTTCGAGTACTCGAAAGCAAGCTCAAATGCTCCTTGGGCTATTCCAACGGCTTGGAACGCAACGGGGATCCTGGTTGTATTGAAGAAGACCATCGCCTGCATGAAGCCGTTACCTTCTTGCCCAACGAGATTCTCAGCGGGGACTCGCACGTTCTTGAAGTTCAGCTCGGCTGTGTCGCTCGCTCTGATACCGAGCTTATTCTTTATCTTCGTCCTCGTCAAACCTTCGCTGTCAGCGTCCACTATGAAAACGCTCATTCCCTGGTGCCTCTTCTCCGCCCTCGGATCGGTTCTCGCAAGCACAACGAACCAGTCGGCAATCGTTCCGTTCGTTATGAACGTCTTCGTTCCATTCAGGACCCACTCGTCACCGTCCTTCTCGGCCCTCATCTTGATGCCGGCGACATCACTTCCTGCTGCGGGCTCGGTGAAGGCAGCTCCGCAGATCGTTTTTCCCTCGCAAAGCGGTGGAAGATACTTCTGCTTTTGTTCCTCGTTTCCGAAGTAGAGCAGCATCTCTGATCCGAAGGTTGAGGCGAGGATCATCCCCACTCCGGCGTCGACCCTGAAGAACTCCTCAACCACCAAACAGGCGTCGAGCATCTTCAATCCCTGGCCGCCGTATTTCTCCGGAATTCCCATCCCGATGAATCCCAGCTTAACGGCCTTCTTAAAAACGTCCCATGGGTATTCTTCTTTCAAATCGTACTCTTCAGCAATGGGTGCGATCTCCTTCTCGGCGAATTCTCTGGCAGCCTCTTTGATAGCCTTCTGCTCATCATTCAGCAGGACATCCAGTAACATGTTATCACCGACTCTCATTGTACCGCAAAGTATTTAAAAATTTTCAAAGAATAAAGATATTAATTTAAATTAGAAAAATTTTTAAAACATCTATAAATCTAAACGATTATTAGTTATAAAATTAAAAAGAAATTTGCCAGCATATTTGCCCGAATGATTTTTATCTCTACCTTGGACGTATAATCGAACCCTTCAGTTCTAAGCATATTAAGATTGAATTTATTTTGATGTCTCCAATCAAAGACATAATAACTCAATAACTCCAAACAAATTTTAGAGATGGAACGTTAATCCTTAAAAACATTGTAAATTGATGAAAACTCTATATCAAATTTGGAGTTAAAAAAACATAGTTCGGTAGAAAAATATATATACATGAAATAAGACAAAATATTACCGAAGGAGGTGAA
>Ga0209426_1001949_pt1 | contig 10677 bp, 8 predicted proteins | sample Deesub1362B_J571_FD_187697 | JGI IMG/M metagenome (GOLD analysis project Ga0209426, IMG submission 187697) | Deep oceanic, basalt-hosted subsurface ecosystem from Juan de Fuca Ridge flank, Pacific Ocean, CORK Borehole 1362B_J2.571 (SPAdes)... ...
CCTGTGGGAGCTGGCTTGCCAGCGAAGGCGGCCTGACAGCCGACCAATCTCCAACTGAACACACCCATTCCCACTGTGGGAGCGAGCCTGCTCGCGAAGACGGCCTGGCAGCCGACCAATTTCCAACTGATCACACCCAATCCCACTGTGGGAGCGAGCCTGCTCGCGAAGACGGCCTGACAGCCGACCAATCTCCAACTGACCACACCCAACCCCACGGTCGGAGCCAGCCTGCTGGCGATGAGGCTCTCTCAGGCAACCACTCTCTTCTCGCTGTACTCAAATGACCGTTCCCACACCACTGCATGGAAACGATCACACATCACTACATCAACTCAAGTCGCCACATTCAGGTACTTGCCCACCGGCGCAGCATTGTCCAGTGAATACTGCTTGCTCAAGTTGGCAATCATCCGGTTCAGCGCTTCGCTGGTGGTCTGGGTGCTGGCGGTCCTTTCTTCAGGCGGATGTTCGCGACCGGCTTGCAATGCTGCTTTCAGTTCGTCGCTGCTCACGTCGCCGCTGCTGTCGCTGTCCAGCGCTTTGAGCAGTGTGGCGCTGGTGTCGGTGCTGGTCGTTGAGGTGTTGTCGCGGGTCTGTAGCGCGCTGCTCAGTTCGGTGGCGCTGATGCTGCCGTCACCATCGGCATCCAGTTGGCTGAACAATTCATCACTGGGGGGTTGCTGCGTTAGCGGTGGTGGCGGGGTGAGGCTGGCGGTTAGTTCGTCCTGACTGACGGTGCCATCCTTGTTCTTGTCCAGAACGGAGAAGATCTGATTGCTGTCGGCGCTGCTGCCGGCGCTGGTGAGGCCGTTTTTCAGTTCGTCCGTGCTGATAGCGCCATCACCATCGGCATCGAGGGCGCTGATCAGGGCGTCGGCGAGGTCGGTGTTTGGTGCTTGATCCTGAGGCGGCGATGGGGGCGCCATGGCGGTCATTTCTTCGGCGCTGAGGCTGCCGCTGGCGTCGCTGTCCAGCTCGCCAAATTGCTTGCTCAGGTTGACCAGCAAACCGTCGTCGGATTTTTGCGACAGGGCGCTTTTCAGTTCGTCCTGGTCCACCGCGCCGTCGCTATTGCTGTCGAGTCTGGCGAACAGTTGCTTTTGCAGTTGCTGGCTGCGGGCGTTCTGGGTGGCGGTGCTGCTGGTGCTGGTATAGCTCGTGTAGTTGCTGACGCTACCGATCATGGGCTCACTCCTTGGACTGTAAAGCCGGTCGGTGTACCGGCTTGTACAGACTCAAGGAGCAAGTTGTCCTGGGTATTTTGGCTTTGTACCGGGTGGTACACAGTGGGGAGGACACCAGAAACCCTCAGGGGGACAGGTGTTCTTCTCAGGCGCGCGGCAGGCGGATGATTGCGGTCAGGCCGCCGCCGGGTGTTTCTTGCAGATTCAACTGCCCACCCAAACGCTGCGCCGCTTCACGGGCAATGGTCATGCCCAGGCCGACGCCGCCGGAGTTGCGGTTGCGGGAGCCTTCCAGGCGATAGAACGGTTCGAACACCGCTTCGCGTTGGTCTTCGGCTATGCCCGGGCCGTGGTCGATCACGCGTATCAGCAGTTGTTCGCGTTGATCCTGCAGTTCGATGCGCGCCTGCCCGGCGTAGCGCAGGGCATTGTCCATCAGGTTATTGATGCACGAGCGCAGCGCCATCGGTTGCACCTGCAGCGGCGCGCAATGGCCGCTGACTTCAACGTCTGCGCCTTGATCCTGAGCGTTCTCGCACAACGATTCGACCAGCGCCTGCACGTCCATCAACTGCAGGGCTTCGCTGGTGCGCTGTTCGTGCAGGTAGGTGAGGGTGGCGTCGAGCATGCCGATCATGTCGTTGAGGTCCTGGCGCATCTGACCTTGCAGCTTTTCGTCGTCGATCTGTTCCAGGCGCAGTTTCAGTCGCGACAGCGGGGTGCGCAGGTCGTGGGAGACGGCGCCCAGCATGCGTGCTCGTTGTTGCACCTGTTCGCGGATGCGTTGTTGCATCAGGTTGAAGGTGTGCGCCGCTTGCCGTGCCTCACGCGGGCCGGATTCGTCCAGCGGTGGGCTGTCGAGGTTTTCGCTCAGACGTTCGGCGGCGTCGCTCAGGCGCTGGATCGGTCGGCTGAGCAGTTTGGCGCCGTACCACGCAGCAATCATCAGCGAGATGAACTGGAAGGTCAGCGGCACCAGCGGCCCGCCGAACCACGGACGTGGCGGGCGATGGGCGAAACGCGGATCCGGCGGCGGATGTTGGCCGTCGACCCCCTCGGCAAATTCCGGCGGGGGCGGCGGTGGGGGCGGGCCGTAGTGGTGAAACCAGGCAAAAGCCAACAGATGCGCGAGGACGATCGCCACGAACAGCATGCCAAACAGGCGGCCGAACAGCGTGTCGAAGCGCCCTCGCATCAGCCGATGTCCCGCGCGTCGAACAGGTAACCTTCACCGCGCACGGTTTTGATCAACTGCGGGGCTTTCGGGTCGTCGCCGAGTTTTTGTCGCAGGCGCGACACCAGCAAATCGATGCTGCGGTCGAACGCTTCGATCGAACGGCCCCGGGCGGCGTCCAGCAGTTGTTCGCGGCTGAGTACCCGACGCGGGCGTTCAATGAACACCCAAAGCAAGCGGAATTCGGCATTGGACAGCGGCACCACCAGTCCATCGTCGGCAATCAGCTGACGCAGCACGCTGTTGAGGCGCCAGTTGTCGAAGCGAATGTTGGCCCGCTGTTCGGTGCGGTCATCGCGCACCCGGCGCAGGATGGTCTGGATCCGCGCCACCAGTTCCCGTGGCTCGAACGGTTTGGCCATGTAGTCGTCGGCGCCCAGTTCCAGGCCGATGATGCGGTCGGTGGGCTCGCAGCGGGCGGTGAGCATGAGGATCGGGATGTCCGATTCGGCACGCAGCCAGCGGCACAGCGACAGGCCGTCTTCGCCGGGCAGCATCAGGTCGAGTACCACCACGTCGAAATGTTCGGCCTGCATCGCCTGGCGCATGGCTGCGCCGTCGGTGACGCCGCTGGCGTGGATGTTGAAGCGCGCGAGGTAGTCGATCATCAGCTCGCGGATCGGCACATCGTCATCGACGATCAGCGCGCGGATGCTCCAGCGCTTGTCGTCTTTCTGCTCATCAGTCACGGTCGTTTGGGTGTTGTGCATGGGGCTGTTCATCTGCCAGTAGGCCGCCAACCACAAAGATGGGCTGCGAGGTGGTGGTTTCAGCATAGGCGTCCTGCCGTGAGGCGGGAAGTGCTGATGTAAGGACGTGTTGCGGCTGGCGAGGCTAGCGCGGGCGCATGTTGGCGGCGTGTCGGTTGTGTATCGGGTTCGACACAATAGCAGCGAGCGCTATGCTGATCACGGTTGCGGCGACGATTTACCGATCATCGGGTGCCGCGCCGTCGCCGCTTCCGCTACAATGCGCGCCGATTTCGACTTGCCTGAGAGCCCATCCATGTCCGCCTGCCAGACTCCTATCATCGTCGCCCTGGATTTCCCCACCCGTGACGCCGCACTGAAGCTGGCCGACCAGTTGGACCCGAAGCTGTGCCGGGTCAAAGTGGGCAAGGAACTGTTCACCAGTTGCGCCGCGGAAATCGTCGGCACCCTGCGTGACAAAGGCTTTGAAGTGTTCCTCGACCTGAAATTCCACGATATTCCCAATACCACCGCGATGGCTGTGAAAGCCGCTGCCGAGATGGGCGTGTGGATGGTCAACGTGCATTGCTCCGGTGGCCTGCGCATGATGGCGGCCTGCCGTGAAGAGCTCTCCAAGCGCAGCGGCCCGCAACCGCTGCTGATCGGCGTGACCGTGCTGACCAGCATGGAGCGCGAGGATCTGGCCGGTATCGGTCTGGACATCGAGCCGCAGGAGCAGGTGCTGCGTCTGGCCGCGCTGGCCGAGAAGGCCGGAATGGATGGACTGGTGTGCTCGGCGCTGGAAGCCACCGCGCTGAAGTCGGCGCATCCTTCGCTGCAACTGGTGACCCCGGGGATTCGCCCGGCGGGCAGTGCGCAGGACGATCAGCGCCGTATCCTGACCCCGCGTCAGGCACTGGATGCCGGTTCCGATTACCTGGTGATCGGCCGTCCGATCAGTCAGGCGGCGGATCCGGCCAAGGCCCTGGCCTCGGTCGTGGCAGAACTGGCCTGATCAGTTTCCGCAGGTATTAGCATTACCTGTAGGAGCTGCCGAAGGCTGCGATCTTTTGATCTTGCCTTTAACAAGCAAAATCAAAAGATCGCAGCCTTCGGCAGCTCCTACAGAGGCTGCGATCTTTTGTTTTAGATTTTCAGCACCAACTTGCCGAAATTCTCCCCGCTGAACAATTTCATCAGTGTCTCTGGAAAGGTCTGCAGACCTTCGACGATGTCTTCCTTGCTTTTGAGTTGTCCCTTGGCCATCCAGCCGGCCATTTCCTGCGCGGCACTGGCGTATTGCGCGGCGTAGTCCATCACCACAAAGCCCTCCATGCGTGCGCGGTTGACCAGCAATGACAGGTAGTTGGCCGGGCCTTTGACCGCTTCCTTGTTGTTGTACTGGCTGATGGCGCCGCAAATCACCACCCGGGCTTTTGGCGCCAGACGACTGAGCACGGCGTCGAGGATCTCGCCGCCGACGTTATCGAAATACACGTCTACGCCTTTCGGGCACTCGCGCTTGAGCCCGGCCAGCACGTCTTCGTGCTTGTAATCGATGGCGCCGTCGAAGCCCAGTTCATCGATCAGGTACTTGCACTTGTCGGCCCCGCCGGCGATGCCGACGACCCGGCAGCCTTTGATCTTGGCGATCTGCCCGGCAATGCTGCCCACCGCGCCCGCAGCCCCGGACAGCACCACGGTGTCGCCGGCCTTCGGTGCGCCGACGTCGAGCAGCGCGAAGTAGGCGGTCATGCCGGTCATGCCCAGTGCAGACAAATACACCGGCAGCGGCGCCAGTTTCGGATCGACCTTGTAGAAACCTCTGGGCTCGCCGAGGAAATAATCCTGCACGCCGAGGGCGCCGTTGACGTAGTCGCCGACGGCAAAGCCCGGGTTATTCGAAGCGATGACTTTGCCGACGCCCAGAGCGCGCATCACTTCACCGATTTCCACCGGCGGGATGTAGGACTTGCCCTCGTTCATCCAGCCACGCATGGCCGGGTCGAGGGACAGGTATTCGTTCTTGACCAGAATCTGCCCTGCCGCAGGTTCGCCGACCGGGACTTCCTGATAAGTGAAGGTCTCGCGGGTGGCAGCACCCACCGGGCGTTTGGCGAGCAGGAACTGGCGATTGGTCTGGCTGGTCATGGCAGGCACTCGAACTGAATGAAGTCTTGTTGATAGACCCTCAAGGCCAATGCTGCAAGGTGGGCTGATGCGGCGAATGCACGATGATCCAGTGCAGTGATAGTCGCCCGGCGGGTTTTATCACTGCGACGCATGAAGGCATAAACAGCCTTCTGATAGTGCTGATGCGGGGCGGGCCGTGATGGCTATGCTGCGAGTCTGCAAACCCTCCTGCATCTCTCCTCCGAGGACATAACAATGAGCATGACGTTTTCCGGTCAGGTTGCCGTAGTCACTGGCGCGGCCAATGGCATTGGCCGCGCGACCGCCCAGGCGTTCGCCGCCGAAGGCCTGAAAGTGGTGGTGGCCGATCTGGATGCGGCAGGGGGCGAGGGTACGGTGGCGCTGATTCGTACAGCCGGTGGTGAAGCGACCTTCGTGCGCTGCAACGTTACCGTTGAAAGCGAAGTGAAGAATCTGATGGACGAGGTGATCAATACCTACGGTCGCCTCGACTACGCCTTCAACAATGCCGGGATCGAAATCGAGCAAGGCAAGTTGGCAGATGGCTCGATGGACGAGTTCGACGCGATCATGGGCGTCAACGTCAAGGGCGTCTGGCTGTGCATGAAGTACCAGTTGCCGTTGCTGCTGGCCCAGGGCGGCGGGGCGATCGTCAACACTGCTTCAGTGGCAGGGCTTGGCGCGGCACCGAAGATGAGCATCTATGCGGCGTCCAAACACGCGGTGATTGGCCTGACCAAATCGGCGGCGATCGAATACGCGAAGAAGAAAATCCGCGTCAACGCTGTGTGCCCGGCGGTGATCGACACTGACATGTTCCGCCGGGCCTACGAGGCCGATCCGAAAAAGGGCGAGTTTGCCAATGCGATGCACCCGGTGGGGCGTATTGGCAAGGTCGAGGAAATCGCCAGTGCCGTGCTGTATCTGTGCAGCGATGGCGCGGCGTTCACCACCGGTCACTCTCTGGCCGTGGATGGCGGCGTCACTGCCTTTTGAAGCCCAATGGCAAGACCCGAGAAACCCGCCTGAGCGCGGGTTTTCTTATTCTTGGGCTGCCGTTTCTTTAAACCGCTAAACAATGTGTATCAAACGGTTAGAACGTCTGCTTTTGACGGCGTTGTCGCACAGCCTGAACGACGCGGCTGTGATTTACTGCCGCCAGCAAAACGGACAGGAGTTTGCGTGCTCATGGAATTGAGAATTGACCGACAGGCAATGGTGCCGGTCGTACAGCAGATTGTTGATGGAATGACCGAGTGGATCTCGCGAACGGGTGTGGCGCCGAGCACGCGACTGCCCTCCGTCAGACAGATAGCACGCTCCAATCTGCTCAGCCAGTCGTGTGTGACCGAGGCCTGCGAGCGGCTGGTGGCGCAAGGTATCCTGGCCCCGCGTCAGGGCGCGGGATTCATGGTCGCCGCGCACAGTCGCGCTTTGCTCGGGCTTGAATACGGGCGGGCCGAGAGCGGCTTGAGACTCGGCGAGGGCGGTTTGCCGCAAAGCTGGCGCGAGTCCGATGACCTGAGCTATGCAATCCGTCAGGTGGCGCGAACCGACATGGCGAGTCTGTTCAATTACAGCACCCCGCTGGGGTTTGCGGCGCTGCGTGCGCAGATCGTCAGACGTCTCAGGCTGATCGACATCCAGGCCCTGGCGGAACAGGTACTGACGACCTCCGGTGCCAGCCAGGCGCTGGATCTGCTCGTGCGCACGCTGGTTAAGGCCGGGGACTGCGTTGTTGTCGAAACCCCGGGCTATGCGCCGCTGTTCGAGCTGTTGCGCCTGCGTGGCGCGCAGCTGCTGGAAGTCCGGCGTACGCCAAGCGGGCCTGACCCTCAGGCGCTGGAGGCACTGTTGCGCCAGTGCCGGCCCGTCGCGATGTTCGTCAACAGCCATCACCACAATCCCACCGGTTCCTGCCTGAGTCCGTGTGTGGCACAGCAGATCCTGCGATTGTGCAACGCGCACGATGTGCAACTGATCGAAGACGATGTCTACGCCGATCTGCACAATGGCAACGGTGTACGCCTGGCCGCACTTGATGAACGGGTGATTTACGTCGGCAGTTTTTCCAAGACGCTGAGCAGCTCGCTGCGCGTCGGTTTTTTATACGCCGGGCCAGAACTGATCGCGCGTCTGGCCCGGGTCAAGATGATCAGCAGCATGGGAGCCTCGAGTTTCAATGAAGCGGTGCTGGCGAGCCTCCTGGCCAGTGGCGCCTATCGAAAAATGGTCCAGCGCCAGCGTCAACGCCTGAATACCGACCGCGTCGCCGCATTGCAGGCATTGGAGGACGCAGGCTGGGAGGTTTTCGGCAAGCCGTGTGGCGGCCTGTTCATCTGGGCCCGCTCCCCGCTGAGTGATCCGGAGCGCTTGCACAGGCATGCGCAGTGCAGTGGTGTCAGTCTCAGCCCTGCGGGGGCTTTCAGTCCGAGCGGCGAGATCAGTCAGTGGCAGCGAATCAATGTGGCCTATGCCTGTGATCCACGGGCCCGGCAGTTTTTTCGCAGTACCGGCGTGAATCGACCTCAAGCGTTCTGAAAACGACGCGTGCGTAGCTTTTTGCCATTATTCCGACGCCAGAGACTTGTGCTGCTCCATGACCGTTGCGAATCTTCGGCAACAGACTTTGGCAGGGGACTACGCGCAATGATTTCGGCCGTGCAAGGACGTTTTGCCAACCTCGGTATGGCAAAGAAACTGGGTCTCGGGTTCGTACTGGTGCTGCTGTTGACTGCGCTGGTGGCTGCCATTGGAGTCTGGTCCCTGCAGACCATCAGCCAGCGCTTCGACGGCTTGAAGCAAATGTCGTCGCTCAACAGTGCCTTGCTCAAGGTGCGGTTGCTGGAGCAGGACTATGCGCTGCACAGCAACCCGAAAACGGTTGATGCCGTGCACGAGGGCGTCGACGGTCTGTTGGCCCAGGCCGCGCAACTCAAGGCGCAGACGCCGGCGAACGGGGCGGTGATGAGCGATGTCGAGCAAGCCTTGGGCGACTATCGCAAGGCGTTTGACGAGTTCGTTTCACTGACCCAGGCCAAGGATCTGGCGCTGGAAATGGCCAGTTGGTCGGTGTCCAGCGTGGCCAATAACCTGGACGTGCTGCAAGCCGGGCTGGCCGATGATGGCGCGTACACGTTAAAGGACAGCGAAGGCAAGGATGGTGCGCAGTTCATCGAACAGGCCAGTCAGGTCAGTCAGGTGTCGCGGTTGATGCTGCAAGCGATGAACGAGGCACGGGTTCGTCTCGATCAGAGCCGCAAGGGCGATGCCGACAGTGCCGACAAGGGCAGCATCGAACAGGCGGCCCAGGCCCAGGCTCAGGCCGAGCAGTTGAAGACTACGGTCAAGGATGAGGGCTATTTGACGGTGCTCAACGAAGTGTCCGGGCACATCGCCGGTTTCAACGACAAACTGGCCGAGTACACCGGTCTGCTGGCCCAGGAAAAAACCGTCTATGAACAGTTGCACCAGCGCGCGGCGCAAGTGATGTCGCGTGTCGACCAGGCCTATGTGGCCGAAGACGGCGCGATGCAGGTGGAATTGAAGAAAAACTCGGTGCTGATCCTCGGTTCTTCGGCGTTGGCCTTATTGGTGGGGCTGATTGCCGCGTGGGTCATTACCCGGTTGATCGTCGCGCCGCTGCGCGCTGTGATGCGCGTCGCCCAGCAGATTGCGGCCGGAGATTTGAGCGCGAAAGTCGAGGTTACCCGGCGTGATGAAATCGGCCAGTTGATGCTGGCGATGCAGCAGATGGGGGCCGGGTTGAGCACGATTGTCAGCGGATTGCAGGCGGGCATCGAGCAGTTGGCCAGTTCCGCGCAATCGCTGTCGGCGGTCACCGAGCAGACCAACCTCGAGGTCAACAGCCAGAAGGAAGAGACCGAGCAGGTGGCCACGGCCATGAACCAGATGACCGCCACCGTGCATGACGTGGCGCGCAATGCCGAGGAAGCCGCGCTGGCCGCGCAAACCGCGGATGGCAAGGTCGAGACCGGGCAGCAGGTGGTGCGCCAGAGCATGGCGCGGATCGAGCAACTGGCGGATTCGGCAACGTCGGCCAGTTCGAGCATCGAAAGCCTCAGTGCGCAGATCCAGAATATCGGTACGGTGCTGGATGTGATCAAAAGCGTTGCCGAGCAGACCAACCTGCTGGCGCTCAACGCGGCGATCGAAGCAGCGCGGGCCGGGGAGCAGGGCAGGGGCTTTGCGGTGGTGGCCGATGAGGTTCGTGCGTTGGCGCGACGTACGCAGCAGTCGACGGAGGAGATCGAGCGGCTGGTCAGTACGTTGCGTTCGGCGGCGCATGCTTCCGTGCAGCAAATTCAGAGCAGTGGCGAGTTGGTGAAGCTTGCCGTCAGTGATGCGCTGCAGACCGAGAGTGCGCTGGGGAGTATTGCGGCGGCGGTTTCGTTGATTCAGCAGATGAATCAGCAGATTGCGGCGGCGGCCGAGGAGCAGAGTTCGGTGGCCGAGGAGATTAATCGCAGTGTGACGAGTATTCGTGCGAGTGCGGATCAGTCTTCGATGGCGATGCGGGGGAATGCGGTTTCGAGTGTTGAGCTGGCGCGGTTGGGGGGGGAGCTCAAGGGGATGGTGGGGCATTTTCGGCTTTGACTTGGCGGCCTCTGGGCCGACCAGGTTCTTGGGGTTTTGGGTGTATATCCGTTTTTTTGGGTGTTGCGGCTGACGGTTTCGCTCTTACAGCGACTCCCTTTGGCAAACGCCCCAAAGGAAGCAAAGGTCTTTGGCCCCAACGTACGGCCCTCGCCGTGGCTCGGGTTCCTTCGCTCCGGGATTCATCCGGGGGCATCGCCTCCGGTTTGCTTCGCTGCACCTCCTCTCGATGTGTTCGACTGCGTCGAACGGTCGCTGCGCTCCCACCCCCGGATAAACCCCTCCACTCAGCCTGCCGAAGGGGCCGGCACGGCAAGATCAAGAGCTGCAGCCGAGCTAACGCTCATCCTGTTGAGTGGTGAAAAGCATGCGGTCTGCCTGGACTGCTTTGCTTTTTTGTGGGAGCGAGCTTGCTCGCGAAGGCGGCCTATGGGCCGACCAATTTCCAACAGACCACACCCAATCCACCTGTGGGAGCTGGCTTGCCAGCGATGGCGGCCTGCGAGCCGACCAATCTCCAACAGACCGCACCCCAATCCACCTGTGGGAGCCGGCTTGCCAGCGAAGGCGGCCTGACAGCCGACCAATCTCCAACAGACCGCACCCATTCCCACTGTGGGAGCTGGCTTGCCAGCGATGGCGGCCTGACAGCCAACCAATCTCCAACTGAACACACCCAATCCACCTGTGGGAGCTGGCTTGCCAGCGAAGGCGGCCTGACAGCCGACCAATCTCCAACTGAACACACCCATTCCCACTGTGGGAGCGAGCCTGCTCGCGAAGACGGCCTGGCAGC
>Ga0209426_1001951_pt1 | contig 10674 bp, 10 predicted proteins | sample Deesub1362B_J571_FD_187697 | JGI IMG/M metagenome (GOLD analysis project Ga0209426, IMG submission 187697) | Deep oceanic, basalt-hosted subsurface ecosystem from Juan de Fuca Ridge flank, Pacific Ocean, CORK Borehole 1362B_J2.571 (SPAdes)... ...
TGGGGATCTCAAGCTAGCTTTTAGATGATTCTTTTCTTACGGCTAAGCCGATGTTTTATTACTTTTTTTATTTTTGATTAGTGAACTGGAACGTAAATCAAAAGTACATGCCACTGTCACCCTCGAAGTTAACTTCGAGGGTAGTAGCTGAAGTTTGTCTCCGATCTACTTCGTGTTCCTCACAGCTTAACATTTAAGCAGATGTATCCTTGGCCATACCAGCAACGTTGCACCTGCAAGTTTCAGCAAGGCGCCGACCGCAACGGGTACAAGCACCTCAAAGCATGCTGTCTCGGGGAGCTGTAACGCTAGCAGCCACTGCGCAAGCGGCATCATATAATATATCGCCGCCCACGCAAGCATCGCCGCACCCGCAAGTATACGCAATATTCCTGCGGCGAACTCAAGGTCGCTGATGTCAGTTGCATACGCGACGCCGTAAGTGCCGCTGTGCTGATGGGTGATGGGGACGTACTCGACTACATCCTTTTTGCGACCAAACATGACCTTTCTCACCTCCTGTCTGGCTTTTGGAGAAGCTTCTCGAAATGTGCCGCATTGCTGTGTTTTTATGGGGGCGAGGGGTGCGGCAACCCCCCGCCCCCGAGTAACCCTGAGGAGGTGAGAAAGGCTCCTCCTATTCTATCAGAGTCCTTCTATCTGGGCAAAAAGTTCTTCATAAGGTACTGATACTTTCTCAGAAATTTCCATGACTTCAACGCTAGTTACAGAGTGCAATTTTATGCGTTCAAGCTGCTCTAGCTGCTCTAAAGCTATGTCAGGGTTATTGCTGATGTGTGCGATGTCAATACCACAAGCGCGAAGGACGCTTTTGGCGCATTCAATGTGGTAATCCCTCTCTGCCTTAGTTTGCGCCTCACGAGCAAGGCGCAGATAAATACTAAAATCTCTAATTAGGGTATTTTTACCTACCATCATAGGCGCCATCCCCTCTTTTTGTTTTTTTCAGTCCCTAAAGAGTCCGCCCTTTCTTGCAGTTATCGTGCGAAGCGGTGATTTCCATCTTCCCTGCTCCATCGCCTGTAACTTGAGGAGTTCTCCTACAACTGTCGCAGGAACCCACACAAGTCCTTAAAGTTGCAGGGATCCCAGCTCCCGCTTATAGCATTGTTCTTCCAGAGCCATATTGCGGAAGATGCAGGCACTATGCCTGCAGTGACCCGTGCCCACTGGTGTACTGAAAAGAGAACCTTCTCTCTCATCAATTTTTGATTTTGTTAACATAAATGTATAGGTTGTTAACAATGCAATCAAATAGTTAACAACACAGGTGGCGGGCATGTCCAAAATGATTGGCTTCCGAGCCCCCGCTGCCCTCCTTGATGAGTTCCGCGAAACACTCAAGAAAGAGGGGGCGAACGTGAAGGGAGGGCAACAGAAAGCACTAGAAGAGGCTATGAGATTGTGGATTGCCAGCAAGAAGAAAGAAGTTGTTGTATTAGACACTGAGAAGGAGGTGAACGCCTTGGTTCCGGTGAAAGATATAACTCCGGAGCTCGTTATAGAGAAGGAGGAACTTTCTGTCCATCCTGTAGCTGAGCGGTTTCCGCAGAAGGTTTTTGTGTATCTCGCTCATGTACTCGTGGAGGCTGCGAAAAAGAATGGTAAGATGGTGACCTGCCAAGTCAGGATGCCTGACGGTTCTATAAAGCCCCTGGAGTGCTCTCCTGACGAGGCTGTTTCAAAAATTAAAGAAGCTTGGAACCTTGGTATTGCTGGTCAGATTGCCTCTGTAAAACTGGACAACGGCGAATTGTCCCTTGGTAAAGACTTCTTTGACAAAGTCCCTGCCTCACTCCTCCTTATCTGAGAGCCTCTGCTGAATGATGGGCAGGTGCAAATCTGCCCACTCTGGTTTTCCACCTTTATGATCCAACGATACTATAAAGGATTTCTCCTTCAAGTCTGAAGCAAGCTTGGCGACGGTGTCCCTCAGCTTGAATTTGTCGTTGCCCTTTTTGATCCCATGAAGTTTCTCTGTCTCTTCGTCCCACTCGACACCGCCGTAGCTGGGCAAACCAACGAATTCTGGGTTGAGTGTTTCAATGATTGCTTTGATGACTTCTATTTCATTCAAATGGATGTCCGCTATTATTAGTCCTCTGAAGTACACGAGTTTCCTGCCGTGCCTTGTTTTGATAACCAACCATATCCATGGAGTGTGTTGATACTTCAACTCCTTGCCCGTAATTCTCTCGGCATCTGTCCGACCAATCCACTGGACTGTGATGATATTTTTGCCGACTTTATCCCTGAAGGTCTTGTAATAGTGGGGCGCAGGAATGTCTTCTGGCACCTTGACGAAATATGGGACTTTTACTTCAACCGCTGGATTTAGTGGAAGGTGATCCCTATGAGGGTGGCTGATAATGACGATGTTCGACTCTAGAAACCCCCTGCAGTCTATGTTGATTTCTGTAAAAATGTCCCTTAGAACCTCCTGCAACTCTAACATCCCTACCACCTCACGCTAGCTGCTGTGCAGCTACCACCTGTTGCGGCTCCGCCACATCGCTGGCGTTCCATGTCTCTTAGTCGTTCTCTTGGCTCTGCGCTTCATCTGTGCTCTGGTTCTGTGTGACTTACGCGTATGCACTACCTTGCGGCGGTGCAGGCCCTTGGTACTCCAGAACGGGCGCTCCCATCGCCTAACCGCAAGGCGCCTAGGGGTGAAGCGTCCACGCTTTCTTGGAGTGTTGCTCACCAACGGATCTGGTATTCTGCGCTGGTAGGGTTTCCATTCGCCGCACAACTGGCAGCGCAGGACATTGCCCTCGCGCCGCCAGACGTGCATCACATGCGGTAGCTTTGGCTTCTGAGGCACGCCGCTGAAGACTTCTCTGAGCGCCTTGCTGTCATAGGATACTGCTAAGGCGCCGTACAGCTTCTTGAGGCCCTGAATGCTCTTCAGAGCCTCCTCATAATCAAGGAGGCCGTCGACAACATCGAACCTACTCGCGACTGCAGCGACTGACGCGAGCAGGATTCTGATGTCGACGTGTTCTAAGGGCATAACTTTTACCACGCCTTCCTCGCCCCGCGCGGTCTTAACCCGCACGAGAGCGAAGCGCAATTGTCCGTTAACATAGACGTAGCAGTGTGGCGGGACGCTGCTGTACTTTGCTGCCTTTATCGGGCGCTCTGGGTAGAATATGTAGAATCTTCCAGTGCGCCCCAATACGAGGGTACCCTCCCATACATCGCCAGGGGCAACTGGTGCACCTCGGGCTGGGAGGATAACCCTATTATCACGGGCACGGGCAATTGCCCTGCCGTCCCGCCCCACAAAGAAGGAGACTACCGCCTTCTGCTTGTGTGAGGTCTCTTCGATGACCTCCATTAGGAGGCACGGGTTGGGGATGCTGTAGCCCCCGACACCTAGGTTTATTCTTATTGTGGCAGCCACTTTTCACCACCTCCTTTTTCAGTTGGAGGAGCATTCTGGCAGGCTGCCAAGTGAGATAGCCCGAGCTAACCCGTCTCAGTCTCCTTTTAGGATTAGCTCAGACTACTCCGACTCCAGAACGCTCCCCCTCACGACTCCGCCGGGGACAGTATGCCCGCACGTCACGGAGCCGCTCCCTGCCCTCGCGGGCTTTCAGGGCGCGATCCTCGCCCTCCGCCCGGGAACAGGCGACCCTAGCAGGCGTGCCAAGGTTTGAAAAAGGAGTAGCTTCTCCTTTGCCTGTGGATGTATAAAGAGACCCTGTCAGTCTGTCAGAACTGTGCCAAGGCAGATTTGATAAGTCCTCATAATATAACTATAGGGCAAAATTTGTGATACACAGAATTATGCTGTTAAGGCAGGATCGAAAGAGCGTCATCGTAATACTGATCAGGAAGCACAAAATAAAAAAAGCCCGAGCCGGCCTAGCAGGGCTGACTCGGGCTTATGATCGCTTAGATTTTATAAAGAGTAAGGCCCCGCCGCTATGCGTAGGCTGGGTCATTGGTATCGGGCGGAGGATAGCCCTCCCACTCGACCTCGTGCTCCTCTGCCGCCGCCATAATGACGGCGGTGAGGAGCTGTGGGACCCCGGGCTTTTCAAGCACCTCAGGGTGCTTGTTGATAAGCTCAGTAAGTTGCCTGTGCAACTCGCCCGAGGTTGGTTGCGCATCCTCCTGAAGGACTGACGGAGGCTCTCTACACCGCTCAACCATGCGTTTCTTGTATTCCCTGTCCATCCACAAAAGCAAAACCAAAGCAGAAGAAGCCATCCAAAACATCAAAAATACTGGGATGGCCAAAAACACTAACATCTGAATCACCACCCCTGTTGGTGCACAACCCATCTGCTTCGAGATAGCCTGAGCTAGCCCATCTCCGGGTCAGCAGGTTCCCCCAAAAGAAGCAGATGGGCGGCTGCTATCGAACTCCCCCTTCGAATTAGCTCCGGTGGGAGCCCGCTCCCTCCCGTCACCGGGTTTTGCCCGGGAGCAGGCAAAATTAGCTTTTCAAAAAATAAGCTATACTTTTAACGCTCCTATTTTAATGGGTCTTTTACTACTCAAATATATTCGGATTCTGGTTGTTTCACGAACGCAGCAGCCCAACGTTTTCTACTCATCCCAAGTCCGTCTGATCTCCTCCTACTCCTCCGGCTCAGTAGCACTTTTCTATAAATAAATTAACGAAATACAAACAATATTAAAATATTACAGCGTTTTGCTCAAAATTAAGCTGCTGATACAAAAAATATCAGTAAATTAATCTTGCCGTTTTGATACGTATCAGCATGCACCTCTGTCACAAATTTGCAGCGCGTATCATTTGTGCACGTAGAATTATTTGATACGTCCTTCACAATTGCGCAGGAGAATCAAAAAGATTCCTTAACAACTGTGCGGGTTGCACAGCTTGCCAAGGCATTAGATTGACGAAAAAGTGCTGGAAATGTACTGCCCGATTTTCCTGACACGCTGTGCGCGTCAGAACATTCTGAAGGGTGGCTTCAGCCTGAGCTCGCCACCAAAGAATTTCGCCATGCCCATGATTGATACAAAAGTAATCAGAATGGACACGGCAGGCACGACACCCACCGCAACAAGCAGGAACACGGCTACGTTGTGGAAAGCCCTGATTGGGAGTGCTGCAGGCGACATGTAGACGGACTGCGGGTCAGTGGGGTCCGGAATGATGTCCCTGTATGAGAGGCTGGAGATGCCGAGGTGCAGGTTGCCGCTGCTGTCCACAGTGATCAGCCCGCCGCTAATGCCCGCAATGGCGCGCTTTGATAGGTCGTCAACGATCAGCACGCCAGCGTAAGTGACTACGGGAAACACGAAGAACATGCTCAGGGCGAAGCCCATAAGCGCAGCTCCTGCACGCCTTGTCGGCGATATTGCACGCATAACTATCCCCATGGGCAGAAAGTAGGGTATAACGTAGGTCTGCGCAAACGCAAGCAGCATCTTCATCGCCAGCACAATGGTCAGGCCGTTCATGAGGTACTTCAGGACATTCTTGAGCGTATCCTGCGCAAACCCGTTCAGCGCCTTCACCGCACCGGCAATCGCCAGGGCTGCTGCACCGAAGATTTGACCGACCAAGGGCACAAACAGCGCGACCTGCCCACCCTCTTTCAGCACAGTGGTCAAAGGCTCTGCAAGTGCGTTCAGAGCCACCTTGAACAGCAGAACAGCACTGTAGAGGGTTGCGAGCCAGCCACCAAGCTCGTGATAGTAGTTCAGGCACTGACGGTACACCCAGTCCATGCCGAGCATGCCGTACAGATTTGTCACCGCACCCGCATACACCAGCGCAGCTATTATCACTGAAAAGACCAGCTCGTTCAGCTCTTCAGCAGCGCTCTCCCGGAGGTCGTAGTTCCCGGTGAGTCTGGCGTAGATGTAGAAGAGGAACACTATCAGCGCAACCAGCGGCAGAAAAGAGCCCATGATGACCGGAAACCATGTGAAGAACCCAACAGGCGAGGGAAAGTTGCCAAAAACTGTGGTCGTATTAATCACGTACCTCGAAGGGTCGAATGTAAAGGTTGTATCCGGCAGGGTGATTACCGTGAAGTCAGTCGTGTTATCTGGCAGAGTAGTCACAGTGAAGTTTACCTGTTTCGCAGCTTCTACATGCTCCTGCGGAACAAGGATAAGGACTGCCAACATCAGAATCGCAAACTTCATGCTTGGGCGCAGCATCGCAGGAGAGAGCGGAGAAGCGTATATAAAAGAATCAGAACTCCCGCAAAGACTTTGCTATACCTCTAAACAAAATATTTAGATTCTACACCTGGACAAAAACAGCTGAGACGAATCATAACAACATGAATGTTCGTCATGGAGAAATGATTTGTGACAAGTATCAAAGTAGCTGGATGTTACCCGCAACACCATGCAACGTTAATTCTTCTATTCGCTTCTGATTCTGTCCTGCTGCGTACGGCACCAGACACTGCTGATATACATCAGAATAAATCCCTGTAACAATTTTTCAGCCGTACATGCTGATTCAACTGCTGAATTGATACGTATCTGGCCGCTCATCCAATTCAGTGCGTCTTTTCCTGAAACCTGCCTTTCCGTGTTTTGGTCTTTCTCTTCCAGCGGTCGTCCAGTTGCCTGCTGGCATTCTGTCCTGCTCAGGTTCTGTGCTGGCGGTTCTCTCTGGTTCTTTTCTGCGTCTGGTTCCTGTGCAGTTCTCGGCAGTTTCCGTGCCTGCTATGCTCTGCTTTGCCTTCTGCCATGCACAGCTCAGAACCTCATTGCATTCTGCCATGCCAGCACTGCTGTATTCTTGGCTCAGTTCTGCCAGCTTTGCAATGTTAGCAGGACTTGCAATGCCAAGCCAAGCTCAGCATGCATGCTTTGCGCTGCTCAGCACCGTACTGCTTTGCCCTGCATAGCTATGCCCTGCTCAGCGATGCTTTGCACTGCTGCATGCAATGCACTCTCGAGCCTTCATCACGAAAAAAGAAAGACTCTGAGGTGCTTTGGCGGCTAAAGAAATAAATTGCTATTGCCTTTGCAGAGAAAAAAGAAGCGTCTCCGCTGGTCTGTTTTCTTTCATCACATCGCTCCCGCCCCCCACTGCTCCTCACAGGGCTTTTATAGAGGAGTGGAAGGTTGGGTGGGGCCGAGGTGGGACAATACCACAAACCTCTGCGGTTCAATGTGTCTTCTGCTTACAGCTAGAGTATCAAATAGTGTGGTAGGGTAAAGAGGAGGTTCGGGCTTCCACCGCAGGGATAGCTATCTCAATCAGTTTTTCTGCTGTAATTAAAAACTTCTTTAGGAAGTGTTTGAAGAATTTTATCTCCAGTAGCGAGAAAAAAGGTAGTGGGGGCTGATTGTGTATCACAGTGCTGCACGCTCTATACAGCTCAATCAGATTCCCCCCACCTAGGCCGTAAGTTTGAGCAAAATTCCTTAACAAATCTCGGTTTATTCCGAGCGAAGGGACCTGCTTTTCTTGAAGTTTATCTAATACTTCAAGAATGTATATAGTCTCGCCAGATTGTTCTTGTAGAATTTTCAAGAATTTTTTTATAGATTTTTTCTTAAACCTGTCCAGTGAATATATCTTTGGACATCCTTCGTATTCATAAAAGAACATTGAATACAGATAGACATTAGGATTGATTCCTCTTCCAACATTTAATAAAATGACCAACTTAACGAACCATTCGAGTATGTTTCTCAATAGGAGATATGCTGCAGGAATGTTAAAGGTCTCAGTCAGCGCTGCATGAAGTTGCCGAATATACATTGATACGCTACTGGTATACAGTCCAATCGAGACAACATTGCTTTCTTCTTCTGCTCTTCTCAACTGATCAACTAAACTCTGCATCAGATTAAGAAGCTCCTCTATCTGTTGGAAATCTCCTGTTTTCTTCAGCAATTCTCTGAAATCATCACGCATTAGATGAAGATGCTTTTCCTCTACAGGTTTTACTTCCCCTATAATAAAGAGTAGATTTTTCCATATATCTCTGTAAACCTTCATTATATCTTCTCCGTCCTTTTCAACCTCAGATGCAAGCTGAGAAGCTTTTATCTCCAAATACTCTACAAATAGTTCCCATTTGATACGCATCCTTAAAGAAGGTCTAGTAGATGATAATGGCGAACAGAGAAACACAGTTACAAAAGGCTTCCCGTTAACAGTGAGGGCATTTTTGTTCTCTTTTAAAAATTTTTGCCATTCCTTTCCTATATCTATTGCACTCAAATCTTCTTCGGTTGCCTTTATCATCGCAAGCTTTAGAAAGTGGTAGACCTGCCAAGGCAGATCAACATACAAGCGACGGGTTCCAAACCTTACCTTAGATTTAGGAGGTGTTCTAAATATGAATGGATACTCTGGAAACAACTTCCTTATGCTCATTATAAGAGAATTTTGGTGAAAAATACATATAAAGGTTACAAAGTTACATACTTTGTATCAGCTCGAGGATTTCTCGAGCGACCTATACAGGCACCTCGAACCCTCTTCTGAATAGAAACATACAATTTGCTCTTAAAGCACTGCTTATAGAAGCGCTTATTACGGTATGTCAAACTCTTTATTATATTCTATGTTCAAATTCCTCAATTATATTGGATATCTCCTTTAAAAATTTAAGTGGCAAATTAACAAATTTCTCAGAAACATCTAATACAAATACATTTTCTCCATCCTTTCCAAGAGGAATAGTTAATATTGCATGCTCAGCAAATATAGGCAACTTTGGAGCAATTGTAAGCAGTGACAATGTATATCCGCCTCTAATTATAAGGAAATCAATCCATCTCCGAACACTTTCCAATTCCAATGAATACGAAAAAGAATTTTTTTCTCCAAATTTAATATTTAAATATCCGTTTTTTATTTCGATTTGAGGTACTGGTATATGCTCACCGCTTTTTGTACAAGCAAAACTCCAGTACTGAAGGACATCTAATTCTGGTGTTAACTCTTCAGTAGGGTATAATTCATCACCGATAAGTTGTGGGTCTGTATAACCAAGAATAACTGCTTCTATCCCCCAATTCCGGATCTCTTCAGGATTATTAATTACGTAGAACTCATAATAGAAAGCATCCTGTACTGCAGATTGAAAATCGAGCAATTCTTCGTAAAGTCTTATAAATTCTTCAAATGAAATTTTCCTTCCATATCTTGTTAGCTCGATTTCCTTAGAATCTATGACTATCTTATACTGATTATGGGCAAATGCATTACGGAGCTGTGTATCGTATAATCTAGTTAGTAATGCATAAATTTTTTTGCCACTTTTAAAAAGATTGAACGTTTCTATCATGTCTTTTAAACCTTTGACTTTTTTACCTTGTTTTAATCTACTAGATGGTAATTTTATTTTTCTAAATGGGTTTTTACATATTTTTATCCCCTCTATGATGTACACTAAATTTAAAAGGAGGGTTAAAATTGTTTGACTTTCTAATGCATCCTTGTAAGCTGATAATTTTGTTAAAATCTCATATTTTTCTAAATCGAAAGTATCTTCAGCTTGGATTCCCATTAATTTTGTATTTTCAAATAATATTTTTTGTTTTCTAGGTGCAATCTCATGAGCAGAGGTATTGAAGGACTCTATACTCATTGTGTACCAATCTATAATATTTTTTAGATTATTAAACTCTGCCAAATTTGCTTTTTTAGCTTCTAAAATAAGTTTGTTAATTAGTTTAGAATAAATATCATCTTCTTTATCTTCGATTGTGGTAAAATGGCTCTTTAAGGCAAGTGTAAAAAAATGGAATCCGATAATAAACTCATCAGGATGTCCTGTAGGAAATAACCCTTTGGCCAATTCCTTGATTTTCTTAGTATCCTCCTCATCTAAAAATTTTTGGGAAGGTTCATTTAATAACCATCTCTCAAAAATAGCGGTTATTTTTTCGATTCTTTCCAGTATAGTAAGATCCAAAACTTCATTTTCATAATTTCCACATCGTTTACAAGGCACCTCATTAGAATTGTACTGTTTTCTTAGTTTATCCGCCATACTTCTATGTAAAATCATAATTTCTCCACACTTGCATTGATGGACTTCTAAATCTTTACTTTCTAAAGCTGCCTCTATTTTTTTAGTAAATCTCGGAGAAAGAAGTCCATGACCACGCTTTTCGAATAATTTTCTCAATTTTTCCCTATCAATCTCTTCAATAGATTTGATCCTTACCATAACATTATATTGAAATCCCCTATTTTTAATCTTTATTCGCTTGTTTACATCTTCACGCAGGTGCAGCAAAACTCAGCACAGCCAATTTACCCTTATCATCTTTCCAAAAACTTGAGATTTGTCAGCTTTATCTCTTATTCTTCTCTCACTTCCTTTTCCTTCTTCTTTCGCTTTTTACCCCAGTTCCCAAGTGGTACCAGTTTGAACCTCCCCCTTCCTCCATAGTGTACGTAGGCAGCGAAGCCTTTTCGCTCTTTGGCAACCTCCCTCAGCTTTCTTCTTTCTTTTCTGGATAGCTTGGCTGAATGGCTCTTAACCTGCACGTATGTTTTCACACCGCTCGGTGAGACGGCGTAGATGTCGTATGGGCCTCTGCTTCCTTTGCTGCGCCTGACGTTCCTGAATCCAAATCTTTTTAGCCAGTCTGCCACCTTCTTCTCAGCTATCCTCCCACGACGATACCTGTTTACCATGTTTTTAGTCTTAATAGCTAAACTGCAGAAAAAAG
>Ga0209426_1001952_pt1 | contig 10670 bp, 7 predicted proteins | sample Deesub1362B_J571_FD_187697 | JGI IMG/M metagenome (GOLD analysis project Ga0209426, IMG submission 187697) | Deep oceanic, basalt-hosted subsurface ecosystem from Juan de Fuca Ridge flank, Pacific Ocean, CORK Borehole 1362B_J2.571 (SPAdes)... ...
AGCGCCTTCCCTCCGAAGTGGAAATTCATCTCATCCCCAAACCTATTGAGGAGGAACCCCGCCCGATTCCCACCCCTACGGCCACTCCTTCCACCAAGCTTCTATCGGAGCTACTAACTCCAGAGGTGCCAAGCCCCTTAGAGTATGGTGCCCCTTCGGCGCCTCCTTGGCTCTTCCCACTTCGCCTTCTAGAAGGCTTCCTCCTCCTGTTCTCCATCGCCCTCTTCATAACCACGCTTCTAATTAGGAGGAGCATTCTATAAGGACCTCCCGCCGCCGCACTCTTCGGATGAAAGGCTTTGGGCTGAATGTACCCTTTCACGTCTCACGCATCACGCCTCATGCCACCTTTGCTTTTTCTCATCTATTAGTGTATAATTTATAAAGAGCATCACGTAGTAGCGACTTTAATCGTTCATCACAAATGGAGAGACGAAGGAAATGAGGAAGAAGCTTGTCCTCATTGACGGCCACGCATTGGCTTATCGTGCTTATCATGCCATCCCCTTTGACCTCACAACATCAAAAGGCGAATTGACAAACGCCGTCTACGGCTTTACCTCTATGCTCCTCGACGTGCTTGAAGGAGTGAAACCAGATTACGTAGCCGTTGCATTCGACGTGGGAAGGACGTTCCGACACGAGGAATATGAATATTACAAAGTACAAAGGGCGAAGATGCCAAATGAGCTGAAGGGGCAAATGGAGAGGATAAGAGAAGTGATAAACGCCTTAGACATCCCCATCGTCGAGGTAGAGGGCTACGAGGCGGACGATGTCCTAGGAACACTGGCACGCCAGGCTAAAGAGAAGGGGCTTGAAACCATCATAGTCACAGGAGATAGCGATGTCTTCCAACTCATTGACGAAAGCACAAAGGTCCTAATCTCAAGAAGAAGGTTCTCCCAAACCATAATTTACGACGAAGAAGGGATAGAAAGGCGCTATGGCCTGAAACCAAAACAGCTCGTTGACTACAAAGCGCTCGTAGGAGACTCTTCCGACAACATCCCGGGTGTGAAGGGCGTAGGGGAGAAGACAGCTAAAAAGCTCCTGAAAAAGTACAAAACGTTAGAGGGGATATACGACCACCTCGATGAGGTGAAAGAGAAGCGCTTCAAGAACGCGCTCGAGAGGGGAAGGGATAGGGCTTTCTTAAGCAGGCGCCTTTCCACAATCGTTAAGGATGTCCCAGTTACACTCGACCTTAATGCCTGCCGAATGGCTGGCTACGACCATAAGAAGGTGTTAACACTCTTTCGTGAGTTGGAATTCCGCAGCTTGATGAGGAAATTGCCTAAGAGCAGAAAGGAAGATCGAGCGACGCCCAGGCAGATGGCGCTTTTTGAGATGGGAGAGAGGGGTGAGAGGCGAGGGGCGAAGGGAGGGGAGGATTACAGAGTTGTTGAGAGTCGAGAGGAATTGGATGAGCTGGTGGGAATGTTGGCGGAAGAGAAAGCCTTTGCTTTCGACGTCGAGACCACAAGCGCTGACCCCATGGCATCGGAATTGGTTGGAATCTCCTTCTGTTTTAAAGAAGGGAAGGCTCACTACGTCCCGATGTTGAGGGATAAAAATTACGCCCTTGGAAAGCTAAAACCCCTTCTTGAAAACCCAAAAATCCAAAAGTATGCTCATAACTCCAAGTACGACTTCACCGTCTTGGCCAATTACGGGATTTGGGTTAAAGGTTTAGCATTCGACACTATGATAGCAGAATGGCTCATTAACCCGGCAAGCAAGAACCTAAGTCTGAAGAACCTTGCATGGGCCAGATTGGGCGTTGAGATGAAACCCATTACCGACCTCATCGGGAAGGGGAAGAAGCAGATAAGCATGGCCTTGGTTCCTATCCATCAAGCGGCACGCTACTCCTGCACCGACGTGGATATGACTTACAGGCTTGTGAAGGTGTTAGGGCCCGAGCTTGAGGAAAAGGGGCTTTGGCCTCTTTTCGCTGAAGTCGAGATGCCGTTAGTTCCCGTGTTAGCCGAGATGGAGATGAGGGGTGTGAAGCTGGATTCGGAATATCTTGCAGAGATGTCGAGGGAACTCGAAAGGAAGCTTCACGCAATCGAGCGCGATATCCAAGACCTGGTAGGCTACAATTTCAACATAAACTCAACTCAGCAGCTCTCTGATGCCCTTTTTATCAAGCTCGGGCTACCAACGCAAGGTATACCTAAAACGAAATCTGGCCATTATTCCACATCCGCCTTGGTTTTAGAGAAGCTTAAGGGCAAACACCCGATTATTGACCTCATCTTGGAGCACAGGGAGATTTCAAAGCTTAAGTCAACCTATGTGGATGCACTCCCGCTTTTGGTGAACAAGCGAACGGGGAGAGTGCACACTTCCTTCAACCAGACGGGGACGGTGACGGGGAGGTTGTCGTCATCTGAGCCCAATCTCCAGAACATCCCTATCCGCACGGAATTAGGGCGTCGGGTTAGGAGGGCGTTTATAGCCGATGATGGGAGGGTTTTGTTATCGGCGGATTATTCCCAGATCGAACTAAGGATACTCGCTCACATCTCACAAGACCCTACTTTGCTAGAAGCCTTCTCAAGAGGGGAGGACATCCACTCGAGCACAGCTTCTGTCCTCTTCGACGTCCCCCTAAAGGAGGTCACCCCATCCCTACGGCGCTTGGCAAAGACTATCAACTACGGCATAACGTATGGAATGAGTGGCTATGGTCTAGCCCAGCGAGCCGAACTCCCACAGGAAGAAGCGGAGGGTTTCATAAAGAGCTATTTTGCCAAGTACCCTAAAGTGAAAAGATACGTTGTGGAGACGAAGAGAAAGGCGAAGGAGCAAGGATATGTTGAGACCCTTCTTAAGAGGAGGCGATACTTCCCAGAGCTTATGAAGGGGAGCAAGGCCCCTTATAACGTGAGGAGCGCTGCAGAGAGGATGGCGATAAACATGCGAATTCAGGGAACAGCCGCAGACATCATAAAGATAGCGATGGTAAGGCTGGATAAAGCCCTCAAGGAGAGGGGATTGAGAAGCCGAATGATACTCCAAGTGCACGACGAACTCGTCTTGGAAGTGCCGGAGGAGGAGCTCGAAGAAGCGAAATACCTGGTCAAATCCACGATGGAATCCGCATTCGAACTGGATGCTCCCTTAAAGGTAGATATGAAAGTCGGGAGGAATTGGCTTGAGATGAGCTAAAGCATAGCGGAAATCATCACGTAGTAGCGACTTTAGTCGTTCATAGAAAGGGGCGAAGGATGAAGAGATTAATATCCATAGCCGATGATTTAACTCCGGAGGAGATATGGCGAATCCTCGAGCTCGCTAAGGAGTTGAAGGAGGAATGGCAAAGGGGAGGAAACAAACCTCTCCTCAAAGGTAAAACCCTCGCCATCCTCTTTCAGAAGCCTTCGCTTAGAACGAGGGTTTCCTTCGAGATGGCCATGTCCCATCTAGGAGGTAGGGCCTTATACCTCTCCCCTAACGAGGTTCAGATGGGGAGGAGGGAATCGGTGCCAGACGTGGCTAGAGTTCTGAGTCGTTACGTGGATGGGATAGTAGCGAGGGTGTACGAGCATCGAGACGTCGAAGAATTGGCTAATTACGCCAGCATCCCTGTCATAAACGGACTCTCCGACTTCTGCCATCCCTGTCAGGCCCTCTCAGACCTCTTCACAATCCATGAGAAGAGGGGGTATCTCAATGGCCTTAAGCTTGCCTACGTTGGAGATGGGAACAACGTAGCTCGCTCCCTCCTCTTTGCTTCGAGCAAGGTCGGGATGGATATATCGGTGGCATCTCCGGAGGGATATGAACCAGGGGAGGAGGTTGTGGAACTTGCCAGAGGATTCGCCGAGGAGAGCGGTGGAAGCGTTTTAATCACCAACGACCCAATCGAAGCGGTTCGAGGTGCCGATATAATATACACGGACGTATGGGTCAGCATGGGACAGGAGGAGGAGGCGGAAAGGAGGTTGAAAGTATTTCCCCCATATCAAGTCAACGTGGAGTTAGTAGCCAATGCGAAGCCGGATTGCATAGTAATGCATTGCCTTCCAGCCCACCGTGGCCAGGAGATAACGGACGAAGTCGCAGATGGGCCCAATTCCATCATCTTCGACCAAGCCGAGAACAGGATGCACGCTCAGAAGGGGATATTGGTTTTTCTCTTAACCAAGTACTGTAGGGGCGGAGGCTAGCCTCTGCCCGTACTAGTCTGCTCGTGAGGGGCTATTAATTAGGTGGAGAAGGATTTCCGATGGCTGGCAGGAGGAAGTTGTTCGAAAGGGCGATGAGGAAAGGCCATAACTACGCCTGGGATGGGAGGTGGGAAGAGGCAATCAGGGAGTATAGAAAAGCTCTTTCCGAATTTCCCAATGATACGACGGCGTTAACTAGCCTGGGGTTTGCTTTCCTCGAATCCGGAAAGCTAGAAGAGGCGCTGAAGGCCTACCAACGCGCTAACCGCCTAGCGCCGAGAGACCCTCTTATCCTCAAGAGGGTTGCCGAGGTTCAGGAGAGATTAGGGCGCGAAGATTTGGCTGCGGATAGCTACGCATCCCTTGCAGATGTGCATTTACAAAAGGGAGCACTAGAGGAAGCGCTCAAATCTTTTCTTAAGGCGAAGGAACTCTTCCCAGACCACCTAGAGGCCCATAAGGGCCTTGCAGAAGTCTATGAGAAGCAAGGCAAAACAGCTCAAGTGATAAAGGAGCATTTAAACCTCGCCCGAATCTTACAAAGAAAAGAAGAAGCTATAGAAAGATGTTTGACCGCTTTGAAGCTAGACCCATATAACATAGGTGCTTTAGCCTTGTTAGGCGCCTTGCGCTGTGGTGAACAGGCGGAGGTAGCTGAGCCCCTCATCTCACTCGAGGAAGGATGGACCCCCAGGGAAGAAGCTAGGAGGAAGGCGCTCGAAGATTTGGCTGAGGAGATGCTGGAGGTGGGTCGAGAGGAAGAGATAAAGGCCCTCGATTTCCAGGACAGAGGGATGGTGGATGAGGCTATTCGTTATTTCCGTCGTGCCGTCGAAGCTGGGATGGAGGGGCCATCCGTTTATTTCAACTTAGGGCTATTGTATCAAGAGAAGCTTTGCTTCGAAGAAGCTATCGAGTATCTTTCCTCGGCTGTGGATTTTCCAGATTATGCCATTGGTGCCCATTTCTCATTAGGCGAATGTAATTTAGCGCAAGGGAGGATAGAGGAATCTCTAAAGCATTTCGTCGAGGTTTTAAAGATAGTTGATTTAAAATCGGCGCCTCCCGAGCGAGCGGATTTGCTCTCCAAACTCTACGATGGTTTAGCGGAGGGCTTCTCTACAAAACGTGCTTTTGCTTTCATAAGCTCTCTAGTGAATTTCCTCTCAGACGAGGGTTGGGAGGAAAGGATAAAAGAGGCAAGAGGCTGTATTGAAGCCATCACAGAGGGGGGCTTTGCGATTAGCCTCGCCGACCTTGTTACAACCCCGAGGAGCGAGGAAGCGCTAAGTGCAATAGCATTAAGCCAGGATTACCTTAAGCTAGACAAGGCTCTTATGGCCATTGAGGAGTGTTACTCCGCCATCGAGATTTCCCCCGACTTCCTTCCAATTCATCTCCAATTGGCAGAGGTCTTGATGCAGCAAGGAAGGGTAGAGGAAGCTGTGGGCAAATATAAGAAAGTCGCCGACGTCTACCAGGTGCGAGGCGACCTCGGACAGGCCATCGAGATTTGCGATTATGCATTGAGGATAGCCCCTATGGAGATTGCCTTGAGGGAGAAGCTCATCGAACTTTTAATCCGCAAGGGGGAGATAGAAAAGGCATTAGAGCATTACCTTGCTGCAGCGGATTCCTATTTTCAGCTCGCCCAAGTAGAGAAGGCTTTGAAGAAGTGCGAGGAGGCCCTTCAACTCTCGCCTGAGAAGGAATGGGAAGTTCGCATCCTCCACAGGATAGGAGACATCCATACGCAGAGGGCTGATTGGAGAGGAGCAATTTCTGCGTATGAGAGGATTAAGAACGCCTCGCCAAAGGACGAGAAAGCTCGCTTGTGTTTGGTCGAACTTTACCACAAGCTCGGTAAGCGGGAGAGGGCAATAAGAGAGATAGAGGAGCTCCTCGCCATCTACAGGGAGGAGGGGAAGGAGGAAAAGATACTGGCTGTGCTCGAGGAGATGGCGGAGGAAAAGGGATTAAAGGAGGTTTGATTTGTCAGACATCTTATGGGCTTTCACAAGGCTGGATTGGCTGAGCATAATTGACATCCTTCTTGTTGCCTCCATCTTCTACCTGTTACTTCGCATTATAAGAGGGACAAGGGCAGTTCAGCTCTTGAGAGGCATAATCATCTTAGTTATGTTGACCTCTCTCTTAACTAACGTCCTTAAGCTCAGGGCCTTCAGCTTTTTGATTAGGAACTCAATCCCTGCTCTTTTGGTTGCAATCCCAGTTATCTTTCAGCCCGAGATAAGGAGGGCACTTGAGCACTTAGGGAGGGCTTGGCTCCTCCGTCAGGAGGCAACAAGCGGTTTAGTCATCGAGCAAATATCCCGGGCCTGCGCTCGACTTTCGGAGCTTCACTATGGGGCTTTGATCGTCATCGAGAGGGAGACGGGACTTGAAGAGTACCTGGACACGGGGGTGAGGGTAGATGGAACGCTCTCAGCGGAGCTTCTTTTGACCATATTCTCCCCAGGAACCGTTCTGCACGATGGAGCTGTTATCGTCCGTGGGGATAGGATACTGGCTGCGGCCTGTATCCTTCCAATATCGGATGAGATTGCGATGGACCCGAGCCTGGGCCTCCGCCATAGGGCTGCCGTTGGAATCACGGAGGAAAGCGATGCCATTTCTGTCGTTGTATCCGAGGAGACGGGGATAATCTCATTAGCCGAGGGGGGCACATTAGTCCGCCATCTCGACGAGAAAAGGCTAAAAGAGGGCCTGCTTTCTTTCTATAAACCCCAGCCAAGAAGGGCCTTTCCACGCTTTTTAAGGGCAAGAGGAGATGAGAAGAGCGATTAGCAGAATCTTGGACAACATCGGTTCCATATCCTTGGCGTTGGTGCTTGCTGTCACGATTTGGGTTGTAGCCCTCTACCAAGAGAATCCTCCTGTAATAGGCGTTTTCGAGGGCATCCCAATCGAAGTCCTAAACGTTCCTGAAGGGATGATAATATTGGGAGGTGTAGAGAAGGAGGCGAAGGTTGAGGTCAGGGCGCCTCGAAGGAGCTGGGAGAAGTTAAGGTCCAATAAGTTTCTGGCGAGCGTTGACCTCTCCGGAATGTCCGCTGGAATGCACGACGTCGAGGTGCAGGTCACTTGCTCCGATAAGGACGTCGAAATCCTGAATGTGGAGCCGAGCGAGATGAGCATCCGATTAGAGGAGTTTAAGGAGAGGGAGATGGATGTCGAAGTTAGGACCGTAGGACGCCCAGCCGTCGGCTATCTCTCGAAAGAGCCTGTTGCCATTCCATCTAATGTTATGGTAAGCGGCCCCTCTTCACTAGTTGATAAGGTTGCAATGGTAGTAGCCCAGGTTAACCTTCGGGATGCCAGGAGGGATGTTCGAAGATACGTGAGCCTCTTCCCGAAGAATGCAAAGGGGGATTTGATAAAGGGGATAGAACTCAATCCATCCACCGTCGAGGTTCGTGTGCCAGTCGAGCAGAAGATAGGTTACAAAGAGGTATCCGTAAGAGCAATTTTGAGCGGGACAGAGGCGCCAGGCTATTGGATAAGCGACATATCGGTTGAGCCTTCTACTGTAACCGTTAAGGGAAGTCCAGAAGCTATCTCGGAGATGGGGGGCTATTTGGAGACTGTACCACTGGATATAAGCGGTGCGAGCTCCGATGTGGTCGAGAAGGTTGCACTGGTTGCGCCAGAGGGAATTTCCATATTATGGGAGGGGGGGGTCCTCGTGAAGGTAATCATCACCCCCGAATTTGGGGGGAAGACAGTTCAGCGGGGGTTAAGCGTTCAAGGGCTATCCAGTGGCCTTTCGGCGAGGCTTTCTCCAGAGGTGGTTGATGTCATCTTATCAGGCCCCCTCCCGAAGCTCGAAGCCTTGAAGCCAGAGGATGTGAAAGTCGTCTTAGACCTTTTCGGCTTAAAGCAAGGTGTACACAAGGTAAAACCTACCGCCATAGTTCCAGAAGGGATAACGGTTAAGAGCATCCTGCCCGAGAGGATAGAAGTGGAGATAACAACCTCCCCTACACCAACCCCAGAGGCGACCGAGACGCCAACCCCAACCCCCCTTCCACCAACTCCAACCCCAACCCCAACTCCACAAATTCCACCTAAATGCCCAAATCCAAAAGCGAGGATTACCTATCCTACTGTTAACGCTATTCTTATTGGGAAAGTCGAAATCCTTGGCTCAGCGAACATCGAAGGATTCGATTACTACAAATTCGAGTTTAAGAGAGAGGGGGCGCTCGAATGGTCATTCCTTGAGAGATTCGAAGAGCCTGTAGAGGATGGGGTTCTCGGCGTTTGGGATACCTCCCTACTCCAATCGGGAGTCTATCTCTTCCGCCTTGTCGTAGTTGACACAAGCGGAAATTATCCAGAGCCATGCGAGGTGAGGGTAATAGTGAGACGCTAAATCGCTTCCCTCAGTTCACAGAGTTGTCAAGAGGGAAGAGGTATTGTATAATAACATTTGGCGAGAAAATCCACCGATTTTAAGCCGATGTTGAAAGAAAAGCTAGTCTCAATACCAAAAAAGCCAGGTGTCTATCTTTTGAAGGATGCCTCGGGAGAGGTGATATACGTCGGAAAGGCGATTAACTTGCAAAACAGAGTGAGGTCCTACTTTCATACCTCCTCCGACCATTCGCCGAAGATGAGGCGCTTGGTCGAAGAGGTCGCAGAACTGGACTTCATCGTCACATCATCAGAGGTTGAGGCCCTCATCCTCGAGTGCGAGCTTATAAAAAGGCACAAGCCTAAATACAACGTCCGCTTAAAGGACGACAAGCGCTACCCCTATATCAAAATCACATTGCAGGAGGATTACCCCCGAATCTCCACCACCCGCCGTATGGAGATGGATGGTGCAAGGTACTTCGGCCCATTCACAGCCTCCTGGGCTGTCCATCAAACACTTGACACCCTCCGCAAGATATTCCCATATATAACCTGCAATCGGAAAATCACAGGAGAGGAGAAGAGAGCTTGTCTCTATTACCACATTGGAAGATGTGCTGGCCCTTGCATCGGGGCAATCTCAAAAGAAGATTACAGGAAGATTATAGAGGGGGTCTGCTTATTCCTCGAGGGGAAGACAGATGAGATATTAAACGACCTCAGGGCGAGGATGAAGGAAGCAGCCGAGCGCTTGGAATATGAGCGGGCCGCCGTCCTACGTGACAGGATAAGGGCTATCGAGAGAGTCATGGTTCGTCAGAGAGTAGCTTCGACGACGCCAATTAATCAAGACATCCTCGCCTTCGCCAGAGAAGATGGTCGAGCTTGCGTCCAGGTTTTCTTCATCCGAGGTGGGAAGCTCATCGGTAGGGAATACTTCATCCTAACAGGGACAAGAGGGGAGGAGGAAGGGGAGATAATAGCTTCCTTCGTCAAGCAATTCTACGACGAAGCTGCTTATATCCCTCCCGAAATCATCCTCCCTAAAGAGATAAAAGAAGCGAAGGTAATCCGGGACTGGCTAAAGGATGAGAGGGAAGTAGAGGCGGTCCTACGCACCCCTCTGAACGATGGGGAGGACGAACTCCTGCAAATGGCCTCGGAAAACGCAGCCGAAGCGTTGATAAGTTTAAGGTCTCGACGGCCCACAGAAGAGGCTTTGATAGAGTTAGGGGAATACCTGGGGCTTACGAAGGCTCCTAACCGAATCGAGGGCTACGACATCTCCCAAATACATGGAAGGGCGGCCACCGGCAGCATGGTTGTTTTCATAAAGGGGATGCCAAGTAAGAGCAATTATAAGCGCTTCAGGATTAAGGAGGTGGAGGGAGCCGACGACTATGCGATGATAAAAGAAGTCCTTCGACGTCGCTTCAAGAGAGCGATAGAGGGAGATGAAGCATGGACTACATTGCCAGACCTCATCCTAATAGACGGCGGGAAGGGGCAACTCGGAGCGGCTCTTGAAGTTTTGGCCGAATATGGCTTGGAAGACATCCCATTAGTGAGCTTGGCGAAGGAGCGGGACGAGGTATTCGCTCCAGGCCGCTCGGAGCCCGTCTTCTTCCCAAGCGATTCACAAGCTCTCTTCTTGCTGAAGCGAATTAGGGATGAGGCCCATCGCTTCACGCTCGCTTATCACCGAAAGTTGAGGGAAAAGGAGAGCTTCTCCTCGAAGCTGGAGGAGATAGAGGGTGTGGGGCCAAAGCGGCGGAAGGCCCTAATGAAGCGCTTTGGCTCACTCGAAGCGATTAAGGAGGCGAGCGTCGAGGAATTAGCCCAGGTGCCGGGGATGAGCAGAAAAGTTGCCGAGAGGGTGAAGGAATTTCTATAAGGAGTGGCTAGATGATACTACTTACAAACGACGATGGAATATATGCGCCTGGGCTTTTACCCACGAAGAGAGCCCTTGAGAGTGTTGGCGAGGTGGTTGTATTTGTCCCCGAACAAGGTTGGTCGGCTGGTGGCCACGCCAAAACGATGCACAAGCCGCTTCGTGTGAAGAGAGTCGCTCTTCGGGATGGCTTCCCTGCCTACATCACCGATGGG
>Ga0209426_1001958_pt1 | contig 10633 bp, 6 predicted proteins | sample Deesub1362B_J571_FD_187697 | JGI IMG/M metagenome (GOLD analysis project Ga0209426, IMG submission 187697) | Deep oceanic, basalt-hosted subsurface ecosystem from Juan de Fuca Ridge flank, Pacific Ocean, CORK Borehole 1362B_J2.571 (SPAdes)... ...
GAGAAATTCCTCAAGGAGATGGGGATAGAGCGGCTTGATTCCCAGCCCAAGCTATCCCTCACCCCGTCAAGCCTGCCCGCCAGCACCCAGGTGTTTTTGCTCGACTACGCCGGCGGCAAATAAGTCTTACTTCGGAATCCTCTCCGAGATATCCAAAAGCTTTCCTATCGCTTCCTTGGTGCTGAGTTTACCGGCCCTGAGGTCCTGGCAAACTTCCTCTATCTGCTTCAGGCTTTCCTCAATCAGCTTCTCCTTGTCAAGCTGCTCCTCAACCTGGTGCTTGGCCTGTTCTTTAGCTAGCCGTTCCGCCTCTTTCTTAGCCTTCTCCTCCGCCTCTTTGGCTTTCTTGGCCTCTTCAGCCTCGCGCTTAGCCTTTTCTTTGGCTAGTCGTTCAGCTTCTTTCTTGGCTCGTTTTTCTGCTTCTCTAGCTTTCTTGGCCTCTTCAGCCTCGCGCTTAGCCTTTTCTTTAGCTAGTCGTTCTGCTTCTTTCTTAGCTCGCTTTTCTGCCTCTCTGGCCTTCTTAGCTTCCTCAGCTTCACGTTTAGCTTTTTCCTTGGCTAGTCGTTCAGCTTCTTTCTTGGCTCGTTTTTCTGCTTCTCTAGCTTTCTTAGCCTCCTCGGCTTCGCGCTTAGCCTTCTCTTTAGCTAGTCGCTCGGCTTCTTTCCTAGCCTTTTCCTCAGCTTCCCTGGCTTTCTTGGCCTCCTCGGCTTCGCGCCTAGCCAGTTCTTTGGCCAGTCGCTCCGCTTCTTTTTTGCTCAGCTTTTCTGCCTCTGGGGCTTTCGCGGCTTCTGTGCCGGCTGGTATCTGGGCCTCGGGCTTTTTGGCGGGTTTACCCTTCAGTATCGGGTACTGGCAATACTCACAGTAATCACCGCTGGTTTTCTGTCCGCAGTTAGGGCACTTGACCATTTAGCACCTCAAATTTTGCCGGCTTACTTTTAGCCTATTCTATAGCATACGGCCCATTTTAGGCAAAAGGGGTTGAGCTAGGTACGCCTTATGCCCAAGGTCAGTATGATGATGGTGATTATCAGCAATATTATGATCAGCAGCTGAGCGCCGATGAGGTATATCACCCAGCCAGGCATGGGAGGGCTTTGGGCTGGTGGTGGCGGCGCAGGTGGGGCTGGCGGAGGTAGGGGTGGGGGTGGTGTTGGGGAAAGCGTGGGTGTGGGCAGCATCCTCGGTGGGGGCGCTGGGGAGGATAAAGCGGCTTTGGCTGGCGCCGGCGGTGGCTCGGTGCGGAAGGTGCTGACCGCGCTCCAGGCGCTCTGAGTATCGGCGCTGGTGGCTCTTACCTTCCAATAATATGTGGTGTTGTAGTCTAGGCTTATATCGCTCTGCCAAGCGGTGGTGGGCAGGGCGTAAGCGCCGGCCTTGAAAATCACGGGGTGGGCGAATTGAATATCGGTGGCTACCAGGAGCTCGTAGGCGGTTGCCCCCGGGACAGCATGCCACTGGAAAAGGGGCCTCAGTGGGACTCCGGTGGCGCCGGCTTTGGGGCTCTCCAGCTTAAGGGTGGCCGTTTCCGTATCTAGGCTGGTGGTGAAGGACCACTTGGCTGACCATGGGCTGAGCATGGGCGCAGTGGCACGCACGCGCCAGTAGTAGGTGGTGGCTGGCTCAAGAGTTGGCAGCCGGGTGGAGCTGGCTTTGGTAGTGCCCTCAAAGCCGCTGGGAACCGAGGAGAAGTCGGTGTCATGGTCAAGTTGCCATTGGTAGCTGGTGGCACCCTTTAGGGCTTGCCAGTCAAGGCTGACGTTGCTGATGGCGTGATTTCGGACCTCGCCTATGCCTACAGCCTGGTCGGGGGGAGAGGTGAGGATGACCGGGGAGGTTAAGCTATCGGTCAGGGTTACCAGTCTGGTGTGGCCGCTATCGACCGACCATAGCCTGCCCTCGCGCCACCAGAGACCAGATAGGGTGGCGTTATCGCTCAAGCCCCGGGTTACGGTCTCAAAGGTTGGCCCCAGCGCGTAGGTGGGGTTAAGGCTGCGCTCCATACCCCCGTTGGTTTGGGAGTTGGCCGCGTACAAGGTGCCATCGGCTGACAGCACCACCTGACCCAGCTTGGCACCCGAGGGAAGGGTGCTATCAATGCGCTCCCAGTCTTGACTTCGGCCAATGATGAAGCGGTAGACACCCTTATTGGCGGTGTTGCTGGTGGCGTAAACGGTGCGGTTGCGGCTAAAATCGGGGTCAAAGGCGACGGAGATAGTCCCGGCGAGGGGTGCTGAGGTGGCATCTAGAGGCAGGGGCACAAACGAGGCGCCGTTATCCTCGGAGAGAAAGACCCAGCCCTGGCGGTTGCCGGCAAGGATGGTCTCATCCTGGGCATAGCTGGGGGAAAGGGCGATAGAGGTCAGTGTCTGGCTGCCAACCGGGGCTCCGGGGGAGAAGTAAAAGCCCCCGTTGGTGGTGCGGTAGACCAGGGCGCTGGTGCCATCGTGGCTGCCGATGAAGAGGGTGTTATCGCCGGCTACCGCCCAGGCGTTGATGGTCAGGGAGGCGCCGGAGGTGGGGTCAAGGGTGGGGCGGCTAGCGAAGCTTTGCCCGTTGTTGGTCGATTGCCAGATGGTGGGGCGGCCGCCAGCATTTCCGGCAAGAAACACCACCTGGCTTTCGCTTCCATATTCTGGGGAAAGCTCAACCAGGTCAAGGCTGCTAACCCCGGCCAGGGCGCTGGAAAATATCCTTTCCCACACCGCACCTCCGTTCTGGGTGCGCCACAGGCTATATTCACCGCCGAAGGTGAGCATGAAGAGGGTGCTGTCTTGGGCATAGTGAGGGGAGGGGGCCAGGTCAACGATATCGCTGATGGTGCTGTCAATCAAGCCGGTCTGGTTCCAGCTAGCGCCGCGGTCCTGGCTTATGGAGAAGGCGCTCTCGCTGCCGCTGGTGGCGGCATACGCCCTGCCGCTCGTGGTGAAATCAGGCGCCATGAGGACGTAGGTCTTGGAGCCTCCGGTAGGCGCTTTATGGCTCCTGGTCCAACTATCACCGCCATCAGCGCTGAAGTAGGTCTGGGCACTGGAGGCGGCCCCAGCCAGAATCTTGGCCGTGGCGGCATCGCCAGTTACCGCTAGCCCAGTGATATCAACATTATCCAGCCCATAAGTGGCGCCAATATTCAGGTCAGTGGCCACTGAGCTGGCCGGTGCCTCCATGGCGCTGATTTGGTAAACGTCACCGTCTCCGCTGCCGGTGTCAATGGCGATAAATTGCACGTAGTCAACCGAGGTGGCGTCATAGTCACTGGGGAAGGCGATCGCCGCTCCCGCGGCCACCACCGCGGCCAAGTGGGCATCGCCGATGGCAGCGCCCCAGCCGCCATCGCCGAATCTGGTGGTAACCAGGCTGTCCGTCTCATCGGTGGCCACGGCCACGAGCTGGCGGTCAGCGGGGTAGTTTGGCGAGAAGGCCACGGCATAGACGTCGTAGCCGCTCAAGTTACTATCCGCCCAGCGTGGGACGACCTCAGCCTCATCAAGGAGATAGATGCCGCCGTACTCGGAGCTATCCGTATCTCTGGTGCCAATGGCGACGATGTTGCCGCTTAGGCGGGTGACGTCAAGCGAGGTGATCTCAATGTTATTGCTGCCTGCCCCACCTGGGTTTGCTGGTAGCTGGGAGAAGGTCTTGCCCCCATCCGCCGAGCGGTAGACCGCCGACGTGGTGGCGTAGTAGATGGTACCGGCGTCATCCGGGGCGATGGCGATAGCAACGATATCATCTTGGACGGTGCCCAGGTATGACCAGGTATAGCCCCCGTCTAAGGAACGGTATAGGGTGTAGCTCAGCCCTTTGCCGTAGGCGTAAAGGGTGCCATCTGGGGCCATGGTGAGGTGCCGGACGTCTGAGCCCGGCGCCAGCCTCCAGTCCCCGGCACTGCCCTGGGTGGGGATATTGACCCGCGACCATCTCGCCTCATCTGAAGTGGCTAGAGCCGTGCCGCCGGCAGGGTTGGCCAGAGGGAGTAGTAGCAGAAGCAATGCCAAAACGCATTTTATCTTCGCCACGTGGCGAATTTTACTCTGGCCCAAGGCGGGAAGTCAATACCTCGGTTTTTAGGGCAAAAAGAGAGCCCCCTGAATTTTCAGGGGGCTCTCGGGGTAGCGGGAGAATCCCTCAAGTTAGAACTTAGACAGGCCGTCTGGTTCTAACTATCAGGACGATGACCGCGATCACCAGCACCGCACCGATGATGATGATGGCGTAGATCGCCCAGTCCGGAACCGGTGCTACTGGAGCCGGTGCTGGCGGCAGCTGAATTGTCGGCTGCGGCAGCGTTATTGTCGGCTCGGGTAGCGTGATTTCCGGAGGCTGGAGCGTTATCGGCGGTGGAGGTGGTACCTCGATCACCGGTGCCGGTGGTGCCGGCTCGATGGTCACCGGTGGCTGCGGCTCGGGCAGATCCTCCACGGTGAAGGAGCGGACCTCAGACCACGGGCTGTAGAGCGGGCCATCTGAAGCAACCCTCACCCGCCAGTAGTAGGTGGTGCCGGGCATGAAGTTGCTGCCAGGGGCCACATAAGCCACGGTGCTTGAGGTGGAGCTTACTTGGCCAGTCCCGATGGAGAGCTTCTCATCGAAGTCCGAATCCAGGGCAAATTGGTAATCGTACTTGGTTGCCTTGGACGGGCGCTCCCAAGTTATGGAGACGCTGTAGGCTGAGCCGCTCACCGTATTCACCGGGATGATGGCACCGTCGGCCGGTGCGCTCAGGGTTGGTCCAGCCTCGGCCAGGGTGTCGGTGAAGCTGTAGAGCTTGTTGTTGCCGGTGTCAAGCGCCCACAGCTTGGTGCTGCCCGAGGTGATGAACAGCCCCTGCGGCGTGTCATTCAGCGCCACGTTGTCGGCCAGGGTGGTCTCCTTGTAGCTCCAAGTGGTGGAGCTGGTGGCCGTGGACGGTGAGAGAGTGCGGAAGATAGCGCTGTCGGTGCCGTCAGAGGCGAGAGCATAGAGCACACCGTTGTACAGCTCGAGCCCGTATAGGCCCATCGCCGTGGTGGCAGTCAGGGTGCCGTTGATGATATCGGACCAGCTGGTGCTGGAGCCGATCTCCCAGCGGACGATGTTTTCACCCGTCCCGGAAGTGCCGGCGTAGATGAAATCACCGTCAGCCAGACCAGAAGCGGTCACCTGAACTGGATTGGAGCTGCTGTTGACCTGCTTCTTGATCTTGGTCCAGGACGAGTTGCCGTCTGTGGAGTAGGCCACGTAGCCAGTGGTGCCGCCGACGATGAGCTTGTCCTCGCCCAGGCTCTTGATCATGTGGACGTTGCCAAGGACCAGCCCGGTCGATTTCGCCGAACCCCAGGTGAAGCCGGCGTTGGTGCTCTTGCTCACCGTGGCGGCGCCGGACACGCCAATGTAGAGCACATCAGCGCTCTCCACGGCGACATCCTGGATGTTGTAGCCAGATGAACGCTGGAACCACTTGGTATCGCCACCGGCATTGCTGTACCACATGCTCGTGGTGCCCTGATCAGCCACGTAGACCGAGTTGGGGTCATCAGGAGCCATGCGGACGATCATGCCGGTCTTGCCATCAAGCACCAGCACTCTCTCCCAGGAAGAGGCCTTGCGCCACAGGCTGAAGTCAGCGCCATCGTTGGTGCCCAGGTAGATGGTGCCGGCATCAGCCGAGATGGCGAAGTCCTCAACGGTTAATGAAGCGTCAACCAGGCTGAGGCCATTGAAGGACTTACCGTTGTCCCGGGAGATGGCGAAGCAGCTGTCATCGCCGCTGTAGCCGGCAACGACGTCAGAGCCAGCCCAGGCAACCACCACCGGACCACCAAGGCCAGCCCGCTTCAGGCTTGAGGTGGTGCTGACCGATGGTGATGAAGCCAGTGGATCGGAGCTGTAGTAGGTGGCGTTGCTGTCACCGGAGCCGGCCACCAGGTTGGTACCATCGTAGGCCACGCTCTTGACGGCCACCCCGGTCTTGAGCGCCTTCTGGCTGGTATCCTTCAGGCGATAGATACCGCTGTTGGTATCACCTCCGGCGATATCCAGCCCGACGAAGGCGATGCGGGTGGAGTCATCGCTGCCCAGATAATCCGGGGACAGGCTGATGGAGGCCGAAGTGAGACCGTTGAGGCCAGTGCCACTGACCATGGTCACCGGGTAGCTGGTGAAACCAGCGCTGCTGTTCCACTGCTTGGTGGACAGGCTGAGAATCTGGAAGTAGATGTAGTCCGTGCCGGCGGTGTCATTCTCGCTCACGATGACCATGACCTTGTCCGAGGCAAAGTTGGGCGAGAAGGCCACCGCTCTGGCTGACGTGCCCCCGGTGAAGCCGGTGAGGTCGTTGGCTTCCTTCCAGACAGGAGCTGCAGCACCGAGATTCCAGTACCAGACGTTGGCTAGGCCGCCGGTCTCAATGCCGACCACCGCGATGTAGTGGGTCCCGGAATCGTCCTGGGAGATGGTGATGTCGTACAGGTTGGTCGCTGAAGCGCCGCCACTCTCTGCGACGGTGCCCAGGCTGCCCCAGCTGGTACCGCCATTGGTGGTGACATAGACCTCATAGTTGTCCGCCACCACAGCCACGATGTCAGGATCGTCAGGGGCAATGGCTACCAACTGCGGAGTAGTGGCGCCGCTGATGGTCTTGGCTGACCAGGTGGCCCCGCCGTCGGTGGACTTGTACAGCCCAGGGGTTGCGGTGTCGGTGGCCCAAATGGTCTGTCCATCAGCAGACACGGCCAGGTCACTGACATCACTACCTGAGGCCAGGACCTTGCCCGTGTCACTGGGGATGGACTCGCTAGACCAGGACAGGGTACCAGCCGAGACCGGCGCTGCGGCGAAGAGCAGGCTGGCGACCAGCACCAGGACTACGCCTACACCCCATATTTTGTGTATTTTCTTTTTCATCGACCTTTAGTTTTCCTCCTTGGTTAGTATGCTCATGCCTCCATAACACATAAAGACACCATAAACTCCTTTTGTTTATGGAGGCTAAGTTACTTCGGGTCTACTGCTGAGTTTAAAAACTCCCTCCCCTTGCGGGTCTTGCCATCGCATCACCTCCTTTCACGTGTAATACATTCCTACTATAACATAAAAAATTTTTTTGTCAATACCTTCCAGCCAAAAATTTTACATAAACTGGGCAAATTCCAGGCCGCCAGCCTCGTGGCAGGAGGAGGTTATTTCAGCGCCCCGGGCAGTTCGCTTAAATGAATCAAGCTTTGCTGGGAGGTGGTCATGTCCCGCAGGGAGGCGGTGCCACTTTTGAGCTCATCCTCGCCGAGGATGAGGGCGTAACGGGCGCCCAAGCGGTTTGCCTGTCTTAACTGGGCTTTGAGGCTCTTACTACCCGTGGCCAGGATGACCGCGGTTCCCGCCCTTCTCAGCCGGGAGGCCAGCTTTATGGCCTCTTCTCTGGCCTCATCGCCAAGGTGGGCGATGAATACCTGAGCTCCGGGCAGCGGGGGAACGGGGATATGCTGCTCCTTTAAATTGAGGATGATCCTCTCTATGCCCATGGCATAGCCTATCGCCGGCGTGGGTCTTCCTCCCAGCTCCTCAATCAGGTCATCATAGCGCCCGCCCCCGACCAGAGTGCTCTGCGCACCGCCGTTCTCAGGCTGAATCTCAAAGACGGTTCTGGTATAGTAATCCAGGCCCCTCACCAGGCGATGGTTGAGGGCGAAGGGGATTTCCAGAAGGCTCAAGTATCTCTGGAGCCTGGTGAAGTGACTTTGGCACTCGGGGCAGAGGTGGTCTGAGCTTCTGGGGGCGGCGTCGGCTATCCGCTGGCAGGCTGGCCGTTTGCAGTCCAGCAGGCGGAGGGGGTTCCGCACCAGCCTGACCTTGCAATCAGCACAGAGCTCTTCAGTGTGGCTGGCGTAGTAGTCTTTTAGAGTGTTAAGATAGCCGGGGCGGCATCGCTTGCAGCCGATGCTGTTGAGCTGGAGGGTGAGGTGGTGCAGGTTTACCGATTGAAAGAAGCGCCAGGCCATCTCAATAACCTCGGCGTCTAAGGCAGGGTCATCATCGCCGATGGCCTCGCAGCCAAACTGATAGTGCTGGCGGTATCTCCCGGCCTGGGGGCGCTCGTAGCGGAAAATGGGGGCGATGTAATAGAGCTTCACCGGCTGGGGGCGGTTATGCAGCCCGTGCTCAAGGTAAGCGCGGCACACCGGGGCGGTGCCCTCCGGGCGCAGGGTCAAGAGGTTACCGCCCTTATCGGTGAAGGTGTACATCTCCTTCTCCACGATGTCCGTCCCCTCCCCCACGCTGCGGGCAAAAAGCCGGGTATCCTCAAAGGCTGGGGAGTCAATGCGCTCATAGCCATAGAGCTGGCAGAGCTCGACCACCTTCTCTTCTACATAGCGCCAGTAGGCCTGTTCCTCCGGCAGGATGTCTGAAGTGCCCCGTGGTGCCCGATACAATCTGACTCCTCTTAAAAAGCGGCTATCTTAAAGCTAGAATACTCTATCAGCGCTTGATTTGTAAAGGGAGGGCGGATCTCACCCCTCAGCCTTGTGAAAGTACCACTTGTAGAGAAGTTGCATATCGTCGGGGAAGATGCCCAAGCGGTCGTTATCCTCTACCTTCCTCTCCAGGGCGGAGTACTCCCCATTGAGGAAGAGATTGGGGCCCACCTCCTCAAGGGGGATGCCGATGCGGCGGATGATGTCCTTGATGGTGTCATTTGGTTTATGGGGGACGAGGATGATGGAGTCACGGGAGGGGTCTAGGTTATCGGTGAAGCGGCGCAATTTGCCATAGAGATGAACCTCAATCATGCTGAATTCCTCGGCAGGCGCTTAAAACTAGACGATGATCATCTGCATGTCGTCGGGGAAAATACCCAGGCGGTCGTTATCCTCTACCTTCCTCTCCAGAGGGGAGTATTCCCCGTTGAGGAAGAGATTGGAGCCGACTTCCTCAAGGGGGATGCCGATGCGGCGGATGATATCCCTGATGGTGTCATTTGGTTTATGGGGGACGAGGATGATGGAGTCACGGGAGGGGTCTAGGTTATCGGTGAAGCGGCGCAATTTGCCATAGAGATGAACCTCGACCACCTTACCCTCCCCCGATGAGCGGGAAGAGGCCCACTCTGTCCCCTTCCTGAAGGAGATAGTCCTCTTTCTCCCACTTCCCGTTGACCATGACCACGCCCACTTGTTCCTTGGGAATCTTGAGCTTGTCCACCAGGTCCGCCAGTCTGGACCTATCGTCCAGCTCAATGGTGAAGGCGTCGCCATTATCGGGGTTGGGGTGGAATTTGCGCAGGGTGGCGTAGAGCCTAACCTCTACGGTACTCATCGCTGCCTCCTTGGAATAGCAAACTGCGCCAAGTTCTCTTTTCTAGCTTCAAATTTTATTATACCCTATCCTAGCTCAAGGAAGAAAGCCCCCTCCGCCACAGCGGAGGGGGCTTTTCCAGTCAACAGAGAGATGACTCTCAGGGGTTGTGCACCTTGTCCAGCACCGCATCGGGCACGTCGTAGACCACATTGTGGGGCGGGAGCTTCTCATACTTCATGAACTCGGGCAGGCGGTCATCAACCTTGGTGAAGCCGGCCGCCTCGTTGAAGGCTCGCTCCATCTTGACGATGTCCCCACCGATGCGGGTGGCATCATCCGTGGTCCAGTTGGTGCCCAGCACGCCGTTGCACTCCTCCACCATGCCCTCGAAGCCAGAGGCAATATCCAGGATGGCGAAGGCGATGAACAGGCAGTGGCCGGTGGTGTCAAGGAAGGCGGTGGCATACTGGAAATTGCGCGATACCTCGGCCTTCTCCACGGTGAACGGGTCTAGCTTGCCGCTCACCCCCAGGATCTCGGGGGCGATGGTGTAGCCTGAGGTGTGGTCAGCGCCCATGGTGGAGGTGGCATAGGTGACGCCGATGCCCTTGATAGCCCTGGGCTCGTAGGCGGGCATGGCCTGTCCCTTGACGGTGGGGCAGCGCACCACGCCAAAGGTGCGAGCCGTGACCTCGGCACCGTTGCCCAGGATGTGGCCCAGCGGGGTGCCCTTGCCGATCTCATGCATCAGCTCAATGGCCTTCTTGCCATCGCCGAACTTGGCTAGCCCAGCGTCCATGGCCACGCCGATGGTCACCCCGGCCTCGATGGTGTCCAGGCCGTAATCATTGCACAGGCGAATCAGCTCGCCGGTGACGTCCAGGTCGTCAATGCCGCAGTCGGCGCCCAGGGACCAGACCGACTCATACTCCTGGCAGGAGACGAGCTCGGTGCCGTCAGGCTTGGGGTAGACGTTGGAGCACTGGATGATGCAGCCCGGGCTGCAGCGGTGTCCGGTCATGCCCACGCCGCCCCGTTTCTTGCAAGTCTCGTTGATGGTCTCTCCGGAGATCTTGGAGGCTCCCTCAAAGCGTCCCTCGCGGAAATTGCGGGTGGGGAAGGCGCCAGCCTCGTTGATGACGTTAACTAGGGCAGCGGTGCCGTAGGTATTGAGCGTGCCTCCGGGCTTGGTGATGGCGTGCTCGCGCAGGGCATCGGTGAGCTTCTTGCGCCCGGTATTGAAGGCGTCTTTGTTGGCGATGGCAACACCTGAGCCGCCCTTATCATCAACGATGATGGCCTTGAGCCCCTTGCTGCCCATCACCGCCCCCATCCCGCCGCGGCCGGCGTAGCGGCTGGG
>Ga0209426_1001961_pt1 | contig 10616 bp, 10 predicted proteins | sample Deesub1362B_J571_FD_187697 | JGI IMG/M metagenome (GOLD analysis project Ga0209426, IMG submission 187697) | Deep oceanic, basalt-hosted subsurface ecosystem from Juan de Fuca Ridge flank, Pacific Ocean, CORK Borehole 1362B_J2.571 (SPAdes)... ...
GAGATAAGCAGAAGCGAGTTTGTGAAAAAGGTGGTGCCCGGAGTGATTAGGGTAGGGATGTCACCCGGTGGCTTCAAAGCGAAGTTTTTGAGACCCGACGAAAGGGGAAACCTAAGGCTTTTGCTCCGTGAAGGTTCGACGGTTCAGGAGGTCTTCATCGTTACCAAAGCGTCAAACAGTTTCGAGGGGATGAAAATTGCGAGGGAGCTTGAGAAGATTGTTGTGAAAGTTGGGGGAAGATGATCGCAAAAGCATGAGGCTTCGGACAACCTGAAAACTCCAAAATTTCGGGAAAATTTTAATAGTGGATTGAAGTTAGGAAGGATGGTTAAAATGATCGAGGGCTGGGAAGAGTACGAGGTAATCAACGATGCGTTGAACGGGTTGGTGGAAACCTCTAAGACGCACCCGAAGATAAAGAAGGCCCTAAAGCACATAATCTCTGCCGGTGGGAAAAGAACCAGACCCCTGATCGTCTTGCTATCCGGCAAAATGTGTGGCGGGGGTTACAGCAGGCTTTTGAACCTTGCGATGGCCGTTGAGCTCATTCACACCGCATCCCTCGCTCACGACGATGTCATCGACAAGGGGACGATGCGCAGAAACGTGAAAACCCTCCACGTTGAATACGATCTACCCCTCGCGATACTTGCGGGAGACTGGCTCATCTCGAAGTCGGTAGAACTCACTTCGGTTTACGGTGAGGAAGTAATAAAGGAGTTTGCGAACGTTGGGAAGATAATGTCCGAGGGTGAACTTCTCGATGTATACAGCACGAAGGAGTATTTCGACGAAGAGAGTTATTTCAGGTGTATAGAAAATAAAACGGCAGCTCTTTTCGCTTACGCAGCCAAAAACGCGTGTAAAGTTGTATCGAAGGATAGAAAAGCGGCAAAAATGCTTTTTGATTATGGAAAGAACCTCGGAATCGCCTATCAACTTGTTGACGACCTGATCGAATACCTCGAAATCTACGATGACAAGCGCTCGGAGTTCGAGTCGAGAACCCTCCCGATGATCTACGAGGAGAAGTACGGCTTCGAAGAGGCCATGGCGAGGGTGATCTCCTTGATAAGAAAGCACGCCAACAATAGCGAGAACGCTTTGGGCTATTTTGACGACTCTGAGGAGAAGGAGAAGCTCCGGTATCTCATCGATTTCATGACCGCCAGCCAGATAAAAAGTTATTTGGAAAAGAACAAGGAGGAAAACATCCTTAAAGCATACCTGGAATGAAGATCAAACGAAAAATGGAGTATTCAAACCCTTTTCAGTTTCCTTTTCAGTAACGTTCCGGAATTTTCGAATACCGTCTCGAAATCCTTTATGCCCGCTCCCTTGCACACGGCTTCAGCTTCCTTCGTAGAGATCAGGTCGGGAGGAGAGTGCGCATCGGTGTTGAGGGTTAGTACGCATCCGAACTCCTCAGCCTTCTTTGCAACGTATCCGTTGGCGAGGCAGTGGCCCCTTCTCGAAGTTATTTCGAGTGAGACCCCGTTCTCGGCTGCGAGCTCAAGAGAGCTTTCGTCGATCAATCCCGGATGTGCGAGGATGTCGATCTCCTCGTTCAGTGCTGCAAAATTCGTTCCCTCCTTGACCGGCTCTGAGATCGTCTCTCCATGCACGACGACGATCTCCGCTCCTTCCCGCAAAGCGAGTTCGACCGCTCTGCCGATTAGTTTTGGGGGTACGTGGGTTATCTCAACTCCAAAAAGGACTTCCAGCTCGAAGTCGTCTCTCCACTCTTTCAGCCTGCCGAGGGCATCCATAATATGCGGAATGTTGGAGAAGTCTGCATGGTCCGTTATCGCCATTCCCTCGTTACCCAAGGCGGCCATCCTCCTTATGAGCTCCGAAGGTAAAAGCTCGCCATCGCTGAAGACCGAATGCAAATGCAGATCGATCATAACAAAATGTTTAAATAAAGACCTGAAAAACTTTTCCTTGTGTCAGGATTCAGAAGGCTGGTTTTGGACGTCCTGAAACCCCACGAGCCGAGCAATCTGGTTCTGGCGAAAAGGCTCAGTGAACTGGACAATATTGAGGGGGTTAACGTAAGTCTCTACGAGATCGACCAGAACACGGAAAACGTGAAGATAACGATAGTCGGAAACGACATGAGCTTTGAGGACATCAAAATGGTGATAGAGGAACTGGGAGCAGTGATCCACAGCATCGATGAAATCGTGGCAGGGAAGAAGTTGATAGAGACGGTTAAAACCGAACAGGATAGGTAGGGTAAAAAGAGTAAGGGAGGGGGATTCTGTCTCTTTTTATCATGATTGTATATTAAGTTTTCGGTTCCTCCCTCAGAACTTCGAGGAGGGGGAGGAGCATCATTTTTGAGAAACTGGCTATGGTTGGACTCTCACTCACGAGGGCGAGAGAGCTCTGACCCATGAAAAGGAATATCGATCTGGTATCATCGAAAATCAAAAAACCATGGCATTTATCTCTGAACGTGTCTATGAATTCCTCTTTTCTTTTGAATTCGTACGCTTCTGCATTCCTCACCTCCTTCGCGTTGAGGGATATCAGCACGAGCCTGCATTCAGCGGTTTCGAGTATCTCCTTTATTTCATCGGAGACGTAGGAGAAAATCCCGGTGATGTTGTCCTTCGCCTCCGAAACCATTTCCTTTAGCTTGTCGAGAACCAGTTCTCCGCGGAAAATTTTTACCTCTTCCACCTCAGCCTCCTCCATCCTTGGGAGTTCCCTCTTAAGGTACTCGATACCTTCATTTACCCTCTTGGAAAGAATGGACAGGATTTCAACTGTCCTGAGGGCCCTGAACTTTCTCGGCCTGTCGAAAACCTCGACGAAACCCTTCGAGACGAGCGAGTTCATCACATCGTAGACGGAGGTTCTCGGAATCCCGCTTTTCTCGGCTATCTCCTTTGCGGAGAGCGGACCTCTGGATAGTAAAGCCAGCATCGCTTTGGCCTCATACTCGCTAAAACCGAAGGATCTCAGAACGTTTATGATCTTCATGATGATGGATTATAAACACAATGCTTTTATACTTTTTCGTCGGTGGAGCAACAACAGGTGGTATAGATGATCTCAAAATCGGTTAATTTGAAAAAAATAGGTTATTTAAGCCTTCTCTTCATCGCTCTCTTCGTGTTCCTTGTGGCAAACGCCCAGGCTTTGAAATACGAAGAGAAACCCAGTATTTCGGTTTCGATGCTGGGTTCGAATCAGCTCAAGAAGGGTGAAGAAAGAACGATCGTTCTAACGCTATTCAACGACGCGAAGCGGGTAAGAGTGGAGTACAAGGATGAATTCGAGGCAAGCTTCTTTAAGAACGAGGAGATGCTTTTCACCGCGTACAATCTAACAGCCGAGTTGGTGGACACTGATGGGATAAGCGTCGAAACTCCCCCCCAAAGCCTGCCCGCTTTACCGTCGATGCAGCCCGTTAGCCTGCAGTATACGATTAAGGTTTCAGAAAATGCGTCACCGGGTGACTACACGCTTCTGCTCAAGATAAGCTATGAGAGGATCGACAAGCTAAAAAGACTTGAGTTTTTCCCGATACAGAAAATTCCCAAAGAATTCAGAAGCAGCGTTTCTGGAACTGGATTTAACATCACGATCACGAATACAACGATTTACGAGTATAAGAGCATGACGAGGGAGTACCGGCTTGAGTACGTAAGGGAGCTGCGGGAGATTCCGCTGAATTTCGTCGTGAAGGAGGAAGACGTGAAGCTTGAGGTGCTCAACGTCACGACGGATTCCCTCATCGGAGGAGGGAAGGGAAGGATAGCGGTTGAATTCAGGAATATAGGGGAGAAAACCGCGAGGGACGCTTACGTGACCCTCGAAACACCCTCAGGATTTGAAGCCTCGGCCCTCAGCGTTTCCCAGCCAACTGTAAAGAGTGCGGCCACGCAATCCATGCCACTTGCATCACCCCTAACCGGTTTTCCAATGCAACCGATGCAAATCCCGCAAAGCAAGACGGCTCTTTCCCAAGCGAACGCCGCCTATTACATCGGCGATCTTAAGCCGGGGGATAAAGCGAAGGCCGTGTTCTACCTGAAGGTAGATGTGAAAGATGGCGGGTTCTATCCGCTGAAGATGAAGGCCGTGTATGTTGATGAATTCGGTTCGCTGAAAGAAAGCGAGGCGATCCCATTCGGGATTGAAGTAAAAGATGCACCCAGATTAATCGTGAAAGCTGTTGAGAGCAGGGTCTTTGCGAATGCTAAGGGGGAGGTGAGCATAACGATTGAAGCAACCTCAGACCTGAAGGATGCAACTCTTTCGCTAAGGGCAAGTCCACCGATCTCGGTTCTGAGTTCGGAATACTACATAGGCGAGCTCAAATCTGGCGAAGAGAGGACCGCGGTTTTCAGGGTTAAAGCCTCCAACGATGCGAAGGCCGTGTCCTATCCGGCGGAAGTCAAGCTGAGGTATCGGACGATGGACGAATACTCGGAAACGAATCCCGTGGAGATAGGAATCTCCGTGAGCCCGAAGCTTGAATTCGTGCTGGAAGGAAGGCCGATCGTAAACGCTGGAGATGAGGAGATCGTGGAATTCCAGGTAAAGAATGCGGGAGATTACGAAGTCAGGGATGCCACCGCCAGGCTGACGATCGTCGATCCCTTCTCCTCAACCGACGATACAGCATTTGTAGGCGATCTCGGTCCCGGAGAAGTTGCAACGATCAAGTTCAAGCTTAAAGCGGATGGGGAGGCAACTCCTAAGCTTTACGCTCTAAACTTGGAAGTCAAATACAGAGACCCAGAGGGCGAGTGGGTGATCAGCGATCCGATCAAGGCGACGATCGAGGTTGCCCCTAAGAAGACGTCCTATCTCCCGGCGATTGTTGCCGGATTGGTTGTTGTCACGGTAGTAGCAGCGCTTGCTTACAGGGGGCTTAGAAAGTAAATGCTGGAGCAGAGTCTCGTAAGACTTTCGGGCTTTATTGCAAGAAAACCCGGCATAGTCGTCTCATTGATCACAATAATTCTGATTTTTTCCGCCATTTCAGCATCGAATGTAAGGTTTGCTTCCACAGAATACAAGGAGTACTTCCCACCCGGAGACAGGTTTTTCGCTCAATCCCAGCTTTACGAAAAGGACTTTGGCATCCGGGAGTCCGCCTTCATTTACATAAAAACGGAGGACGTTACGGACAGAGAGGTACTGGAGTACATGCTGGAGCTTGAAAGCAATCTCAAGGAGCTTGATGGAATCGGCACCACCTTCTCCCCCGCATCGGTAATCGTTCAAGTCTATGGGAACCTACCTCAGGATGAGGCTTTGCTGAAGAGGTCGCTGGAGCTCTACGCCAAGGACCTCATACCCAAGCCGACGATGGGAATCATAACCCTCGAGATAACCACGGCTTCCCTTGAAAAAACGAGTGAGCTTGCAGAACAGATAGAAAAGGTAATTCAGTTTACCCCAAGACCCGCCGGAGTGATCGCTGAAGCTACCGGATCACCATTGCTCCACTACCAGATCATTCAGACGACGATGGAGAATACGGGAAGGATGACTGGGATAAGCATACTGTTGATGATCGTGATTCTGGTTCTCACTTTTAGCGGCGCCGTGAGGAAGAAGCTCATGGCCTTTATGCCCCTCCTGATCTCGATCTTTTCGGTCCTCATCATAGTCGGTTTGCTACCCGTTTTCGGTATAAAGCTTACAATGGACATCTCAGCAACGCTTCCGATTCTGATAGGCCTGTCTATTGAGTACGCGGCCCAGATCCAAAACAGATTCGAGGAGGAAAGGAAGGAGGGTAAGAGCAAGGATGAAGCGGTCGTGTTTGCAGTTTCCAAAACCGGCTTGGCAGTTGTTCTTGCGATGCTTACGACCATCATAGGTTTCATGTCGATGACGATTCCGGGAATGCCGATGCTTACCAAATTCGGTTTCATAATGTCCCTCGGCCTCATCTTCGCTTACGTTCTCGCCATAACGTTTCTACCCTCTATCCTGACGATACTCGATAGGGACGGAGAGAAAGAAAGGAGAGAAGAAATGAAGAAAAATAAAGTCAAAATGCGAGAAATCGGGGTTCTCGAAATGGGATTGATGGTTGTATCTGGTGTGACCGTCTCCAATCCCAGAAAGATAATCGTTTTGGCCATGATTCTGATTTTATTCGGCGGATATGCGAATACTCAAGTCAAGCTCGAGACAGACATGAAAAAGTGGTTCCCTCAAGATCTGCCGGCGATGGTGAGATTCAACGAGCTCGAGAGGATCATGGGTGGACAGTACATCTTCACGCTGGTGCTAACATCGGATGAACTAAACGCTGAAATGCTTAAAAAGCTGGACGAACTCGCGAACTACATCGTTGCCAAGGAGAGTTTGGTCTACGATTACGAGTCCCTCTCCTCCACTCTCAAGGAATTCGCTGGAGGTTTGCCTGAAGACGATCGGAGCTTGTCTGGGATCCTCAACAACTTTCCGGAAAGTCAGGTGAGGAAATACGTTTCTGGAAGCCTAACAACGATTCAGCTTTATACGAACGCAAACACGCATGAGAAAAGGTTAGGCCTCCTTGAAAATCTTAAAAGGGATGTGCAGTACTTCGGATGGGATGGAAGCTATTACATCACGGGAAGTCCGGTTATAATGGCGCATCTCGGTGAGATCATGTACGGAAGTCAGCTGATGATGACCATCGCCGCATACGCCCTGGTCATAGCACTCCTACTCGGCGTATATAGATCTTTGAAGAGGGCAATCGTTCCCCTGCTTGCCATCTCAACGGTTATAGGGGCGACGAATACCTTCATGTTCATGCTCGGCATAAAGCAAACGATGATCTCCATAACGCTCAATGCGATAATTCTGGGCTTGGGCATAGACTTCTCGATAATGGTTTCAGAAAGATACCATGAGGAGAGGGAGAGGGCATCTCCGATTGAGGCCGTGAGAAAGGCGATAGAGAGAACTGGAAAGGCGGTTGTGACGTCAGCTTTAACGATGGCCGGTGGGTTCGGGGCCATAGTTTTCTCCGATTTTCCAGCTTTGAGTGATTTTGGACTGATCTCCCTCGTCGCAATCATTTTCGCTTTACTTGCCGCACTAACTGTTGTTCCCGCATTCCTGATGCTCACGGAAAAGGTGAACCTGAAGGGAGTAAACTTTAAAAGAGCGAACTTTTCGGTTATGCGTAACAATCCACTGTGAGACAGGGGTAGCAATAAGGCAAGAAAGGCGAGAAAGGTGAGAAAGACGAGAAGACGAGGTAACAAGAGGTAGGGGTTGGGAAAGGCAAAAAATGCGGTATAAAGGAAATAGCTCCCAGCAGATGAGAAAATACGTGAGGGTACCGGTAAGAGAGGGTATCGTTGTTTGGGAGAGGTGAAATGATTGCCCATCTGAGAAAAAAGATGGCTGGACGGTTGATCAGATTACAAAAAGTGGGTTTTTTCACCAGAAACTCCATGAACGGGGGTTGTCGGAACTTGCCTATGAGCTTGAAACCATAAGAGGAGGGAAACTTGAGTGGAATCTAGAAAAACTGAACATGAGTCATAAAGCTTGGAACAAAGTTATTCATCCTTATCGAGCATGATGAGCAAGTAGATGTAAGTAGATGTAAGAGAATTCGATGTGGCGTGGTATGGCTGCCGGTTCTCAGGCTCAAGGTTCATGGCAAAATACGAAAGGTGATAGGGCGGAGATAGTCATAAAAGAACTAATTGAAAGGGGAGTAAGGGGGAAGGGATCGGTAGATGAGGAAATCGTGGGAGAAGGGAAGTATTGAAGCTGGCAGATGGGAGAACGTTGGTGATGGGTAGTGAACCGGATATTGGGATACGTAGGGAAAATACGATTCTAATTGCTGGGGAAATAAAAGGGGTATTGATCCAACAGGAGTTCTTGAGGGATTTGGAGCGGCTTTAAAAAAGATCTGAGAAAGCGTTTATTCAGCGTATTAGGGGTATAACGGATTACCAAGCGACGAGAGTTTTCCAGTTCTGTAACCTTCCAGATCCAGAAGTATTCTCTTGAATCCGATCTCTTTAAGCTTTTCAGCGATCTCATCGGTTTTGTTTAAGAACTTCTTGATCCCTTCCCTTTCGACCTCGATTACCGCTGTTCCATCGAAGTTTCTCACCCTCACCTGCGTTACTCCGGTAATCTCCAGCACCGTGTTTTCCGCCTCATCCACCATCTTCAGCCTCGTTTCATCTATCGAAATTCCAAAAGGAATACGCGATGCCAAACACGCTATGGATGGTTTGTTGTAGAAGGAGAAACCCATTTCCTTTGCGATCTCCCTGATTTCATCTTTCGTAATCCCAAACTCCGCCCAGGGGCTGTAAACGTTTTTGAAACTTTTAATAGCCTTGTAGCCAGGCCTATGCCCCTTTAGCTCGCTCGCGTTCGTCCCTTCGAAAACGATCGAGTATCCCCTTCCCTTCCCAAATTTTAGCAGGGCTTCGAGCAAATTTTTCTTACAGAAGAAGCATCTTTCGGATGTGTTCTCAACGAAATTCTCATCTTCAAGCTCGTTTATTTCAATAAACGCATGATCTATGCCTATCTCCTTAGCTATCCTCCTCGCCTCCCTAAGCTCCCTCATTGGGGTTGTAGGGGAGTTAGCAGTTACGGCGATAACCCTGCTGATGGTTCTGGCTGTCAGGGCCGCCAAGGTGGAGCTGTCAACGCCTCCGCTGAAAGCCACGATCACCCCTTCGTTTCTAAAGCCCTTAATAAACTCAGTCAATTTTTCAAGCTTCTCCTCCGTCTCTATATTATCCGTGTTGATACCCATGTTATCGCCAAGGTTAAAGGGAAAAGAAATCCAGTCCGTTCTGAGTAGCGTTAGGATCAAACTCCAATTTTAAGAGTCCTGTTCGTCTCCTTTATGCTCTCCTCCTTGTTCTTAAGTTCGAGCATCGCCCTTATGGCGTCGATGTTCTCTGGAACAACTATCGACTCCTGATTTATCGCTTGCGTAACGTAAAGCTCCCCATCAACTATGCCTATCGAATCCGCCCATACGGCGTTTTCGTACAGATCGTACCTCATCCTCAGTTCACGAGCGAACTCTATCACCTTTGCGGTTGAGGTGAAACCATCGCCGGAGTTTATCAGCATAATTCTCGGTTCGGCAGCCAAAACTTCTCTTACCGCGTCCTCGCTTACCGAATCCTGGAGCTCGATGGCAACGGAATGCACGTGCATGAGCGTTGTCGGAACCTTGAAAGCCGTCGTTACGATGTTCACGTCTGGCAAAACGGATTGCACATCCGGACCGTGGTGGGATGGAAGTTTTATCGGATTCGGCTCTATACCGTTAACGAGTCCTTTTTTATCCTCCTTTGGATCCACAACCCTCCTGATCATCGTAGCACGAACTTTCCCGATTGAAAAGCTCTTTTTGATCGTGTAAATCAGCCTCGTCAAGCCGGTCGTGTTGCAGCTCACAACCCTCACGAACCGCTTTCCCACAGCTTTTTCGAAGTTCGCTATCGCGTTGAAGGAAACATCCGCTACATCTTTTTTCTCTCCTCCCTGGAAGATCGCTTTAATGCCGAGCTTCTCGTAAAGTGGTTTGTTCTGGGCTCCGACTTTATTCGGGGAACAGTCCACGACTAGGTCGACATTTTCGAGTAATTCCTCTACCGTGCCATGAACTTCAATACCCGCCTCCTCGAAAACCTTGACCCTCTCTGGAATCGCAGCATAGAGTTTGTAACCCTTCTTTACCGCCATCTTAGCATCGAAATCAGGCTTTGTTTTAGTGACTCCAGCAACCTCCATGTCTGGTTGCAAGCTTATCGCATCGGCAACCCTTTTGCCGATTGTACCGTATCCGTTTATGGCAACTTTAACCTTCATACCGACCCCTCCTCATTCCTCCACCAGAATCTTATGCCCTTTCAGATCCATGAGAGTTATCCTACCTTTAATCTCAGCCGTTTCACCCAGCAAACCGTAAAGCTTGAGTTTATCTCCCACGACCTCGATTCTTACGACATCCTCCATCAGTACCTCCTCCTCACCACCACTTACCTTAACCACCTTTGACTCGCACATCCTATCACCACCCTTTTGACCGAAACCTGAAAAACTACATTCCCACATTTTTCAAGCAGCTTAACCTCTTCGATGGTGAATTTAAGGATTGTGGATCTGTGTGGATTGTCTAAGGAACCGATACTTTTGAAATTGAACGAAAAATTAAACGGGAAACGGGAGCTTTTTGGGAGAGACTTTTTGAGAGGAGATTTCTAAGCTTTTTGGGTTCAAGGATCCAACTCTATCCAATGAACATCCCGAACTTTCTCACGACCTCATTGCCGTTCTTTACCGGCTGCGTAAAATCGATTTTCAGAAGCGCAGCCTCGCCAAGTCCATAGGGCTGCATGCAGGAGCCAACCGTGACAACCATTCCATCCTGCTCTGCAGTTAAAACTTTATTCGGCTGATGGGAGCGGATTACAACTTTTAACTCCAGGTTTCTCAGAAAGGACCTCGTAGTTCGCTTTCCGAAGAAGTACATCACCCCCCTAAGATAGTTGTGTCCGTTTTCCTCCCTCTCCCACGGATCGTTCCAGAGCATTTCTGCTACATCCTCGTCGGCAGGATTCAGCAAATCGTTTTCGCTGAAATCACCCCTG
>Ga0209426_1001963_pt1 | contig 10561 bp, 9 predicted proteins | sample Deesub1362B_J571_FD_187697 | JGI IMG/M metagenome (GOLD analysis project Ga0209426, IMG submission 187697) | Deep oceanic, basalt-hosted subsurface ecosystem from Juan de Fuca Ridge flank, Pacific Ocean, CORK Borehole 1362B_J2.571 (SPAdes)... ...
CTTTGGGGGCGTACGACTCGGAGGGGATGAGGATCAGTTTGCGGGCCTGCCGCTCCGCCTCCCAGCGGATCAGTTCGGCGACGAACGGGGCGATCTCTTCAAGGTCAGCGCGGAAAAGAAAGTCCGACTTGGATCGAGGATCTCCGGACGGCATCGTGCAACTCCTTCGGTTGGTGGATTGTGAGATGGTGTGAAACGCCGATATTGTAGCATCGGCGGGGAAAGGGGGCAAGGTGGAGCGCTGAGGTTGAGACAAGAGTCCGGACACCAGGGTCACCGGGAGGGTGCAGGGGGCGCTGCAACAAGCCTCTGTGCTCTCCGCATCTCTGCGATGGAAACCACCGTTAGCTCCTTCTGTTGCGAGCACCTGGACGGGATTTAGGAAATTTTTAATACATTATCCGTAAAGATGCAGACATAGTTGTGCTATAATTGTGCTATAATGTGAAGCCTCAAAAGGGGTTCCGGGGCGGACCTCAAAGGTGGAAAGGAGGTGCGGTGGGGGGTAGGTTAGCGTTTGGGGATGCAGGTTGGTGTCGAGCGATCGGACCTTAGCGAAAGGAGGAGGCTTTGCAATGAGAAGGATGGGGTATGCCGTTGTTCTACTCGCGTTGCTCATCGGCCTGTGGACCCCCTCTGTAGCGCTGGCGGGGGGCGGGGGAGAGACGATCGATCTCTTGATCCAGACCGACGGCTCGGTGGACGCCCTGCTGGATTTCATCGTCTCGATCGGAGGGACGGTCAGTTTCCGGTATAAGAACGTGCCGGTCGTCGCTGCGAGCGTCCCTGTGGATCAGACGAGGGCCCTGGCGGGGTTCCCCGGCGTGACCCTGATCGAGAAGGATGAGATGGTCTATCTGCCGGACGACGTTGGCGACGATGTGCATCCTCTCGAGTACACGGTGGAAGCGATGGAAGGGGTCGATATCCAAGCGGTTGATCCGCTCTCCATCGACGTGGAGGCCTTGCCGGAGGGGTACGTCAACTTCCTATACACCGGTGCGATCGGTGTCTGGGAGGCGACGGACTACGGGGCGGGCACGGTTGTCGCCGTGGTCGATACGGGGGTCACGCCGAACGTGTGCCTCTCGCACGCTGTGATCGGCGCGCCGGGTTTCCCCGATGGCTACAACGCCACCGGCGACGGAGTCCCGGCCACCGATCCGAGCAACCACTGGCACGGGACGCACGTTGGTGGAGTGATCGCCTCTGCCTGTGCGCTCGGTTTTGAAGACCCGACCAATCCGCTCTACCAGGCGATCTCCACGTACCTCCCCTGGCCCCCGGACTTCGTGCCCATCCTTGGGCAGGCCCCCGGGGCAAGCCTGTACCCGGTCAAGGTCTTCCCCCAGGACGGCAGCGGGGTGCCCACCTCGGTCATCCTGGACGGCCTGGATCACGTCTTGACCTTGAAGAAGGATGGGCTGCTGGACATCGACATCGTCAATATGAGCCTCGGCGGCCCGACCCTCTTCGACGGGCGGGACACTTTCGACCTCTTCATCCGGGAGTTGAAGGCGGCCAACATCCTGGTGGTCACCTCTGCGGGGAACGAGGGGCCGATCCCCAACTCCGTCGGTTCGCCCGCGACTTCATATGACTCGGTCAGCGTGGGCGCGCTGGACTACGCCCCCTCGTCTCGGGTCCTCTACGAATACCTCGGTCTTACCCGGGGAGTAGACGGTGTCCCCTTCAACGGTGACGAGGGACCCGGTATGGGAATGGTGATGCGTCCTACGGACGAGACCCGCGTGGCGAACTTCTCCAGCCGCGGTCCGTTGAGCGACGGGCGGGCCGGGCCGGACATCAGCGCGCTGGGCCTGTGGAACTTTGCCGCGGGACCGGAGAACGAACTCCGCTGGGCTGGTGGAACCTCCTTCTCCTCGCCCACAGTAGCCGGTGTCGCGGCGTTGCTCAACGCCTACTGGGAGAACACCGAGGGCAGGGAAACCAACCCGCTGGTGTTCCGCGCAGTCCTGCTCAAGGGAGCCAACCCGAACGCGGTGGCAGAGCCTTGGCGGGATATCAACGACATGGGATGGGGTGCCGTGGACGCTATGCGCGCCCTTCAGATCCTCAAGGAAAAGTCGTGGGGGTACGTGCCGTTCCTCAGGTATGCCGATCTCAACGTCGTGCTGCCGCGGGCCGGGAAGGGCAGGGTGGACGTGTGGGAGAGTGATGTCATCACCCTCAACCCCAGCGAGTCGTTCGACGCCGTTTTCGAGGTTAACCGGTACACCAGCAAGGTGACGATCGAGGTGTTCGACATCACCACCGACGATAACTCCGCCTACGCCTACTGGCCCAACGCCCTGGAGGTCCATCTGCAGAGCGCGAAGCGGACCGCCTTCCGGCATCCGATTGGGGTCTACTGGTATCCCTTCTGGTACGGCGACTCCTTCGACATCGTCGTCGAGGACGGGCCGTGGACCTTCTGGGGGATCCCCTGGACCTACCAGCCGATGGAGCCGGGGCTGATGAAGCTCTCCCTCATTGGCGACTTCTCCAACGAGGCGCCGGTCAGTTTCCGGGTCCGCATCACGCGGGAGAACTTCCGTCAGCCGCTCCGCCACCCCATCGCCACGGGCTACATCGAGATGGGCGACGCGTTCCTGATCCCGGTGGAGATCCCGGAGGGGGTGGGCACCGCCACCTTCGATCTGGTGTGGCATCGCGACTGGAGCAAGTTCCCCACTAGCGACATCGACATGTTCATCCTCGATCCCGACTTCAACCTGGCCTCCGTAGATGGGGTCAGCGGCAACGCACCGGAGCGGGCGGTGATCGAGAGCCCCGCGGCAGGCACCTGGTGGGTCTACATTGAGGGATATGAGATGTACGCACGGGACTTCTACAGGCTGTATCTCACCCTCGAGTAGCCTGACCGAATCCGCCCACGGAACCGAAGAGGGGAGAGTTCAACTCTCCCCTCTTTGTCATTTGCCTGCTATCCGTCTACACCGGACCGGACGGCCGTTGAATTGATCGGTGCCTCTGCGGTGAAACTACGGTTATGGTGAGGGTGAGGAGCATAGGACGAACCGTTCCCCGTCGGAGTGGTACTCGTAGGTCACGCCCTGGTACTCCAAAAGGATGATGAACCCCTCCGTGGGGGTCTGAGGGTAGGTCTCACCGGGCTGGGGGCAGCCGAGGCTGCCGTCGGGCCAGGTGGTCGGCTGGATGAGGCGGGGCTTGATCTCCGCCGCGGGTACGCCTAACCGGCGTGCCAGGTCCTCACGGACCAGTTCGTAGGCCCGCCCAGCGGCCTGGGCCTTGTCCATAGGAGGGACGCGACCCTGACCCGCTTCGCAGACCACTGCCCGCCCACCGCCGGTGTGAACTTCGTAATCCTTCCCTTCTACCCGGAGAAGTACCTGGTAGCCCGGCGTGAGGACCTGGGCGTACATCTTCCCCTTCTCGGGACAGCCCAGGCTGGTGTCGGACCAGGTGACGCGCCCGGCCCAGACGACTTCGATCGTTGCTTCATCGACGTTCAACTGTTCGGCCAGGGTCCGTTTCGCCAGCGCGATGGCTTCCTCTTGAGTCATCAGATCGACCTCCGGTTCTCCCGTCACCACGATCGTTGGTAGCGGGGTGGGGGGAGGCGAAAGAGGGGATATCCCCCTCAACGGGAAGGGAGTTCCCAAAGGGGATACACCTTTCTCAGGGGACACGCCTTCTTCGCCACCGGCCTGTGGCTGGACAATTGTAGGGGTGGCCTCACAGCCCGTCGCCAGACCCGCCAGAAAACCGGCTATGAGGATACCGACAAACGCCCATCGAGGTCCCATCTTGCCCCCTCCTTACCTGAAATATCTACGTTCCCTAAACATATAGACGCAGCCGGACCCGAAAAGGTTCCCCCTTGCCCCTCGATTGCATCCTCGCTTCCCTGCTTCCCCAGACTACGGGGCCCATCCGAGGACCCGCCGGTAAACGTCCAATGTCCCGTGGGCGGTCTTCTCCCACGTTAACTCGGCGGCGCGGGCTCTTCCCATTGCCACCAACTGTTCCCGAAGTCTGGGGTCGCTCAGCAGGGTTGCCATTCCCTCGGCGATCCCTTCCACGTCCTCGGGATCCACCCGCACCCCCGCTTCGCCGACGACTTCGGGTAGAGCGCCCCGGTCGGAGACGACGACCGGGGTCCCACAGGCCATCGCCTCCAGCGCCGTCAGGCCGAAGCCCTCGTAGAACGAAGGAAGTGCCAGGAGGACGGCCCCGTTGTAAAGGGCTGGCAGGTCGGCGCTGGGCACCCCCTCCAGGAAGCGGACCCGGTCGCCCAAAGCCATGTCCTCCACGGCGGCGAAGATTCCTTCATATAGCCATCCACGTCCCCCCACGACGACCAGCGGGGCCTCGGTTATCTTCCGGTCGAGCAGCAACCGGTAGGCGGCGAACAGGCCGGGGAGGTTCTTCCGAGGCTCCAGCGTGCCGACGAAGAGGAGGTAGCCGGGCTCCAGGCTGTATCTGGCGAGCGTCGTCTGGACCGTCGATTGGGGAAGGGGGCGGAAAGCAGGATCGGCGGCCAGATAGACAGTGGTGACCTTCTCCGGCGGCACGTCCAGCAGGCGGAGGAGGTCCTGGCGGGTGGTCTCGGAGATGGTCAGGATGTGGTGGGCCCGGCGCACGGCCCATTCGATCTGACCGGCGTAATACCGGCGGCTCTCGGCGGTGAGGAACCGGGGGTAGTAGATGAAGTTGAGGTCGTGGACGGTGATGACGAACCGTCGGGCGCCGAGGGCGGGCGGGATGAAATCGGGGCTGTGGAGCAGGTCCAATCGTAGCCGGGCGATCTCTGCGCCCAGCGCCCATCGTTCCAGCCGGTGGTGCGGGGGGGTCCACAGGGTCACAGGGTGGAAATTGGGACCGAATCGGCGTCGGTTCCGTTCGCGACGGCTGTGGAGGACGTAGTAGTCGGTCGCGCGGTCGATGGTGCACAAGGCGGCGAGGAGGTGAAGGACGTACTGAGCGATGCCACCCTGTCGGTAGCCGAGGATGCGGGCGTCAATCCCAATGCGCACGGTCGACCTCGTGGGAAGCCAGGACCTGGCGGGCCTGTTCGATGTCCCGCCGGATCTGATCGACCAGCGCGTTCAGGCTGGGAAAGGCCATCTCGTCCCGCAGGCGGGCGATGAAGTCCAGCCCCAACTGCTGGTCGTACAAGTCCCCGTCGAAATCCAGCAGGTGCGCCTCCACCGTGAGGTGGTTGGCGGCGATGGTGGGCCGCACCCCGATGTTGACCACGGCGGGCCAGGTTCCTTCCCGCTCCGTGTGTGCCAGCGCGGCGTACACTCCGTTGGCCGGGATCAAGCGACCGGGCGGGGGTTCCAGGTTGGCGGTAGGGAACCCCAGTTGGCGGCCCAGGCCGCGCCCGTGGACCACGGTGCCGACCAGGTGGTAGGGTCGGCCGAGGCATCCGTTGGCCTCCTCAATGTCGCCAGCGGTGAGGGCAGCGCGGATACGGGTGCTGCTGACCACCTCGCCCCGCCAGCGGAGCGGCTCCACCACGCGGACGGTGAACCCCTCCCGGGCCCCCAGTTCCTTGAGGAAGGGGACGTTCCCCTCTCGTCGGTGCCCCAACGCGAAGTCCGGCCCGACCCAGAGTTCGATCATCTTCAGGTGCTGGCGGAGTTTCCTCACGAAGCGGACCGCCGGCAGCCCCGCCATCGCGGGGGTGAAGCGGAGGACGACCAGCAGGTCGACCTCCAGGGCCTCGATCTGAGCGGCCCGTTCCTCCAGCGTGGAGAGGGCGGCCACCGGCGTGCGGCCCAGCACGACGCCGGGATGGGGATCGAAGGTCAGCACCACCGCCTCCCGGCCGGCATCGTGGGCGGCGCGGGCCATCGAGCCGATCAGATGCTGGTGGCCCCGGTGGATGCCGTCGAATGCCCCGATGGTGAGGAACGAGGGGCGGGAAAGTTGGGCGTCTTCCAGGTGGCGAACGATCTGCATCGTCGACCTGCCTAGGCGAAGACTTTGCGGGGGTGCCAGACACCCCGATCGGGCTGGTATTCCAGGACGGCGAGGAAGGAGCCGTCGGGACCGTAGGCGCGGGCCAGGGGCTCCCCCTCGGGAGGGGGGCCAGCGATGGCCCGGCCTGAGCGCACCGCCCGCGCGGTCTGCCCGTCCAGATGGAGCGCCGGGTAGCGACGGAGGGCAGCATCCGGCGGCAACAGCACCTCCGGTAGCCGGTCGGGGGTCAGTTCCTCCAGGGGAACGGCGTCCTCCAGACGGAAGTCGCCGCTCGCCAGGCGGACGAGGCCAGCCAGGTGGGCCCCGCATCCCAGTACCTGGCCCAGGTCGTGGGCTAAGGAGCGGACGTAGGTTCCCGGCGAGCAGGTGATCTCCAGCGTCAGGTCGGGCGGCTCCCATCCGGTCAGCCGGAGTTCGTAGATCTCCACCGGCCGCGGCTCCCGTTCCACCGTGATCCCCTGTCGCGCCAGCCGGTACAGGGGCTGCCCCTTCCGCTTGATGGCGGAGTACATCGGGGGGACCTGGAGGATGCGCCCGCGAAACCGGTCGAGAGCGGCCTCCACGTCGGCGCGGGCGACCTCCACCGGCCGCTCCTCCACCACCTGTCCCTCGGCGTCGTAGGTGTCGGTGGCGATGCCGAGGCGGATGCGGGCACGGTAGGTCTTCGGGGAAGCCATCAGGTACTCGGCGAGGCGGGTGGCGCGGCCCAGGCAGACCAGGAGAACCCCCGTCGCCATCGGGTCCAGGGTTCCCGCGTGGCCAACGCGCCGCTGTTTGGCCACCGCCCGCACCCGATCCACGACGTCGTGCGACGTCATCCCTCGCGGCTTATTCAGGTTGAGGATGCCGTTTATCATCGGGCGAGACCTGTTGTCGCTGGCGGGCTAGGTCTTCCCGCAGGAGGGCGAGGACCCGCCGCTGGGCCTCCTCCAGGGGGCCGGGGACCCGGCAACCGGCGGCGAGGGCGTGCCCGCCTCCGCCCAACTGGAGTGCGATGCGGGAGACGTCGAAGCCGGGGGTGGCACGGAAACCGACCTCGACCTCTCCGTCGGGCTGCTCGGTGAAGACGACGGACACCTTCGCTTCCTCCGCGCTGATGAGGAGGTTCGCCAGGCCGGCGTCCCCGTATCCGTCGTGGCCGATCGTCTGCTGGACGGAGACGGGCAGGGTGGTCCAGACGATCCCGTTCGCCGACTGGAGGCGGGCCAGGCCTGCTCCCCAGAGTCGCAGCGCGGCGAGGGGCCGCCGGTCCAGCCCGTTGCGGGTGATCGTGGTGAGCGGCGCGCCAGCCTCCATCAGTTCGACCGCGATGCGGAGGATCTCAGGGGTCACGTTGGCGGTGCGGAACCCCCGGGTGTCGGTGACCAGGCCGGTCAGCAGGCAGGTGGCGATCCGTTCGTCGAGGGAGTAGTTCAGCCGCTGGAGGAGGTGGTAGAGGAGGTGGGTGGTGGAGACCGCGTCCTCCGCCACCAGATCGACGGTCCCGAAGCGGGTGTTGGTGACGTGGTGGTCGATGTTGAGAAGGGGCAGGTCCCGGCCGACGACCTCGCCGATCTGCCCGATCCGGTCCAGATCCGAGCAGTCGAGGACGATCAGCAGGTCGTAAGGGCCGGGTGGAGGGTCCTGGACCACCTTCTCGAAGCCGGGGAGGAAGGCGAATCGGCGTGGGAGGACGTCTTGGCAGGCCAGGGTAGGGGATTTGCCCTGGGCAAGCAGCGTCCACCCCAGGCCCAATAGACTGCCGATGGCGTCTCCGTCGGGCGCGACGTGGGTCACCAGGAGCGGACGTTGTGTCTCGCTCAACAGGTGGCTACTCTGCCTCAGGTTCCCCGGCGAGATCATCTTTGATTTGCTCGAGCAAGAGGTCGATCCGCTCTCCACGTTCGAACGATTCGTCCCAGTGAAAGATCAGTTCCGGTGTGTTGCGGAGGCGGATCCGGTGGCCGAGTTCACGGCGCAGGAAACCGGCCGCGCTCTGCAGGCCGGCTAGCACCTCTTCTTTCGTGTCGGGGCCTCCCAGGGCCGTGATGTAAACGTCCGCTCGACGGGTGTCCGGGGTGACTTCCACCCCTGTGATGGTCACCATCGACAGGCGTGGGTCGTTGACCTGGGTCTGCAGCAGGTCGGTCAGGTGGGTCTGGATCAGATCGGCAGCCCGTCCGCGGTATTTCTTTCCCATCGTTCAATCCTTTCTCGGTCGCTCGCTTGGCCCTTGTCAGGCTGTTGCGGGTTCCTCCCGTTCCATCACGTAGAACTCGATGATGTCGCCCTCCTCGATGTCGTGGAAGTTCTCCAGCCCCACGCCGCACTCGAAGCCCGTGCGCACCTCCCGCGCGTCCTTGGCGAACCGCTTGAGGGAGGCGACGTAGCCGTCGTAGATCTGCTCCTCCCCGCGGAAGACCCGGGCCCGGGCGTTGCGGCGAGCGACGCCCTCGAGGATGTAGCAGCCGGCCACACGGCCGATCTTGGGGATGTCGAACGTGGCGCGGACCTCCGCCTTGCCGATGACCTTCTCCACGTATGCAGGTTCTAGGAGGCCCTTGAGGGCCATCTCCATCTCGTCGATCAGTTTGTAGATGACGTCGTAGAGACGGATGTCCACTCCCTCGCTCTCCGCCAACCGCCGGGCGGCGGGATCCACCGTGACCTGGAAGCCGATGATGATCGCTTTGGAGGCGATCGCCAGGTTGACGTCCGACTCGGTGATGTTACCGGGGGCGGCGTGGATGACGTTGATCCGCAGGTCCTCACCGCCCAGTTTCTCCAGCGAGGAGAGGATCGGCTCGATAGATCCTTGTACGTCCGCCTTGAGGATGAGGTTCAGTTCCTTGACCTCTCCCTCGCGGATGCGGGCGGAGAGGTCGTCCAGGGTCAGCATAGCGGGGGCTGCGGCCCTGACCTGTTGTTCCTCCTTCCGCTTCTCGGCGATAGCGCGGGCGGTCCGCTCGTCTTTCACGACCTCAAAAATGTCTCCCGCGACGGGGACGTCGGAGAGGCCCAACACCAGCACGGGTGTGGAGGGCGGGGCTTCCTTGATCGGCTTACCGTTGTCGTCCAGCATCTGCCGGACCCGTCCGTACACGGTGCCAGCGACGATGGCGTCCCCGATGCGGAGCGTCCCATTCTGGACCAGCACGGTGGCAGAGGGGCCTCGGGTGCGGTCCAGGTGACCCTCCAGGATCGTGCCGACCGCCGGTCGATCGGGGTTGGCGCGGATGTTCTGTTCGTCCGCCACCAGGAGGATCGCTTCCAGCAGATCCTCCAGCCCGATCCGCTGCTTGGCCGAGACGGGGACACAGAGCGTGTTCCCGCCCCAATCGTCCGGGGTGAGGCCCAGTTCGCTCAGTTGCTGCTTGACCCGGTCGGGCTGGGCGTTGGGCTTGTCGATCTTGTTCAGGGCGACGATGATGGGGACGCGGGCGGCCCGGGCGTGGTTGATGGCCTCGATGGTCTGGGGCATCACCCCGTCGTCGGCGGCGACGACCAGGACGGCGATGTCGGTGGTCTGGGCGCCACGGGCGCGCATCGCCGTGAACGCTTCGTGACCTGGCGTGTCGAGGAAGGTGATGGTCCGCCCCTGGTGCTGGACCTGGTAGGCGCCGATGTGCTGGGTGATCCCCCCAGCCTCGGAAGCCACCACGTTGGTCTGTCGGATCGCGTCCAGCAGGGAGGTCTTGCCGTGGTCTACATGGCCCAGGATGGTGACGACGGGGGGACGGGGACGCAGTTTGGAGGGGTCCTCCCCTGCGTACAGCCGTTCCCAGAGGGTGGTGGGGCCCTCCGCCTCCGCTTCTTCGACCTCTGGCGGGGTCTCTTCCTGGGGTTCGAACCCCATCTCCGCTGCGACGATCGCCGCCGTGTCGTAATCGATCTGCTGGTTGATGTGAGCCATGATGCCGTTGTTCATCAGTTCTTTGATCACGTCGATGGGGCTCACGTCCAGCAACTGGGCCAGCTCACGCACGGTCAGGGACGCCGGAATGATGACAACGCGGTTATTCCTCTTCTCTCCCATCCACTTCCTCCTTCGCAGCCAGGTCCTCTTCGTCCAATTCGATGCGCTCCGGCAGGCCCTCGGCGTAGGCCCGCAACGCGGCGATCGTCTCCCCGTCCAAAGAGACCTTCAGCGCCCGGTCGAGGACGCGGCGTCTCAAGGCCTGCTCCCAGCAGGTCCGTTGGGGGCACAGGTAGGCGCCACGGCCGCTCTGCTTGCCGCGCTCATCTACCGCGACCTCCCCCTCGGGGGTGCGCACGACGCGGATCAACTCCCGCTTCGGGCGCACCGTCCGACAGGCGACGCAGGTCCGGTGTGGGACGTGTCTGCGACGCCCTTGCTTCTTCGCCATCTACGCCAGATCCTCCCAATCCTCCTCCAAGAGCCAATCTTCATCCAGTTCGCCGCGGCGGTGTCTCCGGATGGCGACGACCCGGCCCAGTTCCTCGTCGTATACCAACTGGCGCTTGGGCCGTTTGGGCCGCTTCTTCTTCTGCTGGAGGATTTCGATGACCTCTTCCTCTTCTTCCTCCTCTTCTTCGAGGACCTCCTCCCATATCTCCTCCAGGGCCTCTTCTTCATCTTCGGGTTTCT
>Ga0209426_1001965_pt1 | contig 10549 bp, 11 predicted proteins | sample Deesub1362B_J571_FD_187697 | JGI IMG/M metagenome (GOLD analysis project Ga0209426, IMG submission 187697) | Deep oceanic, basalt-hosted subsurface ecosystem from Juan de Fuca Ridge flank, Pacific Ocean, CORK Borehole 1362B_J2.571 (SPAdes)... ...
ACTCTACTGAAAAATAAATGTTCAGCTTCGACTTTTTTTCAAAATTTCAGTTTCAACATCAGCAGTTAAGCGTTTTACCCCAAGTTTACGTCTCACTTTTTCACCAACACTCTCAGGCCATGGAACCCCTTCCGCACGAGAAAGAAACCCAGGAATCATGAAGCCGCGAATACCGTCTACATCGCTCATGGAAACATTGATAACCCCAACTTTTTACCATGCTCGCTTAAATTTGCCAAAGGATCTTTGATTTTATCATTTGGGCTGAATTACATCCCGCTTGTAGGTTCCGAACCTTCTGAACATAAAGCTAAAGATCCCATGCTTTTCTAGATTTTTCCCGGTCATAAAAGTAGTCCAAGAAACCAGTGTCTGAGCAGGCGTTGGAGGAACAGTGCTTCCAAAAAAGTCCTCTCTGATTAATCTCCTTAACGTTGGAAGATGCTCAATCCACTTATTTATCAAAAAGGGGTTGGCACCATCCAATCCAACGACTAGGACTCTATTCCATCCCATTTCATCAACACCAAACGTTACGCAATTTTCTTAACTTAATTTATTTCTTCTTAGAAAAAGCCATCATGGTTTTAATTAAATAGTCAATGGGCTTCTACTTCGACGCAATCGATAGTTAACTGACGGACTTAAGTAAAAATATCAAAGTTATTGGGTAAAGTTGCTTTGAAACAATTTTGCAAACTCGTACATCTTTAAAAATTGTGCTCTGTTTTGTTTAGCATATTTAATTATCTTCTCAAGCAATTCCATACAATTGCTAGTATTCCGGTACCACCACCAAGATCGACCGCGTGTCCGTGGATCCACATCTTTGGGATGAACATAAAACACTACGGGATTTTGAAGTAAGAAATTAATTTTTATCCCAACTTTGCACCATTTTAAACCAAAATTTCTCATATAAGCCCCGCCTAACGGTAAAGGCAATAGAGGATTTACTGATACAGGAATTTCAAGCAAACTGCGATCTTTGTTTGTTTTAGGAAATTGAATTAGGAACGGCTTTGAAGGAAAAAAGTTCTTGTAAAAGGGAGAGCAAACTATAGAAGAATCGTAAATATAACCGTTTTTCTGTAACGCTACCCAGCAACTTTCATTGACGTTAAAAACGGGTGCACGAAAACCTACAGGTCTCACATTAATTACCGATTGAATCATCTTTGTTGCCGTCCGTATAATTTGAATTTCCTCATCAACACCCAAAGATGCTTCTCCTTTATTATGCTCCAATCCATGGCAAGCCACTTCATGTCCTTGCTTAACTACTTCTCTAATCACTATTGGAAATTTCTCGGCTACTACTGCTGGAACGAAGAATGTCGCTTTGATTGCATGTCTATCAAAAAGCTCTAAGAGGGCTGCAACTCCATCCCTAACAATATCAGAATTTGGATTCGATGGAATAGGTGGATCGACATCAACTGTCATAATGAAATATGGTCTCAATAACCTTGTCCCCATTGATACTTTCCAGTTTTGCATAGTTTTAGAGTTAACCAAAATTTTCAATTTACTCGGTTATACTCTACTGCAATCGGCCGAATTACAGCTTTTATAGCACTAAAATTTACATATTTTAAGGGAATTGATTAAATATATCCCAATTCCTTTAGTCTTTCTTTTATATACATTTCCTCTTTCTTTAATAGCTTTTCTTCAACAACTTGTTCACATTTTGTTTCAGATTCATACGAAGTTATACGTTTTAAACTATTTTTATCAATTCTTTCTTTGAAAATATCGATCAAAACTTTTCCATCCATATCATCTGGTATGGGCATTTTCTTTATTGCCAAGATAGTAGGAGCTATATCAAGTACACTGGCGTTTTTAATTGTGACGTCAGATAAGATATCTGGACCGGAGATTATCAAAACACCACCTGGATGGTGAGAGCCGGAGATTGGTGGGTCGAAATTTATTATTTCTTTCAATGTACATTCAGATGAATTCAGCAGGATTACGATTTCATCCTGACTTTTTATTACTCTAGTATTAATCTTTACTTCTATATATGGACCCTTATGATGGACAATAAAAATCGGTTTTCCGGTTGTTTTGAGTTTTATCTTTCTGAAAATACTTTCGATTTCTGAAAACTGCATTTCGTTTTTGGGTCTGAAAAGACCACCTCCCGAGAGTTTGATTCCATAAACTTTGTTTTCAATACCAAGGTAATGTAAAAAGGAGTTTATGTTAAGCTCTCCTCGAATTGTACCTTCTGGTTCATGCCAAGCTTTAAAGCCATGGTCAGAAATTACAATGAAAGTCGTTTTTTCATCACCTATGGATAGAATTTTTCCAACAATTTTATCAATTAGCCGGTAGTAATTCTTGATAACATTTCCAAACTTTAAGATAGACTCTCTTTCGGAGAAATTAAAAAGTCTTGGTTCCATATATTTCCAATACCAGTGGCTCACTGCATCTATGCCATTGTCAAAAAAGACTAAGAACGTAGGACTGTACTTCTTTGCGCAAGATATAAAAATATCCGAATACAAAAGTGTCTCGCATTCTTTAACTTTGTAAAAATTACTAGGATCGCTTAAGCTTTTTGAGGAAAATAGAAGCCTTAAATAATTTAACGCTACTTTCAGCAATGTTGAAATTCTACAACCGTGCGCAGTTAATTTAACTACGTATTTAAAAATATCTAAAAAACTTATGTCAGAATTTCTAACTTTCACAGAAAGTTCTTGAATAAACTTTAGATGTGGAGGATAAGCAGAGATTATGGGAGTAAGAAATCCAGGAATATAAAATCCGTTTACATTTCGAGCTTCAAAGGCAGTCATAGGGTTAAAGACACCAATTCTTTCTCCGTTTTCATGAAAAATTTCCCAAATTTGTTTAGCTTTAATAGTGTTCACATAGAAATCTTTGACCCCGTGTTTTTCTGGTGACTTGCCCGTAAAAATTGTAGCCCAGATTAGAGGGGAAAGCATAGGTTTTATAGATTTATGTTTACTTGAAACTCCATTTTTCATAAGTTTTGTGAAATTTGACATTATTCCTTCTTCGCAGAAACGATGTAGCAGATTCCAACTTAATCCATCTAAGCAAATCAGTATTAACTTTTCTGCCACTCTAGAACAACTTTGCATTTTTGCATTTACCTTTTTTCTAAACAGCACCTATACATACCCACTGAATTCCATATAAATTTACATTAAAAGTTATTGAGTATGAGCTTTTGTGAATGTGGAAAATATCCTTATGAGTATTGGTACATACATGGCATAGCGTTTTTATTATATCTTAATACAGAATATTTATTAGAACCTACTCGTATGTTTATGTGAGGCACACGCAAACAAAATGATACGTATCAGAAAAGCTTTAACTTTACACTATAAAGTCGAGGTAAATTTGAGAGGATTGCAGAGCCCAAAGTCTTGTGTATTAATTATAGTATTGGTAGCACTTGTCGTGAGTCTTTGTATATTTCCTGTGACCTCCTCCTTAATGAGCTACATCGTCATTAGAAGTGGTGGTCAAATCGCGATTCCAACAACAACTGCAAAGAGTGGCTATTGGCAAGATATTCAGTCAGCGGTGGACTGGATTGTAGCCCATGGAGGAGTAGGCAACGTATATATTCCAGAGGGAACATGGAACTTCGTGAATCCCGGGGAAAGCTGGACTGGTGCAAGGGTCGTTGTCCCTGCTGGTGTGAATATTTTTGGGGCGCCCACAGAGAGGACGAGCGGGTTGCCTTATGATGGGGTTGGACAGAATCCTAATGGTCAGGTTGTGGAGTGGAAAACTGTTCTTGTTATACCTTGGGACGCCCCCGGAACTTACGAGAACATACCTATTATGTTTCGTTTCGTTGGTAACGGCGACCCTTCTAAACCTTCAAGGTTTTCGGATATTAAGCTGGTTGGTTATCGAAGTATAGATGCTAACTCGACCGCTCTGATAAAAGGAGTAAAGATGGAAAATGTGATGAACTTTCGGGTTGACCACTGTTACTTTGAGAATATTGCAGGCGGCGGAGTTGAGATTGGGTACAGAACTGAAACTAGATCGTTAGGGGTGGGTAACGGCGTTATTGACCACTCTTACTTCGTCAATACGGTTGGTTATGTTGAATATGATGCAAGCAAGTGTACCGTGCAATATGGCGTTGCGGTTTACAGAAATACCTTTGCTGACCTCTGGGAAAAAGATGTAAGCAAGGTTTTAGGGCGATATACTGAATATTCGGTATATATCGAAGATTGTTATTTCGAGAAGTGGAGGCATTGCGTGGCATCAAATTCTGGCGCCCATTACGTTTTTCGACATAATACCATTCAATATGATTACGGTCAGAGTCTAGATGCTCACGGATGGTTCATGACAAGATGCGAGCATCCTTCACACGGGGTTATTAACGACCCGCCAGCAGTATGGAATGGAACACATTGGGTTTGTGAACACTGTGGTTCACCTCTTGGCAGCGAGTATTTCTATATCACAGAACTTGGAACAAGAGCCGTGGAAATCTACAACAATAAAATGTTGGATGCTAACTGGACGCTTACGAGCCGTCCTAATGTCATCCAGCTTAGAGGTGGTTCAGGCGTCATTTTCAATAACATAGCGGGCGGAGGAACATATGAATATCTTGTCCATCTTTCAAATGATGCTAAAGATAGACCAGAAGGGTCAAAGGTGTGGTGTAACGACATCTGGATATGGAACAACACTCTTTTAGAAGGTTTAACTCTCTTCAATAAGTACGACCCATATGACCAAATCATAGAAGGAGAAAAATATCACTTCCACACACCACATACATTCAACTACACGCCGTATCCATATCCTCATCCATTAACACTCAAATGAAGCAAATAAGATAAATACTCCTTAATGTTAGCAATTATACGAAGATGCAGTAAAAACATCTGTGCATTATTATAGTTCAATGATTACTCACCAAGCGGAGTACTTGACTGGTTTTTGTTGTCTCAAAGATTCGTCAATGCATTCGAGAAGCTTTACGGCATTTCTACCATCTTCTCCTGTCACTGGTGGAGGGAAATCACTCTGAAGGCTTTCTATGTAAGCTTTAATTAAATCGAAATGTCCAAGCTGAGGTTTCTTAATCTGGTCTTTTGCAAATTTCCACCACTTTCTGAAGAGTCTCTTGCAATCTTTAAGGAAATTGCTTAGCACCCCCATTAAGTCTGCTGGGGGATATTGCATTCTTTCAATAATGTAGCCATGAGGAAGAAAACTCTGCACTCTCTCTCCATCAGAGCCGACAATTTCATATACAATCTCCGATTCCTTTGCAACCCAGGAAATTTCCATAATACCCCATCGCCCAGAGGCGGTTCCCAGTAGAACTATAAAATCATCCCATACAGAATATTTTGCCTTGGTGCCCAGAGCATAGACTTCCTTTATATCTTTCAAGAAGTATACTTGAAGGTAAGCGAGATGCGTACCGACTTCCCATAATATGCCGCCATGTTCCGGGCTTACATTCCATGGTTGAGCTAAACCGTGGGTTTTCAACCACTCAAAATTTTCCCTGTGGGAGGTTCTAAAAGATATCATTTCAAAGTCCTCTGAATCCGCTATAGCCTTTAACCGTCTAACATGGGGGAAGAAGAGCTGATTATGACAAACGCAGATTTTAATTCCATGCTTTCTAGCCTCTTTAATCATCCTTTCGCATTCAGCACTATTTCTCCCCATAGGCTTTTCTAAGAGAACATTCACACCGGCTTTAGCGGATTCGCGGACTATATTCTCATGCGTTGAAGTTGGTGTGCAAACATCCACAAATCCCAAATCCTCAATATTAAACAATTCCCTATAATCTGAGAAAACCTTACCAATACCATAGAGTTTTGCAAATTCCCTAGCCTTATCAATGTTTGTATCTGCAACAGCTACGACTTCTGCATTGCCGATGGCTTTGTATGCTTTCATGTGAATATGGGCAACTCTACCACAACCAATTAATCCAACCTTCACATCTCACCCTCCATATTACCTTTAAGCATAGCTGTATGAATCCATATGACTCCTAATAAAACCAGCGTACCACGCAGTCATTTTAAAAAATGAATGTAACGGCATGGTGAAAACAATTTTTCCTCTGGTCATCCTATAAAGTTTAAATGCATGAAGAAGGCCTGAAACTAAAGCGGCAGGAGGAAACATCCTGTAATGCTTCACCAATCCATTCTTCTTATGAAGAAAATAATGAGTTTGATATCCCCTAAGCCAGTATCTGCTCCATAAATCCCTCCACGTTAACCCCATCCTTTCATAGTCAACAAAATAGACATCTACCGTCGCCAATAGCCATCCTGCTTCTCTAGCTCTAATCTCAATATCCCAATCTTCATTATACCCTCTCAATTTTTCGTCAAAGATTCCTACAGTTTCAAAGACCTGCCTTCTATAAATTGCCCCTCCTGTTCCAAGAGCCTTAAAACGTTTATCTGAAGTATAATCAACCATCCTTCCCGCTGCACGTGAGTAAGCTTCTAAGGTTGCCAGCACATTCTTTCCCGGCATCAAAGCTTGTTTCCCCTTTGCAATGCCTACTTTCGGATGGTGTTCCATGAAGTCTACTAGTTTTTTGACGTAATCATTTGACAAAATCATGTCGCTGTCGACCCAAACGATGTATTTGCCTTCGGCGTTATTAACAATGACATTCCTTGAGTAGCCTAATCCTTTCCATTCATGATGAAATACTTTCGATTTCATATCCATTTTTGAAATGTAATCATTTATGATAGAAAGGGTGTCATCAGTGCTACCATCATCAACAAAAATAACCTCTATTAGTTCATGCGGATAATCTTGGGACATAACACTTTCAATGGTTTCACGAATAGTAGCGGCGCTGTTTCTCCCACAAATCCCTATGGTAACTATTGGTTTCATATTCAACACTGGCAAGGAACAAAACTCTAACAAGATTCTTTTTGTAAAAATTCTTCGTAAATTTTATTAAGTCGTGCAGAAATTTTTCTCCAGTCGTAATCCATAACGGATTCTTTTGAATTTCCTCTCAATTTTCCAATTAGATCAGGGTTCTTCAACAGTTTTACAATGCTTTTTGCAAATTCGTTTACGTCGTCCTCAACTATAATGCCAGTTCCATTTTTAAGGTTTAGACCTTCAACTCCCTTGGTTGTTGATATTACTGGCAAGCCACACGCGAGATACTCCAAAATCTTTAGCCTAGTGCCTGACCCTCGATATAATGGGGCAATAGCCACATCAGATATTGCAAGAGGCTCTATAATGTCTTTTATAGTTCCTGTAAAAATTAGGTTTGGCGAGTTTATTCTTTCGATATATCTTCCCACTATTAAAAATTTTGCATTATGAACTTCTTTGCAGACCAACGGAGCAATTTTTGTAGCTATTAACTTAACTGCCTCTCTATTGGGTAGATATTCCATATTCCCTACAAAAACAACAACTCGGCAATTTCCCAAGCCATATTTTCTCTTAATATCCGCCAAGTTCATGGCCGAATTAACAAACCTTTCGATATCAACACCATTTGGCATTACCTTAATTTTTTCTTTCGATATTCCACAAGAAGCCAATATTTCTTTCTCTTTTTCTGAAACGGTAAGAATAAGGCTGGCAAGCTTATAGACAAGAATTTCAATGAATGTTTCCAAAACTCGCCTAACACGAGAGGTATGTTCTACCCTTAACGACTGAAATACGTCATGACAATCAACAACAAGTGGTTTTTTCCATATCTTCGCGATAATTGGAACGAGAAAACCTCCAGCCGTTTGTTGTTCTATTTGAACTATACTCGCATTGCGAACTAAGCCGCGGATTCTAAAAACGAACAATGGATCATAAAAAAATAAACTCAGCGGTTTCGCTATTCCCAGCAACTTAGCGAAAAAAGACAGAACTTTCTTTGATAAAAAGCCACGAATTTTATAGATAAAAAACTGATCCATTTTTTCCGTAAGGTTGTTAAATCCTGGAATAATTATGATAACCTCGTTTTCAAGCTCTGCTAATCCCTTCGCCAAATTATATATCCGGACAGAATAACCAGTATCTTTCGATAGGGAGTCTTCAAATGAACTTAAAATACAAATTTGCATTAGCAAGCCTCAATTATAATAATAAATATCATGAAAAATTCCCAACATTACATTAAGCAAATAAAAATTGAACGCTAATATAGCATCTTCAGCAGACTTTAAGTTTTCTTTACTCAATCTGATTTGTATATGCTTTGGCGATTGCTCCTAAATCCCTCAATGCATTCTCGCCTGAAAGTCTATTTTCATCAATATCATCATTTTTTATATAGTTAATAAAATACGAGAGTTCCTCTAAATAAGGTATGAAAAATCTTGGTGTTTTACCCAAAATTAGCTTAATTGCCGTAATTACTCTGCTTGAAGGGGAATGATAAGCTTGAGCATAGGACATTGTCCCGAAGAGTTCAACACCCAACGCGGTGTTTTGTGAAAACCATCCCACATTTAAAATCGCCGAGGCCCCACACTCAAAGTCTATGATGCAAGTTGCGTAGTCTTCAAAGTCGAAATTGAACCGAAAGCCTAAATGGGTTTTAATGCTCGAAACTTCTCCTAAATACCAGCGTAGCAAGTTTATCATGTGGCATCCCAAGTCCATAAGTGCGCCGCCGCCAGTCAAGTCCTTGTTTAGCCACCAATCTGGAACTGGACGGGGTATGGTGCTTTCTGCTCTATGGAAAAATGGACCCGCAGCGATATTAACTGCATGAGCTATTTGTATATCGCCCAGAACTCCGCTTTCTATTTTCCTCTTCAAGTTTGCAAATTCAGGAACAAACCTTAGAGGATAGCCTACCATACACTTTACGCCATTTTTTCTAACTGCTGAAACTATTTTCTCTCCTTCTTTAGGATTTCTTGCAAGCGGTTTCTCTAGAAAAATATGTTTCCTTTCTTCAGCAGCCTCTATTGTGCAATCTGCATGAAGATGTGTAGGAAGCGAAATTATTACAGCATCCACGTCTTTAAGCTTCAAAAGTTTACGGTAATCCGTGAATAGTTGTTTAACTCCAAATTCCTTGGCATAGGCTAGAGCCTTCTTTGATACGTCTGCGGCAGCCACAACCTTAGCGGACTTTATTTTTAAACAGTTCCTTATATGGACTTTACCTATGAAGCCAAGGCCAATTAAGCCTAAATTAACTCTTTTCATGTTACCCACAAACATTAAATTAGGCGTCTATCTAATCCCAATTTACAGGCAACAGTGTACCCAAAAGTTATGATTTTGTCAGAAAGTCTCTTTCTGGGATATTTTTTCATAAAGTAGCCCAATTTTTCCCCTTTAATTATGAAAGAAGCTTTTCCTAAACCTTCTTTTTCTGCAAGCCGCGTATGAGCAACCGATTTAGGATTAACTCCCAAGATTTTTGAAACTACTGTGTCCATTGCCACAGGATCTTGACCTGCCATTATAAGCCCTAATCTTAAAGTTTTCGAGCCGCAAACAGTTAAGCCATCAAGAATGTGCAAATCAAACGGCATAACTTTATTCAGCGCAACAATCACCTCATTTAGTTTAGAATGGTACTTGAACTTCTTTGGGTAAGGATTACATCCATAAATGTTTTTTAAAGCACAAGAAATCTTCGTGAAACTCATATACTTCATTTTTGGAACATTCACGCGCAAATCAGCATCCCTAATAATTTTTGGAACAGAAAACTCGAAAACTTCATCCTTAACTTTCACCGTGGCTTTTTCCGCCTCAACTTCGGAAAGATTAACCAGGTTTACATTATATCTTTTTGCAAGCCTCTCATAACCCAGATATTTAAATGCGTACTTGCACTTCATGGCTGAGGCGTCAGACTCTATAATAGAAATTTCAACATTGGGGGAAATCTCCTCACGAAACAAGTCTATCAGCGCCGCAACAAAAATTGGGTCTGTGGTTTGACCCGTAGACCAGTCCCAGTAATAACACATGTTCGGCTTAATAACAATCTTTTTCGCTTTTGGAAGCGAATAATCGATTAATTTAAGCGCTCCTTTAACTGCTTCCTTGATAGAATTTACGTTTCGATCTCTACATCCAATCAATCCAACTAAGCTCAATAAGCCCACCACAAAGTTGTTAATTCATTTTTCCCAGACGACATAACGCCGTCTAAATATGTACGTTGTTAAAGCACTTAGCAGAATAATGTTGTCAACAATCAGTTCAACGAATACGTGTCTCGCGAACATCAGTAATCCCAGTACAGAAAAGATTATCGCTAGGCTGAGCGGAGAAAGCGGATTTAGAACTATTAAGGCTACGCTGCTAGCAATTAATATTAGTAAGAATATGGGGTTAAAGATGAATAAGGCTATTTCAGGTATCGCTATCCTTTTAGGCAGAGAAAGACGTCTTTTTAAGAGAAGTTTCAAGCATTTCACCCATAAACCTATTAGTTGGTTGGCTCGTCGAAGTTTAATTTTGAATTTCGCGATAAAGCTTGACGGAAAGCTTGTATAAAATATCGCCTCTGGAACCATTATGCTTC
>Ga0209426_1001967_pt1 | contig 10544 bp, 9 predicted proteins | sample Deesub1362B_J571_FD_187697 | JGI IMG/M metagenome (GOLD analysis project Ga0209426, IMG submission 187697) | Deep oceanic, basalt-hosted subsurface ecosystem from Juan de Fuca Ridge flank, Pacific Ocean, CORK Borehole 1362B_J2.571 (SPAdes)... ...
AGCTTGATAGATTAAAGGAAAGCAAAGCTCGCTTATCCGCACGCCTGAAGGTCGAGGTCGGGGCCCTTCTCCTTTCAGCTCTCTTGGCTATCGCTATCGCCTCCTGGCGCTTCAGGCCCCTTTTCGCCTTCGCTATTCTCGCCCTTCTTATCCTGGGCTTCCGCTTCTTCAAGCTCTGGGGGAGGTTAAGCTCGATGGCGGTGAAGATAGGAGAAGCGAAAGGACAACTAAGGGGGATGGCCGTTCCAGAGATTTCACTTCGGCCTGAGGAAGTAAGGAGGCGCTACGAAGAGCTAGTGGCTCAGTTCGGCGAAAAGGCTTCGGCTGATGTCGAGAGGGATTTAGCGGAGGTTGAAAGGGACATTGCGGGGGGCGAGGCCCGCCGAGCCGAGCTCGAGCGGAGGATGAGAGCGCTGGAGGAGGAACTAACTCGCTTCGACGAGGCGGCCTTACGAGAGGAGGGAGAAATCCGCCGCCGAACGATGGAAAGGGCCGAAAAGCTCATCTCCAGATGGATGGGAAGGACAAAAGAGCTGGCGGAGAAATGGGGAGTGGAGGCCGACCAAAGCGCCACAAGGAGCCTCATAGGGGAGCTTAAAGAGAGGGAGCGCCAGTTACTCCGGCTTGTAAGGGGGGTCCCTGAGGTGAAGGAGGAAATCAGAAGGCGAAAGGACCTGCTAGAGGATTTACGGAAGAAGATAAAGGAGCGATACCTAGATGTGAAAGCGGTTGCCCCCTCTGCCCCGGCTTGGAGCACTGCTCTATCAAGCGAAGATTACAAGGCTTTGGGGAAGAAGCTAAAGGAGGAGCACGAAAATCTCGGCGGAGAGGAGGTTAAGCGAGAGCTCGAGAAGGTCCAAGGTTTGCTAAGCCGGAAGCGAGGCGAGAAGGCAACGAGGGAGGAGAAGTGGGGGGACCTCATCGGCAGAGCACAGGAGCTCGCAGCCAAATTGGGAATGGAGGGTGCGTTGAGCGCATCGCCCGCTCCAGAGGAGGTGGAAGGGTTACTGAGCGAGCTGAGAGCGATGGAACTCCCCGAGAGGATGGCCCTCTCAGAGAAGAGGGATGAGTTGCTCAGGGAAGCCGGTTATTTGCGCGAGCGAAAGGAGAAGCTCGAGTCCGAACTCGGGCTGAGGGGCGAGCTATTAGATGAAGAGGAATGCCGCCGAGAGGTCGAGGGGAAGAGGAGGGAGATTAACGTGCGAAATCGAGCGGTGGATATACTGAAGATGACAAAGCGCAGGATGATGGAGATGGTACTTCCGAACACGATGGAATACATGCGGCGGCTTCTCCCCGTCCTCACGATGGACAGGTACTACGACGCCGAACTTACGGAGGACTATCACATCAAAGTTTGGGACGAGAGGGCCGGCGAAATCGGGGCCTGGAAGATGAAGAACATCTTCAGCGGAGGCACAAAGGACCAGTTCTCGCTTGCGCTTAGGCTTGCCTTCGCTCTTGCCACCCTCCCTGCCGAGAGGGGGGCTGCGCCTTCCTTCATATTCTTAGACGAACCATTGGGTTCCTTCGACCAAGAGAGGGCGAGGAAGCTGCTCTACCTGCTGGTTGAGGGGGAGATAGCTAGAAGCTTCGACCAGATTTTCCTCATAAGCCACGTCCAGGTTGACCCAGGCCTCTTCGATTACCACATCACATTGGACGACGGCCGGGTAGTCGAGAGCGACTTACCGCAATTCACTTGATTTCCACAATCGCCCCCTGCTCCTCTAGCTTGGCCTTAACGTCCTCGGCAACCTCCCTAGAGACTTTCTCCACTATAGGAGTGGGAGCGCTATCAACCAATGCCTTCGACTCCTTCAGTCCCAAGTTTGTAATCTGTCGCACAACCTTGATTACTTGTATCTTCTTCAGGCCAACATCCTTGAGGATGACGTCGAACTCCGTCTTCTCCTCCTCGGGCTTGGGTGCCTCCTCCGTTGGTGGAGGTGCTACAGCGACAGGAGCTGCAGCCGTCACCCCCAACCTCTCCTCCAATATCTTCACTAACTCTGAAGCCTCAAGAAGGGTTAACCCTTGTATCTCGTTTGCTATCCTCTCCAATTTCTCAGAAGCCATTTTCTACCTCCTAATGGACTTGGAGTGCAAAATCAATTCGTTCAATTCATAATTCGTTATTTAATCCGTTGCCAGTTCTTCGGCTCGTGCTTTCAACACGTAAAGGAGGCTACGGATGACGCTTGTTACGGCGCCGACCACCCTACCGGAAGGGGCCTGGATGGTTCCTAAGACCTGAGCCAAGAGCATTTCTCTTGAGGGTAGCTTGGCCAGCTCTTTAATAGCCGCAACGTCAATCAAGCGAGTGCCCAAAAGGCCTCCTTTGATGGTAAATTTAAGCTCCTGGGCAAAATCAACGAATATCTTACAGGCTCCGGGGACCTCCTCGTAGCAGAATCCTATTGCGGTCGGGCCTTCTAACAGGTCATCGAGCGAGGGTAAGCCAGCTTGTCTCAGGGCCAGCTTAGTTAAAGTGTTTTTAACCACATGGTACCCGCACCCTTTCTCCCGCAGATTACCTCGCAGCTTGTTCATCTCCGCTGTGGACAACCCTCTATAGTCCGTCAGTATAATCGCTTGGGAGTGGGATAGCATATCGGCGTATTGAGTTACTAGCCTTTCCTTCTTCTCCCTTGGTATAGCCAAACTCACTCACCTCCTCTTGCCACTTCGTGCCTAAAGGATTGGTTAAAGTCAGGCGGCCTTTAAGGCCAGGGCCTGAGCGAGGTCAACCTTGATTCCAGGCCCCATAGTGGCTGCGATGGTTATCTTCTTGATGTATTGTCCCTTAGCAGAAGCAGGTTTTGCTCGCTTGACAGCCTCGATGAAGGCTGTGAGGTTCTCCAGCAGCTTCTCCGTAGGGAAGCTTATCTTCCCGATTGGAACGTGTAGATTGGCCGTTTTGTCCACCCTGAACTCAACTCTCCCCAGACGAGCTTCTCTTATAAGGCGTTTCAAGTCCTCACCACGAGAGATGGTGCCAGCTTTCGGGTTAGGCATAAGACCCCTCGGCCCGAGGATCTTCCCAAGGGGTTTTCCGATTTTCCCCATCATTTGAGGAGTGGCTAGGGCAACGTCGAACTCCGTCCATCCTCCCTTTATCTTAGTAATCAATTCGTCGCTCCCTACGTAATCAGCCCCTGCCTCCTCCGCTATTTTTGCATCCTCCCCCTCGGCGAAGACCAATATCTTCACCTCCTTACCTAATCCATGGGGGAGGAGAACAACGCTCCTAACCTGCTGGTCTGAATGGCGTGGGTCAACACCGAGCCTGACATGAACCTCCACCGTGGCGTCGAAATTGACATAAGAAGTCCTCTTAGCTAGCTCTATAGCCTCTTCTGGTGAATAAAACCTGTTCCTGTCCACCAGCTTAAGGGCTTCTCGATACCTCTTTCCATGCTTTGGCATTTCCCCTCCATTTAATCTAGTTTCCGGTGTAAAACTCAGCAGCCGCCGAATCGCCGGGCGTGGGAGCAGTTGGTTTCGCACTAAGAGCTAATCCACTATTTCTATTCCCATACTCCTTGCAGTTCCTTCTATCTGTCGCATAGCACCTTCTATATCAAGTGCGTTTAAATCCTTCATCTTCAACTCAGCTATCTCACGCAATTGCTTTCTTGTGATGGAACCGACCTTCTCCCGGCTTGGTTCGGCTGAGCCCTTCTCCACACCAGCCGCCTTCCGAAGCAAATCAGCAGTTGGGGGCGTCTTCGTCACGAAAGTAAACGTTTGGTCGTGATAGATGGTAATCTCAACAGGGATAATGCTCCCAGCTTGACTTGCGGTGCGGGCGTTATATTCTTTGCAGAATGCCATGATGTTGATGCCGTGCTGGCCCAAGATAGGTCCAACGGGGGGGGCTGGGCTAGCCTTCCCAGCTTCGATTTGCAACTTAACGACTGCTTTAATCTTCTTAGCCATTTTCCTCTCTCCTCGGCTATATCTTCTCAACCTGCAAAAAATCTAACTCCATAGGGGTTTCCCTTCCGAAGAAGGAGACCAAGATACGAACCTTCCCTCTCTTCTCGTCAATCTCATCAACAGTGCCTATAAGGTCGGTAAAAGGGCCGTCAATTATCCTGACCCTCTGCCCTGGTCTGAAGGTAACCCTCACCCTGGGTGCCTCAGCCTCCATACGCTTCATTATCCTCTGAACCTCCTCAGGGCGAAGGGGGGTAGGCTCATTTCCTATTCCAACGAAGCCGGTCACCCCAGGTGTGTTACGGACCATATACCAAGAATCCTCGGTTAAAATCATCTCGACGAGGATGTAACCTGGGAATATCTTGCGCTCGCATATCCGGCGTTTTCCATCCTTAATTTCTATCTCCTCCACAGTTGGAACGACGACTTGAAATATCTTGTCCTGCATCCCCATGGATTCGATGCGTTGCTCCAGGTTCCTCTTCACTTTGTTCTCATAGCCGGAGTAGCTGTGGATTATATACCAGGCCTTCTCATTTCTCTTTCTTTCGTTCATGTTGCAAAACTTCTATAGGACTAAGGGATTAGTTTTACAGATTAGAGTTGATGTTCCGCCTGAAGGCTCCAACGTGAAGTCACGCCCCCGAATTCGGAAGCAAATTGATTTAAAGGAGAGAGCACCAACTGAAGACCTCGGCGTGACTTCACGTTGCAACGTGAAGTCACGCCCCCGAATTCGGAAGCAAATTGATTTAAAGGAGAGAGCACCAACTGAAGACCTCGGCGTGACTTCACGTTGCCATTCCTTCATCTAATAAGCTGGAGTAGAGGCTTCAGCCGGTTTTTCTCCGCCTGAAGGCTCGATTCCAATGGGTTCCGCCTAAAGGCTCCAACGTGAAGTCACGCCCCCGAATTCGGAAGCAAATTGATTTAAAGGAGAGAGCACCAACTGAAGACCTTGGCGTGACTTCACGTTGCCATTCCAGGCGACCATAGCAATCCGCTTAACATCCGCTTATCCGCTTCTTATCCGCTGATGTTCCGCCTAAAGGCTCCACTCCCTTATCCAATAACTGAAGTGGAAACTTCAGCCGGGTAAAATAGCTCGAAAGCTTGATTCCAGTAGGATTGTCAACCCTTCATGATGCTATTAACGGATTATTTCAATGGATTATTAGACGGAATATTAACGTAAAGAGATAATCAATTATACCAAGGAGGGCAGCCATAGATGCTGTGACAGCCAGCACAATCAGCGTGAGATTCAGAGCCTCCCGGCGGGTGGGCCAGCTCACCTTCCTAAGCTCGGTCCACGTTTTTCTAAAGTAGCCGACGACAGCTTCCTTTGCTTTTTTGAAATATCTAACGACGGCTCTTTTCTTCTTTCTCCTCTTCGCCGATATTTTAGTCACTTCTTCACCCAAAAGGAGCGTCTTATGATAAGACACCGCCTTTTTGGACGGTGCCTTGAACATAAGGCAGGGGGTACAGGACTCGAACCCGTAGCCTACGGTTTTGGAGACCGTTGCTCTGCCTCTTGAGCTAACCCCCTGCACTATCTAAGGAGCTAGAGTTATCAGCTAGAGCTAGAGTTCTAGCTCAAGACTCTAGCTGATTACTCTAGCTCTAGCTCTAAACTCTAGCTGAGACGCCTATTTCGTCTCCCTGTGGAGGGTATGGGTTCTGCATCGAGGGCAATACTTCCTCAGCTCTATGCGTCCTGGGTCGTTTCTTCTGTTCTTTTGCGTCGTGTAATTACGTTCCTTACATACGGTGCAGGCAAGGGTGATTATAATTCGCAAAGCCTTTTTCTTTTTAGCCATCTCTCATCACTCTATTATCTTCGTTATCACCCCTGCTCCTACAGTCTTCCCTCCCTCCCTTATCGCGAACCTGGAACCTACCTCCAATGCTACTGGCTCTATCAACTCAACTCCCATGCTCACGTTGTCTCCTGGCATCGCCATCTCAACCCCCTCAGGCAATATCACCTTCCCGGTCACATCCATCGTCCTTATATAGAACTGGGGTCTATAACCAGTGAAGAAAGGAGTATGCCTCCCTCCCTCCTCCTTCCTCAGAACATAAACTTGGCTCTCGAAAGTAGTATGTGGCCTTATCGTTCCGGGCTTCGCCAATACCATGCCTCTCTCTACTTCATTCCTCTCTATCCCCCTCAAGAGGCATCCTACGCTGTCACCTGCTTGGGCGTAGTCCAAGGTCTTGTGGAACATCTCAAGGCTAGTTACAACCGTTTTCCTTATCTCATCCCTCAGCCCTATTATCTCCACCTCCTCCATAGGCTTTATCATCCCCCTCTCCACCCTCCCCGTCACTACTGTCCCTCTACCCTTTATCGAGAATACGTCCTCTATAGGGAGGAGGAAAGGCTTATCCATCTCCCTCTTGGGCATAGGGATATAGCTATCAACTGCCTCGAGAATCTCCAATATGCATCTATACTCCGGGGAATCCGGGTCCTTGGATTCGCTCTCAAGGGCGAGTAGAGCACTCCCCTTCACGATAGGGGTCTCCTCTCCTGGGAACCCATAGCTATCGAGTAGTTCCCTCAGCTCAAGCTCTATAAGCTCTATTATCTCAGGGTCGTCAACCAGGTCACATTTGTTTAGGAAAACGACTATAGCGGGAACCTCGACTTGCCTTGCGAGGAGGACGTGTTCACGGGTCTGGGGCATGGGGCCGTCGTCCGCTGCAACTACGAGTATGGCTCCGTCCATTTGGGCAGCACCTGTTATCATGTTCTTTATGTAGTCCCTGTGACCGGGGCAGTCTATGTGGGCATAGTGACGATTCTCGGTCTCGTATTCAACGTGAGCTATACAAATCGTCATTCCTCTCTCCTTCTCCTCTGGGGCGTTGTCTATCTCGTAGAAGGAGTAGAACCTGGATAAGCCCTTGTAAGATAGGACCTTCGTTATTGCGGAGGTGAGCGTTGTCTTTCCGTGGTCAACGTGGCCTATCGTCCCTATGTTGACATGTGGCTTCACCCTCTCAAATCTCTCCTTCACCATCTCAAAAACCTCCTTAAACTAAGTATATTCAGTACATCACAATTGGAGGGAGTCGGTGCTCCCTTTTACTAATCCGTTGTACGGGCAGAGGCTAGCCCCTGCCCCTACAATTGCGCCGACGGGAGCGAAAGATGCCGCTCTACTCCTCGGATATTGTGATCTACTGATATTAAGCGATGAGGGGGAGAAATCTCCACCGCTCAATAGAGCCCTCGACGGGATTCGAACCCATGACCGCCTCCTTACCAAGAAGGTGCTCTACCTCCTGAGCTACGAGGGCATATAGTGGAGGGGGTAGGATTCGAACCTACGAAGCCCGTTGGGGCACGGATTTTACAGACCCGCGGTTTTAGCCACTCACCCACCCCTCCATGAGAGCCGATGACAGGATTCGAACCTGCAACCCTGCCCTTACAAGGGGCACGCTCTACCATTGAGCTACATCGGCGTTATTATAATTATACTACAATTTATGATATTGTCAAGTCTCCGCCTCCGAAAAAACCTCAAATTAAGTATAACTATATTTTCCTCAAATGTCAAGTCTCGGGTTAGATAGATTTGACAGAAACTCTCATTTAGAGTATAATAAAATCAAATCCTTCGATGATTCCTGTGGAACAATGCGTGAGAAAGGACGCTGGAGATGAAGGATAAACTCGACCTTTTCACAAGCAGAGCAAAGAGGGTGCTCTCGTTGGCCCAGGAGGAGGCAAGACGCCTGCGCCATAACTACATAGGCACGGAACATCTCCTCTTAGGATTGATGATGGAGGAGAAATGCGCTGCTAGCAAGGTGCTTAGGAACCTCGGCCTCGACCCAAGACAGGTGCAGATGGTGGTGGAGAGGATAAGCGAGCCAGGCAGATACACTTTCTTGGGGAAGATAAACCTCACTCCAAGAACGAAGAGGGTGATAGAGCTGGCCGTTGATGAAGCGAAGAAAATGGGACACCACTACATAGGAACTGAACACCTCCTCCTAGGGCTCGTCAAAGAGGGGGAAGGGGTTGCAATTGAAGTCCTCAAGCACCTCGGCATAAGCCCAGAAAGGGTTCAAGAAGAAGCCACAAAAGTGATGATGGAGAACCCCATCTACTCGGAGAGGAGAAGATCGAGGCGAAGAACACCACTCATTGACCAAATCGGGATAGACCTCACTGCTATGGCTGAACAGGGAAAGCTCGACCCTGTAATCGGAAGGAGGAAGGAAATAGAGAGGGTGATACAAATCCTCTCAAGACGCACCAAGAACAACCCAGCGTTAATAGGAGAGCCAGGAGTCGGTAAAACGGCCATCGTCGAGGGATTAGCCCAGCGAATAGTTGCAAAAGAGGTGCCAGAGTCGCTCTTGGGGAAGAGGATACTTCAGCTAGATATAGGCTCGCTCGTTGCAGGAACCGTATACCGAGGCCAATTCGAGGAGCGCTTGAAAAAGGTAATAGAGGAGATAAAATCATCGGAGAGCATCCTCTTCATAGACGAGCTTCACATGCTCGTGGGGGCTGGAGCGGCTGGAAGCTCGGTGGATGCAGCCAACATCCTGAAGCCAGCCCTCGCAAGAGGGGAGTTGCAATGCATAGGCGCTACTACCCTCGAGGAATATCGCAAGTACATAGAGGGGGACGTCTCTCTTGAACGACGCTTCCAGCCAATCTTCGTCGACGAACCTACAATTGAGGAAACAATCGAAATCCTTCGGGGGATAAAGGAGCGCTATGAGGCCTTCCATAAACTAATGATAACCGAAGAGGCGATAAATGCGGCAGCACGTCTCGCTGGAAGATACATCTCAGATAGATTCCTCCCTGATAAGGCAATTGACCTCATAGACGAAGCAGCTGCAAGGGTAAGGGTATTCAAGTTAAATCAAAAAGGGAGCAAATCCCCTCTCTCAAGCGTGCAGCCGAGAGAGGGATGGCCCAGCGAAGAGAGGCACCTCACACCAGCGTTCCAAAGCAGATTTGAAAAGCTTCGCCTTGCCGAGATGGTGGAGGTAACAGCAGAGGACATAGCAGAGGTGGTCTCGATGTGGACAGGTATCCCTGTGACAAGCCTCGCAGCAGACGAGTCGGAGCGTCTCCTCAGGATGGAGGAGGAATTGCACAAAAGGATAGTCGGCCAAGACGAAGCCGTCACAACTCTTTCAAAGGTCGTGAGAAGAGCAAGAGCCGGCCTTAAGGACCCAAGACGTCCCATAGGGAGCTTCATCTTCTTAGGGCCCACTGGCGTGGGGAAGACCGAGCTTGCAAAGGCTCTAGCCGAATTCCTGTTCGGAAGCGAGGAAGCCCTTTTACAACTCGATATGTCCGAGTTCATGGAGCGCCACACGGTCGCAAGGCTCGTCGGTGCTCCCCCTGGATACGTAGGATACGAAGACGCAGGGCAACTTACAGAGGCAATTCGCCGGAGACCTTACTCCGTAATCTGCTTCGACGAAGTTGAGAAGGCACATCCAGAAGCCTTACAAATGCTCCTCCAGATAATGGAAGAAGGCCACCTCTCAGACGCAAGAGGGAGGCAAGTTGACTTCCGTAACACCATCATAATAATGACGAGCAACATAGGAGCAGAACTCATAAGTAAGCCCGCATCCCTAGGCTTCTCCAAACCAGGTGAACAGGTCGAGTATGGGGAAGAAGCTTACCAAAAGATGAAGGAAAAGCTCCTCGCCAAGCTCAAGAGGACCTTCCGTCCAGAGTTCCTTAACAGAGTGGATGGGATAATAGTATTCAAATCTTTGACGAGGGAGGAGATAAAGCAGATAGTCGAATTAGAGCTCGATAAAATCAGAGAGAGACTTAAAGAGCGTGAAATCTCCCTCATCGCCACCGACGAAGCGAGGGGATTCATCGCCGACGAGGGCTATAGCACGGAGTTCGGCGCCAGACACTTGAAGAGAGTCATCCAGAGGTTGATTGAGGACCCCCTCTCCGAGGCGATTCTGGCCGGCGAGTTCAACCGTGGAGACACAGTTATCGCAGACTTGGAGGAAGGTATGATAAAGCTCAAACTCTTGGAAAGAAACTAAGGAGTTTTAATCCCCCACATTTACAAAATGGTCGTAGTGGCGACTTAAGTCGCTCCGACCTCGCTTTTGGAGGCAACAATGGAAGAGAGAATCGCAAGGATAGAAGGAATCGTAGAGCAAATGGATAAAAGGCTTAACCACATCGAATCGGAGATAGTGGGGCTAAGAGGAGAGATCGGAGGATTAAGAAGGGACATCAGGGAGGACTTCGAGGGATTCAAAAGGGACATCAGGGAGGACTTCGAAGGATTAAGGGGAGAATTCGAGGGATTCAAAAGGGACATCAGGGAGGACTTCAAAGGATTAAGGGGAGAATTCGAGACATTCGAAAAAGAGGACTTCGAAGGATTCAAAAAAGACACTAAGGAAGACTTCGGGGGATTAAGGAGAGAATTAAATGAATTAAGGGGTGATGTGAGGAGGATAGAAGGAATTGTAGAGCAAATGGATAAAAGATTGACCAACATAGAAAGAGAGATGGTCGAATTAAGAGGCTATATCGAGATGACAACAACCGAATTAAGGAGGGATATAAA
>Ga0209426_1001969_pt1 | contig 10543 bp, 10 predicted proteins | sample Deesub1362B_J571_FD_187697 | JGI IMG/M metagenome (GOLD analysis project Ga0209426, IMG submission 187697) | Deep oceanic, basalt-hosted subsurface ecosystem from Juan de Fuca Ridge flank, Pacific Ocean, CORK Borehole 1362B_J2.571 (SPAdes)... ...
ATTTTAATCCAAAAATCTTAAAATTTCAAGTTTTTATTATAAATTCAGTTCCCTTACCCTCTTCTGATATTACATTTATATCAAATCCATGACTCTCAAGAATTCTCTTTACAGTAAAAAGCCCGAGCCCTGTCCCTTTTTTCTTTGTTGTAAAATAGGGCTCAAAAATCCTATCCAGATTCTCTTTTTTTATCCCGATTCCATAATCCTTTATACCTATACAAGTTCTTCCTTTTTCATCAAAAATTTTTATCTCAATTTTTCCTCCTTCAGGTTGTGCCTCAATGGCGTTTTTTATCAAATTCATAAAAACTTTTTCCATCTGTTCCCTATCCATTAAAACCTCTTTTTCAATTCCAGCAATTTCAACATCAATACTCTTTTCTTTTAATTCGGTTTCAAGATTTTTGCATATATCCTCAATAAATTTTTTTATTTTAACTTTTTCCTTTCTAATGTAAAAGGGTCTTAACAGGTTCATAAATTCTTCAATTGAATCTGTCAGAGAGTTTAAGCTTTTTTCCAGTTCATCATAATCCTCACCTATTCTCTCCTTTAATCTGTAAATTATAAGTTTAAGTGAATTCAGAGGATTTTTAATTTCATGAGCAAATGAAGATAAAACCCTTAATATACTTTCTTCTTCTCTCTTTTTTTCTTTTTCTTTAAATACATTCATAAATTCGTCAATTTTTATAAAAACAATAAACTTCTCTCCTTTATGAGCAAGATAATAACTTCCGTCTTTTCTATAAAGAAATTGTTTTCCCTTCTTAAAAAATTCAAAATCAGGTCTAAGTTCTTCTCCGTAAACTCTTTTTAATCCATCCTTTTCAATTCTGTATATGGAATAATCCTTTAGAATGCGAGAAGTAAGAACAAGGGACTTATCCTTTATACCTACAAAAATTAAAAAAATTGATAGGATTAATGTCAGAATTCCTGAAACTAAAATTAAGTTCAGAATCAAAATTCTATTTCTGAATCTGTCAAGTGATATTCCAAGGCGAAGAATACCCACAGGATTTTCCCTGAAAAAAAATGCTTTCAAAACCTCAAGAACATTCTCATCCGATACCATTCTCTCTCTTATCAAAATTTCATTTTTCTTAATTATCTTTTCAATTAACCCTTTCTCTCTCAAGGGCTCAATTTTTTTTGAAGAAAAAATCACTTCTCCTTCGGATTCAAGCGCAATGTATTCAATTCCCTTCTCCTTACTGACTTTCTCAAGCATCTTCTTGAGTCCTGCTTCTCTCTTTTTTTCTTTTAAATCCCTAATATCTTTGACAAGAAGAACTCCATAATTCCCTTTATCTGAAAAATAAAAGAGTGAATCTCCGTTTATTGACTCTTCTTTTCCTTTTTGAATTAAATATTCTTTAATTCTATCTCCTTTTTTTCTTCCTGTTGAAAGCAAAATCTTGCCCTTTTTATCAATCACCGTTATTTCAAAAAAGTCATTTAAAACAGCAATTTTTAGAATAGAATCTCTACCAATTGAAGGTTTTATAATTTTGGATACTTTATCTATATTGTCATAATAAAGTTCGTCAATAGAATAAAGAGCATTGAGTATTGATTCAAAGGAAGGTTCAAATAGGGTTATAAGTTCCTCTGCCTCCTTTTTTATCTCAGAATTCTCTTTTATTTTTAAAATTATTGAAAATATAACCAGTAAAACTGACAGAAGGAAAATAAAGATACTAAATCTATAAAATTTCATTAAATTATTTTATTCCAGGAAATTGCTTAAATGCGATTAGTTAATAAGCAAAAAGTTATTCTGTATTTTCTTTACCCTGGTATTTTGAAGGACACTGGGTCAGAAGAAAATGGGCTTTAAAAAGGTTTTCTGAAGGATAGTATTTACCTTCAATCACAACCTGTGCTTCAGGTTGAAAAAGCATATCAGGAGCTGTTCCTTTATATATCACTCTCATCTTTCTTTCAGGATTTCCTATCTCAAATTCAACAATATTCCCCTTTTTCTGAACTGTTCCTGGAACAACTTTTCCCTGTAACCTTATAACTTTACCGTCCACAACTGGATTTTTCTCAAAAAATTCATCAACTGTATAATAGTAAACCCAGGTTTTTCTCAAGCCTGTAAAAATTAGATAAGCTGTCCCGAGGAAAAATAAAAGAGTAACAATTCCAATTTTAAATTTTTTATTTTTCATAGGTATTATTATAAATGAGCTTTCTTAATTTTTCAAGGATTCTCATATATTTCACTCTTAATGTATTTTCGTTTAACCCTGTTATTTCTGAAATCTCTCTGAACTTCATATTTTCATAAAATCTTAAGGTGATTATTTCTCTCTCTTCTTCTTTCAAATTTGAAAGGAGTTTTCTTATGAACTCTTTTTTTCTTATTTTCTCAGAAATATCTTCCCCCTGAAAATTGAAGACTTCCTCATTTATCTCACCCTCTACAAATCTTTTCCTTTTTCTTTTAATATCAATAAACCTGTTTCTTGCCATTTTGAAAAGATATGCTCTTAAATTCTCAAGTTTAACCAGACTATCAAACATTTTCCAGAACTTTACAAATACATCCTGCAAAATATCCTCTGCATCTTCTTTTGAACAGGAAAGAAAGAGCAAATAATTATAAATTTCTTTACTGTATTTTCTATAAATTTCTTCGAACTTCTTTTCTTTGTCCAATTATTCAGATTTCTTAATGCCGAGTTTTGCAAAAATAACAACACCTGTTGCAAAGGTCAAAACCACATAAACACTCAGGAAGGTGAGAGAAAAGAAAAAGAAGAAAAGAAGGGAAAAGAATAAATTAATATGTTGAACCTTAACAAGACCAGATGTGATTAAAAATAAAAGGGCAAAGAAAATAAGAGAAAAAATAAGTGGAATATTTTTACTTTTATATTCAAAATTAAATCTCTCGAATATGAATTTTCCCATAAGATTTAAAACAGGAGCAGAACCATAAATTAAAAGAAGAGGGGTAGCAAGAAATATGGCAAGAGCAAGAGGAATTCCGAGAACCGAAATCACTAAAATTAGCAACACTGGGAAATAAATGATTTGCACAAGGAATCCTGTTCCCAGTATCTGCCAAGGATTAAGAATGAGTTCTCTTTCCATATTCTCAACACATCCAGGGAAAATAAAATTCACCAGAAAAATAAAAAATCCCAGGATAATAAGAGGAAGAACAGGAAGAATAAAATATTCAAAAATTGTTAAAAACACATTTTTTCTTTCCTTTTCAACCTCTTCTTCTTCAATTTCTTCCTTTTCAATTTTCGTAGTATCTATTTGTGTTGTATCCCTCTCAATCGATTCTTCCCCTTTCTTTTCTTCTACATGAACCCCTTTTGCCAGAAATTTCAGTAAACGTAAAGGTGATGTCAAAGGACCAAGGTTAACAACTGTTGCCTCTCCTCCGATTTTTGCTCTTTTACTTCTTTTTATTTTTCCTCCAACCACAGCAAGGTCTCCTGATATAAAACTCCCTTTCAAAAGAACACAATCGCCTCCCACCACTGCTACATCTCCGGCTATAAACCCCTCTACAGTTAAGTCACCACCCACAACAGCAACATCTCCTCCAACAAAGCCGAAAACCTCTAAATCTTTACCCACTACTGAAAAATCACCGTGTATTGTGTCACCCTTTTGTATAATTATTCTATCATTTTGCTCAATATAACCTTTTTCCATTGAAAAAATTAGAGAAATAATTAAAAAGAGCATTTTTCAAATCCTCATAAATTTAAAAGGGGAATAGAACCCTTTTTCAAAAATCTGAATGATAAAAATCCTATGAAAAGCAAAACTATTGAATAACTTATAATGATAGGAACACATATAATTAAGATAAACTTCATTAAAAAAGGAAAAAGAGGTTCAAATTTTAAGATTTTATCAATTAATACAAGGAATTTTTCTTGTAAATTAAGATTTTTTATAAAGAAAATAAAGGCACTTAAAATCAGGGTAGAAGAAAAAACGTAATATATAAAGGCGTAGCTCAATACCTTATGGAAAAGTATTTTCCTTTTTATTTTTCTGAAAACTCTCTCATCGGGCTGGAGTTTGTTTAAATCTTCAAATAGAAGACGCAAAGATTTTTCGGTATTATAAAGTGTCCTGCATTCTTCACACTCCTTCAAATGCAAAATTTCTTTTTCGGTCAGACTTTTCCCCTCAAACCATACTTTTTTAAATTCTTCACATTTCATAATATTAAAACGCAAGAGTTATAAAAATTGTTACAATTTCTCCAATATTTTGTGTTCAAAGAAAAACTCTTTAAAAAAGGAGAGATCATAATCTTCAGGCACAATAACTGTTCCACAGATATTTTCATAATCATAAAACTTCTTTACAAATTCGGAAAGTTCTCTCTTTTTTAACTTAATAATTTCATCAAGAGTGGACCACATAAAAAGAGGGTTAAGTTTGTATTTCAATGCAGAAAGTAACATATTTGTAATCTGGGGATATGTCTCTGTTTCCCTGGGTATTGAACCTTTAAAAAACCCCTTAGCCTCTTCAATCTCTTCCTTAAGAGGCCCTTTTAATTTAAATTTTTTTATTTCTTCAATCAGAAGTTCAAGTGCAGGTTTAAAATTATTCTTACCTGTTTGAAAAGAATAAATTAAAGGACCTTTGAAAGGATCAAGGGGAAAGAACCTTGAATACACAGAATAAACATAACCCATCTCGTTTCTTATTTTATTAAAAAGTCTTGAAGCAAAGGCGCCTCCTCCGAGAATATAATTTGAAAGTATAAGTTTAGGATAATCTTTATCTCTTCTGTATAATGAAAAATGTCCCAGTCTCAAAAAAACTTGATTAATTTTTTTCCTCAAAACAAGTATTATCTTCTCAGGTTTATCTCTAAAATTAAATTCAGGGAATTCATCCTTTAGACCCCTTAATTTACCCAAAGTATTTTCTATCTTTTTATAAAATTTTTCAAAATCAATTGAACCTGTTCCTGCAACATACATTTTTCTTTTAAGAATTTTTTCTTTATAAAAACTCACTATATCATTTCTTTCAATATTTTTTAAACTCTCAATATAACCCTCTAAAGGATGTGAAATAGGAGAACTTCTGTAAAGAACTTCATAAAACTTTTTTGCAATTAAACTATCAGGGTCTTCTTCTTCCTGTAAAATTTCAGAAATCACCCTCTCTTTTTCCTTTATAATCTCCTCTTCCCTGAAAGAAGGAGAGCTTAAAATATTAAACAGGAAGTCAAAAATTCTCTCAAAAAATCTTTCCTCACATAAAATCTTTATAACAAGCAAATTTTTGGACGATACGATGTTGAACTTCGCACCCAGATTATCAAAAAATTCTCTTATTTTAAAAGCTGATAGATTATCACTTCCCTTATCTATAAGCAAAGAGGTTAAATAAAAAAGTCCTTCTTTACCTTTCGGATCAAAATAACTTCCTGTTTCAACACCTATAGCAAATGAAACTATGGGAAGTTCTTTATTTTTAAGATAATAAATTTTTATCCCGTTTACAAGGGTAGCTCTTTTTATTTTCCTCAACATAGCATTAAATAATTTGCTCTTTCCTTTTTTATATATTTCTTGCAAACATCAACCACATCAGAAACCTTTAATTTTTCAATCTCATCAAGATAAGTAAAGAGTTTTTGCAGAATTCCATGAAGCTCAAAATGCGAGACCATATAAGCCCTGCCTGATGTGCTCTGCAGTCTGTAAAGAAATTCTGAAGAGAACATGTTTTTAACCTTATTTAATTCAGTTTCTTTAATACCCTGTTTCTTAATTTTTTCAACTTCTTTCCAGAAAACATCTATAACATCATCAAAATTCGAATTCTTGTTAAGAATTGAATAAAATATAAAAAGTCCGTTATCAATTTTTTCTTCACAGAATGTACTCACCTCATTTGAAAGATTTTTATCCAGAACTAAAATTCTATTCAACCTTGAACTTTCTGTACCTCCTATTATTGAAGAAAAGACGCTCAAAGGAAGGAAATCCGGGTGATTAAAAGGAATTATTTGAAAGCTAATTCCGAGTATTTTAAGCATTCCTTTTTCCTCTAAAATCATCTTTCTTTCACCCTTTTGCTCTGGCTCAAAAAAATTCTGGGAAACTACTCTCTTCTTTTTTTTAACTTTCCCGAATGTCCTTTCCATGTACTTGATTACTCTGTTTTCATCCAATCCACCTGACACTACAATAAAAGCATTGTCAGGAGAATAATATGTATTATACCATTTTATAAGATCAGTTTTTTTTATATTCAGAAGATCCTGTTCAAAACCTATAATAGGATATCTATAAGGATGAACAGAATAGGAAATAAGAGAGAAATTTTCCCAGAATCTTCCATAAGGTGAATTTTCTGTCCTTTCCTTTCTTTCCTCAATTACCACTCTTTTCTCTGACTCAAATTCTTTAAATTTTATATTTTGCATTCTATCAGCTTCCATTTCAATAACTTTATAAACCGCATCAGATGGAACTGTCTCATAATAAAGGGTAAAGTCCTCTGTGGTAAAAGCATTATCAACCCCTCCCATTTTCTGAATAATTCTTGAAAACTCTTCTGGTTTCAATTTTTCAGTCCCCTTAAACATCATATGTTCAAGAAGATGGGAAATCCCTCTTTTACCTTCACTTTCATTCCTTGACCCTACTTTATAAATCACATAAAAACTCACAATTTCTCTTTTCATGGGAATCAAAAAGATTTTTAAACCATTATCAAGAATATGTTTTTTTATCTTAAATTTAATTTTCATCTCTGAGTATTTCTTTTAGAAATTCATAAAGTTTTTTAGCTATTACCTCGTATGTAAAATTTTCTTCAACCCTTTTGTATCCTTTTTTAATAAGAGTATTTCTTAATTTTTCATCAAGGAACAATCTTTCCATTTTCTTAAAAAGGTCCTGGGGGTCTCCTTCTTTAAATATCAGACCTGCGTCACCTATAATCTCAGGTATTGCACCTGAATCAGAACCGATAACAGAGACTCCAGCAGCCATACCTTCAACAAGAACTCTACCGAATTGTTCCTTCCATGTTTTAGAAGTTAGGGATGGAAGAACAACAAAATCAACAGACTTATAAATAGAATAAATTTGTTCGTGAGGAACATAACTCATAAAATAAAAATTAATATTTCTTTTTTTACATTCCTGAAATAAGTTATTCTTCTCCTCGCCCTCCCCTACAAACAAAATTGTTCCTTTTTTATACTTGTCAAAAAATTTATCAAAAGCTTCTAAAAAAATATAGACTCCTTTAATTTTTGATAATCTTCCTATAAAGGCAAATATAGGTTTATCTAAGTAAATAAGACTGGGATGAGGCACACAGTTTTTAAATTTTTGGGGTTCAAGTCCGAGATAAAATATGAAGTTTTTTTTATTAAAACCCCATTTTTTTAACACCTCTTGTGCCTGTCCAGAAACACATAAAGAGCCTTTCGCCTTTTTAAATACAAACCTCTGAAAGAAATTAAAAGGAAAAGGATAATTTTTATAAATATTTTGTGCCGAAAAAAAAACAAAAGGAATATCAGAAAAGAATAGAGAAAACTCAAATGTGGAAAGGGAGAAACTCTCTTCTAAAAAAATGATAATATCCGGTTTTTTAACATTTAAATAAGTAGAGAAAAAAGGCAAAAACACTTGGAGTTGAATATTCTTAAAATATTCCCATTTTAGAGGCACTATCTCAACTCCATTCTCTTTCATTTTCTTGTGTAGATACATTTTCTCCCCAAGTGAACCTTTCCATTTACGGGGTACAAATATTTTTATATCAGGGATATAATTTTTTAAATAATAAAATACCTTCCTATTTCTCCTATGCAAAGAGGCATGGTTAAATATATAAACTCTCTTTATTATTACTCTGATATTATATGGGGTGTTATAAATATTACAATCTCTCTTTCCTCTTGAGAAGCACTTCTTCCTCCAAAAAGAGCACCTATAATCGGAATCCTGTTAAGTATAGGTATTCCACCACTTGATTTGGATTTTTTAGCCTTAACAAGTCCACCTATTACTGCTGTTTCTCCATTTCCAAGTAAAACTCTTGTCTCAGCCTCATTTGTTAAAATTGTTAACTGACCTGTAGGGGTTGGTTCACCTGCTTCAGAAACTTCTGTTTTTAAATCAAGTGTTACCTGATTCTGTGAATTAACATGAGGGGTGACTTCAAGTTTTATACCCACATCAACCAGTCTTGTAACAGGATTTCCACCTACATCAGTTGTGACATAGGGTATCTTAACACCACCTATAATTTTTGCCTTTTTATTGTCAGTAACCGTTATTTTTGGAGAAGAAACAATTCTTGCGTATTCTTCTGATTCAAGTGTAGAGAGTATAGTGTATAAATCAAGCTGTGGGCTTAAATATCCAACAGTAAATCTCATTCCAGGAGCAGCAGGTAAGGTAGGAGCACCAGCTTCTGCATATCCCGCTCCCTCTGTTCCAGGCTCTTCTGGTGTTTGACTCGGTGTATTACCCACATAAACCTCCTGTGAAGGTGTTCCTAAAATACCTGTGTATCTTGCACCCCATTTTATACCCAGTTCCTTAAGGGCCCTTGTATTAATTTCCACAATCTTAGCTTCAATTGCAACCTGAGGTGTCTTTACATCAAGGGATTTAACAATTTGTTCCACCTTCTTCTGAACCTCCTCTATATCTGTAACAATAATTGAGTTTGTATGTTCATCATTCTCTATTCTTCCTCTTTCCGTTAAAAGTTTTTTTATTGTGGTTGAAACTTCCTTTGGAGTTGTAAACTCCAGTTTATAAATTCTTGTCACAAGGGGCTTCAGAAGTTTTGCTTCCTGTTCTGCTTTTCTTCTCTCTATTTCTTCTTTCTTCAACTTATCAGGTGGCGCAATCCTCAAAACCCCATTTTCTTCTACATAGGAAAGTCCTACAGTTTTTAAAACAAGGTCAAGAGCTGTTCTCCAAGGTATATCCTTAACCATAACAGTGACCTTTCCTTTAACATCAGTGGTATATACAACATTCAAGCCAGCATATTCGGCAATTCCATTTATAACAGTTACAATATCTGCATTCTCAAGATTAAGTGAAATTCTCTGACCTTCTGCCATAGTAGAGGAAGAAACTGTAGCAACTGGTTCTTCTACAGTAGCTGTAAATTGAGGCTTGCCTTCTTTTAAGGAATACATTTCTTCTGTTCCACCTGTTCCAACAACATAAAATGAAATACCATCAGCAGTTCTTACATCATAATAATCAAAACCTGAAGCAAGGTATATAAAAATCCTTGAAAGTGAAACTCTCTGGAAAGTTTCTATTGTGATTTTATTCACCCCACCTTTATTGATTTCATAGGAGCCGGGAGCCACCATTGTCTTGTTTGTATGAACATCCACAGCAATAACATCAGGTGAAGGTTTTAAAACTGTATAAGAAACATCTTCAGGAACAAGAATTGTTATCACTGTATTATTCTCTTCTCCTGAAACCGTTATATCCTGAATCTGTGAAAACAAAGGAGAACTTAAAACAATTAAACTCAAAATAAATTTATACATAAAAAAACCTCCTTTTTTATCCACCATAATCAGAAACTTCAAGTGTTATCTCTGCATTCACAGGGTCCAGTTCATTTCCTGAAAACAGTTCATGAGAGTAAAAAGTATATATTGCTTTTAAAAATAAAACTTTAGGAGTCCTGTATCTCCATACCTGATAGAATGGATTGTAATAATGCTTTATATAAGAAGGCAAAATAGGAAGGGTTGCTTTTAGTTCCTCATTTGTCTGAATCTCTGTTCTTACTTTATACATCAAATATGAATACCTATCTATTGAAACACTATCCTGATAGGGTGACGCTACATTAAAGGAAATCTTTGCTGGAGGATTCTGTGAAAGATCATAAAAATCAATCCTATAACTATCAATTACAATGACAGGTGTATAATTTTCCTCAGAAGCATATGCTTCTACTTTAAATGTAGCTGAAGTTGTATCATAAGGAAAATAATAATATAATACAGTATCAATAAGAGTGTCTCTCACCACATCAATTGTATAAACAGTGCTTGAAAAAGACACTCTCAAAATATATTCACCCTGTCTTTCCCTACAAGCAGTAAAATACACTATAACTCCCAATAGTAACAATATTCTTCTCACATTTTCCTCCTTATTTTCAGAAGGATTTGAACCATTTTTAAACATTTTTATTATAAAGCAAAAAAAATTTTTTGTCAACTTGAATTTTTAATTTTTTTTCTTTATCTTTTATTAAACAAAATGAAAAACCTATACATAAAAGACCTACTCACAAAAGAAGGTGACTTTGAGGATATATTTTTTCTTCACTCCTTTAAAAACTCTATCGGGAAAAAGGGAGAATATATGGAACTTCTGATTTCTGATAAGACAGGAGAATTAAAAGCATATCTTTTTGATATGACGATTTCAATTGAGGAAGGAATATACAAAATAAAGGGAGAGATAGGTTCTTTTCAGGAAGAAAAAAGAGTTATTTTAAAAAAAGCAGAAAA
>Ga0209426_1001971_pt1 | contig 10528 bp, 3 predicted proteins | sample Deesub1362B_J571_FD_187697 | JGI IMG/M metagenome (GOLD analysis project Ga0209426, IMG submission 187697) | Deep oceanic, basalt-hosted subsurface ecosystem from Juan de Fuca Ridge flank, Pacific Ocean, CORK Borehole 1362B_J2.571 (SPAdes)... ...
GGCCGACTTCTTATAGGCAGCGTCGGGCCGCAGCCCCAGTTCGTGCATCGCGTAGAGGATGCGCCGCTGGACCGGCTTCAGCCCGTCCCGCGCGTCCGGCAGCGCCCGCGACACGATGACGCTCATCGCGTAACTGAGGTACGCCTCCTGCAGTTCCGTCTCGATATTGACCTGTCGAACGGTTCCGATCTCCATAAAAGCACCCACCTCGCTCATGCGCCCCGCTTCCTCGTCTCCTGGCTTCCTTAACCTCCGAGAGAAGGGAAGCGAGGAAGCCAGGAAGCGCGGGCTACGGCCCCACCGGCATCAGCACCAGCGTCCCTTCTGCGTTCGCCTCCACCTCCTCCCGCGTCCAGAGCATCGGATGGTACTGGATGTTCCGCCAGAGGTCGATCATGTCGTCGTAGTGGGGGTGGAAGGGATGGCCGGACTGTCCCGTCGTGTGCATCGAGACCGACTGTTTGAAGTCGGAGAGGTCCACGATCTGGCGGTAAGAGGGGACGGTGGAGACTTCGTAGGGCTCGTTGGGATTGTAGGCGGTGTTGTTGACCGTGGCGATAGTCCCATCGACCGGGAAGGGCCCCCGGTTGAAGAGCGCCTCGATGGGCCCGATGCCCGACTTCCCCAGGCTCTGGTTCCTGAAGGTGGCGGTGTGCAGGTCGCCCCAGCGCCACTTCCGCATATCCGACCCCAGCCTCTCGGTCAACTCCTCCACAGCGTCCTCCAGGGCCTGCAGGAGGATCTCATCCCGCGTCTCCGTCTCCGGCGTGCGGACGTCGTCGAACCAGGGTGCGTTGGGGTCGGGCAGGATGTTCAGCAGGGCGGTCATCGCGCTGCTCTTGGCCCGCCGCAACAGCGGCTCTCCCAGTTCATCGGCGAAGGTCCGCTCAACCAAGTGGAGGCGGAACGACTCGAAGAGGGCAGCCCCGGCGCTATCCCGCACCGCTCGCCCATCCCACGCCCGCAGCATCCCCACCGCCTCTGCCAGGCGCGGGTCGTCGGGGGAGAGGGAACGGACGTAGGGAAGCACCTCCAGGGCCCACACCGGGGTGCTGTCCCCCTGGATGGCCTTGAGATCGTCGACAGAGAGGGAGGGGTCGGATTCGATCAGTTGGACGATCCGGCGGGCGCGGTAGCCGGGCAGCCAGTCCATCGAGATAAAGTAGGGATAGTCGGGCCCCACCACGGCGTTGTTCGCCGTGACGATGTACCCCTCGGGCGGATTAAAGGCCCGCGGGAGTTCGTCGAAGGGGATGTAGTCCACCCACTCGTACTCCCCCGTCCATCCTGGGACGGGCATCGAGCCGTCCCCGGCGGCACGGATCGGGACGCGGCCGGGCATCTGATAGCCGATGTTCCCCTCCACGTCGGCGTAGACGAAGTTCTGGCTGGGGACGTCCCAGTACCGCAGCGCCTCCCGGAACTCCTCCCAGTCCCGCGCCCGGTTCAACAGCAGGATGCTCCGGGTCAAGGAACTGGGCTGGAGTGCGGTCCAGGAGAGAGCCAGCGGTTGCCAGCCGAAGGACCACTCCTCCTCGGTGCCGCCGACGACGTCGTTGATGATGGGGCCGTGGCGGGTGACCCGGGCGAAGACGACCACAGGCTCGTCACGATCGGCGACCCGGATCTCCTCCCGGTAGATTTCCATGTCAAGCCATTCGCCCTGGTACTCGTACTGGTTGGGGTTCTCAGGGTTGACCTTCTCGATGAACAGGTCCTGCACATCGGGGTTGACGTTGGTCACCCCCCAGGCGATCCGATCGTTGTGGCCGATGATGACGCCGGGGGCACCAGCGAAGGAGGCCCCGACGACGTTGTAGGGACACTCCGGCGTAACGGGCTGGCAGTGAAGGCCGACCTCATACCAGATGGAGGGCATCTGGATCCCCAGGTGGGGATCGTCGGCCAGGAGCGGCATCCCGGTCTCGGTGCGGCTGCCGGAGATGACCCAGTTGTTGCTCCCCAGATCGTCACCCCAGCCCAGGACGTGGCTCTCGAAGGCGATGTCGGGTACCGTCTCCAGGGTCGCCCCGCTCACCGGGTGGGGGACAATGATGGGGTGATCCTCGGGGTAAGGAGGGACGATCGCCTCTACCGCCCCCGCCCCCAGCCGGGCGGCGACATAGGCGCGGAGCAACTCCCGCTGCATATTCCCCCCCAGGTCCCAGGCCATCACCTTCGACCAGGTGAGCGTGTTGAGGGGGGTCCAGGGCTCCGGATCGACCTTCACGCCGGTGAGACCCAGGATCGTGAACTCCAAACCCAGGCGGCCTTTATGCGCGGTAATGTAGGCGTTCACCCCCTCCGCATAGGCCTCCAGAGCGGCCCGGGTCTCATCGTCCAACAGTTCCAACTCCTGGGCGGCGGTCCGATGCCAGCCTATGGTCCGGATGAACCGGTCGGACTCCAGGGCCGACTCGCCCAGGATCTCCGCCAGCCGGCCGGAGCCGATCCGCCGCCAGAACTCCATCTGCCAGAACCGGTCCTGGGCATGGACATATCCCTGGGCGAAGAAGAGATCGTGGGGATCGGAGGCGTAGATATGGGGGATTCCCCAGCGATCCCGGACGATCGAAACCTGTGCATGTAGCCCTTCCACAGGCACCGTACCGTCGATCCGAGGCCACGGTCGCCGCACGACGATAACGCCATATGTCAGACCCGCCAGACCGACGAGCAGGACCACCACGAGGATACCCAGCAGAACCCGCGCCCCCACGCGCATCAGGGAACCTCCTTCCTTTACTTGCGGTAACCCATATCTTTCGCAATTATATACCGTTGATGAGAATTGCTCAAGCGTGATGGCCTGGGGTTTAGACAGGAGTTCGGACACACCTGATCCGCCCCGCCGTAAACTGGCGGGAAATCGGCCTAGCACCGGCGCTTCAGGCCGGTGCTAGGCCCTCCGAGAAGGCGTCTCACACCCGACGTCCGAACCCCTGTCCAAAGGTCAGCGATGGCGCGACGGTGGGCGGATGGGACAACGAATCGCAAACGAGTCAACGAATTCGGAGGCTCATCCCCGATCCGTTGATCTGTTTAGGATTCGTCGTCCTATCTCTCCTACCGCACCTGCCCCGAGGAAGATGGCTTTACGCTTGACCCCCGGAAGCCCCTCGGCTATACTCCTGGCGGAAACACCAACAGGCGACAAGGACGGCTATGGAAACCCGACGGAAAGAACTGCGCAGGCGGATGGCCGAGGCGGGGATCGACGCCGCCATCCTGGTCCATCCGCGGGACATCCTTTACTACGCCGGGACGGTCCGCCCCTCCACCCTGCTGATCGGCCCCAAAGAAACGATCCTCTTCGTCCGGCGCGGGCTGGAACGCGCCCGCCAGGAGGCCGCAGGGATACGGATCGAACCAGGGGGGCGGTTCAGCCACGTGGCCGCCGCCCTCCAATCCCAGGCCTCCGCAGGCGGACGGCTGGGGTTGGAGATCGACGTGCTCCCAGCCCGCCTCTACCTGCGGGTCCGGGAGGCCCTCCCCGAATGGACGGTGGTGGACATCAGCCCGCTGATCCTGGAGCAACGGATGACCAAGGACGAGCAGGAGGTCGCATCGACCCAGCGGGCGGCGGAGGCGGCGGACGCCGGGCACGAGACGATGGCTCATCTGCTGCGCCCCGGAATGACCGAACTGGAACTGGCGGCGGCGGTGGAGGCGTCGATGCGTCGGGCCGGGCACGAGGGGTACCAGCCCCTGCGCCATCCCGGCGCGCGTGGCGGAGGGGTGCTGCTGATGAGCGGGGAGAACCTCACCGTGCGCGGCGGCCACGGCCTGGTCGTCACCGGCGTCGGGCTGAGCCCCGCCAGCCCCTATGGGGCCTCCCACCGACGGATCAGGCCCGGCGACCTGGTCGTGCTGGACACCGGCACCACCTGCGAGGGGTACACCGCCGACGAATCCCGCACCTATGTAGCCGGGCGGGCCCGCCCGGACCAGCACGCCCTCTTCGAGGTCGCCCTGGCCGTCGAGGAGGCGGTCCTGACCGCGCTGCGGCCCGGCACGCCGGTCGCCGAGGTGTACGCGGCCGCCGAGGAGGTCGTAGCCCGCGGCAACCCGCCCCACTTCCCCCCCGGCAGCCTGACCCTCCCCGGCTTCGTCGGCCACGGGATCGGGCTGGAATTGGACGAGCCGCCGGTGGTCTGGAACCGGGAGGAAAGGCCTATCCTCGCCGGTATGGTGTTGGCCGTGGAGGTGGAGGTCAGCGCGCCCGACGCTGGGATGATGGCGAAGATCGAAGACACCGTCGTCGTGGAGCGGGACGGTCCCCGCCTCCTCACCCACGCCCCCCGGTCGCTGATTGAGGTCCGAACGTAGCACCCCACCAGGGTGGATCCGATGAGACGCACTTTGATCGACCGGCAACTCAGGTCGCGAGCTACGTATAACAAAGCCGCCCTCTGGCGGCTTCTGCAGCCCGGCGTGGGCGGCCGGAAGCCCGCTTTCGCGGGCTTGGCCGTTCGTAGCCGCGGCTTCAGCCGCCGGGCAGGGGAAACCCCACCTTCCAAGGCCACCTTGGGGAGATGATCTCGATGGCCTCCCACCTCTCCCCCCACCCCACTCGAAAGACGGCCGGCCTGGTCGGAGCGGCGCTCGCCTTCGCCATCGCCCTCGGCCTCTACGTCGCCACCCTCCTGCCCGACGTCCTCCCCGCCGACGCCGGGGAGTTCCAACTGGTGGCCGCCACCGCCGGGGTGGCCCACCCCCCCGGGTACCCCCTCTACTCGATGCTGGGGTGGCTCGCCACGCGGCTCCCCTGGGGGAGCGGACCCGCCTGGCGGGTCAACCTCCTCTCGGCGGTGATCGGCGCCGGGACGGTCGCTCTGGCGTTCGACGCCGGGAGGCGGATGAGCCGGTCGGTCGCGGGCGGGGTGGTCGCTGCCCTCACCCTCGGCTCCGCCACCACCTTCTGGGCCACCGCGACCCAGGCCAGCATCCGGCCCCTGGTCGCTTTCTTCACCGCTCTCTGTCTGGACGCGCTGCTGGCCTACCGCCCCCCCTTCGCCCCACGCCCATCCCCCGCTGCCGACCGAGCGCTGACCGTCTTCGCCGCTGGCTTCTCCCTGGGCCTCACCCACCACCCCTCCCTCGCCTTTCCCGGCCTTTTCTTCCTCGCCTACCTGGTCTGGGCGGACCCCCGGCTGCTGATCACGCCCCGGCGGTGGTGGAGGCCCCTGCTGGCGGCCCTGCCGGGGCTTCTGGTGCTGCTCTACCTCCCCGTCCGCGCCGCCGCCGGTGCGCCCCTGGCCCCGGCCGACCTGACCACCTGGGATGGGTTCTGGGAACACGTCCTGGCCCGCGGCTTCCGGGGAGATATGTTCGCCTTCGCCACTCCGGAGGCCCTGCCGGATCGCCTGGCGCTCCTGCCCGATCTCCTCCGCCTCCAGTTCAACCCGGTCCTTCTCGCCGCTGCAGGACTGGGGGGAGTGATCCTGGTCTGGAAGGACCGCCGTTCGGCGTTGCTTCTGCTGGGGGGACTCGTCCTCCATACCTTCGTCACCCTCACCTACCGCGCCCCCCAGACCGTCGAGTACGAGATGCCGGCCTACGTGATCCTGGCCCTCCTCGCCGCCGCCCCCCTGGTCGTACTTGCGGAAGGGGCCAAGGGGGAGTCCACCACAGAGACGCAGAGAGCACGGAGTTTCGGTAAGATCCCCCTGCGTCCTCTACGCCTCTGCGGCGTAGTCCTCTTTCTCGCCGCCGGGCTCTCCAACCTCCTTGCCCATCTCCCCAGTTTCGTCGTCCTGGCGCGCACGGAGGACACCCGCGCCGTCGTGGAGCCGGTACTTCGCGCCGCGCCGGAGCAGGCGGTGATCCTCGCCGACTGGCACTGGGCGACGCCGATGTGGTACCTCCAGCAGGTCGAAGGCCTGCGGCCAGACCTGGAGGTGCAGTACGTCTACCCGATCCCTGGGCGGGAGTACGGCGAGGTCTGGCAAGAACGGTTAGAAGCCCTCCTCCCCGAGCGGCCCGTCGTCGTGACTCACTGGTTCCCCCAGATGGAGGCAGACCACACCCTCTCGCCCGTGGGGATGGCTTTCGCGGTCGATCAGGTGGTCGAGCCGCTCTCCCTGTATCCCCTGGGCACGACACTTGGGGGAACGGTGGAGTTGGTCGGGACGGGGGAACGGCTCACGGAAGGACGCCCTGGCCTCCCGCTGGAGGTCACCCTGGTCTGGGAACCAAGGGGGCCCCTGAAAGACCCGGTCTCCCTCTTCGTCCACCTTATAGGGCCGGACGGGAGGCTGTGGGGAGAGGGACGGGATCGGTCCTACGGTCCGGAAAACGTCCCCGTCGGCGAACGGCGGGTCGAGCGGTTCATCATTGTCCCTTACCTCCACGCGCCGCCCGGCCGGTACACCCTGGTCGCCGGGGCGTACCGTCCGACGGAGGGCGGGTGGGAGCGGCTGCGGACCCCCGAGGGCGCGGAGTGGGTGGTGGTGGGTGAGGTGACCCTCCGGCCGATGGGATCCCCTCCCGCCAGCCGACACCCCTTCCTCTGGCCCCACCCGATAGGGGCTCGACCGGCTCTGGTGGGGGTGGACTACGACCGGTCGATCCCCCACCAACTGCGGGTCTACCTCCACTGGCGTGGCCCGTCTGCAGGAGGGGAAGCCTTGCTGGAGGGGGCGAACCTGCCGGCCCAGGCGATCCCCCTGCCCACAGTCGACGAGCCCGGCTACTTCACCACCGTCATCGACCTGCCCCCTGAGTCCCGCGACCTGCGAGTACGGGTCGGTGGGCGGACCGTCCACCTGCCCGCGCCGGGACCCGAGGAACGGTATGTCCTCTTCGGCGGGGAGGTCGCCCTGGTTGGGCTAGAAATCGAGGATACGGACCTCCCGCCGGGGTCTTCCCTGGAGGTCCAGGCCTCGTTCCTCGCCCTGCGCCCTCTCCTGCACGACCGGCACGTGACGGTGCGGCTGATCGGAGAGGGCTGGTGGAGCCTGAACGACGGCACCCCCGCCCTGGGGGCGATCCCCACGCTGAAGTGGATCGCTGGCTCGCAGGTGACGGACCGACGCGTGCTGCGGGTCCCGCCCGACGCCCCACCCGGCGAAGCTATCCTCTACCTGGGATGGTACGACGCGTTCAGCGGAGAGCCGTTGAAAGTGCTGGACGAGCGGTTCATCGAGACCACGGAAGCGCTGCCGGTGGGCAACCTCCCGATCGCCCCTTGAGCCCGTTTTGCTCCCTCTTGCTTTCGGTGTATAATCCGCAAGGGGGGTTATCGGCCAACCCAAGTTTCAGGGAAAAACACCCATATGGAACTGGAACTCTGGGGACGTTGGTTTGTTCCGATCTTCGACCTGCCCGCTCGGTGGTGGACCTATCTTTCTCTCGCAGCCTATCTCCTGGGATGGCTGGTCCTGGTCCTTCGCCATCGGCGGGAGTTTGCGGCGCTAGGCGGGCGACAACTGGTACCGACCCTGATCCTCCTGGTGCTGACTCCCCTGACCAACAACTTCCTCCTCCTCCGCGTCCCCTCTGCCAGATTACTTCCCCCCCCATACCTGGCCGCCCAGCCAATGGTGCCGACAGTCCCGCTGCTGGGGCTCCTACTCCCCGCTGCTGCGGCGGCCTGGATGGGGGTCGGCCCGGCGGCGGTCCTTGGGCTGCTGGCGGGGATCGTCCAAGCGGGGACCACGACCCACAACATACTGGCCCCGTTTAACCTGGCCCTGGAGGCCGCGCTCATCGTCTATCTGCTCAGGCAGGACTACCAGGGCACCGTGCCCCACCTCGCCCGTCATCCCCTCGTCGCCCTGCCGACGGCCGTCCTGGTCGTCTGGCCCCTTTGCCTTTTCACCACCTTCGTCTCCACCTATCGTCCCGTGGACGTCCTGACCACGTTGGATTATGCCTGGACCCTGGAACGGCTCAACCTGGGCCTCTACCTCCTCTCTGCCCTGATCTCCGGCGCGATCCTCGAACTTGCCTACGTGCTCGGCGGTCAACGGGTGCGGCCCCAGGTAAAACCTACCCGCACCCCTCCTTACGCCCGGACCCTCAGTCGCCGCTTCATATTTACCCTTCTTCCTCTCTTCATTCTTCTGATGGTCGCTCTGACATATGCCGTCGTCCATTCCGCGATCTCCATCGCCTCCCAGCAGGCGATCGAGGCCCTGGCGCGGGATGGGTTGAACGGTGCCGACCATATCGCCTCCTTCATCGCCACCGGCGGGAGCCTTATCCGGCAGTTCGCCACCGATCAGGTCCTCTGGGAGGGGGATCCAACCCTCTGTCAGAACCGACTGCAGCGAGATATGGAAATGCTCCCCTACTTCACCCGCCTCACCGCCTACGACGCCGATCGAGGGGTCCTCTGCACCTATCCCGAAGGAACCGAGGAGGAGATGGCCCTGCTCCCTGAGGAAGACGCTATCTTCGACATCGTATACATCACCGGCGGCTCGACCCCCACGCAGGTCTACCGAGGGCTCACCGGAGGGGCCTACATCTCCTTTCTCAGCCCGCTGGAGGACCCTCTGACGCAGGAACGGCACGGCGTCCTGGTCGGGCGGGTCGACCTACTCCTGAACCCCTCGCTCTCGGAGATCCTGAGCGGGCTCCAACGGACGATGCAGGAAGGCGTCGGTTTCGTGATCGATGCCGAGGGGAGAATCGTGGCCCATCCCGACCAGGACCGCCTCTTCCATCCCTCAGGGGCCGACACGTCCACCCCTCCTCTGCTCCTATTGCCGGACGAGCGAGGGTGGGTCCGTGAGGGGCTGGACAGCCTGACCAACGCCCGTCAGCTGGTCTGCCAGGTGGCGGTCGAAGGGTACCCCTGGTCGGTGGTCATCCAACTCCCCTACAAGATCGTTCTGGAGACGGCCATCCACATCGCGACCCCGCTCCTCGCTCTCCTGTTCGTGGTCACCGGGGCCACGGTGGTGGTGGTACTGACCATCACCCGCCAGTTGACCCGGCCGCTGAACCTCCTGGCCGACGCCGCGGGGCGTATCGCGGGGGGCGACTTGGAAAACCCCATCCACGTTCGCGGCGGAGATGAGGTCGCTCGACTGGGGGAGGCTCTGGAGAAGATGCGGCTGAGCCTGCGGGACCGGCTGCACGATCTCTCCCTCCTCCTGCAGGTGAGCCAGGCGGTGTCGGCATCGCTGGACCTAAGCCAGGGGATCCCTCCCATCCTGAAGGGAGTGCTCGAAGGGACCGGCGGACGGGTGGCCCGTATCCTCCTCCTTTCCCCCGCCGGAGAGCCCCAAAGGGCGGTCAGCCGTGGGGAAGGTGTGGAGAACATCGGCCTTCTGGATCGATACCTGACCCACCAGGTCCGAGAGAAGGACGGGCCGGTGCAGATCGAGGACCTCTCCCAGGCATTGGACCTCCCATCCTCCGCTCCCCCTCTGGATCGAATTCGGGCCGCTATCGCTTTCCCGGTGCGCACCCAGAACCGAATCGTGGGGGTCCTGTGGGTTGGGTACGGGGAGCCACACCAGTTCCCCTCCACCGAGGTGGACCTCCTCAATACGATCGTAGGCCAGACGGCGGTCTTGATCGAGAAGGCCCGCCTCTTCCAGATGGCGGAGGGCGGCCGTCGGAGGCTGTCGACCATCCTTTCCAGCACCCGCGACGCCATTCTGGTCACCGACCGCCAGAACCGGCTCCTGCTGATCAACCCGGCTGCGGAGCAAGCGCTGGGTCTGACCTCCAGGGAGACGGTCGGCAGACGGGTGGACGAGATCCCGCTGCAGGAACAACTAGCACACGTCCTCACCGCCCCCATCGAGCCGGGCGAATCGCTGGTGGCGGAGGTCCCGCTTCCCAACGGCCGTGTCTACTACGCCAACGCCTCCGTCATCCTCGACCCGGGAGGGGGGATGAGCGGGCGGGTTGTGGCCCTGCGGGACATCACCTCCTTCAAGGAACTGGACAAGATGAAGTCGGAGTTCGTCGCCACCGTCTCCCACGACCTGCGGGCCCCTCTGACCTTCATCCGTGGCTACGTGTCGATGCTGCCGATGATCGGCCCCCTGACCGAGAAACAGCAGGAGTACGTGGAGAAGATCCTCAACGGGATCGAACAGATCAGCCGACTGGTGGAGGACCTGCTGAACCTGGGCCGGATCGAGGCGGGGGTCGGTCTGGAGAAGAAGCCGTGCCACCTGGGAGCACTGGTCGTGGAGGCGGTGGACCGGATGCGCGCCCAGGCCGCCGCGAAGGGGCTCACCCTGCGGCTGGAGGCCTCGGAGCCCGCGCCGGTCATCCTCGGCGACGCCACACTCCTCCGACAGGCGGTCGCCAACCTGGTCGACAACGCCATCAAGTACACCCCCTCCGGCGGGTTGGTGACCGTCGGCCTGCGCACCACGGAAGACGAAGTCCTCATCACGGTCAAGGACACCGGCATCGGCATCGCACCGGAGGACCAGGTGCGGCTGTTCGAGAAGTTCTACCGCATCCGCCGCAAAGAGACGGGGGAGATACAGGGAACCGGACTGGGCCTGGCTATCGTGAAATCGATCGTCGAACGGCACGGCGGCCGGGTGTGGGT
>Ga0209426_1001972_pt1 | contig 10519 bp, 15 predicted proteins | sample Deesub1362B_J571_FD_187697 | JGI IMG/M metagenome (GOLD analysis project Ga0209426, IMG submission 187697) | Deep oceanic, basalt-hosted subsurface ecosystem from Juan de Fuca Ridge flank, Pacific Ocean, CORK Borehole 1362B_J2.571 (SPAdes)... ...
GGTTGTTAATCCAATAGGTACATCAGCCAAGGCAGATGTACCAAAGAGATATCTCAAGAGGAGGGTTTATGTGATTGTTACAAAGTATGTGGTAGAAGAATGAGTCTGTGAATTTTGTCCCAAAACCACAGAATAGGATAAAAGATATATACACCTTACGAACAATTGTTTTAAAAAAACACAGGTAGATGGAGTTGAAGAGGGCTAAAAATTTTGAAGATATGCTGGAATTAAAGCCCGTAACAGATGAGGAGTTTGAGGAGCTTCTCAGCGATAGACCAAAAAGGGACTATAAAAAGGACAAAAAATTCAAAAAAGGGAAAAAGAAATTCTATTAGTTTTCATTTTTTTATTTAATATATATTTTTCATCGATTTGATGTAGTTTTAAGCAACTCCAGTACATTTTTTTTCGCCAGTCATCTTTATTTTCTCAGCCTGTCTTTTTTACTATTCTGAAAATGCATAGTCGGAAGTTAAAAGCGAAATAATAAACATCACAATACTGAATGAACCAATCAAACTGAAAGAATACATAATCTCCTCGAAGTTGGTGCCTCTTATAGAATAGGAGAGGGCATATATCGTGGATGAGATTATCGGGAATATTATGGGGAACATTATTACTGGGAGTAATAGCTCTCTTGCTCTTGATTTTAAGACGAGAATGGATAGAGAGGATGCAACAATGACAAAGCCTGTATTGCCAATAGTTATGGCTGAAATAGCAAGAAGGGGGTTTGCAATCCTCAAATCAAAAAGAGCTATGAATACAGGGAGGATGATGATCTCCATCAAAATCATGAGGACAAGATTATAGAGCATTTTTCCAACCAGAATGTCAGCAGGACTTAATGGTGATATTTTCAATCCATCGAGGGTTTCAAGCTCAACCTCTCTTAAAAAAGCTCTTGCATAGCCAATCATCCCGACAAAAAGAAATACAAGCCACAGTAAAGCGGGAGCAACATCTGTGGCAGCACTGGCAGGCACAGCCACACTGAACATCATGGAAGTGATGAAAGCAAAGAGGAGCATTAAGTTTAGAGTGTTTTTCGTTCTGAATTCGATTTTCAGGTCTTTATTTGTAACCTCCAAAAACTTCATCCAATCATCCTCTACCAACTATCTCCATGTAAATTCTCTCCACCTCGTCATCAACATCCGAGAAATGGACTATCTGCCCACTGGAGATTATAGCAACTTTATCGCAGATTTCTATCTCCTCAAGACTGTGGGTTGCAAGTAAAACTGTTCTTTTATCCCTGTATTCATTCAGATATTCAAGTAATTCTCTTCTTCCAACGATATCAAGCCCGCTTGTTGGCTCATCAAGAATCAGGAGTTCAGGATTGTTCAGGAGCGCCCTCGCAATGGACAACCTCTGTTTCATCCCCCTCGAGAACGACTTGACAGGCGTGTTTTTTCTTTTCTCGAGACCCATTTTTGTTAAAAGCTCGTCAATTCTGTTGTTAAGATTCTCAACATCATATATCCTGCCATAAAAATGCAGATTTTCGTAAGCTGTGAGGTCGTTATAGAGGAAAGGATTGTGAGATACCATCCCAATCATCATTTTCAGCTGTCTGTTGAACTTCCATGGTTCAAAGCCAAATACAGTCACTTTTCCTGATGTTGGCTTCATTATCCCACTGATTAATCTGAGAAGAGTAGTCTTTCCTGCACCGTTGGGTCCAAGCATTGCAACAGCAGTGTTGTTCTCAATTCGCATGCTGATATCTCTGATAGCTTTAAACGTGCCGAAGCTCTTTTTCACGTTCTCGAGGACAATTCCTTCCTTCAAACCAAATCCCTCATGAGGTTTCTTATTCCTGCTGCAATTCCATCCACTTCTATGCAGTCTCCCTTTGCCCCATCCCCAACAATATACAGGTTTTTATACGGGGTTCTGTAACCTATATCATTGCCTGCTTTAATTCTGTTAACTGGCCAACCATTACTATAACTCTGTATTGCGATTACTTCATATTTGTAGTTTTTGAGCAACTCTTTGAGGTCTGAAAGCCCCAGATTGATTTCATATTTCAGATTGGATGTCAGAACTGCCTGATGTGCCATCAACAGATGCTTTCCACCCGGTGCAAGATTCGGGTCTGCGTTTGTCACCTCATTTAAGCCAGAAATTCTTTTCAACTCAGGGGTGAACAGAACTCCAGTATTACCGATAAAAGGCTCTTCAAGAGCGATTGAGAACTTAACACCACTGCTTGGCTGAAGCTTTGAAGCTCTTCGAATGTATTCTTCATCTCCGAGAATTCTCGCAGTTAAATCGTGACCAATATTCGATAAAATCAGGTCGTATTTCAGCTTTTCTTTAAGTTTTATCCCTTCTACAATGTCATTTGAGAAGAATATCCCCTCAACCTTTTTTCTGAGATTAACAGTCCCATCATTGCTTTTTATTATCTCAGTCAGTGAGTCAATTATAGCTTTGCATCCACCTATCGGGATGCCTGGACCTCCAAATTTCTCAACATTCTTGACAATGGAGAGGAATTTTGAAAATTTTATATCGGAAGGTGTTATACTTAACGACCATCCAAGAAACGACCTCAAAAAGTTAGCTGTAAAGGTGTCAATACCCTCTTCGAATTTATCCAGTGTTCTGTCTCTGCGGAAAATTTTGTGGAGAAGATACCATTTTATCATCTTATTTCTCGAACCTCTTGGAAAGTCTTTCCTTCTCACTGTCTTCAGCTCTCCTTCCCATAAAGCCAGTCCTTCAGGCTTTGAATCCTCAATTTCAACTTTACTGCCCACCTGCTTCAATATTTTACCGAGCGGTCCCCTATTTCCATGGGGTATCATATGCAATGCTCCGGTTGAAAGCTGAAAGCCTTTATACGGAATATTTGTAAACCTGCCTCCGGAAAACGGCAATCTGTCATAAATATCGACGCTATTGCCTTCTTCAGATAGAATTGCAGCAGATAAAAGTCCACCAAGACCTGCTCCAATAATCGCAACTTTCATCATTCCACGAGCCTTATTGCCTCAACCGGACAGTAACGCATACATCTTTTGCAATCAGAACATTTTTCCCTGTCAATTTCTGCATTTCCCAGAACGTTAATTGCTTCTTCCGGGCAGACAAGCATGCAGAAAGCGCATCCGACACAGTAATTGGCTACAGCCATCATTTCTGTGTTGTGTCTTCTCTGCTGTGTTAAAAAATTTGCGATTGGCAAATCCATTTCATATTGGACTGAGTCTATCCTTCCTAAGCTTTGTTCGGGTAATTCTTACACTTAAATGTTCTCATCAATTATTTTTATTAAGACATAATTTTCAATTAACAGAAAATTTATAAACAATGAATTACAAATTGAACTCTTACCTGTGAGGTGGTGAAAATTTGGGTGGAAAGATTAGAATAACAACTCATTCAGTCTGGGCAGACTGGGAAACTATAAGAGAGGTTTATGACGGGGAAGGGAACCGCATTGAACCGCTGGAAGTGGAAAAGGACAATTCGAGAAAGGTTACATGCTGGTACTGCCAGGGAAAAGGCTGGCTCTCAAATCCATTTTCTGAGGCTGGGAGAATTAAAGCAAAGTCATGCCACAGATGCAATGGAACGGGCAGTGTTGTTCTCAACAGAAGGAGTTTCAGAGTGAGTGCTACATTTGATGCCGAAAGTGTCTTCTTAATTAAGCGTTTTGAAAGGAAAGGCAATTTTATCGAGGTTACAGAAATTTCTCCAAGACCAAAAAAGCGATAACGATTAAATTTTCTCCATCAACTCAGAGTACTTCTTGATTCTTATGTCGCTTCCTTCATATTGAACGAGCCATGTCATCCAGCACAGCTCGATTGGTCTGTGTCCGGTCGCTCTACCAATCTTCTCAATTTTTTTAACAAATTCTAAGTCATCTTCTGGAATTTCTACACCGGATTTTTCTCCAATCTCCTTAAAAACCCTCTTAACTATTTTATCGGGCACCACAGTGTCTATTCCACCCATCATCCTCAAATACTGGTATGTGTTGATTCCCACTCCTCTAATCTCACCTATTGGGTCTTTTCTCCATCCTTCGAGAGTGCTTTTACGAGCCCATCGGATTATAGCCCCTCTATCATTGTTGTGGAGTCCTGACAAATGTCTGGCTATTTCTTTCGCTGCATTCCAGCTTCTCCTGTTCTTCCATACTGCAGTCAGCTCATCAATTTCATACTCAGCAAGCTCCCGCAGCGTTTGAATTTCATCAGTTTCAATAAACTTCTCTTTGAATTCAAAAACCTTCGGAACTACTGCATTGAAATAATTCAAACCCAGTGAGACAAAGGAAGCATCAACAACCATCAAAACAACGTCTCCACTGTACCTCTTAACCTCAAGACATCTGCTGCAGTGTCTCTTTACATCCGGCACCTGTTCCATATAACCGTCAATGACTTCTTTCAGGCTCTTCATAGTTGATTCTCTCAAGAACCCTCCCAACTCTTTTCTGAATTTCTCTCTAATCTGTCAATGTCTTTCTCAGCTCCTGTAAATAAGTAGTTTATGCTCTACATCTTCAGCAGTCTCGCATTGATTGAAACGATTACCGTGCTGAGGCTCATCAAAACAGCACCGAAAGCAGGAGTAAGCAGTATGCCGTAAGCATATAGGATACCTGCCGCAAGCGGAATTGCAAATGCATTGTATCCGGTAGCCCACAGCAAGTTCTGAAACATCTTTGAATAGGTTTTCTTTGACAGCATTATGATATCAGCAGCATCCCTGGGGTCATTCCTGACAAGTACAATGTCAGCAGTCTCAACTGCAACATCTGTTCCAGCACCTATGGCAATGCCAACGTCTGCCTGAGCTAAAGCTGGAGCATCGTTAACACCATCTCCAACCATTGCAACCGCATAACTCTGCTGTACCTCCTTTATTTTATTTGCTTTTTCGTGAGGCAGAACTTCGGCAAAGAAATCATCAAGTCCAAGCTCCTCGCTAACCCACTTCGCAACATACCTGTTATCACCGGTAAGCATCATACACTTTATTCCCATTTCCTTAAGTCTACTTATTGCTTCCTTTGATTCCTTTCTTACGATATCAGCCAACGCTATTGCTCCTGCCGGTTTTTCATTTTCAAGCAGAAAAACAACGGTCTTACCCTGCTGTTTTACTTTCTCAACTTCCTCATCACTGATTTCTATTCTGTTCTCTTTGAGATATCCGGGACTGACAACTTTCAACTTCTTTCTATCTACAGCACCTTCAACCCCCTTTCCAGGGATTGCTTTAAAATTCTCAACGTGTTTTAGCTCAATTCCTTTCTCTTTTGAGCTGTTTACAATACCTTGGGCGATAGGATGCTCTGAACTTGCTTCAAGGGATGCTGTCAGCATTAAAATCTCATCTTCACTTTCATCTGAAAGAGGAATTATGTCCGTAACACCGAACTTGCCTTCTGTAAGAGTTCCTGTTTTATCAAAAACAATAGCCTGCAAATCCTTGGCTCTCTCAAAAGCCTGTCTGTCTCTTATAAGTAAGCCGGACTTTGCTGCAAGTGAAGTTGAGACTGCAACAACTAAAGGAACTGCAAGTCCTAAAGCATGAGGGCATGCGATAACCATGACGGTAACTGCTCTCTCAATTGCAAAAACAAAGTCTTGACCAAACATGAGCCAAGCAATCAGAGTTATGGTACCAACTGAAAGGGCAATGATAGTCAGAAAAAGAGCAGCCCTGTTGGCTAAATCCTGTGTTCTTGACTTGCTCTCCTGAGCTTCCCTTACAAGCTCAATAACCTGATTCAGATAAGTCTCTTTACCAGTCTTTTTAACCTCCACTGTTATCGAGCCTTCTCCATTTATAGAGCCACCAATGACTTCATCTCCTTCCTTCTTTTCCACTGGTTTTGATTCTCCAGTGAGCATTGCCTCATTAACACTTGTTTTCCCCTCAATAACCACACCATCAACCGGTATTTTCTCTCCCGGCTTCACGAGAACTTTATCTCCTGCCTTTAACTCCTCAACCCTTATATCAACAGTTCCTGAATCCTTCACCAGATGAGCAATTGTTGGCATAATCTTGACAAGCTCTTCCAGAGCTCTTGATGCTCCCATCACTGACCTCATCTCAACCCAGTGCCCGAGCAACATAATGTCGATAAGGGTTGCAAGCTCCCAGAAAAAGTATTTTCCAGGCAAGCCGAAGACGACAGCTGAACTGTAGAAGTATGCAACGCTTATAGCAACAGCTATGAGAGTCATCATTCCCGGAGTTTTTGCCTTCAGCTCATTGAATATACCTTTAAGGAAAGGATAACCACCGTAGAAGTAAACAATGCTTGAGAGCAGGAAGGTAATGTATTCTGAACCTGCAATTACCAGTGTGAAGCCAAAAAATGATTGAATGAGTGGTGAGAGAATGAGAATCGGTATTGTAATTATTGAAGAAATAATAAATCTCTTTTTGAAGTCTGCGAGCATTTGTGCATGGTGGTCAGCCATCTCGTGCTTTTCATGCATCTCATGCCCTTCATGCTTCTTTTGCATTTTATCCATATCATGCTTTGCTGACCCATTATGCTGCATATGCTCCATTTTATCCATTTAACTCGCCTCACTTTTCAAGGTCTTCTCTCATCTTAATGTATTCTTCTCTGGTAATTTCTCCCTTGGCATATCTTTCTTTCAGGAGTTTTAACGCTGTATCGGTTGTTGCTGGTTGAGCCGGGCTTTGAGATTCTCTAAGAACAACATAGAGCAAAAGAAAGACAACTCCAATCACAGGCAAAATAACGAGAATGAACCACAGCAATCCATTCAGCCCTCTCTTATTTGCGTCCTGATAAACAATGAATCCTATAGCAAGGAATATAATCCACCAGAACATCATTCCAAAACCGTAAAATGGAAATCCGTACCAGTCCATCATGTGATTCATATAGCCATTCATGACTGGTATTAATTAATAACATACTTAAATCTATTGAGTGCCAGTGAATTTTAGACTTTGATTTTTATTAATCGATTCGTATCTTTCTTTGGTATTCTCTGAGAATGACAAAAACATCCATTCAATCGTTCAATCTTATTCACTTTTATTATAAAAAATTAAAACTTTGCTATAGGGTAGAAAAATAATTTATCTAAAAGTCCATTAAATCACAAATTTTAAAGATAAGGTCTGACAGTAACTATTATGAAGACAGAAAAAGATGATACTGAAGCAGATGACGTGATATATCTTGTTCCGCACACTCACTACGATGCTATCTGGGTTTTCACTAAAGAGGATGATTTTGAAAAAGGTTGTTGAACTGCTGGAAAATACGAAAGAATTCAAATTTGTCATTGAGCAGGTGCATTTGTTAAAACTGGAACCAGATAACATTGTAATGACTGCACTTAAACCTTCAGAAGACGGTACAGCTATAATCCTCAGGTTCTATGAAGCATCCGGTGAGGAGACAGAAGCAAATATAACTCTCTTTCAAAAACCAGCAAAAGCGGTTATAGCAAATTTAATTGAAGATGAGCTTGAGGAATTACCTTTTGAAGGTAATTCTATAAAACTGAACGTAAAACCATTTGAAATTGTGACAATTAAGTTTGTTCTCTGAACTTGAAAAACCTTTAATTTAATTTCTTTGTTAACCTGAGAGTATTTTATTACTGCCAAGTATATAATACCGAATACGTATTCAAAGGAGAAATTATAGTTGTCCGGTTTAAGAGAGTAAGTTTTTTATACTTTACATTTACTGTAAAATAGTAATTTTACACAAGATGTAAAATTTAGAGATCAGGAGATGAGAAAGTGATTAACGTTGAAAAAGTAAAGAAAATGCTTGAAACTGCCATCCATGGTTTTGAGAATCTTGATAACGCCATACTGGAGTTTGAAAAGTTAGAGATAGAAACATCAGAGCTTGTTAACATCAAGCGGTCTCTTTTTGATGCACTCATAGAGAAAATTGAAGAAAAGCTGAGCGAAAATAATGAGAGCTAAAATAATTCTTTGAATAGAAATTAATTGACTTAATCCTGAATAAGTAGGAAGATGTCTTTTTGTCAAATTGTCCCAAATAGCTGTTAAGAAAATTTATTAGCATTACAGCCTAACGTTATCATGGAATGGGTTGATGATTATACAATAAAACTCGATAAAGAACTATCTGAGTTGGATAAGCTTCTCTTTAGCTTTCTTCAAGTGTTGAGAAAGTATACAAACTATGTTATTGTTTCCGGATATGTTTCTATCCTCTTTGGAAGGGCAAGAGCTACTGAAGATATAGACGTCATAATTGAGGAAATTGACTGGAATGCATTCCAAAATCTTTTCAAAGAACTTGAAAATAACGAATTCTGGTGTATCAATGCTTCTGAAAAAAATGCTTTTTCTCTTCTTGAAGAGGGTTTGAGAGTGAGGTTTGCAAAAAAAGATGAGATAATACCTAACATCGAAATAAAATTTTACACATCCCTTGCAGAGAAAATAGCCATCGAAAATGCTTTAAGTGTTGCTATACAAAATAGAACAATAAGGATCTCACCACTTGAATTACAGATTGCATTCAAAGAAGTACTTCTCGCATCTGAAAAAGACCTTGAAGATGCTGAACACCTGAGGGAAGTATTCAAAGACAGTATCGATGAGGAGAAGACTGAACATTATAAAAAGCTGTTAGAAAGTGAGAAAAAATGGTAGATAATGAAAGACTGGAGTTCATCAGGTTATGGGCAGATTACGTCAGAACTCATGAGGATAGAGAATGGAGCAGACAGCAGAATAAAGTCATCGATTCACAAATTAACAGTGTAAGAGAATTTTACAGAAGGTATCCGGAGATAAAAAAACGTATATTGGAGAGATACAGGTTGAAAGGGTTGAAAAAATAACCGCCTTGATGTGGCAAGATGGACAGGAATTAAGATTTATTAAACCAATACTTAATCTATAAGCAAAGAAATTTCATTTATTTATATATTCCGTAAAAAGTAAATTGAAATTATATCTCATGTTGCTCGAATTTAGGAATGTAGCTTGTAAATAGATTTCTTTATAAGAAAAATCGGTTAAGGGTGGATTATTGTAGCTGATGAAGTGAGATAAAGTTTTATAAAGTTTAACAAAACAATACCGGTTTTTTCCAGTAAGATGCACTTGAAAGCTTTTGAAAGTAACTTTATAAATTTAAATTAACGGCGTTAACTCAGGTGAAAAAACATGTTGAGAGATTTGAGTACAGGATTTCTGGTTGCCGTGATGCTATTTGCTATGACAACTGGAACAATAGCACAGACATACTATAGTGGAGAATACAGAGGCATAATAACAGGAACAGTGATTGCACAGACGTACTATAAAGAAAGCTATGTTGAAGAAGAGAGCTGGAAATCAGGCAGAGGATGGAGTCCTGGAGGAAGTAACGCAGAGCAAAATATTGGCTCCAAGAGCTACGATGAAGGAGAAAATTGCTGGGGAAATGAAGCATCAGGACAGAGGTCGGAGCAGAGGTCAGAACAAAATACTGAAACCTATACAGAAAAAGAGAGCTATGGAGAAGATTACAGAGAAGTAAGAGAAGAGAGCTGGACGAAAGATGAAAAAACTAACAGTATGGGACAATACAGCAACTCAGAGCATATGGAAAGAGGATATTATGTTAAAGAATACCATGAAGATTACCGTGAAGAGAACTACTGGAAAGCAAGAGAAAATTACTTGAAAGCAAGACAGGAATATCTGAACAGTAAAGATAAATACGGGGTTCTGGAGAACGAAGTGGTATTTCAGAATGCAAAGGATTACCTCAGTTGTGGATGCTCACTAATTGAGAACTGGCTTGGAAAGCTTAGAACATATATCGAAACATCTGACCTTACTGAAGAAGAGAAAGAAAATCTTACCGCTGAGCTCGACGACCATATCGGTTCCTTCGAAGAATACAGAAATAGCATACTCAATGCAAGAACCCCTGACGAGATAAGAAAAATCAATCAAAAGTTAAGGGATTCATGGCTTGAGGCAAGAACAGAGGCAAGAAGTTTAGCAGGGAAAACTGTCTGTTTTAGATTAAACAAAGTGATACAAAGAGCTGAACACGTTGAGATGCGCCTTGAAAGCAGGATTGCTTTATTAAACCAGTCCGGTTATGATACAGCAGAACTTGAAGCTTTACTACAGGAGTATTCCCAGAGTCTTGATGCTGCAGATTGGAGCCTCAATTCAGCTCTTGAGCTATATGAGAATGGAAGCTGGGATGATTGCAAAGAAGCAGAATTGCACGTAAAGACTGCAACAAACCATATTAAAACGGCTTTTAATACTATCAAAGAATTTTTAACAGAGTTTGGAGCAATGCAGTCACCATTTTTCTATGGAGACAACAATGAGGTCTGGATTTACAGTAATTATGGGAATTAAGGTACTTGCCAACTCACATCTCAGCCAACCTCTGCAAGACTCTCTTTTCTCTTATACCAACAGCTACAACCATCCCAATCAAAAGGACATTGACAACAGTATACTTATAAACGGATCTCATACT
>Ga0209426_1001974_pt1 | contig 10513 bp, 11 predicted proteins | sample Deesub1362B_J571_FD_187697 | JGI IMG/M metagenome (GOLD analysis project Ga0209426, IMG submission 187697) | Deep oceanic, basalt-hosted subsurface ecosystem from Juan de Fuca Ridge flank, Pacific Ocean, CORK Borehole 1362B_J2.571 (SPAdes)... ...
GGGAGCCGATAAAGACATACCTCGTACCCTACGGCGACGTGCTCATCCAGCTTTTGAAGGTGGAAGACTACCGCATGGGTTGTGTGCTGTGCAAGCGCATGATGTACCGTGTGGCGGAGAAGGTAGCTCAGCGGGAGAAGGCTCTGGCTCTGGTAACCGGTGAGAGCCTTGGACAGGTGGCATCGCAGACGCTTGCTAACCTCGCGTCGATTTCTAGGGCTGTGAGCATGCCAGTGCTGCGCCCCCTGATAGGAATGGATAAGGATGAGATAATTCAGCTCGCGAAGAGGATAGGAACCTACGAAATTTCAATTCGTCCTGCTAACTGCTGCCTGGGTCCTCCTCTAAAGCCCGTGACAAAGGCGACGGTAGAGAGGGCAGAAAAGGCTGAGGCAGGGCTTAATGTTGACGCGCTTGCAGAGGAGATGGCGAGTAAGGCGAAGGTGGTTTGGCTGGGTGAGGAGAAAACTTAGATACTTGGAAAATGGGAGGGGGGCCTTATTCTCCCTACAATTTCAAGCCCAGTAAGGCTCGTAAAGCTCCATATAGATGTTGTGCGCCGCCACCGCTCCCTGAGCTACCGCCACAACTAGGAGTTCAAGATGCCCCACGCCAGAGACTATATCGCCAGCGGCGTATATTCCAATGATGCTGGTGCGCTGAGCGGCGTCAGTCTTAATTCTGCCATCGCTGTCGCAATCCAAGCCAAGCTTGGCGAAGATCTCCGTGTTTGGCACGTGCCCTACGGCGAGCACCACAGCGTCGATGTTGAGGGTAAAACTCTCACCATCGCTTCGCAGCCTCACCCACTCTACCTTTCCATCGCCGCCGATTTCTTCAAGCTCTGTGTTTAGAAGCACTTCCACGCTGCTCTGGCGGAGCCTTTCCACATTTCTCGCAATCGAACGGAACTCGCTGCGGCGGTGCACCAGCGTAACGCGCGCCACCTGCGAAAGCTCAATTGCCGCCTCAACCGCAGAATCTCCACCACCCACGACGAGCACCCGCTTGCCCGCGAACTTCTCAATGTTTGCTACACTGTAGTAAACCCCCAGGTCGCCGTAGTTGAACTCCGCCTCGCCCGGGATGCCCAGCTCTCTGGGGCGCGTACCCGTAGCGATAACTATTGCCTTAGCAGAATACTCCCCCTCCTCGGTGCGCACCTTTAGCTCACGCGTTATCTCCAGCACCCGCTCCCTGCGCATCTCTACGCCATAGTCGTAAGCCTGCTTAACCAGAAGCTCCGCCAACTCCTTCGCTTTAATACCGGAGGGAAACCCGGGGTAGTTGAGCACAAGCTTATTGGGGTAAATCGCAGCCAGAGCGCCGCCAAAGCTTCCGCTTTCAAAGATGGCGACTCGAAGCCCGCGTTCTGCGCAGAATATCCCAGCGCTAAGCCCTGCGGGGCCGCCCCCGACTACGATAACATCGTAGCTCTGCATACTTTTAACTCGCCCTCACCAAAGATAAAACTTCACCTCATCCACCGCCACACTCTGGCGATGCCCTCTCTCAGGGAAACCTCCGCATTAAACCCTAGTTCCTCCCTTGCGCGGGTGGTGCTCAGGTAAATCCTTTGCACCTCGCCTTTGCGTGGAGGAGCATACTTCACCTCGGGCACAATGCCAGTAACCCCGGCGATAATCTCAATCAGCTTATTAACGCTGGTCTCCACACCTGTGGCGATGTTGAACACACCCTCACGCTTTAGTGCGAGAAGGTTCGCCCTGACCACGTCGCCCACATATATATAATCTCGAGTCTGCTCGCCTGTGCCGAAGACTGTCAAAGCCCTGCCAGCCTTCAACCTGTCTAGGAATATCGCTATAACCCCTGCCTCTCCTCTCGCGTCCTGCCTCTCGCCGTAAACGTTAGCATATCTTAAAATAGCATACTTAACCCCGTAGTTGTATCCGTAAAGCTGTACGTACTTCTCCCCGGCGAGCTTGCTCGCGCCGTAGGGAGAAATAGGATCCGTGGTGTGCTCCTCATCCACCGGTAAGTAGCGAGGCTCTCCGTAGACTGCTCCTCCAGAAGAGGCGTATATAAACCTCTCCACGCTGCGAGCCTGCTCCAGTAGGTTAAGAGTGCCCAGGGCGTTGACCTTGAGGTCGTACGTAGGGTCTTCAACTGACCTGCGCACATTTATCTGTGCCGCCAGGTGGAAAATCACCTCCACGTCGCGGAGAACGCCTTTCAGGTCATTCGAAAGTATGCTTTCCTTATAGAGGGTTATTTTATCCCTCACGCTGGCGAGGTTCTTCTCATTGCCGGTGCTCAGGTCGTCGAGCACCACTACGCTGTAACCTTCGCTGAGAAGAGTCTCAACCAGGTGGGAACCTATGAAGCCTGCGCCTCCTGTAACAAGGGCTACCATGCTATAACCAAGCTTGCCTCGCACCCGTACCTTATAAGTTTTATTGCTTTGAGCCGTTCAACGCCTTCGATACGCGGTCGAGCACAACCTCAGCTAAGCGGGGGTCCGCGCCTATCGCTTCCGCGTAAATTATCTCCACGTCGCTCGGGGCGTTAACGCGGGAGTAGCCAAACTCAGGCACTTCCCCGGGCTTCTTGCCTAAAAGTATTGGGATGTCGTCGCGCACATGCAACCCGGGTACAATGAACAAAGGCACCACCACAATTCGCTTGAAGCCTTCATCGATAAGGCTCTGAACCGCTTCAACGAGGTTGGGGCGATGGTGCTTCATGTAACCAACGCGCACTTCGTAGCCGGACTTAGCCTGGGCAACGCTTGCTATGGCTTCATAAATCCCGCGGGTCTCAGCCAAGCGTGAGCCGTGACCTACTATAACTACACCGGTCTTCATCGCTATACCTCCTATCTTTCCTGGGGTAGCTCATGTAAATAATATAAACACTGGCTACGCTTCATCTCCACCATCCCTTAAAATTTCAATCTCCGGCTGTGCTGTGCCAGAGAGGTAGCTGCGCATTTTTTTGACGGTTTCTTCAATCAGGCTTCCTGGTAAGAGGAGCAGCGCATAGTACCCAGCGAGGGCCTTGAGCAGGCACCTCTCAAGTGCAGCGCCTTCCGGAGCAAGCTCTATCCCCTCGCGCTCTGCAAGCAGCCTCGCCTCGCTCCCCAGCGAAGCCACAAAATCAACTTCATGCTTAGCCAGCGCCTCTCGGAAAGCAAGAGCGTCGAAGTTCTCAATGGGGTAGAGGTACACCTTACCCTTAGGTGGAATATTGCCATTGGCGGAGACCACCACCCTCCCATCAAGCGCTTTTATAACCCTGCTCGAAGCTTCACCTCCCGGGGAGGGTTTCGCCAGAATCCTGCCCTTCTCCACCTCCAAGCTCACCGCTTCGCCCTCTTTTAAATTGTCTTCCGCTAAAGCTACGCGCACACCCAGTGAGGCTACGCTTCGCACCAGCTCGAACATGTTGCTCGGCTGAATACCTGGTGTTGCAAGCCCCAGCTCGGCCAGCGCTTCGTAGAACTCCAGAACCCTTGGCGGCGAGAGGTTAGCTCGCGTTACCTCCTGGAAAACCTCCTTGGGTTCGCCCTCGGCTACCACTTTACCACGATGGAGGACATATACATAATCTGCCCACTCATACGCGAAGTCCACATCATGCGTGGCCACAGCTATGGTTTTCCTCTTCGCAAGATCATTCAGAAATTCAATAAATCTGCGCTTGCCTGCAGGGTCTAAACCGGCGAGTGGCTCGTCCAGAATCAGTACTTCTGGCTCCATGGCGAGTACACCGGCTATAGCTACGCGCTTCTTCTGACCATAACTGAGCAGGTGAGGTGGCTTATCCGCAAGCTCTTCAATGCCAGCGATTTTAAGTGCCCTCCTCACCCTCGCCTCAACTTCAGCCTCGCTCATGCCAAGATTTTTCGGCCCAAAGCTAACATCCTGCGCCACCGTCGGAGCAAAAAGCTGATCGTCCGGATTCTGAAAAACCATGCCAACGCTGCGCCTTAGCGAGAGGAGAGAGGCCTTATCGTACCTCAGGGTTTTGCCTCTGAAGAGCACTTCTCCACGAGAAGGGCGAAGGATGCCTATGAAGTGGAGAAAAAGGGTGCTTTTCCCAGCGCCGTTTGAGCCGACAAAGGCGATTTTGTTATTGGTTCTAAGGGCGACGCTTACCCCGCGCAGCGCACGGGTGCCATCGGGATACTGGTACTCCAATTCGCGAGTTTCCAGGATATTCATCTTCACACCAGCTCCAGATTTCTGGTAACATACGCAAGGGCTGCGAGCAGCGCAGAGAAGGTAGTCACGAGGAGAGTCCCTGAGAGGTTAAGCCTTGCTCTCCCAAACTCGGAAAACTCAAGATTGCCCCTATAGCCCCTCGCCTCAAGGGCCGCGAAGGCATGCTCAGACCTTAGATATGAGCGCAGGAAGAGATTGCTGGCAAGCAAGGCGAAGGAATCGAAGCTTCGCCTGTAACTGGCGTAACCCAGGCGAATCTTCTGCGCTTTAAGCATGCGCTCCGCCTCATCTATTAGCACAAAGAGGAAGCGGTATATGAGCATGCACATCTCCACAAAGAGCGCGGGTATCCTCAAAGAGCGCATCGCCGCGAATATCGCCGCGGTGGGGGTTGTGAAGATTATGAAAAAGAGCGAGGCGCTACCTGCGAGCACGCGAGAAGCTAGAAGTAGGGCTTCATTCAGCCCCTCTCTGGTGGCTACGAAGGTATGGGAGAAAAGCTTTACTGTGAGCAGAGGTTCGCCGCTCGCTATAAAAAAGGGCATCAGGAGCACCACAGGTAAGGTGAAGGACGCTGGCGCTGTCAGTGTAGCAAGGTATACCCTATGGGGGATGCCTGCCAGTAATAGAAGTGCTGTGCTCATCGCCAGGAAAATAAAAATAGGCGCAACAGGTGAGGTGGAAAACACCGTCGTCACGAGAGCGGAGCCTGCAAGGAGCAGCTTAAGCTGAGGAGCAACGCTGCTCAGCCTGCCTGAGTGGGCATAACTCTCAAGCACATGCTCTATGTGCATAGCTTACCTCGCCTCTGCCCTGCGCATTCCTTCTTTAATGCCCCTGAAGTAGCCCACAAAGTAGCCTATCACCACAGCTCCTGCTGCAGCTTGAAGAGAGAAAAGGAAGGTCTCTATCTCACCGCTGGGTGGCTTCCATATCGGCGAAAACCAGGGCTTATATTCGCCGCCGGTAATCTCGACAATCTTCTGCTTCGCCAGGGTGTCTGCTCCACTCCAGGTTTTTGTTTCTTTCTCCGTAAAGACAACGAAGGGTAGGAGTAGCATCAGTAGGAAAGCTGCTATGATTAGCCTCATGCACGTGCACCTCCTGCAGCACTCTTTTTTAACAGCCCAAGCTCTACAAGCACATCCCGCTTTAGCTCCATGATGTACTTGAACACTATTACTGTGACAATACCTTCTGTTATCGCCAGGGGCACCTGGGTTACCGCGAATATGCTCGCGAAGATTTTAAAGCTTGCCAACACGCCTCCTTCCTTTGCGGGGAAGGCAAGGGCAAGCTGTAGCGAGGTGACCACGTAGGTTACGAGGTCGGCTACCGCCGCAGCCAGAAAAACTCTAACCCTCGTGCTCATTTTAGAGGTGAGCTTCCATACAGCGTAGCCGATGAAGGGACCAACTATGCCCATGCTCGCCACATTGGCGCCCCACGTGGTTAGCCCACCATGGGCAAGGAGGAGGGCCTGGAACAGCAGCACTATGCTCGCCAGCACCGCGGTTATCGCCGGCCCAAAGAGCACCACCGCTAAGCCTGTGCCTGTGGGGTGAGAACATGAGCCGGTTACGGAAGGCATTTTAAGCGCCGAGAGCACAAAGGTAAAGGCTCCCGCAAGGGCGAGGAGCACCTTTATGTCGGAGTTTTTCTCCACAAGGACGCGCATCTTCGTTAGCCCATAAGCGAGTATTGGTATGGTGAAGATAAACCAGAGGTACCACCATGGTGAAGGTAAAAATCCTTCCATTATGTGCATATCATCACCTGAGTATAGCCTTGGAAGGTGCATTTAAATATTTGACGAAAAGGGTGTGGTGTATTACCCAAAAGGGTAATAAAGGACGGCTACATTTCAACTTTGCATTTGTGAGACATTTTTCAACACGCGCCAGATACATGAACACTCATTCTAACAACATTTATATTCTATGACAAAAACAAGATAGTCTATAAATACCTCTGCATACGCCTTTTTTCGGGCAGATGCATACGCTCTCCTGGAAATTGAGGTTATGCCGGTCGGGTGGGGAATAAAGCATGGATTTGGAGCTGGAGGCGAAGGTTAAGGAGGATTACGAGATAGCCAGGAGGAACATCCTCGAAGCTGAGAGGTGGGAGGGAAAGAGCCCTGAGGCTGAGGAGCTTATAAAGAAAGCCCACGAGAAGTTTAAGGAGCTGGAAGAGGCTGTGTTTGTCTACGAGGAAAGTAAGAGCAAAGCCGACTTAATGAAAGCTCTGGACATCTCCAGAGAACTGAGACTCCTCTCCATAGATGCCCTGGAAAAGGCAAGAGAGATAAACCTGTGCCTCGGGTGGAGGGTTATAGTTACTCTCGCCATAGTCACAGGCGCGGCAGCCGTTCTTTACCTCGCCACCTACAGAAGCATCTCCCACTGGGCTATACATGCAGCCTTCTGGAGCTTTTTCGGAGTCATGACCAACCTGACGTACTCGGCCTCAAGGCACGTGATAAACAGGGATTTCAGCAAGCTCCACTTAAGCTGGTACCTCTCCAAGTCTATCCAGGCACCCTTAATAGCCCTCGCCCTGCTTTTCCTGCTGGTGAGCATCAATTTTGGCGTTGGCGAGGGCATTAGTATGAACCTTTCTGATATGCTTATAAAACAGGATAGTGGAGGGCAGGCTCCTTCTTATGCCCTCTACGGAATTGCTTTCATCTTGGGCTTATTCTCCAGGAGAGCCTGGGAGTACCTCGAGCTTTTCAAAGACAAGCTTCTACCCAGAGTGGAGAAATAAAGGCGGAGGCTCTTAAGGATAGCCACTCCACCTGCGCAGCAACTCCTCCTTAACCCTTTTAAACGCGCGCTGGTCGAATTTTTTGAGGGCTATGCCTTTGCGAATCTGCTTCCGCGTGGGTATGAATACCCTGCTATTAGGATTTTTGAAGGGGCACTCCTTACCCTGGGGTGAGTCGCGCACCTCATTTTCTGGACACGCGGCGTAGTTATAGCCCCTGCACCATACCCGCGATATTTGAGGAAACTTCTCCCGTACCGCGAGGTAGAGCTTCGCCGCCAGCTCGCGCATCTCAGGCGAGGCGCGAACACATAAACGCAAGCCAAAGAAGTTTATCAGGCTGCGCAGGTTTATGGTGTAGGTGTACGCGGTGTGCATCGCAAAGGGCGTGGCGTACCGAGCGGACTCCTTCCCAGCGCCCAGCTCGAGAAGAGCCTCGTATGCAGCTTGGGAGCAGCGTATCGCCTCTGCGTAGTGCCTGAGTATCTCCCGCTCCTGCTCGGGAAGATGCTCCGGCATAGCTGCGCCGCGGAGCACCATCTCCTTGTACTCCTCTTTGCGTATGCCGTGCTTCCTCAGAATCTCCTCCACCTTGGGGGGGAGGTTGAAGTCGAATCCTGCCTCGCTCTGGTAGCGGGTGCTTCGCCCGGTATGCGAAGCTATTCGATGCTCCAGAAGCTCTGCGGCGTTGCCCTTGCTCAGCCCGCGAATCTCAAAGCTGAAAATCACATGCTCTAAAGCGCTGGAGTAGTCGTTTTCTAAAATCATGTTGAAGATTTCCTCGTCGCTTGGCTCGCGTAACCCAGAACCAGAGCAGCGCTTGCAGCTTGAGACGCCACCGCACTCGCAGGGCACCTTTCCAACGCCGCTCACTCTCGCCGAGTGGGCTACGAAGGTGATGCCGTTAAAAACGCGAAGATTCTCTATCCTTATGTCCATAATTCTGGTAGTTGTGCTAATACTTTTTATACCTTTGTTGCCATATAGTTACCCAGATGGATAACAGAAATTACCATGGAGGCTAAGGGTATGTTTAAGGCGCTGGCAAGTGATACGCGGCGAAGGATGTTAAGGCTGCTCCTGCGCAGGGAGTACCACATCTCAGGCTTGGCGAAGGAGCTGGGTATCTCAACGCCTGTGGCTGCGAAGCATGTGAAAATTCTCGAAGAGGCTAAGCTTGTTGAGAGGCAGAGATTCGGAAAGACGCACGTGCTCAAGGCTAAGCTGGATACGATTTATTCTGCCTTTGACGAGCTGGCTGAAAAGCATGAGGTGGCGATAAAGAAAGGCGCCACTGTGCTCGAGGCGCTGAGGCAGGTTTCTGGTATAGAGATAGAGGAGCGCAATGGGAGAGAGTATGTTACCAACATAGACGGAGAGGAGGGCTACTACATCTACGAGGTTGATGGCAACTTCCCGGAGGTTGGGATGGAAAAATTCGTGGTGGAGCGCAACATTACTGTGGAGTTAAAAAAGCTGGTGCCTGTTAAGAGGAAGGTGCTCAAAATTGTGGTAGTAGACTAGATGTCCAGCCAGCCCTTCTTCTTGGGTTTCTCCCCTATCACATAGCTCTCCAGCTTCTCAATCGCCGCCTCTGGGCTCTTGTAGTATAGCTGAACCACCTCGTGAATCTCCTCCATTTTTAGTCTCTTCTTCGCCATCACATCCAGCAAAGCCTCCCTGCGTCTTAGCTCCTCGTCGATCTCCCTCAGCGAGAGGTTGGTCATGGAAGAGAGCTGCTGCATATACCTGCCGTTGATGAGCACCTCCTCAACATTGCCCGTCTTGGGATTCTGCTTGAACAGGGTATTGGTCAGCACATTATCGCCCTCGGTGCCTGAGATCTCCAGAACCTCAAAAACCCGACGCCTCAGGGTGCGCCCCTCCATCTGCCTCTTCTGGGCAACTATCATGTCCAAAGCAGGTATCATTATCCTGGGGACATTCATGGGGTGGCTGGTGAGCCTTGAGAGGGTCTCCTTCGCAGAATTCGCGTGAAGCGTGGCCATGCAGCCGTCATGCCCTGTGTTCATCGCGGTGAAGAGAGTTAAGGCTTCTTCTCCACGAACCTCACCCACGAGTATGCGATCAGGACGCATGCGAAGCGCATTCTTCAGAAGGTCGTCCATGGTTATCTCATTGCCCTCGCTATCTGGCGGTCGGGTTTCCATGGGAATCCAGTGCCTGTGCATCAGGGATATCTCGAGCACATCTTCAATGCTGATTATGCGCTCATTCTCTGGAACAAAGGCGGAAAGCGCGTTCAGCGTAGAGGTCTTACCGCTTGCTGTTCCGCCTATTATTAAAATGTTCGCGGGCTTTGCGCGCAACCCTTCGACCGCCAACCAGAGGTAAGACGCTAACCTGGGAGTTAGTGTTCCAAACCGTATGAGGTCGACTATGGTCAAAGGCTCTCTGCGGAACTTGCGTATGGTTATTGTACTCCCGCGCGGCGAAACCTCCGGCAAAGTTGCGTTGACTCGGGAACCGTCCGGAAGACGGGCGTCGAGCAGAGGGGAGTGAGAATCTGCTACCCTGCCATTGTACCTTGCAATGCGCTGTATTAACCTCTTCACCTCTTCCTCCTCGAGGAATACATTGGTTTCCTTCATTCCCGCAATGCGGTCGAAGATATACACCGGCAAGCCCTGTCCAACCACCATAATCTCCTCGAGGTTATCATCCATCATGAAGGGGGTGAGCTTCCCTAGGCTGAGATGTTCATATACATAGCAGCGCACCGCCTCCTGGGGAACATCGCCCACCTGTGAGCTTATCTCCTGTATCAGCCTTTTTATCTCCTGAGCGTCGGTGACAAACACATCGCTGTACTTCTCGCCCACCTTCTCGTGGATTCTCTGCATCTCCTGCTCGTAGGCGTCACACTCTATTTTCTGCACCCCCTTTTGCGACGAATTGCGCCAGGAGCGCTTCCAGCTGGATAAGTTCGCTGGCACCCTCTTTGATTCTGAAGTCGTACTCTCCTATTATGTCCACCAGCTCCACCTTCTGGCGGTCGGGTATGTCCAGATTGAAAGTCTCGCGGTGCATCTGAGCTACGACGTCTTCTCCGCTCATCCCATATGTTATCATTAACTCACGTAGCTTCTCCCTCGCCTTGAGGTAGTCTCCCTTCATTGCCAGGGTGAGCATCTCCCTCACCTCCTGGGGCCTTGCCTTGCCCACTATGCGGTACACAAGCTCTGCGTCTATATCCTTGCCGAAAGCGGCGGCGGACTGCAGCAGGTTTATCGCCTTGCGCATGTCGCCCTCCGCAACGTAGAGTATCGCCTCCAGCCCATCTTTGGTCAGGTCGAGCCCCTCCTTCATTGCTATCCTGCGCACCACCAGCGCAACATCTTCATCGCTCAGAGGACGGAATCTAAACAAAGCACAGCGCGACTGAATGGGCTCAATTATCTTGCTTGAGTAGTTGCAGCTAAGGATGAAGCGGCAGGTGCTGGTGTACATCTCCATGGTTCTGCGCAGCGCATGCTGCGCGTCCTTGGTTAAAGCATCTGCCTCGTCCAGGAAGATTATCTTGAAGTCACCGCCTA
>Ga0209426_1001975_pt1 | contig 10512 bp, 8 predicted proteins | sample Deesub1362B_J571_FD_187697 | JGI IMG/M metagenome (GOLD analysis project Ga0209426, IMG submission 187697) | Deep oceanic, basalt-hosted subsurface ecosystem from Juan de Fuca Ridge flank, Pacific Ocean, CORK Borehole 1362B_J2.571 (SPAdes)... ...
CTATTTATCCTACACGTATTATTATGAGCCTTTTTACCAAGAGTTGGAACATTTCTTTAACTGTGTTAAAAGGGATTTAGACCCGATAGTTTCTGTTGAAGATGGATTGAAAACAGTTGAACTAATTTGGCAGGCATACAAACTAGCCAACAAATTGCGTGGGGCGTGAAGTTTAATGGGAAATGTTGTTGCTCTAGTACACGTACAAAACTCAGAAAACGGAACTAAGAATGCCATTTCAGAAGCTTTAAGGCTAATAAAATTCAAGTTTAACGGTATTGTAAACTCTGTTGTTATTAAGCCTAACCTTTGTTACTATTGGGACGCTAATACTGGGTATACTACTGATCCAGAAGTTGTCGCAAGCATTATAGATTATGTTCGAGAAATATACGGTAAGGATATTAGCATCAAGATTGTTGAGGCCGACGCCTCAGCTATGCGGACTAAGTATGCCTTTCCAATTCTCGGCTATGAAAAGTTGGCTAAAGAAAAGGAAGTGGAACTTTTTAACCTCTCCGAAGACACGTTGATTAACCGAACCGTTAAGGTGAATGGCCGTAAAATTTCTTTTAAAATTCCCAAAATTTTGCTAAATTCTAATTTATTCATTAATGTGCCTAAGCTCAAAATCATGAGGGCTACAAAAATCACATGTGCCATGAAGAACATTTTTGGGTGTATAGGTGCCCCAAGAAAAATTGTTTATCACAAGTTTTTAGATGAGGCTATTGTGGGAATAAACAAAGTTCTACGTCCTCATTTAACGTTAGTTGATGGAGTGATAGCTTTGGGGCGATGCCCAACAAAGCTAGGTTTGATCATGGCAGGGGTTGACCCATTTTCGGTTGATTGGATAGCCTCAAAGATAATGGGATATAATCCTTTAAGAATCAAATTTTTAAGGATTGCCCTGAAGGAAAAAGTCGGTAGTATTCATGGTATCGTCACCTGTGGGAAAGAAGCTGAAGAGTTTGCTAAGCTATTTCCAAGAGAAGCATTAATTTCCACGAGTTTGTTATGGAATATCCAACTTAAACTATTAAGAGCATACCAGAAGATTGTCGATGACATAATCCCTCCCATACTAGAATAGCGAGTTTAAGTTTGTAAGCTGGTAACGTATATAATAACTATGAGGTCATGAAGAATTTGACTGCTTCTAACAGCGTTCTTTCGTTTCAGATGATTAGGGATAAACTTTCTCTTTCTGACCCTTGGTATCAACTTGTACTTAAAATGCTATATTCGGTTTTTGATAACTTCAATGGACAAATGATTATTGAAGTCGGCTGCGGGGTCGGTGGCTTTATTGTAAACGTTTCTCAGAGTTGTGAACAAGTCATTGGTCTTGACATTTCATCAAGGGCTATTCATGTAGCTAAGACCTTAGTTAGGCGATTCGGCTTTCAAGAGAAAGTAGATCTCATTGTTGGAGACGCTCAGTTTCTCCCATTTAGGGAGCAGAGTGGCGATATTGTGGTGTGCTCTGAGACTTTGGAGCATATTCCAGATTATGAAAAAGCGTTTAGTGAGTTAGTCAGAATCACGAAAAGATCAGGATATTTATGTTTAACAGTTCCAAACTTTTTGAGTACAGCGTTTTTTGAGAATCTAATTTTGCTTCTTATAGGGCAACCAAGCTATGTTAAGTTTCATGTTTGTGTAGAGAAAGAACATATTTTTCATATTTTCAAACTCAGAAGACTTCTTAATCAGCAAAATGTGAAGGTTATCGCTATTCAAGGTAGTGACTTTCTGCATCTTCCACCTAGAGTTAGGAAATTTATTAAGATAGATTGGATTCTTAGAATTATTTCAAATAAGCTTGAAAACTTCTTTAATAATCATTTTTCCTTATTAAAGTTGCTGGGAGCGAATATTGGTGTCTTAGTAAAAAATGATTACTCGCCAGAACGCCTAATTTGTTGAAGAGGCCCTAAAATGCATCAGAAAATTATGGTTACCATAGGTCTTTGCGTCAAAAATTGTGAAAATACAATAAAAGAAGTATTAGATAGCATTATTCAACAGGATTATCGTCATGAGCTTATGGAACTCATTGTTGTAGATGGATATAGCACTGATAAAACGATAGAGATAATAAAAGAAGCTTTATGTTGTTCTGATATTCAAACTAAGGTTTTCTTTGAAAATAAAGGGTTGGGGTTTGCAAGGCAAATTATTGTTGATAATGCTGTTGGCGACTACATTATCTGGGTTGATGGTGACGTAGTACTTGCTAAAGATCATGTAAGTAGACAGGTTGAATTCATGGAGAAAAATCCGAAAATTGGCATCGCTGGAGGAAAATTTCAAGAATATCCGGGGGAAAACTTAATCGCGAGATTAGAAAGTATAGAATGGATAGTTTCCGATTATATACATGGATGTAAAGTAAGTACAAGGCCTACTCTCCATAGAGCTGGTGGTAGTGTATATAGGGTTAAAGCAATCAGACAAATAGGCGGTTTTGACACTCGCATAAAGGGAGCGCTTGAAGACTTAGATGTTGAATACAGAATTGGTGATGCTGGCTGGTTAACTTATTTTATCACAGACGCTGTATTTCATGACAAACGTAAAGGGACATGGAAAGCTATATGGCACGAAAATTTCTGGTATGGTTATGGCGGACATTATTTCATACATAAACATGGAAACCCCTTTCGAACTGCAGCTTTTTTAGAAGGACTACGACGAACCGCGGTTGCATATAAGTTAACGCATCGAAAAATAGTATTTTTACTTCTATTTCAACATCTTTTTAAAAAGATTGCATGGCTTTTCGGTTTTTTGAGAGCACATCTAGACGGATATGGACATAATCTCACGAATTATTATACGTAGGTGTTTAATATCTCATGAAGCCGAAAGTAACTGTAGGTATCTGTGTGCGAAATTGTGAAAATTATATAAAAGAGGCAATTAATAGCATAATTGCACAGGATTTCCCACATAAATTTATGGAAGTTATTTTAGTAGATGGATACAGTCAAGACAAAACTGTATTAATTGCAAAAAACATACTTAGTAAAATCGACATCGAGAGTAGGGTTTTCTTTGAAAATAAAGGGTTGGGGTTTGCAAGGCAAATTATTGTTGATAATGCTGTTGGCGACTACATTCTTTGGGTTGATGGTGATATGGTGATACCAAAGAATTACTTAAAAAAACTTTTGGGCTTTATTGAAAAACACCCCGAAGTGGGAATTGTAAAAGGAAGACAAGCTTTACAGCCCGGAGAAAATCTGTTAGCAACTTTAGAGGCGTATTCTCGTGCGGCTGCACGAATGGTAGATTACCAATCCGAAAAGGGGCGTTTTAAGGCTCTTGGAACAGCAGGCGCACTTTGCAGAACAAAAGCCCTTAGAGAGGCTGGAGGATTTGACAAGGCTCTTCGAGGTTATAATGAAGATTGGGATATGGAAATCAGAGTTCGATTAAAAGGATGGAAGTTATGCGCAATTGATGCTTTTTATCTTGACTACGAAAGGCGGAGGTTGACTTGGGGGACTCTATGGAACAAATATTGGCTTCGGGGATATTATACGCATTATTTTCTTCATAAGAATCGAGGAAGACTCAAACATCATAGAACTTTCCCGCCAGCTGCTTTCTTTGCTGGTTTACTTCATGCTTTTATCCTTTACAAAAAAACTCGCCAAAAAGCAGTTTTTTTACTTCCTTTTCAATCTATGCTTAAAATGATTGCGTGGTATATAGGATTTATACGAAGTCACATAGATTATTATGCACCTAAATTTATAACAAATTAATTTATTTTTAGTACTCTTTAACAATCTTCTTTTATTAAAAAAGCAAAAAATGGATAGTAACCGAATATTCTATTGGAGTGAATTGAAATGAATGTTGGCTTAATCGGGTGTGGCAGAATTGCTCACATTCACATGCAAGCATATCAACGTATAAACAATGCAAATGTAATCGCCGTGTCAGATCTCAATACCAACAAAGCAAAAGCCTTCGCTAATCTTTACAAAATTGACAAAGTTTTTTCAAATTACGTAGACCTCTTAGAAGTAGGCGATCTTGACCTTGTTGATATATGTACCCCCACATCAACGCATATGTTAATAGTTTGCGACGCTGCAAGATATGGAATTAACGTTCTGATGGAAAAACCCATGAGTCGAAATAGTAAGGAGTGCGAAAAAATGATAAAAGAAGCGAAAAAGCATGGAACTAGTTTGTGCATCTGCCATAATCAGCTTTTTTATCCACACGTCAAATATTTGAAGTCAATAGTGGACTCTGAAAATTTTAAAATGATTTCTTTCCGAACGTTTCATAGGGAGAATTTTGAATGGCTTAAGGCTCACGGTTTAGCTCAACCCTGGAATATAAACCCAGAACATGGTGGAATCTTGTGGGAAGTGGGTACTCACCTTGCTTATCTTCATTTACATTTTTTGGAGGACGTAAAAGAGGTTTATGCTTTGGGTACTAAAGCAAAATATTCTGTATGGGATGACTTTATAGTTTTATTGCGATCTTCTTCTGGTCGTTGGGGTATTATGGAAATTTCATGGGTCGCAAAAGAATCTGAAATAGTGTACGAAATTATTAGCTCTGAGGGAAAAAGAGTACAAACTTTTTTACCTCATGGATATGTAATAACGAGAATGCAAGATCCTCCTGCAAATGTAGCAGATGTTCTACGTAACTTCTTTATAGATGGAAAAAGATTTTTCAAAAAATGGTGGAAATTTACCAAGGATCAAATTAAGAAACCACAATCAGGACACTTTGATTTAATAAATAGTTATATAAAAAGTCTAGAGATCGGATCCCCCCCACCAGTGACAGGTGAGGATGGTAGGAATACTGTTAAGCTTCTAGAATGTATCGAGGAATCGCTAAATGAATTGAAGGCAGTTAAATTTTCTAGTTGGTAAGTTCTTCTTTTAAATTAAATTTACTTATTCTAAGGTGTCCCTTTCAGGGTTAAAGGATGTGGATAGGAATAAGGAACATATTGAAATCCATCAAGTTCTAGTGATGGTGCTCTAAGAAAATAGTCTACGCCCTCTGTGATGTTTCTGTAATACGAATATGTTAAGATTGGATATTCAACGTTTACCCATGTGTTGTTCCATATCCATATGTTGTGAGGCCAACATTTTTCAACCGTTCCCTCATCAACCATGTAAATTCCGTATTTATAATTACGAATGTAATTGTTGAAAAATACACCTCCACCACCTCTCCAATTAATCGTGTAGCCTTCATCGCCATTGGATGAAGTTGTGCTATTATAGTTTGGCACCCAATTTATAACAGGGTCAATAATTAGATTGTTGTATATTTCCATGGCTCTTGTTCCAATATAATTGAATGTGCCGTGTCCGTCCAAAGAGCCAACAACTGAATCCTTTTCAATTGTGTTGTGCCTAAAAACATAGTGGGCCCCGTCGTTTGAGGCCACCGAGTGTCGCCATCTACTGAAGTAAGAGTTTTCTATGAAAACTGTGTTCCAGTTGTATTTCCCAAGCACCTTTGTTATGTTATCTTCCCATAACGTTGAGCCAAATGGAGCTATTGATACACCGTAGCCAACTGTGCAATTATATATCCACCAGTCAACATATCCGTAATCGTTTATGAATTTAGAATGGTCAATCACGCCTTTAATTGGTTGGTTCCTGTCAGACCATACCGCAATACAATCTGCTGGAATGTTTTTGAAAAAACAATGGTCTACTCTCCAGTTAACTACATTCTTAATCCATATAGCCCCATACCAATAGGAAGAGCTATGATTAAATTCTCTTGGGCCAACAAATTTAATATCTGAAACACGTGAAGACTTATTCGGGTTTCCGTCCCCCTCAATTTTAAAAAAGAAATAACTTGTTTTACCGTTTTCATGCGGAAAATCCACTGGAATTTGTAAAACGGTTTTCCAATCCACAACTTGGTCGTTTGGATTCATTCCTATGCCATCGTAAGGTAAGTCGCTTGTTCTTTCAGTAGGTGCTCCAAAAATGTTAACTCCTGCAGGAACGACAACTTTTGCTCCTCCGTTCCAAGTGTCGTTTATATTCACAAAGTTCCATGTCCCAGCTGGGATGTATACGTTCCCTATTCCCCCATGTGCTACAACCCAGTCTACAGCCTCTTGAATATCTATCCAATAACCACTTTTCGCGGTAATACTTGGAATTGATACTAGTCCTTTACTTCCTATAGGAATGCTATTCGTTAATAAAGGAATTATTGGAGAAAGGGCAGAAATTCCAGTAAGTATTACTAAAGCTATTAGTATCGCATAAAACTTTTTTGTGTAATTTTTTCCTTTAATCTTAATTACAAGTGATTTATGCATTAAAACGATTTGGTCATTCAGCATTTTACTCACTTGCCCTTTACTTTATTTAGATAAAGGTATGACATCATAATAAATCTTATGTCTAACGATAGCATATTAGCAATGTATAGTTTTTTGGATGTGCGCTATATGAAACAATACTTCATCATGACAATTGATGTGGATCCACCAATATCAACAATACCAAGCTTTATAATCAGTCAAGGGATCATCAAACTCCTAAAACTCTTTTATGAACATGCCATCAAAGCAACATTTTTCGTACCAGCAGTAGTCGCTGAAAAATTCCCAGCAACCATAATGGAAATTGTTAAGCAGGGGCACGAAATAGCTTGTCATGGACTCAAGCATGATCCATACGAAGCAACCACAAGCCTAAACAAACAAATACAACTAATAAAAACTGCCACAAAAATCATTCGATCTATGGTTGGTTTTAGACCTGTAGGTTTTCGCGCCCCGCTCTTTAGATTCAATGAAAATTGTTGGATAGCTTTAAAGAAAAACGGTTATATTTACGATTCCTCAGTTGTATGCTCCCCTTTTTACGGAAATCACAGAACATTTTTTCCAGCAAAACCAATCCCTTTTCAAGTGTCTAAAACGAGTAAAGATTACGGTTTGCTTGAAATCCCAGTTTCAGTTAATCCATTTCTTCCTTTCCCGCTAGGTGGAACTTGGATGAGAATTTTTGGTTTAAAATGGAGTAAAATTGGAGTAAAAATGAATCTTATATCTCAAACACCAGTAGTGTTCTATATTCATCCCAAAGATGTGATTCCAAGAGCCTACGGTCGAAAATGGTATTACTATCGAAATACGGTGAATTGTCTAAAGATGCTTCGAGAAATAATTAAATACGCTAAACAAAACGGAGCAAAATTCTTAAGGGCTATTGAATTAGCAAACTTGGAAGAAAAATGTTCTTAGAAATGCCTCATAAATTTTTATAATCACATTCGTTCATTTAAACCTTTTAAGAAAATATGAGTTGAAGGCTTTGTCTATAAATTCACAATTCTTATTATCTATGCTGTTTTTACAATTTACATTAGATGTTGCAGTACTTCTTGACATTCCGGTTGTCAGACAAATCGCTGGGTTTCTATGCTTGACCTTCTTTTTAGGCCTTATTACCCTAAAGTTACTAAAATTTGATAAGCTTGACAGCTTGGAATTAGTTCTTTTTTCGTCCGGTTTCAGCATTGCCCTTCTTATATTTACTGGCCTTCTCGTAAATGAATTTAGTTTTATGCTAGATATTAAATATCCTCTTTCGCTACTACCTTTGTTAACAATTTTAAGCATGTTAATTTTAACTGGTGGAGTTTTAGTTTATTCAAAAAGCATAACCGTGGAGATTCTGAAAGACGAACCGCTTCAAAAATTATCACTCATAATAATCTTTTCATGCCTTCCAATTCTGGGTATTATTGGAGCAATCTACATGGCTACGCATGGAAACAACATAATTCTTCTTTTTATGATAATACTAATCTCTGTGCTATTTATTGTTAGCATCTTGTTTAATAAGGCAGTGCCTTCAAACATGTATCCTTTGACAATATTTACATTTGCTATCGCTCTACTTTATCACTCTTCATTTATTTCCAACTATATTATTCCTTTTGGTTCAGATGTAACAGGAGAATTTCTTGTTTTTAGGATAGTAGAAACCAGTGCGCGTTGGAGTTCAACTTCTTTGTCTTCAATGGGTTTATGGTATGGTAGACAGAATGCAATGTTAAGCATTACAATACTCCCCACGATTTATAAAGCCATATTAAACATTGACCCCTCATGGGTTTTTAAAATGTTAAATCCACTAATTTTTTCTCTTGTCCCCTTAGGCTTGTATCAAGTTTGGCAGACATATATAGGGAAGAAGTATGCGTTAATTTCAGTTTTTCTATTTATATCGTTCGAACCTTTCTACACTGAAATGTTGGGTTTGAACAGGCAAATGATTGCAGAAGTGTTCTTTGTTTTGTTATTAGTCACTTTATTAAAAAAAGAGATAAAACCCGTTAATAGAGTCATAAGTTTCATGATTTTTAGTTTTGCTTTGGTAACATCACACTATGCGCTCGCAGTAATTTTTTTGTTTTTCATTTCTTCCGTTTTAATATCTTTGTTCATCCTCAAACGTCCAAGCAAAAACATAACTGTTCCTATGGTTGTTTTCTTTTTTGTAGTAATGTTTGTCTGGTATATTTACACTTCCAATTCAGCTGCATTTAACAGTATTTTAGAGTATGGAAATTACGTTTACCAGCAGCTAAGTGATTTTTTCAACCCCACCTCACGAGGAGAAGAAGTGTTAAGAGGTCTAGGAATAGCTGAATCACCATCTATTTGGAATACAATCAGCAGAATTTTCTCGTATTTTACACAAGCTTTTATCGTTTTTGGTTTTGTCGGATTGACAATTAACCGCACTAAGATTCGTGTTCAAAATGAGTATTTTGTTTTTACCGTGATTGCCATGGTACTTTTAATGATGCTCATACTTGTACCTGGATTAGCAAATACGCTTAAGATGACTAGGTTTTATCATATACTTCTATTTTTCTTAGCACCATTGTGTGTTGTAGGCGCTGAATTTATTGTTAAGCTTTTAACTAAGCAAGAAAAAGAGTTTATTGTTTACGCTTTATTGTTAATGATATTAATACCTTATTTTCTCTTTCAAGCAGAATTTGTTTTTGAAGTAGTTAAAAGTGATAGTTGGTCTATACCTCTTAGCAAGTATAGAATGAATGTCCTGCTGTTGTATGGCCATTATGGGTATGTAGATACATTTAGCGCATATGGAGCCCAATGGTTATCCCAAAATATGGATGTTAAAAATACAGAATTTTATGCAGATGAGAGTGCGCTTGTTAATGTGTTAACCATGTATGGCATGATCTATGAAGGCAATTCACTTTCTAATGTCACGATAGTAACAGATAACAGTGTTGTTTATCTAAGTACCTTGAATGTTGTTCATGAAGTAATTCCATTTGGAAGTTTTTTATGGAATACCAGTGAAGTTTCCTCTATTTTTGATAATTTAGACACAATTTATACTAATGGTGGTAGTGAAATCCGCAGCCATTTACCGTAAGGATGATTACTTTGCGAGTAGGTATATTTTGTCCTACATTAAATGTATACGGAGGCGGAGAATTCGTGGCAACAGTTGTTGCAAATACCCTAACTGAAAATGGTTATGAAGTCATATTCTTCGCAAATAAGGAAGTAAATCGGCAAGAAATGGAAAGATTTTTTGGGGAAAGTCTTAACCCATCGATAAAGATCATTGTTAAACCTTCAAAAGTCCAATCTAAGGGGTTATTAGATTTCTATCAAACTATTTTCCACTCCTATACTTTTAAATCGAAGTGTGACATATGGATAGATGTATATTCTTGTTGCATTTTCCCATGGACTAACATAAGCTACATTCATTTTCCCTTTTTGAACCACTATTATTACAAACCGAAGTTCCCATACATAAAAAGCAGACATCTTTTACCAATTAGTGGTTTACCGTACGTTTTTTTTATGAAAAACTTCATGAGCAATAATAAAAAACTCATACTTGCCAACAGCCGTTATACTGCATGTGAGATAAAGAAATTTTCTGGAAAAAAATCAGAGGTCCTATATCCACCAGTACCCTCCATATTCTTTAATACAAGCTCGAAAAACACAACTAAAAATCAACGAAAGAATTTAGTAGTCACAATATCTCGTTTTGCACCTGGTAAAGGATTGGAGAAAATCCCATATATAGCTTCGTTAACAGAAAAAAATATACAATTTGCCATAATAGGTCGAGTGCATTACAAAAATATACTATTTTCTTTACAAAAACTCACTAGAGAACTCGGGTTAAAAGACAGAATAAATTTTTTCTTAAATACATCGATAGTTGAAATGAAAGAAATGCTGAAAAACGCAAAAATATATTTACATACAAAAATTGGCGAGCATTTCGGAATATCAATAGTTCAAGCAATGGCTATGGGGTGCATACCTATTGTTCATAATTCTGGCGGTGTAAAAGAATTCGTACCCAATAACTTCCGCTACAATAATATTCGTGAAGCAGCGAAAAAAATCACGAATGAAATTCATGCATGGTCCCTTCCAAAAACTTCAAAAATTATAGA
>Ga0209426_1001976_pt1 | contig 10510 bp, 9 predicted proteins | sample Deesub1362B_J571_FD_187697 | JGI IMG/M metagenome (GOLD analysis project Ga0209426, IMG submission 187697) | Deep oceanic, basalt-hosted subsurface ecosystem from Juan de Fuca Ridge flank, Pacific Ocean, CORK Borehole 1362B_J2.571 (SPAdes)... ...
TTGTGATTAGTAATGGTGCCAATACCCGTTATTACTCCAACGGCACCACAGGCATCGAGTTTGCCTTTCCCTGGGCCGATGTCCATAACAAACACATCAATGAAATTGTCGACTTTGCCGAAGATTTTTTCAATCATCAGCATCTGACCCAAATGCTGACCCAGTACATGGTGCTGCTAGAAACCACCAAAAGCCTGATGGTGCTGCGTCCCTATCAGATTTATGCGGTACAGAAAATTGTGGAGCATGTGCAAAACTCCGATCAGAACGGCTATATCTGGCATACTACAGGTTCAGGCAAAACCCTGACCTCATTTAAAGCCAGTCAGATCATCATGCAAATGCCTGATGTGGAAAAAGTCATGTTTGTGGTGGATCGTAACGACCTCGATACGCAAACCTCACGCGAATTTAATGCTTTTAAAGCCGACAGCGTGGACAGCACCGATAACACATCGACCTTGGTGAAACAGCTGGATCAACGTCATGACAAACTGATTGTGACCACCATCCAAAAACTCAATCGAGCCATCAGCACCGACCGTTATTTAGAATCGATTGATTATCTTAAAAATAAAAAAGTGGTTTTTATCTTTGATGAATGTCATCGCAGTCAATTTGGTGAGACTCATCAGAACATCAAAAAATTCTTCAGCAATGCCCAAATGTTTGGTTTTACTGGTACGCCTATTTTTGAAAAGAACAGCCAAAGCAAAGCAGGTTTAAAACTCACCACAGATTACCTGTTTAATGCGTGTTTGCATAAATACGTGATTGTCGATGCGATCCGCGACCGTAACGTATTGCAGTTCCAAATTGATTATCGTGGCAAATACACCGCCAAAGGCATGGCGACGAATGACAGTTATGAGGAAGATGTAGAAGGCATTGATACCAAAGAACTGTATGACAATCCGCAACGCTTAGAAATGATTGCCCGCTACATTGTCAATATTCACGATACCAAAACCCGTAATCGTGAATTTACCGCGATGTTCTGTGTCAGTTCGGTCGAAACACTGACCCAATATTACGACATCTTTGAAAAAGTGCAGGCTGATAAGCAAATTGAAGATGAAGCACAAGGTCGGATATTTAAACCGTTGACCATTGCCACCATCTTTTCCTATGCTGCAAATGAGGCTGTACCGACTGATGACTTAACTGGCTTGATTCACGAAGAAGCCGCAGATATTCCAAGTCAGGTCAATTCATCCAGTCGGGATAAGCTGGATCGCTACATTGCGAATTACAATCGACAGTTTAAAACCAACTACAATTCTGGTGATCAATTTTATGCGTACTACCGCGACATTGCACAGCGCGTAAAAAACAGACAGATAGATATTCTAATCGTGGTCAATATGTTCCTCACGGGCTTTGACTCTAAGCCGCTAAATACCTTGTATGTCGATAAAAACCTAAAATATCATGGCTTGATTCAAGCATTCTCACGCACCAACCGTGTCTATAACGATAAAAAACCATTTGGCAATATCATCTGTTTCCGCAACCTGAAACGCGCCACAGATGAAGCACTGGCGCTATTTTCCAATAAAGAAACGACCAAGATTGTACTTGTTCCCAGCTATGCGGAAATCGAACAGGATTACCAAGCAGCGGTGAGCAAATTGTTTGCCTTAACGCCCAATTACCAATCAGTCGATGATCTTGTCACTGAAGAACAGCAACTCGAATTTATTAAAGCTTTCCGTGAAGTGATGCGCTATAACGCGCAATTACAAACTTTTATTGAATACGATCAAGACCAAACACAACTTGATAAGCAGCACTTTGCAAACTTCGCCTCTAAGTATGCTGACCTATGTCGTGCCGTTAGAAAAACCACCAAGAGAGACAAAGTATCGGTACTGGATGATGTCGATTTTCAACTGGATTTACTGCATAGTGATCGCATTAATGTTGGTTATATCATCAACCTGCTACAGCTTGTTGTTGATACAGACTCAGAGGACAAGCGTAAGAAGTACCAAGCGCAAATTTACGATTTAATCAGTAGCGATATTAGCTTGCACGATAAGCAAGACCTCATTCAAAAATTCATTGAAGAAAACATGCCGAAGATGATCAATGGGCAGAGCGTCCAAACGGCTTTTTCTGAATTCTGGGATGCTGAAAAAGAACAGGCCTATCAGCATCTTTGTAAAGAAGAAAACCTGAAACCAGAAGCCATGAAGCAGGTTCTGGAGCATTATGAGTTCACCAAACGCCTACCACGTAAAGAAGAGTTGAAGGACTTACCAAACTATAAGGTTAAGCTGTTTGAGCGGGAGAACGTGTTTAGCAATTTGCTGGTCAAGACACGCCAGTTGATTGAGAAGTTTTATACTGGTTTTAATTAAATAATACACTTCAAAATGTGACTTTATTTCCAGAGAGTAAGCAGTGAAATTAGACTATATAGCAGGAACCGTGATCACTCATGATTAAAAATATGGATTCTTTCAAGCTGTCCTATGTGTATTTCTTTCCAGTGGTCTTTTTCCCATTTTTGAATATCTATCAATTTAGAAATGATCCAGATATTAAATCTTGGTTATTTAGAAATTTACTTGTCAGTTTTATAGTTATTTTGATCCCACTTTTTCTTACTTTAAGCATGATGATTACCAAGGTTTTATACAAAGATCAGGATAAAAATACAGAATATCGCTCAATAGGTTTGGGTTTGCTATGTTGTACATTTCTGACAGGAAGCAACTATTACCAATTTCAAAAATTTACAGTAGGAACAGACCTATCCATTGACTATTACCGAATGGTCATGATGATAAGTTTTCTAATCGCTTGTTTTATATCAAGTCTGTATTTCACATTGAAATATAAAAGATATTCACAAAAATACTCGGTTGATTTTAATGTAAAAACAATGAGATTTATGACGAGTACTGCCATCCCCTTCTTTATATCAGTAACTACTTTTTTTGTTGTTTAAATCATCAAAGTGTTAAACATGTTGGTAAGCAAGATGAATTTACAGCTGAGTAGTTTTCATACTTAACAATAAGGGTTTCTCTAATTTATAAGTTAAAGGGCGATATTATGAAAAATGGTGAACTGGAAAAGTTATTGACACCACCTGAAATAATTAGTGATCAACATAAAGATAATATTATAAAGTTAAATGAATATAACAATAAGTTAAAAATTTATCTAGTTGAAAACTATTTTAAAAAACCTGATATTTTATTGATTTATTTAAAGAAAATTGGGGCTGAAAAAATAATTAGCATTAGTGAGAATATTGAACTATTGCACAGAATATTCAGTAATATAGTTTTTTTTGATTATTTTAAGGAGAGTGAGCTTTGTGTGGCTGATCTAATTAAGATATTAACTATTTGTAATAATTCATCTGAATACTTTATTAATAGAATTAAGAATGAAGAAGAAATTATTAATAAAAAAATAAAAAAGCTAGAAGTCGTTTTTAAAAGTTTTATAGATAATGCAGAAGAACTTTATGATTTTGAGTTTTGGTTTAATGATAGAGCAATAAAAAATTTAGGAGAGATATTAAATATTATTGCACCTAATGATTTTGATAAAGAAGAGGAATTACTCAACTTGGAAATAGGCGACAAAATAAAATCCCTTGTAGTTTTTGAGAAAATTTTTGAAAATTACTATCAAGATGTAAAAAATATGTATGAAAGTAAAAGAGAATTAAATCCAAAAGAAAAAAACATAAATATTAATTATTTTGTTAGGGAGTTAAGGAATATTTTTGAATCTGGAAATAAAATAGAAATTCCCAATGAAATTATTTGCGAGCTGGTTTCTCTAATATTCGATAAACAGATGGATGATACTCAATTGAATAATATCCTTAAAAATTCTAATAAAAATATTTCAAATACTAGCTATACATTACAGTTTACAACGAAAGAAAATAATATTGAAGAAAGGGAATATATAAAAACCAAAAATTGCTTATAGTTTTTCTTGCACTATGTCAAGGTTATCTAGGCCTGTTTTTTTTGTGGGTTTAAGAGCATTACTCTTTTTTTGATTATTTATAAAAATGCATGTATCTACTTTTTACATGAGAATTGAAATGCTAAAGACAAAAAAAGAAGTCTGCGAATTATTGAGTCTTACACGTGATGGTCTGACAAAGTTACAACAGAAAGATCCATCATTTCCTCGACCTATAAAATTTTCAAAAGAACGTCAAGCTCATGCATATTTTGATATTAAAGAGCTACAGGAGTGGCTTGAGTTAAAAAAATCTGAAAGAGAGGAATATTAAAATGAGTAATATTCTTTTATCTGAATTATCTAAAGACCAATTGATTGAAAAATTTGAAGAATATCCAATTTATGCCTTTCCAAAAATAATTGCTAATGCGATTCAAAAATCTGCTTTTTATCATCATGTTCCTGTTGCAGTCGCAGCTCAAACATATTTAGCTCAAATGTCATTTATCGCACAAAAATTTATTAATGCGCCAAGCGATAAAAAAGAAAGTGGACAGCCGGCAAGTCTAGCTGTATTGACAGTTTTTGCTTCAGGTGAAGGAAAAGATGTATGTAAAGATGATGCTGCAAAAATTGCAATCGAAGTCGATAATACGAATATGCAAAATTATAATGAAGAAATAATCGCATGGAAAATAGCACATCAAAAAAACAAAGGTGAACGTCCGATTAGTCCTCAATCAATTTTTGTAAGAGCAACCACGCAAGGTGTATTAAAGCATATGAGTATTAGCCCTTCTTCGAGTTTTATTTGGAGCACGGGCGAAGGCGGTTATTTGTTTGGCGGTTATTCTTTGCAAAGTGATACGAAATCAGATGCTTTAAGCACATTAACAGATTTAGTTGATCGAGGATCAGTAACTACAAATTTAGGGGGTGATGATAGTACTCTTGTTATGAATAAACGCTTTTGTTTGGATATAGCGGTTCAAGACGTCGTTGCACGACCATCTCTTGAAAATGAAATGTGTAAAAAACAAGGTTTTTTTGCAAGATTTTTATTTGCTGCACCTGAATCATTGCCTTTTAAGGAAATCACAAAAAATAATCGTAAATTAAAGTCTTATGATGATAATGATATAAATATGTATTGGAGCTTATGTCGGGAACTGCTTGACCCAATAAATTTAGCTATTGATACAGCTAAAAGACAAGTTATTATGAAAAATGACGAAGCTGATGATATTCATATTGAATATGAAAATTATATTAATTTTGAATCTCAAAAAGATGGTTTATATTATTCTATTCAAGCAAATGCAAAACGAACAAAACAATATGTTTTAAGAGTTGCGGCTATTCTTTCTTTTTTTGAATCTAAAAATATAATTGATGCCAAAATCATGAGAAATGCTATTGATATATGTAAGTATTCTCTAAATCAATGGCTAATATATTATAATAAGGGTGAAAAAACAGATAGTGAGATACTATTCTCTTGGATTAAAGAGCAATATAAACGTGGAAATAAAGTAATTTTAAAATCTAGCATTAATCAAAATGTTAGGAAAGTAAAAACTGCTCAATTAAGAGATGCAGCCCTAAAATACTTAATCGAAGCTGATTATATCAATATTGAAGAAATCGGAAAAAAAGAATATATCTCATTGACTAATAAAGCTCTTGAGAACATCTAAATTGCCTAAAACAACTAAAATATATACATGGTAAGGCTTTGACCGTAGATTGTAATATCTAATGAAGTCTAAATTGTCTAATGCTCAATTTGAGCTTAGACAATTTAGATCATATTAGACCATAGAATTCAGAATGTAAAACTAGAGTAGATATAGCGCCAATAAGATTTTAGACAAATAGATCACGTCGCTCTAAGATGCTAAATCATTTTCATCTTTCAACATATCAAGAATAAATAATTTTAATTGAGATACCTTAACTTTGTCAGAAGTCAAAGTATTTAAATTATCGATGACATCAAATTGCTCAGTATCAAAATTAAAATGTTGATTATTTATTAATGCATCCAAATAATCTGCCCAAATTTGCATCATTTTAGTTCTTTGTTTCAAATAAAGAGCTTTATTATAAACGCCTTCAACTCCACCAACAGCATGAGCTAAGGCAGTCTCAACATATTCTTTTCTAAAGCCTTTTTCTCTCAGAGTAGTACTTAAAATATGCCGAAACCCATGCGGAGTCTGGCGTCCTTGATAACCTAATGACTTTAAGGCTTTATTAAATGTATTATTGGAAATGGGTTGTTTCTTGGTACTTCTGCTAGGAAACAAGAATAAAGAATCACTAGTGATTATTTTTAGCTCGTTAAGAAGTGATAAGGCTTGCAGTGGTAAAGGGATAATATGCTCTTTTCTTTTTTTCATTCTATGTGCGGGGATAGACCATAGATTTTCCTGAAAATCAAATTCTTCCCATACAGCTTGCCTCATTTCTGATGGACGGGTACCTAACATAACACTCAATTCTAATCCAATAGCCGTCATTCGATTTGGATATGCTCTTATTTTTTTCAATAATTCTGGCATCTCTTTTTCTGAAACATGTGGCATATTTTGCTTTTCATGTTTGTCCAAAAATTTTGTAATACCAGTGACTGGATTGTAATCTATACGACCTGTAACTTCTGCAAAATCATAAATCTCTCTGCATAATGTACATAGCCTTTTACCCATTTCAACAATAGGTTTTTTTGTTTTAGGGTGTAATTTTTTTTGAATCGCTTGAAATAACTCTAACCATGCCTTTTTTGTTATTTTTCTATAATCCAGTTTTCCCATGATTGGATAAATATGGTTTTTTAATGCGCCTTCATTTCTAACTCTAGTTGCCTCTGTCCATGTTTTAGTTAAACAAAATTCTATAGCTAATTGTTCAAATGTGAATGAGTTGCTTAATAAACCGGCTTGCTTTTTATTTTCTCTATCAATTTTTGGATCTATCCCCTCTGAAATTAATTTTCTCATTTCTTCAGCATTTTTTCTTGCAAGTCTTCCCCCGACTGACGGATATCCTCCCAAACCCAACCATGTCCATTTACCATCGCTTGGTCTTTTATATCTTAATTCCCAGCGTTTGTTTCCTTTACTATGAACAGTGAAATATAGATTATTGCTATCTCTAACACGATACTCTTTTTCTTCAGGTTCTAAACTTGCAAGAGTAGTATCAGATAAAGGATATTTTTTTATATCGACTCTTTTCATAGTTAAAGCCTTGTATGGTGATTTCATTACAACTCAAAATATACACGGCACCATACAAACAATACAAGACTATACATATTCGTGGCTATTTATGTATATGCATAAAAAAAGCCTTAAACACTGATGTTTAAGGCTTTTTTAGTCATATTTAGTTATGTAACTTCATATAAATTTAAGAATTTGGTGGAGGTGGCGGGAGTTGAACCCGATTTGATAAAACTTTATTTAATTCTATTATAAAATAATTAATATTATTCATACACTTAATATCTTTTAGATTTATAGCATATAACTATCTAGCAAATAAATGTGGCAAAAAATGTGGCAATCAACCAATCAAGAGATCCATACCTTTAACACGCTGAATCAGATCAAAGAATAGCCATAAATTCTATATATAAGTATCATAAAAGAAATTCGATCAAGACCCTTTATATATGGCCTATATAACAAAAGACGGCAAATGGCTTGCCTTTCGAGATGCAACACAAGAAATACTGGAATATGATGATTTTTCAGATGTCCAACAGGTCTATCAACCTGAATGGTTTTGGGTCGATGATAAGGACGATGCCAAAGTATTCCATGCTGAAAGTATTGCGAGTTCTTTTCTAGTGCGTAGACGTGGAGAGTTTTGGAAAGGTGCTAAGGTTGTTAGTAAGTGAATTTACTGATATAAGTTTTTTATTTTTATAAGAATATGAAGTTTTGTCATTTAATTTCTACAATTTTTCTTGCAACTACATTTGCATGTATTTTTTTATTTGCAGGTATTTTTGGGTTTTATTCAAGTGCGGACAGCAAAACATTAATTCTTCTTAAAGACTCTCTTTCTACTGCATCTGGTTTTTTTGGTGGTATAACAACATTGATTGCTGCATATATTGCATCCAAATTGTTTAATGACTGGCGCGATGAAAAAAACTATGAAAATACTTTACTTACAAATATTCTCGTTGATCTTAAACCAATTTATGTTGAACTATTAAAAGTAAGATCAGATTCTCTTAACTTAAAAAGGATCGAAACGGCTTTTATAGTTAAAACTGAATACCTTGAGAGAAATAGGCTCGATTTAGTTCTATCAACGCTAAGTCTATTCCCTAATATAAAGACATATAGCCATATAAAAAATGATCACACACTAATTGATCTTTATAATAAGTTTGATAAACATTGTTTTTGTTTTTCACACTTTTTCAGAATATTGTTTTTAGAGAGATATAGAAGATATTATGAAGTTGCCTTAGAAGAAAGCCAAAAAGAAACTGGCAACCCTCCTTTAAAATACTATGACATTTTTAGGTCATACTCTGAAGCTAGACAAGATAGCCTTAAAATTGAGATCCAAGAAGTTTTAAAGGTTTTTAAGAAAGATGTGCTTACTGCTGAGATTGATGGAGTTAGTCAACATACCACATATGAAGACTGGTTGAACGAAACGATAAATCTGCATAATCAGATTCAGGATTATTGTATTAAAGGTCTAAAAGTTCCAACCTGAAATCAATACTAGATTACTTACAATTTTTGGATAGTTTAAGAGGAAATAATGAATAAATATGATATTGAAACTATCATGCAGAACTTCAATAAAATACTCCAGCCATTTGCAGATATAGCTAAGAATATTCACGAAGTAGCAAATAATCCTAAGGTTCAGCAGACATTACAAAATATATCTGTAGCTATACAAAATCATGAAAAAACTGCCCCACAAATAGATAAAATTCTTTCAGAAATGGAAGAAAATGAAAATTTATCAGAAGCATTAGAAACAGTCCCATATAGACAACTTTTCAAACTGGCTCTTAATAACTTTGAAGTTGAAGATCTTTCAATTTTAAAGCTTGTAAACCAACCTAATTTTCAAGAAGGCTTATTGAATTACTTCGATAAAATCAAAATTGATACAATGTTTGAAAAAAGGAAAAATACGCTACAAGAAGCGCTCAAGCTTTATGACTTAAATTTTTTTGCAGGATGTTCTTGTCTACTTTATTCAATATTAGAAGGACTAATTACGGATTATTTAGTCTTTAAAAAAATTATTACTAAACATAATGAAAGTGGCAAAACAGTTTATAGAAATAAAATTGATAATAAACCCATTACAGGACTACGAAAAAAAATTGATTTAGCTAAAAATATCAATGAGAATTTCCTAAGGCTAGAAAACTATAAATTTGATTCTAGTCATAATAAAAAATTTCATGATGAAAGAAATGATGTTTTGCACGGGTCAAATATCAACAATTTCACTCCTGAAAGATGTTTTATTACTATCATTTGGATTTCATCAATACTAAGCTCTATTCAAAAAGAACAACAACTAGACAGAATCAAGTTACAACAACGATCATCGCTCTCATAGAGGATTATTCTTAAATTACACATATCTGGCATAAACCTTTGTCTGAGTAGAAAAGGCCCTCGCCTGAGGGCTTTCTCAATTCACACACTGCACACATACAGTGACATGCACCTTTGTCGTAATTGAATGAGCTGTGCAGCCTGAAAGCAGGATGCACAGCGCATAATTCACTCAGGCCACACCTCACTCAATCGCCCGACATCAATTGCGTGGCCATCTGCTTTTTCTGCCATACTTCGATATTCTGCTGTGCATGCTTCGAGTAATTCACTGTTGGTAATGGTGTACTCAATGATGGTTTGGCGGGGAGCTGTGGACAGACGCTTGTTTGCTTCGTTGAGTTGCTTTGACAACCCATTAGCAGCCAAGTCAGCACTACGAGCGGCAGCATTCGCATCTTGTATTTTTTTAATCGCATTTTGTTCTACCTCAATATATTTATCCGACCAAGCCTTTTCAGTAATGGCCTTCTGTACTTTGGCATTCGTGATTGCATCTTGATAGGGCTTAACTGCCTTATCGACCTCCTGCTGCACCTTACTTTTGCAATCGGCCTTAGCCTTGCTTAAATCACCAGCCAGTGAATTGGATTGCCATGTTTGAAAAAATCCATAAATCAAAAGCAAAATGATTAATGTCCAGCGTTTGTTGTTCCAAATCCAATAAAGTAACGGCATCAGAATTCCTCCACTTCTAGCAAATCAACTGTTTGCCCCGCCAATCCATGATGGCAATCAGATAGGAATTGAATTTTCCCATCCGTGACAAAGGAATGGCATTGACTAGGGTGGCCTTGATTTACCATTAAGCTTGGGCTAAATGTTGGTTTCTCTAAATCGCCATTGAAGTCCCAGCGAATTTTGTGTTTTGGATCAACATGGAATGGATGCAAGGTTTTACAACCAGGGCATTCAATAAAATAAATACCGTTAGACTCAAGAAGCACATTGCT
>Ga0209426_1001977_pt1 | contig 10507 bp, 13 predicted proteins | sample Deesub1362B_J571_FD_187697 | JGI IMG/M metagenome (GOLD analysis project Ga0209426, IMG submission 187697) | Deep oceanic, basalt-hosted subsurface ecosystem from Juan de Fuca Ridge flank, Pacific Ocean, CORK Borehole 1362B_J2.571 (SPAdes)... ...
CCGGCAAACCCGTGGTTCGTCGGTCATTACCATTACGGGAATTTATTCCGGTGCAGGATATCCTCCAGCTTCCGCTTGGGAATGTGACGCACGCCTTGGCTATCCACCCAGTATTTGATGGAACCCTGAGCCACCTCCGTTACCGGGCTCTCATCAGGATAGCCGAGAGCCAGCACCATGCCCACCTCATATTTATCCGGTATGTTTAAGAGCTGTTTTAGGTCCTTCTCCCGGAAGGAGAGCACCGGGCAGGAGCCTATCCCCTGCTCCCACGCCACCAGTATCATGTTCTCCACTGCCATGCCCACATCACAGAGCGTGGCCTTTCTGGCGGCGCCCAGCTCCTTCTCCAGATCGGTGTTGATTAGGGTGACGATGTAGGCTCTGGGCCGGCGCCCCGGTGGCCATCCCTCCTTTGGTCTGGGCTCTCCGGCCCATACCGCTACGGCGTCAAATACCTGGGGTAGCAGGGGCGCATCATCAACGATGATATGCTCTAAGAGCTGGCGGTTTCCCGCCGCCGGAGCCAGGCGGGCAGCATTGACGCATTTTTCCAGAATCTCATAGGGCACCGGGGTGTCCTTAAATTCTCTTATCGTTCGGCGGGTAGTCGCTGCCTGATAAACATCCATCAAACAAAGCTCCTCCTATCTACTGATGCGCAGGCCGGCACCCTGGATCAGGTTTTCCACCTCCTGCAGGGTTGCCCAGTTGGTATCGCTGGGGATGGAGTGCTTGAGAGCCGAGAAAGCATTCCCGTATTTAACGCCTTTTTCCACGTCTCCGGTGAGGTAGCCGTAGATGAAGCCGGCGGTAAAGGAGTCCCCGGCGCCAACCCGGTCCACTATCTCCACCTCATACGTTCTATCATCATATATCTTTCCTTGTGAGTAGGCGATCGCGGTCCAGCGATTGCGCAGCACGGAGATGTTCTCCCGCAGCGTGATACAGACCACCTCGAAGTTGAATTTCTCCGCCAGCATTCTGGCTACTTCCCGGTAATCATCAGCGCTGATGCCCAGCACTTTCTTGGTGTCTTCCTCCGTGGAGAGGAGGACGTCAACGTATTCCATCAGCGGTTCCTGGCATTTCCTGGCCTCTTCCGGGGTCCAGAGTTTAGCCCGGTAATTGAGGTCATAGCTCACCTTGCAGCCGAGCTTTTTCGCCGTTTTCAGGGCCTCGGCGGTAACCTGAGCGGTGCTGGGACTCAGGGCCGGAGTAATGCCGCTGGTGTGGAACCACTTGGCGCCGCGCAAGACCTCTTCCCAGTTTACCTCCCCGGGCTGTATCTTGCTTATCGCTGAGTGGCTTCGGTCATAGAGGACGCTGCTGGGCCTCGGGGTGGCGCCAAACTCCACGAAGTAAATCCCGACACGGTCGCCCTTGGTCCAGACAATATGGGAGGTATCCACTCCTTGCTCTCTAGCTTTGTTGCGAATCATCCGCCCCAGCGGATTATCGGTCAGGCGTGAGACCCAGCCGGTGCTTATGCCCAGCCGGCTAAGGTCAACGGCCACATTCCATTCCGCGCCACCAACGTGTACCTCCAGCGAGCTTGTCTGTTCCAGCCGCTGGTAGTGCGGCGGTGCCAGCCGTAGCATCGTCTCCCCAAAGGTGATAACATCAGCCATTTTCTGTTCCTCCTAAAATTTTTAATTTAGCCGGCTCTGGCCAGCTTCACTGCCTGGCAGAATTTGCGGGCGGTCTCGGTGATGAGGTCGTAATTCTTCTCAGCCACTGCCTTTTTGTCCACGAGCGAAGTGCCGGCGGCGACTGCCACCGCACCCGCCCGGATAAAATCAGGCGTATTGTCCAGCGTTACCCCGCCCGTTGGGCACAGCCTGACCTGAGGCAGCGGACCAAGGATGTCCTTCAGGTACTTCGGTCCCCCCACCGTGGCCGGGAAGACCTTAACGATATCCGCCCCCGCTTCCCAGGCGGTCAGTATCTCGGTTGGGGTGAAGGTGCCGGGGATGACGATTTTGCTGTAGCGGCGGCATACCTCGATGACCTCCAGGTTTAAGGTCGGGCTCACGATGAACTCAGCGCCAGCCAGTATCGCCGCCCGGGCTGTTTCCGGGTCAAGCACGGTGCCGGCACCAACCAGCACCTCTTCCTTCACCGCACTCTTGAATTCCTTGATGGCGTCTATGGCTCCAGGGACGGTCATGGTTACCTCTATTGGTTTAACCCCGCCCTTGGCGATGGCGCCACACACCTCTACCGCCTCCTGAGCGCTGCCCACTCTGACTATGGCGATGATGCCACAATCCAGGATATCCTGTAGGTTCTTTTCTTTACTGTCCATATCTAGCCTCCCATCCGATATTGCTATAAAATAATAAGCGTATCTTGGACCAACGTCAACTCTCCATCAATTTCTTCAGTTTTTGGGTCATTGCCTGCCAGTGGGTGCCCCGCCAGTAAATACGGTGGCAGGCTGGGCACTCCATGTACTGGCTCTGGGTTTGGAAAACGTAGGGGGGCACCCGGTTCTTTACCTCATCTTTGCTCCTACTCAGCAGGGGCTGGTTGCATTCCAGGCAGAGGGTGAAGGGTCTGAACCGGAAATCAAGATGCAGCGTTTCCACTACCTGCCGGATTTGCGGCTCTGGCTCATCAGCGCTGATTAAGATGGCTTTGAGCCGGCCGCTGGTGATGATGCCCCTTTTCATGAGCTGGGTGTCTCTGGTCAGTATCACCCTGTCTTCAGCTAGCGCTCTAGCCACCAGATAGGCGTCATCACTGCCGTCAAAGAGAACGGCATCATAGCCCATCATCCTCAGCCACTTGGCTAGCTTGCCCACATTGTTATCAACAATAAATTTGAACTCAGCCACCACTCCTGCTTCCTCGGCTTCCCTCTCGCTTCGGGGCGCTATCTGGGTTGATTATAATATCCTTCCTATGAGGGGTAAACCTCTGGCTTTATGTGGCTTTACAGGTTGATTTGCTCTCCCTCCTTAGCCAGGGTGATTGGGGTATTCAGCTCCTCAGAGAGGGCGGCGGTTTCCGCCTCTATCTCCGCCTCCTGCTTCGGGTTCATATGAACCAGGACCACCGGTGACAGGTAGCCTTTGAGCTTCTGGAAAGCGATGAGCTCTTCCTTGAGCAGGCTTGGTGTCAGGTGCAGTGACCTCCGCCCAAATTCCTCGTAGCGGTTTGGGGCGGTGACCTCGGTGATGAGCAAATCAGGTGATACCTGCGGCCAGCAGCTGGCCAATCCCGGCCCGGTATCGCCGGTATAGAAGACTTTTTTACCGTCAGGCGAGGTGACCTGGTAACCCACCGTGGGCACGGAGTGGTTCACCGGAACCGCCAGAATGTCATAGCCATCAATCTGGAAGGATTGGTTCGGCTCAATTATGGTGAACTTGATCCTCGGGTTGTCCGGGGGCTTTTCCAGAAATTCGGAGTAAATGGTGCCGTTCAGCCAGTGGGTGGCCAGGGCATCCCGCACCGCCCGGGTGGAGTAAACGCGGATGTCGGTCTCATAGAAGAGGGCATTCATACCCATGGTCGGGATATCCCTGATATGGTCGTAGTGCTGGTGGGTGAGCAGGACGGCTTTGAGCTGGAGCTGTGCTTCAATCGGGAGACTGGAGGCAAGCCCCCCGGCGTCCAGAGCTAGAGTATCGTCAATGAGCAGGCTGACCAGCTTGATGCTTGACGATTCGCAGTTATGTGCACCCAGGATCTGGATATTCATTGCTTCTACCTCACCCCCTTTGCTTTGTTTCCCTCTCCTTCAAAGGAGGGGGAAGAGGTTTTTAAGAGAGGCAAAGTCTTCTTTGACTTCCTTTCGGTTCTTCTCTTTTGGGCTTTGCCCCTTTACTATGATATGCTAAAACCCCCTGTATTTGTGGAGCTTTGCCCTTTCGGGAGCTCTTGAGAGCGGGTGTCTCTCGGAAAGTTTGGTTTCTAATCTGAGATAAGGAAGGGATTGAAATTGGTTTCATAATCATAGGTGTCAATGGCCTCTTTTTTCTTCACGAAATTTACCACCACGTAGGTTAAGGGCGTGGCGATAGCTTCAATGAGGGTCTTGGCCAGCCAGTGGTAGAGAATCATCATGGGCACGAAGGAAGGGGTGCCGAGGAAAGCCAGGGTGATGAATATTGAGGTGTCCAGTCCCTGCCCGACGATGGTGGAGCCGATGGTCCGGCTCCACAGCCAACGCCCCCGGGTCAGGATTTTCATCTTGGCTAGGATGAAGGAGTTGGCAAACTCGCCAGCCAGATACCCTAGGAAAGAAGCGGCAAGCAGCCTCGGTGTGTAGCCCAGAATGCGCTCATAGGCTTGTTGCCCTTCCCAGAAAGGGGCTGGGGGCAGCATCTCTCCCACCCAGACAAAAATGACGAAGATGAGGTTGCAGAGAAAACCAAGCCAGATAACCTTCCTCGCCTGGCGGTAGCCATAGACCTCGGTGAGGACATCGCCGATGATATAGCTTAGGGGGAAGATGAAGATGGCCGCGGGCAGAATGATGAAGCCGAGGCTGACGATCTTTACCGCAGTGACATTGGCGGTGATGAGACAAGTGATGAAGACAGCGGTGATGATCACTAGCCGTGGTGAGACACTCATCTTAAATCCATCGGTGGCGACGGAAGAAGTAAAGCATGCCGCTGACAATGATGACCCAGATGAAGAAGACAACGATGAAGGAATAGTGAGAATCCTGGAAGGGGAGGGGGATATTCATCCCGTAGATTGAGGACACCACCGTTAGCGGCATCAGGATGGTGGCGATGATGGTCAGCATTCGCATGACCTCGTTGGTGCGGTTGGTGGCCAGCGAGTCATGGGTATCATTCAGCCCTTCGATTATCTCCTTGTATTCATCCAGGGCGTCCCATATCTTATCCACGTGGTCAACGGTATCACCAAAGTAAACGCTTAAGTCCATCTTGGTGAAGCGGCGAATTTTGGGCTCCAGGCTGGCGATGACGGCTCTCATCGGCCAGATGATGCGGCGGAAGGAGATGACATCACGCCGCAGGATGGAGATGTCCTCAATCGTCCGGGGTATGCCCTTGCTGGCGAAGACGTTATCCTCGGTCTGCTCGATATTATCGCTGATCCGGTTCAGCATGGGCAGACAGTAGTCAACGAGCCGGTCAATGATGCGGTAGAGAAGATAGCCAGAGCCCTGACTGAAGTATTCCTCCCGGGCGTCTTCCTCAAGCTGGCACTCCTTGAAGAGCTTGACCAAGGGTTTTAGCTCGCCCTTGTGCAGGGTAATCAGGTAATCATCACCGATAAACACAGAGACTTGACTGGGGGTGGTGGCTCGTGTCTCCTTATTGAAGACGGGAAAGTGGAGAACCAGAAACAGATACTCTTTATATTCATCTATCTTGGGGCGCTGCACGCGGCTGAGACAGTCATCCAGGTCCAGGGGGTGGAAGGGAAAATGCTGCGCCAGATATTCTGTCTCCCGCTCCGTTGGCCGTTCGATATTGATCCAGGTCAAGCCATTCCAGGTGATTGACTCCAGATTTAATTGTTTTTCCTTGGCTCCGGCCTCACGAATCGCCATGACGAATCCTTACCTTATCATTGAACTATAAGGCTCCTTTTTGAAAACCAGAATATATTCTACCACAATCGGCTAGAAGGTGAACAGGCTGGCGCCGCCGCTGACCTCGATCGTCTCGCCGGTGATGTAGCTTGACTCCTCGGAGGCGAGGAAGACGAGGACATTGCTCAGCTCTTGCGGGTCGCCCGCCCGACGCATGGCCATACGCTTGATGATGCGCTCACGGAACTCCGGCGCCACCTCGTAGAAGCTGCCTCCGTCGAATACGCCGAGGACGAGCGCATTACAGGTTACTCCCTTACGGGCTCCCTCCAGCGCTGCCGTCTTGGTGAGGCCGATGAGACCAGCCTTGGTGGTGGCGTAACTGCATTGCCCCATGCCACCCATGGTGCCGGCGATGGAGGAGATATTGATGATGCGGCCCCAGCCCCGTTCCATCATGCCCGGCATGCAGCATTTGATGGTGTTGAAGGCTCCGGTCAGGTTGACGGCTAGGTCTCGCTCCCAGTCTTTATTATCCATGTTGACGATGGTAACAGCGCGCACGATGCCGAAGGCGGCATTATTGACCAGGATGTCAACCGGTCCCAGCTCTTCCTCCACTTTTTTCACTCCCGCCCGCACCTCATCAATGTTGGCTAGGTCCATCTTGACCGCCAGCGCTTTCCTGCCCATATCCCGGATTTCTTTGGCTACGGCTTCCGCCTTCTCCAGATGGCTGTGTCCGGTAACTGCGACATTGCATCCGGCTTTGGCGAGGGTCAAGCAGTGCACTCTGCCCAGTCCGCCGGAACCACCAGTAACCAGCGCTACTTTACCTTCGATGCTCATGACCGCTCTCTCCTTTACCATTAATTTTAATTATTTATATTCGTAGAACCCCTTGCCCGTCTTACGCCCGAGCCAGCCGGCGGTGACCATCTTTTTCAGCAGGATGGGGGGAGCAAACTGGGGGTCCTTGAATTCGGCATAGATAGCCTCGGCGATGAAATAGAGGGTATCCAGCCCGACCAGGTCAGCCAGGCTTAACGGCCCCAGAGGGTGGTTTAGCCCCAGGGTCATGCCGGTGTCAATATCTTCCTTGGTGGCCACCCCAGCCTCCACCATACGGATGGCATTGAGTAGCTGGGGCACCATCAGGCGGTTGACGATAAATCCTGGGGCATCCTGGGCGATGACGACTGTCTTGCCCAGGGACTGACCGAAGGCTTTGGCTATCTCCAGGGTCTCATCGCTGGTGGCGATGGTCCTGACGATCTCCAGCAGCTTCATCAGCGGGGCCGGGTTGAAGAAGTGCACGCCCAGCACCTTATCCGGCCTGGCGGTGGCCATGGCCATATCAATAATTGATAGACAGGAAGTATTGGTCGCCAGAATGGCGTGTTTGGGGCAGGTTTGGTCAAGTTCAGCAAATATCTTCTTTTTCAAATCCAGGTTCTCAATGGCCGCTTCGATTACCAGGTCGCACCCGCTGAAGTCCTTCATATCGGTGGTGCCTTTGATGCGGGATAGAATGGCTTCTTTATCCTGCTCGGTGATTTTTCCCTTCTCCACGGCTTTGGTCAGCGACGAATTGACCCTGGCCAGCCCCTTGTTTAATAACTCCTCGTTTACTTCCGAGACTATTACCTGGTAGCCTGATTGGGCGCAGACCTGGGCGATGCCGCCCCCCATCTGTCCGCAGCCAACGACGCCAACTTGTTTGATTTCCATAGCACTCCCCTTCGCTCCGGCGTTATTTACCTTTGAAGTTGGGTTTTCTCTTTTCGGCAAAAGCGGCGGTTCCTTCGGCGAAGTCCTCGGTGCCCATGAGGTAGGCTTCCAAAGCGTTCTCCAGCCGCAGTCCCTCCTCCAGAGTCAGGCCGCTGCCTCTGATCATCGCCTCTTTGGCGGCTCTCACCGCCAGCGGCCCTGCCTGGCAGATGGTTTCAGCCCACTCTTTGGCGGTGGGCATCACTGCCTCAGGGGGAACCACGATGTTGACCAGTCCAATGCGGTACGCCTCCTGGGCGTCAATCGGTCTTCCCATAAGGAGCAGCTCAGCCGCCTTGCACTGGGGAATCATTCTGGGCAGCCTTTGCGTTCCTCCCCAGCCCGGGATTAAGCCCAGAGTTACCTCAGGTGTGCCGAAGCGAGCCTTTTCGGAAGCTATCCTGAGGTCACAGGCCAGCGCTATCTCCAGGCCACCCCCCAGCGCCAGACCATTGATGGCGGCGATGAGCGGCTTCCACAGCTCCAGCCCGCGCATGGGGGTATCCGGCATTGCCCACGGGCGGTTCTGGAGGTTCTCTTTGAGGAAGGGCAGCATGTCTTTGATATCGGCGCCAGCGCAGAAAGCCCGCTCGCCGGCACCAGTGATGATGCCAACCCATAGCTCGGGGTCATCGCGGAAGTCCACCATTGCCTCGTGCAGTTCCCGGGCAGCCTGCACATTCATCGCGTTCAGCGCTTCCGGGCGGTTGATGGTGAAGATGGCGATTCTGCCTTCCTTCTCGTAATCAATAGCCACAGTAACCCTCCTTAATCCTTATTCTTGGCGGCTGGTTAGAGGGAGGGTACCCGCCGGGCGCTCTTTTTCCTTGGTCAGGGGCTTATCTCAAATGTGGGGATGTATCCGTGCCGATTTTAACAGAAGCATGCTCCATCGTCAAGGCAGTATATTGAGGGAGTTTAAGAGGGGCTGATATCCCTTTTTACCGAGTATTTCCCCCTCGTATAAAAAGTTGCGGGTTATGGGCTGGGTGTGATATAATCACTCTCAAAATAAAACATTCTTTCTCCGAGCCTGCTCTCCTGAAGGCAATAGCCATGGAGACTGGCCGATAGGGTATCGCTGGAAACGGCGGTGCCTCCCGTGTTTGGAAAGGAGAGTCATCTTGGCAAAATCAGCTAGCTTTCTGTCCGCACGCTGTCCCGCCTTCCCTCTTCCGCTCTATGGCAAGCCGCTCTGTGAACCCCCGTGAAGATAGCCCATCCGGCTTGGCCTAGAATCTCTGCAGAATCTGAGAAGGGAGGAACTATGTCTTTGCGCTTTGACCGATGGGGTAAACCAGCCAGTTTCCTCATCGCACTCTTAATCATAGCAGGCTCGGTGGTGGGCTGTACCGCTTCAACGGGGACATCACCGTTACCACCGCAGCCAAGGCTGCGGGTGGCGACCACCACCAGCCTCTATGATACTGGTCTCTGGGGATATTTGGAGCCGATGTTTGAGGAAAAGTATGACGTTGAGCTGGATGTCATGTATGCTGGCACCGGCAAGGCTCTGGAGTATGGCCGAAGGGGAGACGTGGATGTCATCACTGTCCATTCCAAAGCTCGTGAGGAAGAGTTCATCGCCGAAGGCTATGGTATAGAGAGAGTGCCCTTTGCCTATAACTATTTCCTCATCGTGGGCCCGGAGGCTGACCCGGCAGGCATCAAGGGCTTGAGCCCTGAAGAAGCCTTCCGCAAGCTGATGGAGACCGGGAGTGGCAGTTTCGTTTCCCGGGGAGATGATTCCGGGACACACTCTAAAGAGAAGAATATCTGGGAGAAAGCTGGCTATGACTATGAAGCGGTCAGAAATGCCGGTGCCTGGTATATAGAAGCGGGGAGGGGTATGGGGCCGACGCTGATGATGGCTAGTGAAAAACAGGCTTATACGCTGACCGATATAGGCACCTACCTGTCCTACAAAGGCAAGCTGGAGCTAGTGCCGCTGGTTGACAAGGGTGACTTGCTGCTCAATGTCTACTCGGCGATTGCGGTAAACCCAGAAAAGGTGCCTGGAGCTGAGCTTGATTTGGCCAGCAAACTGATAAGCTTCCTCACCTCACCTGAAATCCAGGAGCTTATCGGTAGTTACGGTGTTGAGGAGTATGGCATGCCCCTGTTCATCCCCTGCGCTGGGGCAGAGCCCGGACAGAAGTAAGTGATAGAGGAGGTAGAGAATGCCTGTCATCGCTGCCGTGGTACAGTGCAAGAAGTGTGGCTTTGAGATAAGGTCAGACTGGAAGCTCTGTCCAAACTGTGGTGACAGAATCACGTGCACCGGTAAGTACCAAGCCTGCACCAAGAAGCAAAATTCAGACTGATGACTGAAATATGGCACGGCCTGATTAAGGCGATAGAGCTCATCATCTCCCTTGACCCGGAGGTAATGGAGATAGCCGGGAGGTCGCTCAGGATTTCGATAACTTCAGCTCTCCTCGCCTCTCTCATCTGCATACCACTGGGTAGTCTCATCCACTTCCACCAATTCTGGGGCAAGAGGATTTTAATCAGCCTGATTCAGACGTTCTTCAGCTTGCCCACGGTGGCAGTGGGGTTGTTCGTTTTTGTCCTCTTTTCCCGGGCGGGGCCACTGGGTGGGCTTGATTTGATGTTCACCCCGGTGGTGATGGTGCTGGGGCAGATGGTCCTTATCACCCCGATACTGCTCGGCCTGACCATCGCTGCTCTCAGTGGCGTGGACAGGGCAATCTTGGATACCGCCCGCTCACTCGGCGCTAGCAACTTTCAGATGGCGCTCGTGGTCCTGAGGGAAGCCAGATTTGCGGTTATGGCGGCGGTCATCATGGGGTTTGGCCGGGCCATCTCCGAGCTGGGCATAGCCATTATGGTGGGCGGCAATATCAGAGGGTTTACCAGGGTCATCACCACCGCCATATCGCTGGAGACATCCAAGGGTGATCTGGAGCTATCAATCGCCCTGGGCATAATTCTCATTGCCATTGCCCTGGTCATCAATATCATCCTGAATCGGATCCAGCAGAGGTAAGCATGCCATTAATTGAAACGGTAAACTTGTGTCAGAAGCATGGCGAGCGGGATGTCTTGAAAAACGTCAACCTGAGGGTTGAGCGGGGTGAAGTCTTTGCCCTGATTGGCCCCACCGGCGCTGGCAAAACCACCCTTTTGCGTCTGCTTGACCTCATTGATGTGCCCACGTCAGGAAAGATATATTTTGACGGGGTGGATACC
>Ga0209426_1001978_pt1 | contig 10501 bp, 8 predicted proteins | sample Deesub1362B_J571_FD_187697 | JGI IMG/M metagenome (GOLD analysis project Ga0209426, IMG submission 187697) | Deep oceanic, basalt-hosted subsurface ecosystem from Juan de Fuca Ridge flank, Pacific Ocean, CORK Borehole 1362B_J2.571 (SPAdes)... ...
AGATATCCTTCCATAGATGATGAAAAGATAATCAAAATAGTTCTTGGAAACAAGCCATTCACAAATGAAGAAGAGCTCAAAGAAATCATTTGTAAGTTAAGAAAACACAAAGCTATCTCTTAGTTAAAATCTGTCTGAAATCATAAAGTTGTTATCTCTTTCATCCTTTTCTTGCTCGATTACCATATTATTGTGAAGTTTAGATTCATGGGTAAAAAACCAAGTTGTATCGTTATCCAAGATTGGATGAGAAACAATAAGAGCATCATGATTTTCAAGATATTGGTCCATTTCTAATAGTTTTGCAGCAAGTTTGTAATGTTCTTTAGCAGGTGCTGGAAAATCTGCATTCATTTGGTTGAAAAGTCTTGCAAAGTCGGAAGCTAACTCTAATTGATTACATCTTAAAATCCATAAATACACTTCTCCCAAGACTAGAGTTGGGATTTTTACCGAAATTTCAGGATTTCTATCCACATTGCTAATTATCTTATGAATCGTCTCTCTTGCAGTTCTGCTTTGGTCTTTCTTCCGTCTATCAAAGTAGGAAATCAACACACAAGCATCAATGTAATAGCTTTGTGACATCCCATGCAAAAATCAGTATTCATTAATATAACCGTTTTTATTTTCTGAAATGATCATTCAATTATCAATCTCAACTAAACCACAAGAAAAACAGATCCATCCAATACCTTTCATCGTTGCCTTCTTAGCATACTGAGATTTAACGTAAATCCTTTTCATCAAAGTTTCGCAACTAGGGCATTTTTCGTGTTTTCCTCTGGTTTTCTGGTTCAAATTCCTTAGCTTAAACGGTATAACGTTATTCATATCAATCTTTCCTGTTAAAGTTGTCGTTGCCTTCATGCTACTTCTTCCTCAACAACAGAAGACTCATAATTATGGTCAAGAACAAAAGACCGTAAGTAAGAATACTAATTCCAAATTGATTGCCCCTCCCAGAACCATGAGTAGGACTAAAACTTGGAATGGGTAAAGGAGGCTTAGGTAGAAAAGGAATTTCTGTTCTACCAACAGAATACCCGATACCAGCACCTATTAACGCTGGAACTGCCAGTCTCCCTACCCTGATAATTCTAGCTATCATTGCAATCAGTATAATGTTTCAAAGAAAATAAAAAGGTAGTAACAAAAAATAGATAGATTCGTTCCTAGTTATCAAACCAGTCTAATCGAAGAGACTTTTTCTTTTAGCTTCCCAACTGGCTAAGAAAATAACTATAACACATCCAATAAGAAACTCTAAAACTCCAAAAAGTGCAGTTGATAGGTCATTTAAACTTCGTCCAGCCACTATTAACCCCATTCCAATAGCTATAAATGAATAACCTGCTGTTTTATTTTCTGACTCTCTGCCTGATTGATACATCTTATTCAGGGCCTCTTTTAACTCCTCCACTATGTGAGAAATTAAAAAATGAAAATAGATAAGTTTATCACAAAACAGGGTTAAAATGGAAACTTGTTTACAACTTTGCTGTAAGCCTCATCAGCCTTCTTAGAGTATTGGCACATCTTTTTTAAAGTAATCAACAATGTTGTAATACAATTTTGCAGCAGTCTTAACGTTGGCCCTGTAGTTTCGGCCTCCAACCGTTTTTGGTGCTCTTCCTTGGATAAATTCAATTACGTTGGCAGCATCAGCAGGAGCCTCAGGATAATACTTGAAAACATTGTCATTTAACCAGTTCTGGTTGAAGCTTCTGAGGAGTTTCAAGTCTATTCTCCCTTCGTTTGTGAACATTCTTCCAGGCTGTATAGTCTTTATTGAAAGTTTAATTCCGGAATTCTTGAACCATTTTATTTCTTTGAGGAGTTCGGCAGGGAATAGGGCAATATATGTTCTCTTTGTTTTTTCTTTTCTTTCTGGGATCTTTACGGTCTCCATATCATAAGCAACGATCTTCTTTCGATATTCTTTTGGGATTCCAAAAGCTGTAAAGGTTTTATCGATTATTTCAGGCTTGAACTGGTTAAGTAAAGCTACGACTTCCTTCTCTCTGAGACCACTAAACGCAAGCAACTTGAAAACAAGCTTTCTGAGCTTCTTGATATTAGATCTGCCAGTTATGCTGTTGAAGGCTTTGATAACTTCATTCTTGGAAATAGCCTTCTCGACCTCAGATTTTGCCTTTGTGCTAATTGAAGGAACAACAGCTCTGAAATCGTCTATCTCTGTTCTTTTTCTCTTTCCGGTCTCTTCCAAGAAGTTGAGGTAACTTCTCACGGCGTTAATCATATGCCTATCTCTTTTCTGTATGTATGGTTCTAGTATTTGCCTCAGTTCTGCCGGAGAAGAAACGGTTTTATCATTTAAAAGAGTCTTAAGCTTGTTCTGGAACCTCTTTGCATCAGATGGGCTTCTCCCTTCTATCCATTTTGCATATTCTTTATCGTGTTTATTATATTCAAAAAAGTCTATTATTGCAGTAGATAATTGACCTGAGGACCCCACTTCCGAAATAGGGACCCTGAATCCCACGCCTTTTCCTGACTCGGCAACCCCCGCCTCACTGTACGGTAATATAAGGATTGTATGAGGTGCTGTTTGTTCTCTAAGGCGATCAATGACCTCATCAAGGAATTTCGAGATCTTTGGCGTCGCTTTTCTCAACCATTCCAACTTGGCTTTTTTTAGCGTAATATGCAATCTCGGCTTATTGCGTTTCGTTTGACGTTTGCTGACCTCTGAATGGCTCTTTGTTTGTCCGGACACTTGCACACCTGTGCCCGTACTATCACCTTTAAAGCTGTTTATGAAGGTTGTGGTGCTTAAAAGGAGGTGGCATGACAATCAAAATTCTATCCCATCTCTTTTAGTCAAAAATCCTTTGGGAAAAGTTATGATGTAGAGCGAAAAACAATCGTTACCGACTTTAAAAAAGGAAAAACGATTGTTACCGACTTGGAAAACATCCTCCGAGTGTGAGGCGTGCTGACAAAGTAGCATAACCTGGTATAATTCCAAAATTTATTTATTTTTAATCTTTAATCGATATTCTTAGAGGAGAGGATTTCTGGGATAGGGGGTCCAACAATGGGGGAGAGCAAGACCGTTAGAACCGTTTGTAGGGGATGCCACGGCGGTTGTGGTGTGATAGCCCATGTGAAGAACGGGAAGGTCGTCAAGGTTGAAGGGGATCCTGACTGGCCTATTAATCGCGGAAAGCTTTGCAGCAAAGGGCTTGCCATTACTAAGCTTGCCTATCATCCCGATCGCATTCTTTATCCGATGAAGAAGGAGGATGGAGAGTGGGTGAGGATAACGTGGGATGAAGCCTTGGATACCATAGCGACAAAATTCAAAGAGATCATAAAGGATTACGGGCCTGAGGCAATATTCGTAGCTCAAGGTACTGGGAGGGATTACGAATGGTGCTTTTCGAGATTTGCCAATCTTCTTGGAACACCAAATGTTCTAACCGCTGGCCACATGTGCTATCTTTCAAGAACGGTCGTTTCTATACTAACCTGTGGCAACCTACCAGTTGCAGATTATGCTGGAAATCCAAGATGCATAGTTCTCTGGGGAGTTAATCCCCTCTGGACTAATCCAGATGAATATAAGGGAGTGGACTTCTGGGAGGCATACAGTAAGGGAGCAAAACTTATTGTAATAGATCCAAGAGAGAATTTTTACACGAAAAAGGCAGATCTGTGGCTTCAAATAAGACCGGGAACGGATGCAGCTTTAGCCTTAGGATTCTGCAACGTGATTGTGGAGGAGGGACTTTACGACAGGGATTTTGTAGAAAATTATATTCATGGATGGGATGCTTTTGTTGAAAGGCTTAAGGAATACCCTCCAGAGAAGGTTGAGGAAATTACATGGATTCCCGCAAAGCAAATAAAGAAAGCTGCAAGGATTTATGCAAGAACCAAGCCTGCCTGCATTCACTGGGGAGTACCAACAGAGCAGACAAACAACTGCACGGATTACACGAGGACAGCAATTGCTTTGATGGCAATGACTGGAAACTTGGATGCTCCCGGCGGAAATGTTTTCTACGTCCCCCCTCCTATTAGGAAAACGTCTGAACTTTCTAGGCATGATGCTCTTACGCCTGAGCAAAGAGCTAAAAGGCTTGGAGGGGATAGGTATAAGTTAGCCGCCCGCGCCTACTTCATAACTCCAACAGTTGCATGGGAGGCCATATTGAGCGAAAAACCCTATCCGTTAAAGGCTGGAATTATAGTTGGCTCGAATCCCGTTTTAACAAGGGCAAATGCAAGGCAGGCTTACGAGGCTTTGAAGAAGCTCGAATTTCTTGCTGTAGCTGACTTCTTTCTGACACCAACGGCAGAGCTTGCGGATGTATTCCTCCCATCTGCTACATGGCTCGAGCAGAATTACGTTTCAGAGAGTTGGAAGCGACACGGATACGTTTTGGCAAGGCAGAAGGTTGTTCAGATTGGAGAATGCTGGCAAGATCACAAGATATTCATGGAGTTGGGAAAAAGGCTCGGCCAAGAATGGTGGGATACACTTGAAGATGCTCTCAACTATATGCTCGAACCTGCCGGCATAACTTGGGAGGAGTTCAAGCAGATTGGGTATTTGAGAGGAGAGATGAAGTACTACAAGTACAAGGAGAAAGGATTCTCAACTCCAACGGGAAAGGTTGAGGTATATTCAACGATCCTTGAAGGCTGGGGAGCAGATCCATTACCGAAGTACGTTGAGCTTCCCGAAACCCCCATTTCAAGACCTGATTTACTTGAGAAGTATCCTTTAATACTCAATGCCGGCCTCCGAACACCAACCTTCTTCCATTCCGAGAATCGTCAAGTAAGCTGGCTGAGGGAGATAAGACCCGATCCGATTGTGGAGATACATCCGGAAACTGCAAAGGAGAGGGGGATTGAGGATGGAGACTGGGTCTGGGTTGAGTCTCCTAGGGGAAGAGTGAGGATGAGGGCAAAGATAAACAAGGGCATCCATCCGAAGGTTGTTGTTGCGGAGCATGGGTGGTGGTTCCCAGAAATTAAAGATCCCGGTCATGGATGGGATATCTCCAACATAAATATCTTAACAGACAACTCCCATGAATCGATGGATCCGCTGATGGGAGCCACAAATCTTAGAGCCTTACTATGCAACGTTTACAAGGAGGGAGCCCGATGACAGAGGAAACTCTTCTTATATTCAAGGATGACTGCTGCGGTTGCCATGCATGCGAAATTGCCTGCAAGCAGGAGCACGGCTTGGGTGTCGGACCCAGGTTAATAAAGGTTATAGAGAAAGCCCCAAACTTCATTCCCATTTACTGCCATCACTGCGCCGATCCCCCGTGCGGCAAAGCGTGCCCGGTTAATGCGATAAGCAGGGAAAATGGAATCGTTCTAATCGATGAGGGGGAGTGCATAGGATGTAAAGAATGCATAGACGCGTGCCCTTTTGCAGCAATGCAGTTCGATGAGGAGAGAGGAATTGCTTTGAAGTGCGATCTCTGCATTGAGAGGCTTAAGGCTGGAAAAGCTCCCGCGTGTTTTTCCAACTGTCCAACCAATTGTATATTTTTCGGAAAGATCGCGGATGCTGTTTCGGAGAAAACAAGAAGGATTCTGAGGGAGAGATAACGTCAGGACTTACCCGTGGAAGATCGGGGAAATGATCATCTGGAAAAATGATGGTAAGGTTACAGTTGATCTTTGGGCCTTAGGGGGAGAGAGTCCAGAGGCTGAAAAGGGTACGAAGGCTAAGGATGTAGCACCCTAATTACTAGATTTTTTCAAACCTTCAACCGCGAGTTCTCTTTAATTCAATTTTATTCAACGACTAAAAGCGGAATTACGAAACTGCGATGGCCCGAATTCCATCATGATTATAATGAAAAACTTTATTTAATAATAACTGAAGTTACCCTTAGCTGACGCTGCTGAAGCGACACTCTTCCGTAGGGGTGAGGAGTATTAAAGATAAGGGTATTGAAGATAATGCAGATAAAAAGGAAATCGAGGCTCAGGATGGAACCTCTGACGAGAGAAAGTTGCCGGAAATGGGAAATTTAAGTTACTCCGAATTTGGCTCTATAATCCCAAGTGAAAGCAAAAAAGACAAAGAGAACAAAGAAGACGTGAGAAATGTAAACTCAGGGGTTGAAGATGAACCAAAGGATGAAACGGATGGTAGAAAGGACTTAAAAGTTGAAATCCCAGAAAAAGAAGTTAAAGAGGTTGAGCAGGAGAAAATCGAGCGGGATGCGGTCGAATCCATTGAAAAGGCAAAGGAAAAGAAGAGATTATGGGGGGGTAGGAAGGACAAAAAGGGAAAGGTTGAAAAGGACGGGAAAGAAAAGAAGGGAAAGAAAGAGAAAAAGAAGAAAAAGAAAAAGTACGAACCTGTTTTCGAGCCATACAATCCGGAGGTTCATGGTCCGCTAATCGAGTATTCCCCTCCCAAGGGATGGGAGATAATCGACGAGTACTGGATAAAGGAGCACTACGCGAAGGTTTACATCATCAACAGCGACGAGGTTCACGATCAGAAGTATGTCGTGGTGGAACCCAAGCTCAATCCCTACGAGATGGAAGTTTATTACGAACTGAAGAGGATTTTGAAAGACGAGCTGGAGAACATAGAGATAGACGAAACCTCCGACAAGGAGGCGGTTTTGAAGGAGGTTGTTGACGATCTGATAAGGTCCATAGGGATCGACCTCAAACCTCCGTCGTATTACAAGATAATCTACTACCTGATTCGCGACATCGTCTACTACGAGAGGATATCGGTTTTTATGGAGGACAAATTCTTGGAGGACATCTCGTGCAACGGCTACAACATCCCCATCTTCATCTTCCACAGAAACTACGCCAATCTCGAAACGAACGTTGTTTTCGATGATCCGTCTGAGCTGGATGCGTTCGTCATTTCCCTCGCTCAGCGGTGTGGAAAGCACATATCCGTGGCAGATCCGATGATCGATGCGACGATGCCGGATGGCAGCAGAATCCAGATGACGTTGGGCAGGGAGGTAACCGACCACGGCTCAACGTTCACGATAAGAAAGTTCAGAGAGGAGCCCGTCACACCGGTGGACCTGATAGCGTGGAGGACCTTCTCGGCCGAAGAAATGGCGTATCTGTGGCTCTGCATCGAGAACAAAAAGAGTCTCATATTCGCGGGCGGAACCGCGAGCGGTAAAACGACCTCTATGAACGCCATATCCCTCTTCATCCCCAGAAGGGCTAAAATCGTCACCATCGAAGATACGAGGGAGATAATGCTTCCGCACGAGAACTGGATTCCCGCTGTAACGAGGGATGCTTTTCACGGTGATAAAAGCTCGATAGATATGTACGATCTGCTAAAAGCCGCTCTGAGACAGAGACCGGAGTTCATAATAGTTGGAGAGGTTAGAGGCAAGGAGGCGCTGACCCTCTTTCAGGCGATGTCAACTGGCCATACGACGTACTCAACGCTGCACGCTGACACGGTTAGCGGAGTCATACACAGGCTTGAGAACCCACCGATAGGTGTTCCGCGGGCCATGCTCGATGCTCTGGATATAATAAGCATCCAAGCACAGACGTTCATCGGGAAGAGGAGGGTAAGGAGGAACATGGAGATAAGCGAGATAGTCGGCCTCGATCCTTACTCGAAAATGCTTCGTACAACGACAGTCTTCCAGTGGGATTCTGTCAGCGACACGCACAGGGTTGTGGGGGCGTCGAAAACTCTCGAAGACATAAGAAAATCCAGGGGCTGGAGCGTTAAACAACTTCAGAAAGAGCTGGAAAGGAGGAAGCAGGTTCTGGAGTTCATGGTCGATCATAACATTCGCGACTTCAAGAGCGTGGCGAACATAATCCACGCGTATCAGAGCAACCCGGATAAAATCCTTGAGAGGATGGAAATCACCGTTTAGATTGTATAGGTGGTGAGATGATAAAGGAGGCAAATTACCTGAGCTACATCGGATACAAGCTCTTCGGAGACAGAATAAGGAGGGAGAAACACAAGTATTACTATTTGGAAAAATCTCTAAGGCAGGCGATGATCTCGATGCCTCCGGAGATGTATATCGCCTCAGCTCAGATGATCTCGCTGATATTCGGCTTGATAGGAGCGGTTGTGGGTTTGCTTACCGCTTACCTGATTGTTGAGATCGTCGGCCTGCCAGAGGTTATATTCCCAATCGCACTTCCTGAACCGCTTTATTCCTTCTGGTTCGTTTACAGACCTTGGATAATTGCCGGTTTACTTGCGATCCTGATAACGGTCGTGCTTTATTACGTGGGCTACCTCCTGTTCAAGATCTATCCATCCACGGTTATAAGCGACAGGAAGAGCAAGATCAACCGAATCCTCCCCCATGCGATAACGTACATGTACTCTCTCAGCAGGGGTGGAATGAACTTGGTGGAGATATTCAGGAGCTTGGCAGAAAACCACGAGGTTTATGGGGAGGTGTCAGTTGAGTTTGCGAGGATAATAAGGGATATGGAACTCCTCGGCAAGGATCTGAGAACCGCTTTAACCGATGCGATAGACCTATCACCTTCGGAAAACCTCAGCGAGTTCTTCCATGGCCTCATAACGATAATAGATAGCGGCGGAGACGTGACCAGGTATTTTGAGGAGAGGGCGGAATTCTATCTGGAAAGGGCGAAACAGGATCAGAAGAACTTCCTCGAGTTTCTCGGTCTCATGGCCGAGAGCTACATCACGGCATTCGTTGCCGGGCCGCTCTTCTTGATAATCATCCAGACTGTGATGGTCGTCATGGGGCAGGGGAACGACATCGCGCTGTATGCGATAATCTACCTCGTGATTCCGATAGGCTCGTTCTTCTTCGCGATAGTCATAAAGCTGCTCACGCCAATGGAGGAAGGAGAAGCACCTGAACTCAGGGAGAGTTTTGGTGTGAAGAAGAAGAGCAACAGGGTTGAGGGTTATGAGGATGCGATAAAGCGATTCCACAAGAAGCTGAAGTCTTGGAATTTTAAGAAAACCCTTAAGAATCCTCTGGGGCCGATTAAAAGGAAACCAGTCTATTCGTTCATCTTCTCGGTTCCTGCGGGAATCCTTTTCATGCTCTATGGTTTTCTACAGTTTCCTTACAGGCTGGGAATGGACTTCATCTCGTGGTTCTTCTTCTTCGATGATTACATGTTCATCTCTTTGGTGGTAATCTTCCTTCCTTTCGTGATATTCTACGAAGCCGGAAGGAGGAAGATAAAGACCGCCCTTCGCCTCACTCCAGTGTTTTTGAACAAACTCGCCTCAGCCAACGAGAGCGGAATGCCGATCTATCGGGCAATAACGATGATTGCGAAAACCGATACGAGCCCGCTCAGGAAGAATATCGCGAAGATAAAGTCCGATCTGGATTGGGGAATAAGCCTGAACGACGCATTGGTAAGATTCGCTAACAGACTTAAGATCTTTGAACTTTCTAGGACGATAACGCTCTTAAATGAAGCCTTGAAGTCTACTGGAAACGTTACCGAAGTCCTGATGGTTTCCGCAAAGGACGCATCGAATGCGGAGCTTATGAGGAGGGAAAGGCTGACGAACATGTTCATGTACGTCATAATAGTCTACATATCGTTCTTCGTTTTCATCGGGATAGTGTACATAATCTCAACAACCTTCCTCTCAACCCTCGCCGAGAGCGCGGCAAAGGTGGCCGAGAGCGGAGCATCCTATGCCATGCTTCAGGGAATAAACGTCGAAACGTACAAGAACATTTTCATGCATGCCTCGATATTCCAGGGCCTGTTCGCGGGGATCGTGGCGGGAGTTATGGGTGAGGGGAGCATATCTTCGGGCATCAAACATTCGCTTGTGATGCTGGTTATAGCCTATCTGCTCTTCACGATTCTGATGTAAACGCTCGCTCGCCTAATATTTTCCTTGAATATTTTTAGAGCAAATTATTTTCTAAAAAGATTTTTATAAGGTCTGACAGTAGTGTGAGCATGGAGGACAGCATTACGAGGATAGGTGTCAGCCTGCCAAAAAATCTTCTGACTGAATTCGATTCCATTGTTAAATCGAGGGGCTATTCATCGCGCTCGGAGGCCATAAGGGATGCGATAAGGATGTACATCAACGAGTTCAAGTGGCTGGAGAGGGAGAGCGGGGAAGTGATAGGGGTCGTGAGCGTGATCTACGATCACAACTACAGGGGTGTGACCGACACGATAATCTCTTTGCAGCACGACTTTAACGATATAATCACCACGACAATGCACATACATCTCGACGAGGAGAACTGTTTGGAAATGATAAACGTCAGAGGGGATATGTCGAAAATAAAAAAAATGGTGGGGAGGCTGAGCTCTTTAAGAGGGGTAACCTCCGTTAAGTTCATAACCGCTTTCAAGGGGAGGGTGTAGTTGTAGGTTCTCTACCTCAATTGTAAACTCACTTTACCTCAAAACTCTTAACGATCGAAAACTTAAATAACCCATACTCCCACTTCACTTACGAAGCGGGGTGGGGTAGCCAGGTAATCCCGGCGGGCTCATA
>Ga0209426_1001979_pt1 | contig 10494 bp, 8 predicted proteins | sample Deesub1362B_J571_FD_187697 | JGI IMG/M metagenome (GOLD analysis project Ga0209426, IMG submission 187697) | Deep oceanic, basalt-hosted subsurface ecosystem from Juan de Fuca Ridge flank, Pacific Ocean, CORK Borehole 1362B_J2.571 (SPAdes)... ...
AGGGGAGAAAGAGGTTTATTGTTTTTCTGAAGTGGTCAATGTGGTAGTAGCTTCCGGGATCCCTAATCCCAGCTAACCTAAGCATCTTCAGGAATTTCGGGATTAGTGTTTGGATAGCTGAGTCGAAGGAAGTGGAGGTCATGCAGAATTGGAAACTTTATTATCTTCTATTGGCGTTTTAATCAATCCCATTTTTATAAGATACCACTCGACAGCTTTTCTGACGAAATGAGTCCTTGAGAGACTTTCACCCTCTTTAACAAAGCCATCGATAATTTCTACGTATTTTTTGGGTAATTTTACACCGACTTTTACGCCAGAATCTTTGGTCCGTTTAACCATCAATAGTAAGTTGCGTATGTAGTATATATAAGTTCCTATTCTGAAACTTAAGACTAAAAATAGTCGTTAATTCCATTTGTTAGAATAAAAATTATAATATTAAGTTTCAAGAAATGAACTATGTCATCTTTGTGGGAGGAAATCATCTGGGACAAATCAACGATCACAATCCTGAAAATAGCTAAAAACAAAATCACGAGATTTACTGAATTTATAAAAGGAGGAGTACCTCGAACCACATTAGACAGGAGACTCAAACAATTAGGATCTGCAGGCTTATTGGAGTTTCATAAGGAGTTTAGTACTGGGGAAAGAGGATATAGGCTGACTTCTCTTGGTCATAAAATCATCGAAAAACTTGAAGAAATTGAGCAGATTTACGAGGAGGAGATGAAAAAAGCTCTGCCAAAAGAGCCTGAGGAGTTTTTAGGTGATGAAGAATAGAGTGGGTGGTCACAAGTGCAGCCGGGTCCATTTTATCACGGGTCAAAAACTTTTAAAGCCTCATTTAGGGCCTTATACGATTCCAGTTCTACTTCGGTATCAACTGGGTAAGTGTCATCCAGTTCTTCGATTATTTCCTCAAACAAAATAGGTATTTTATTTGGTTTTTCACTTTTTCTCAAAACAATTAGGTAAATTCCTCTAAGTTTTGAACGAGCTAGACCTCCAGGTGATTCTCCAGGTACCCAATAGATGGATGTCGGAAATAAACCTGCGAGTTTTGCTGCCCTTAGTGGAGGTAACCAGTCATGAGTTGTCAGACGATTATACATGAGAACGACTCTTGATTTGTTGTGTAATCGTTCAGTTAGTTTGGTAAAAATCTTATAAAGCTTTTCTTCATATTCTTTTCTTTCACGTGAAATTTCAACATCTTCTACTTTCTTTAGACTTGTTGAAGACACAAATCTACTCATGTTAACCGAATCGAACAATTTAATACCAATGTAGTGAATTAAGCTCAGAGAAGCATAACTTTTTACTGCATCCATATATGGTGGATCTACAACTGCCAAGTCTACTAACCTAGGGATTTTTATCTGTTCTGCATCACCAGTCACTATTTTTACTTTTGAATTACTAGGACCGCCATTTTCTTTAATAAAAGTATCAGCTCTCAATTGCATTCTTATAGCAGATGCTATGGTGTTTCTTCCCAATGGTCTTAGGGTTCCCGGTATATGTGCTAAGGGATTCGATTCTACCGTGTGTTTTGGCACCCAATAAGTTTTCATCGCCCCTGCAGGGACTGGTTCCCCAATCGGAGGATGCCATTTGGCAACTAACGATGAGGCTTTTGTGGATTCACTTAATGCAATTGCTAAAAACAATTTATCTCTCCGATTCCGAGCCAACTTTCTTGATTCCAACGAGAATAAATAAAACGAAGCCAGCTGCCTAGTTGTAAATAGTTGATAATATTTTTCGATTTGTGCTTCGCGGAGAAGTCTTCTCCCCTCGTCTACATTTATGGCTAAGTCAACTTCATCTATTATTTCTTCACGAATTTTTTCTGCCTCTTTCGAACTTTTTCTCAACCATTTTCTGATTTCTTTTTCATGTATAGGGCTCTTGTACTCTTTCTTCCATTTATTTTTTGGATTACGCAGCTCAATTGCATAAATTTTCCATCCTTTAATCGTTTCAGGGAACGAATTTTTTAATTCTGTTGACCCTTTAATTCCTGCCTCAAATCTGTGGCCACAAGTGGGACAATTTGTTTGTTTTTCAGAGCTTTCGAAAATGGTGTAACAGTTGGGGCACATCAAAACTAAAATTTGGCGATTATTCACACTTCTAGTTGAGATCCAAGTAGGAGCTTTATCTCGCGAAATGAATATGTATGAAGCGTATTTTCCATCAAATTTCCAGATGTTTTGAGATTCGGTTAGAGATTTGTCGAGTACTCTAATTGCAATTTTTTCATATCCTCTCGGTAAACCGTTGGTTACTAAAAATAAGCTTGCTTTAGAGATAGATGTAGCAACAGGATTTATATCAACTCCGTACACAGACCACCCAGCGAATGCAGCTTCTGAAATACCTGTACCTCCACCTGCGAATGGTTCCATAAAAATTTTTCCTTTCGACCTTTTTCGCATTAGTTTGGGCTCATCAATTGCTCTCTGAACCGATTCTTCATCAGTAAATAGGAAACTTGCTAACAAAAATCTGTAAATTGAAGAGAAACGCCTCGACCACCAGCGATGTATGCTATGAAGAGGGAGCCTCTTGCCTCTCTCCAATTTTGTTTTTTTTGCTGTTAGAATTACCAACTGTGGACTAGCGTCATCGAGTAACAAATCTCATCACCTTCAAACTATACAAAAAATTTAAGTTTGTGCCTTAAAAATGTATTGTAAGGGGATCGAAAATGACAGATGATAATCTCCTTACTGAAGTTTATCACTCTATTATCTCTGAATTGGAAGTTCCTAAAATCTCAAATGAAACAGGCATTGGAATACTTCATACAATAAGGAATTTCGAGTACGTATTAAAAAAGGAGGAGGTTTTGTCTTTTTTAAAAGATAGATTTAATCTTGATGACTCGAATGCTGAAGAAGTATTTAACTTACTTTTAAACAGAGGATTTATTGTAGAACTACCTAAAGAACCAGAAACGAAAAATTGTAACGATTTTAGATCTCTCCATATGGATGTACTCGTCCGTAGCGCAGAAATTAGGACTAGATGGTCTACTCTGAGATATATTGTGAGTCCAAAGTTTATTTTATTTTATATTGACTCACCTTCAGATAGAGACAGAAAACATCTTCCAATTCCCGGTTCGGATGTGATAAATGCTAATTTATTTGATGCGATAAACAATTTTTTCAAGAATGACAAGGCAACAAAGGATTTTTTGGATATATTGAAAGAATATTTACCTTCCGGTTTAGATGGTTACCAAGCGTATAGTTTAGCTCTCATGCTAAGAAAAGATAAAATTCTTAATGTCATAACAGCACCTACGGGTTCTGGAAAAACTGAGATCTTTTTGCTTTTCATTTTAGCTCGAATAATAAAAAGTAAAGATATTGAGGGAAAAAATGAAAGGGCTATTCTGGTTTATCCTAGAAAAACACTGTCTGTCGATCAATCATCCAGATTGATTAGATTATTGCAAATTGCAAATAAAAAAGGGTACGAAATTACGTTCGGATTAAGAGATGGTCATACGCCGAAAGAGTATGGTAAAAGCAAAATAAAGGATGGAGACTTATTTCGTGGGATTAAATGTCCAGAATGTGGGGGCAATTTGGTCTACCGTATCAAAGATGGCTCTGTAAAGTGCAAGGACTGCTTCACTCATTTAGATTTTGTACGATCAACTCGAGAGTCTCAAAGCAGATCACCTCCTGATATCATCATAACCAATATGTGGTCATTAGAGATAAGAGTAATGGATAATGCTGAAAAGGATATAAATGTCCATACTTTTCAGGATTTGGGGATTTTGGTCGTGGATGAGGCCCACGAGTATACAGGATTAGGTGGGGGGTTGATCTCCCACCTCATTAGATTGGTAATGAAACACTCATTAAATCAAAACAAAAAAATAATAATTTCATCAGCAACTATGCCCTCTCCAGTGGAATTTGCATCCAAAATAACCGGGTTAAATCCAGAATCTTGCCAGCTATATGATTTTTATGAAATATCTCAAAAATTAAAAGAGTACAACATAGAATTTTCAGGAAGGAGATTGGTGATCCTAGGATTATTTAATATAAACCCAAGATATTCTTGGAGCACTTACTGCCAATTATGGGCAGTAATGATGGTTTTTCTCAATTTTGCATACAAATTAAGTGGTAAAGAGTACGTCCCCCAGTCTATTATTTTTATAAATAATATAAAGGAGTTAAGGCGTACATACAGAGGTTATGAAGAAAATATAAGCCTTGGTGAACCGAGGGACCATCTTATAGGTCCAGAAGAGTATGGTAGACCATTGGAATCAACTGACATGTACTCTTACTGGCATTATTTATCACAGGACAAGAGAAATGAAATTCTCGAAATTTTTAATCAAGGTAATAAGCTGGATACTTTGGCCGAGAAAATAGGTGAAATGCATAGCTTAGCTTCAGAAGAAGAACGAAATAGAGTATTGGAATCGTTAGGAGGCAATGAAGGTGATGTGGCCTTGGTTCTCTCGACATCTAGTTTGGAGCTGGGTGTCGATTACCAAAATGTTTCGTTTATTCTAAACACAGGAATTAGCAATCCGCTGTCATTGATCCAAAGGGTAGGCCGAGGGGGTAGAAAACCTGTTTCACTACGTACTGTACTCGGCATAATCTTAGTTAGGAATTTACCTTCAGAGAGTCTAGCTCTCCATGATCCAAAAACTGTGAAAAAGCTGAATCCAGCTTTAACTAGTGACGTTAAACCTCTTCCTGTAGCAGTTGATAATCCACAAGTTATAAGAAGAGGGAAGCTAGTTGAAACTATTTCTGAAATGGCTAAGTCTGGCAAAAGAACGTATGCAAGTGGCACATCTATCCGTAATCTGGACGAATTGGATGAGTTTATGAAAGAAGTGGTGGAAAACATTAAGGTGGAAAATGATGAACGAGATTGAGGGTTTGAAGTTTTTTATAGAAGAACTAAGGAATTTTGCCCAAGATCGAGAAACAATAGAGAGTTTAACTGCTTATTACGAGGAACTTGATCAAATTTGGACTGTTCCGGATAAGTTAGAGGAGATTAAAGCCTTATGCGCCGAAATAAAAGAAACACTTACAGAGTTGAACATCCAGCATAGTAAAAAAGATTTTCTGGAAGGAATTGATAGTATCAACCAGGAACTCTCAAAGAACTTAATTAAATTAGAGGAGTTTTGTGGTAGTTATAGATCTCTTTTAAAAAAATACGGCTCTCCAGAGAGCTTAATGGCAGAACTCGAGAAAGATAGAGCCAATGACTTAGAATTGTTCCAAGATAAAATTTGTGATTTTTTGGAGAGCGATTTAGATAAAAATTTGAAGGAAATAAGAAGGAAATTGGATAAATTTGTAAGAAAAAGCAGCACTTTTAAAGGTCGTAAAATATATCAATTTACTCACTCAATAAATAATGGAATCAAAAAACTCAATAGCTGTATAGAATTGATAACCAAATTAACTGGCTTTCTATATGAATTAAACAACTCGATAAATGTGATTTCAAGCCAATCTAGCGAAAAGATTAGCAGAGATTACTACTTTGTTTTCTCACAGTTGAATGGAGAGATGGCTAAAGGATTATGGGCAAATAAATTCGTTGAATTACTGACAGGTTTACAAAGTGTAACTGGCTCACCTAGTTCTGGAACGGTGTTATTTGAATTCGAGGAAGAAGATCCAGAAATTGAACCATCTACATTAACACTGAATGAGTTATTTTTTAGATATCCTCCATTTGAACCAATTGCACAAAAAAAGAAAATACCATTTCCTGACAAATACAGAAGTGTAACAATCCCCATCTCTGGTAGTTTTGTTTGGTTCGTTAGAGGAAATAACACCTCCTTCAGTTTCAAGCCTGTGACACCAGTAATAAGAGGTAAAAGCAAGCAGAAAGGAATGTATCAAGATCTCAAAGAAGTAAGACCATTCAATATCCTAAGTTTGAAAGAGGGTGAGTTCCAAGTTACTGTATGGGGAGAAAGATTTCCTATATGGGTGAAATATGGTTCTAGAAAATTGGTGGATTCTACTAAAGCCTTGTTGAAAACTGGAGTAGATCCTCATGAAATGGAAAAAATACTTCAAAGAAAATATGAACATTTTATCGGTCGAAGTGGGAAAGCCTATAAGTGCACAGATTTATCTTATGTTTGGTATTGTAGGCGTGGACTTGCGATGTCTACAGACCCGTGGGATTCAAATTGTCCATTTGATTGCCGCAGTCGTTATGAAAAAAGTGGTAAATGTGTATTTTGGAGTTATAGTAGACGGATATTCCCAAAAGTTTTCGCAATCTTAAATAGGAAAATATTTGGATTAGATAACCTAACCCAAGAGGAATACTCTGGATTTTTAAATCCTATAACTGGTAGAGGCGTGAGAGTTCAAGAAGTTTATGAAGGGGTCCACTGGCATATGCCTCAAGATTTTGGAAGTGGTATGCCTGTTTATGTAGAATTTGAAAAGGGTTTATTAAATTCTTTACCTAAAACTAACGTAATTGGTTTTGCTATTCCATATAGCTTCCTCAAGACCATATTTTTAGAATTATTAGATCCAGAAACTACTCCTAAACCACAATTCTCAATTGATAATGAAACTTCTATTCCCCTGGACAAACTTTTGTTATCTAAATACTTTATTTGGTTAAACACCTCAAAAGGCAGAAACACATACCGGTTCTTGGGTAACAAAAAAGACAAATTAGTTAAGATGTATAAGAAGTTCTTGAAAGATACTTCAAAAGATATTGGAGTTAGAGAAAATATAGTCAAGTTTGCAATCGATGTTTTATCCCATACACTTTCACACTTATTGCTCTTTTTCATATCAAAGGAGTTAGAGATAGAATACAAAGATCTTATCTATATCTATACGATTGATGAGGAAGAAGATAAAGTTTTCATAACAGTAGCTGAGAACAGCCCATTGGGCGTCATAGGCTTAGTTGATCATGTAGAAAAGAAATTTGGAAATACTGTAAATATGATAAATGAATTTATTAAAGAAATCATTACATTGTTCAATGAACACGAATCTGAATTAAAATCATACCAAAATGAAATATTAAAGGCAAAAGAGAGGTATTTCAAAACTCCTTTGGGTACAGAATTAAAAGAAATTGGAGAGATGTTAGAAGAGTATTACAATGAATTTTTACAAAACGGCATCCTGATGGATTTGCATAATTTCCCCTTACACATACATCTAACTGACTTGGTTCCCGCCTTATCCAAAAAAGCAGGTATCGAGCCTATAAAAGTTTTAACAGAGCTTGGAAATCTTCTACAATTTATAGGCCCTTCATATTGTATTGATGGTTGCAATTCTTGTGTAATGTTCGAAGCTGGTTGCACAAAACCAATCTCTCAGAATCTTGAACTGTCGCGCAATATAACGGCTTGGTTCCTCAAAATTATCTCCGGTGAAGAAACAATAGTAGCTAAAGGCGGAAGATTAGGTAAAATTTTGTTAAAAAAAATCCCTAAAAGGAGTGTTTTTGTTGTAAGCCCGTATTTAGATGAAGCAGGTGTAGACCTGCTCACAGATCTGTCTAAAAATGGAATTGAGGTCACACTTGTGACTCGCAGAGGAACATTTGAGGAATTTAAAAATAAGTTGAAAAACGTAAACGACGTTTACTTTTTCAATTTTCCAAGGCATGAAAAAATGTACATAATTGATGACAGAATTCTGATCGATACCACATGGAATCTAACTCCCTCTAAGCTTTCAACAAACAGATTTAAAATGAAGTTATTAGAAAAAGCAGAATCTATGTCAATGAGAAATCAAATCATTGAAAATTCGATGGGAGATGATGATGTCTGAGGTTCAAAGAAAAATTCAATTAAGCAGATGTAAATTCATCGCCCAAAAAATAATTGATGTTGCCAAAAATGTCGATGGGGAAATCGAGAAATGTTTTGGGAAAGACCACTATGAATTATATGCCCTCCCCTTTGCGTGGAACGTCAGACTTCTGTTAACGAAATCTTTTGCGAAAATGTCCGTAGTTCCTAGATTATTTAAAACATTTTACGACTTTTATATTTTGTATTTTCCGAGACTAGGATTGGTAAGGTCTGTTAGGTATACGGGGGAAAGAGAGCTACCTGCAGATAGCGTATTAGTTGTCAAGAAGCTAAAAATTCAGAGAGATGAAAAATCCAGTATCGGTGAAAACTTGGTTGGCTGTTTTATTTCACACGGACAGATCGGGTCAGTTAACGATGTTAGTAGCGATCTTTTATTTTTTGAGTATTTTTATATAAATTTAGTTAAACCCTTGCTGGCAACTTATAAAAAGTTTTCAGCAATTCTTCCCACACCATTTTCTGTCACGTCAATACTCACCGATGGAAAGAGAAAGTATTTCGTTCCTTGTAGTATTGTACTATTGATAGACTATTCTAAAGCAAAAGAGAATAAAGACTATGTTTTTGGAGAATTTTTAGAGTTTATTGAAACTGAAGGATACGTATTGGGTTGTATATACGATGAATATTCTCCAAAAATAATTAAATGTAAACCTTCAGGGCCATTTAAGATTGTAATACCTAAGATAGAACAAGTGGATGAGGCTCTTTACGGAGAATACTATCTATCTAAAAAAGCAATCATAACCAATGTAGCCGCGATTATAGTCTTGGATGAAAATCTTATTTTAACCAATTATCGAAAAAGCATCAAAGAAGGTTTTATTTTAGTATTTTGTGAAATACCTTTTAACTTTGATGTTTCCGCATTCTGTCACTTCGGCGACTCGGTAGATGTTATAGGTGAGGGGTTTGAGCTAAAATGTTTTAAAATTAGGGTAAAAAAGGATTTGATGGAAATTTTTAAGGATAAAGTCTTCAGAACTATTGGCTATTGTACACGTACATTTAGAGCGGAAGAGAAAATTATAGACCTCAATACCGTCAGTGAATGTAAGTCATTTAATTGGATAAAAAAAGATGAAGAGTTTTTATACTTATACACTCCGCCACTAACTAATCTTACCTCGACAGAAAATGTAAGACTTGACAAACTTTTGGATATCGTTGAAGAATTCAGACAGAAAAAAGACTTATTATTTGATAAAGATAGACACAAAATTTGGATAAAGGTCATTAGGTCAGATAGTTTTTTCGATATGTTTGCCAGAACGTTTAATTCTCAAAGAGAAATAGCACAATTATATAAACTGTATACAATGTTATGAGAAGCCAAATGCTTGTGAGAAACTATAACAACCTCCTCAAACCCTCCACCACCCTCTCATTCCTCCTGTAAGCCTCATTGTACAGATAACGCATAACATCCTGACCACTCTGAAAATGTTCGTAACCAAAAGAAGATTGTATGGACAATTCAGAAACACTCCGAATATTATGGAAAGAATTGACGCCCTGAAAGACAACACCCTGCTATTCAAATTTCAATTTGAGTGCGGGCTCGTTTTCGGAACCCACCCTATAATCAAAAATTTTGATTACTTATTTTTCTATATTGTACTGAAGTAATCCCCCAAAGTGGAGCCTCAAAAAAATCTTTTTCTAAACCATCCAAAAGTTACAATTAACCTCCTATCAGTTATCAGAACCTTGCCCTTTTTAAATTCAATTCTGTAATCAGAGATTCATCATCGTTTAGAGAATCCATTTCTAACTCTCTTTATGAATTATTGTTTATGAAATAATTTAATTAGATAAAAACTTTTTGATTTTATAATTTAGTTTCATTTTTTAAACTTAAGACCACTATCGGAACTTTTATATACCATTAGTTTCAAAAATGGGATTAACGAAGGAGTGTGAAACCATGTTGGGTTTAGGTGGTGTAAGCGGGATAGGCAACCTTGAAGAAAAACCAAAAAAAGACTTCAGAAATCCAGCAAACTGCCAGCAATGTGCCTATTTTGGTGATTGCATCGAATTCTTCAATTACTGCCCCTATTCTGGCAAACTGGCGGTTGAGAAAAGGAACAATGTAGAGATTTTAGAGGAGGCGGAGGTTCTGGTATGAGTGACGAATTCTTAAAACGAGTCAAGAATAAAGAAATCAACATAATCTTCTGCGAACCGCTTGCTGAATTCCATCAGAACTTGAAATTCTGTCCAAATAGGGAAGAATGCGAATGGCTATCTAAAGAGCTTGAAAGAGACCCATTTGGTGCAGAAGATCTAATTTACAATATGTTCTGTGATTTCTGCGAGTCCGAAGACTGGATAATCGTTGCCACAAATGACGCTGTTCTAATGGCTCTCTTGGTTGAGCCCGAGTTTGGAAAAAAAGTGAAAGAAGCGTTGAAGGCAGAGGTGACCACCTGATGTCCTTCGAAACCGAGCGAAAATCTGTTGGAGAAGAGATGGTCGAGAAATTTACCGCAATTGCAGAAGCGTTGCAGGAGCTTACGCAGAAAGGCATCACAAAACGCCTATTGGTTCTATACATACAGGATGTGACGAAACTAAGGAAATCGGACATC
>Ga0209426_1001980_pt1 | contig 10491 bp, 14 predicted proteins | sample Deesub1362B_J571_FD_187697 | JGI IMG/M metagenome (GOLD analysis project Ga0209426, IMG submission 187697) | Deep oceanic, basalt-hosted subsurface ecosystem from Juan de Fuca Ridge flank, Pacific Ocean, CORK Borehole 1362B_J2.571 (SPAdes)... ...
GTAACGTCTTCTTCAGTTACTATATCTCCTTGGGTATAGCTTTGGCGGCTCTCTTCGGTTTAGGAGCCTTCCTAGGCGTTATCTCAAGGGAGAACATCGTTTTGTCTGGGGCGAAGATGATAGGAGCAGGGCTTCTCTCTATCGCACTTGGTTACCTCTTGAAGGGGCTGTGGAGATAATATGAACGATGAAGGGCTTATTGCACTCGCCTCTGAGATGAGGGAGAAGGCGTACGTGCCCTACTCGAAATTCGCCGTTGGGGCGGCGCTTCTTGCTAAATCCGGTCGTGTTTATACGGGTTGCAACGTCGAGAACGCATCCTATAGCCTCTCGGTTTGCGCCGAGCGAGTTGCGATTTACAAGGCGGTTTCCGAGGGCGAGAGGGAATTCGAGGCAATCGCCGTTGTTACGGAAAAAGGCGTTCCTCCCTGCGGAGCCTGTCGGCAGGTTCTGAGGGAGTTCGGAGAGGGCATTCGTATAATCGTAGCCGATGTTTACGGGAAGCGCCGTATCTTCACGTTGGAGGAATTGCTTCCAGAAGCCTTCAAAGCCGAGGATTTGATGTGAAGGGGCAGAGCCTTTGAAAGATGGCCACTCTCGATTGGCGCAAGAGAGCGAAATAAGGAGTGGCCTTTTTTTATTTTGCTGTTTGCATCCTTGCAAATGCGATGGTATAATTGGATTTGAGGGGAGGATATGGAAAGGATTGGATTAAACGTAAAGATGGAAGAGGTAAGGGCCTTATGCGATGCGAAGGGCTTCTCCTCGAGCGAGGAGCGAATATGGGAGATGCTCGCCCTCATTCACAGCGAAATCTCCGAGGCCACCGATTGCTACAAGAAGGGAAAGCCACTGGAGGTGGTAGGAGAGGAGTTGATTGACGCCATAATCCGCATCCTTCACCTTCTCTCCGCCCTCGACCTCGACGCCGAGGAACTTTATCAGAGAAAGATGGCAGAGAACTGGCGAAGGCCCTACAAATACGGCACTGTCAGGGGAGGATGATGTCATGAATGTTCTATTGAAGCGCATATCGGTAAATCCCAAAATCTGTCACAGGAAGCCTTGCGTTAGAGGGACACGCATCATGGTTCATCAAGTGTTAGACCTCCTTGCTGCCGGTCTGCCCCCTCAGGAAATCGTTTCCGAGGATTACTCTCCTGAGCTCGCCTTGGAGGACGTCTATGCCTGTATTGCCTATGCTAATCAATTGGTGAAGAATGAGGAAATCCACCTTCTTAAACTTCAGGAGACGACAGCATGACATTCCTTGCCGACCAACGTGTATAGGGCAAGACGATAAAGCTATTGCGTGCACAGGGCTATGAGGTAATCACCCTTAAGGAGCTTGGGAAGGCAGGTGTGCCTTGTGAGGAAATTAGGGGTGCTTTGGTTATCATAAGTCCTGGGGGATATCGGATTCGTCGAAAGGGCGTTGAATGATGGAAAGGGAGAGGCTTTATCGGACGGAAGCAATTGTGCTTAGACGCACCGACTTCGGCGAGGCCGATAGATTGCTTACGCTTTACACGCCTTATCTTGGCAAGATAAGAGCGATAGCAAAGGGGGTTCGGAAGCCTACTAGCAGGAAGAGCGGGCATGTGGAGCTTCTTACACACTCTCGGTTGCTGGTTGCAAGAGGGAGAGGATTGGACATTGTGACCCAAGCTGAGACGATTCACTCCTTCAGGCCTCTTCGAGAGGACCTCCTCCGCACCACTTATGGCTATTACGCTGCAGAGCTATTGGACCGCTTCGTGGGGGAGGGGGTCGAGAATCGCCCCCTCTTCGATTTATTGGTTGCGACGCTGTCTAGGCTTGGAGAGACGGATGACCTTGACCTTACGGCTCGTTTCTACGAATTACGTCTACTTGCATTCGTCGGCTATCGCCCTCAGCTATTCAGGTGCGTTGAGTGTCGTGGCAAAGTAGAGAGAGGAGCGAAGATTTACTTCAGCCCTTCTGATGGGGGCACCCTTTGTCAAAGGTGTTACAATCGTGGGTCAGCGGAAAGGCGTGGAGCGAAGGCCATATCGCTCGGCGCACTCAAGGTGCTTCGATTCCTCCAGACCAGGGATTACGATTCCTGCCGAAGGCTGCGGATAAGCCGAAGGCTTCACGAGGAGATGGAGTCGGTGATGGGGCGCTACATCTCTCACCTTCTGGAGCGGAACCTGAAATCGCTGGAATTCTTGCGGAGGTTGCGGCGGGAGGGCAGCGGATAGGATAGCGGATAAGCGGATGGGCGAATCACGAGTCACGAGTCAGGACATGATAAGGAATATGAACATCCGACAGTCTCTTCCTCGATTAAAAGAAGTTTTTGTCGAGAACGGCGTAATCCTCGCTTATCTCTTCGGCTCTCAGGCGGAGGGGAGAGCGGGGCCGCGGAGCGATATTGATATTGCGGTGCTGTTCGACTACAGCATTCCCTATCGTGACCAAAGCAAGCGACAGATTATGCTCATCAACGAGTTGATGGGCATCTTCGGTCGCAGCGATGTAGACGTGGTGGTGCTCAATCGGGCAACACCGCTTTTGGCTCATCAAGTGGTCAAATACGGTCAGGTCATCTACGAGGATGAGGCCACACGGCCGGCGGTGGATTTTGCCGCCTACACCATTAGCCGCTACGCTGACACGGAGCCATTGCGACGGCTACGGCTTCGGTATTTGGCCGAGCGCATTGAAGAAAGAAAGCGCAGGCAAGAGGGAAAGACGCCCATTGGCCAGATGTGTAGGAGGCCGAGAGCGATGATAAAAACTTCGGTCGTGATACAACTTCTAGACTCGCTCGATGATACGGTTAAAACATTGAGAGATTTACAAGGGTTATCTTTTCAAGAGTTAGCTAAAGAAATCGTACGCTACTGGGGTATATTGCATGGGCTCCACACAGCAGTGGAACACGTGACGGATATAGGTGCCCATTTGCTTGGCGGGTTAGGGTTAACCGTCCCTGATAAATACAAGGACATCATTCTCAAAATGGGCCAGCATTACATCATTCCGTATGACTTCGCTGAGCGCATCGCTCCGATGGCCGGTTTCCGCAACATACTCGTCTACAAGTACCTGACCGTTGACCCGGCCATCGTGTACGATGTTCTCCAACATAATCTGGCCGACTTTGAGCTTTTCATCGAGTACATTTACGGTTTCCTGAGGAGGGAGGGATATATCGAGGTAGGTGAGGGGGATGCTGGTTGAATTCGAGGTATATTTCTACGGCAGATAGAGGTAAGATTGAGGAGGTGGGCGAATGCCGATTTACACAACCGATGAGATGAGCGTGGAGGAGTTCACCGAGATGGTGCGCCGTCACCCGGCCAAATTCGAGCCATTGCCAGAGCGCTTCTGGGAGGACGAGCGCTGGCTTTTCGAGCACGTAGCCGAGCTGACGCGCCAATATCCGGACAAGTGGGTGGCAATCTATCAAAAAGGGGTGGTAGGCGTGGGGCGGAGCCGCAAGGAAGCGCGGGAAGCCGCCGCCAAGAGATTAGGGGATGTGGGACCCCTGGTGATTTATCGTCTGGAGAGCAAACCTTATGTCTACCCGATTAACTCTGCGCATTGATAGGCACCCTGACCCAGATGACCCGACTTTGGTGCTTACCCGGTTATTGGCTTGGGTATCCTTCCTGACCGTGGATGGCAAGTTAACCGAGCCTGAGCTGGCCATTGTGGACACAGGTGCTCCGCTGTCGTTGATACCCCAAGACATCTGGCAAAACTGCCGCTATCTGAAGCTGGGCGATGATGTGATACGAGGCGTGGTGCCCAAGCCCGAGTGTGAGCTACCCGTGATAGATGGCTTAGTGGCATGCGTTTTGCAGGATGATGCTGGCCGGATGTCAGGTCTGTTAACCGTTCGCGCCTATCTGGCTTATGCAGAAGATGTGCCATTAGTCCTTGGCTTCAGCAGCCTTTTGGACAGGGCCGATGTCCGCTTTTCGATTGAGAGAGGTGAGGCTTGTCTGGAAATTTAACAGGATGGAGGGGTGGTATCCGTTTATCCGTTGTGCCAAAGGCAATACGCTGATCAGCGGATTGTGATGGATACTAATAGCGAGAAGAGGCTGCTATGCTGACTCCTTACGAGCGCGCTGAAATGGTGACCGCCCTTTCAGCAATCCAAAAGCGAATCCGCTGGAAGCCAAATAAGGGCATCCGGCATTTGGAGAAGCGTAAAAGGATGGGCCACCTACCGCCCCATTATTCGTTGGAAGATTACAATAAAGTGATTAGCAGCATCGTCAAGGATGGTCAAAATCTTGCATACCTGTACGAATTTGCTGGAGAGCGATATTACGCTGTAAGAGGCCCTTTCAAGGATAGAGAATGGATGGTGATATTCAGCCGTGAGGGAATCATGGAGACGGCTTTCCCTCCCGAGGAGATGGAACAATATCTGGAGCGGCGTGGCTTTATGTTTGTGGGAAGGATTAAGGAGGTGCTCAAATGGAGCGAATTGAAGGGCTCCTCGAAAAATTCGCCTTAAGTGTACAATATCCGGATGTAAGCGGATTCGAACTCTTAGAGCTGCTCGATATGCGGAGCAAAATCGCTGAACAAGAATATAACCTGACCGAGGAAGAGAGAAGAAAGCTGGAGGAAGCAGACAGGTGCTTCCTAAGGAACATCAGAAAGATTTACACCAACATCGCTCAGGTGGCCAACCTGGTGGAGGTGAGGGAGAAATTAGGGGTCTCCCCCTCCCATTGGTGGTGGTATTTGGAGGAGTTAGTGGGACTGGAGAAGGCCCCTGCCTGAAATCAGTATATCACGATTTTGAAGAGTGGGGCGCCATCTTTCGCCCTTGTCTCTTCAAAATCAAGTTGCCCTCAAATTTGGTGGCATGCCTTCATGTTGACTCCATCGGGCTATCAGATTAACTTTGAGTTGCGGATAGTCTCCACCAAAAAGAGGCATGAAAGAAGGTGATAGGGAGCGGATTGCTGTTAACGGATTATAGGAACGGATTGTTGTCAACGGATTCTGGGAACGGATTGAACGGATTTGTTAACGGATTCTTGGAACGGATTGGATGGCGGATAGGATAGAGGATTAACGAACGTGGGAGTCGCATCCGCTTATCCGCTAGGCCGAAAGGCAATCCGCTGATAGGTTATCCGCTGATGAGGTGCTCAACGCATGAAAACAACAACATTAACTCGCAAACGACTTATATTTGACACCAGCGCCCTGATCGCTGCAGCGAGAACGAAAGCTGGCCCCAGGTTTGTCTTGGATGATATACTGGCTTGCGCCGACATCCTCATTTCACCGACGGTTAAGACAGAGGCGATCGACCAAGATCTGGCCAGCGGTTATCCTGATGCACTCGTCTTGGACAAGCGAGTGAAAGCAGGAGCCATTGTCGTGCGGTCCGCCGTGCTATTTGAGCCGGTTTTCGAGCGAGTTGTTAAGGCCTATGAGGTGGAGGCAGGCGACGAAGAAGTGTTGATACTTTGCCGCGCCATAAGAGATTATGACCATTTCGTTGTAGATGACCGATTGCTCTACATTATCGCACATCGGCTCGATTTACACCCTCTGTTCCTACCTGATTTGATTGTTTTGTTAGCTCGTGAAGGTGGTATCACCATAGACCGCGCTGAGGCGATTTTAAATGCCCTCAAGCCACGCTACCGGCCCGGTTTTATAGAACATGCTTTTCAGGCATTGAAAGGAGCGATTTGAGATGGTAACTGAGACCATTCGGATTTCACTCGATGAAAAGATTTCCAGGTATATAAACGCCCGTGCCAAAGCCCAGCTCTTGAGCCCACCCGAAGTTGTGCATCAGCTCTTGGCCGATTTGTATCAAAAGGAAATCGAAAGGCTTCATCAGAGCTATTTACACGGCGACATCACTTTAAGGGGTATGGCTCGACGCTTGGGGCTTTCTTATCGTGAACTGTTCCAGATGCTGGAAGAGCAAGGGAAAGCGATATAAGTGAAGCCATTGCGTTCACATCCACGGCGAATGGGGTATCCGCAAGGCAGCAGGCTATCCGCTGATCAGCGGATGGGGAGCGGATTGCTGTCAACGGATTCTGGGAACGGATTGAACGGATTGGACGGATAGGATAAAGGTAATCCAACGGATTAATTACAAGGATTAAGGTAATTATGGATTAACGGATGGAGGAGTGGTATCCGCTTATCCGCTATGCCGAAGGCAATCCGCTGCTCAGCGAATAGGAAGCGGATAAACGGACGAGGCAACGGGTGGCGGGGATTATATCCATTTATACGCTGCGCCGAAGGCAATCTGTTAACGTTGTTGAGGCGGTGATGGAAACGGTAGGGAAGAAAGGAGGGTAAGAATAGGGTTGCTAAATTATCTGATTTTGCCGGATGTAAAAAGGCTCTTGGAAGCAAGACGATACGACGAAATCGTGGAGTTCGCTTCCAAAGACAAAAGAGTTGTGGATGAGCTCATTAGAGCGCTCAATGATAGATATTGGTGGGTGCGCAGGAGCGCAGCTCTGGCATTGGGTAGAATAGGAGATGCGAGAGCGGTTGAGCCCCTCATCGGCTCGCTTAGGGATAGCTATGGGTATGTGCGCAGGGGTGCAGCCTTGGCACTGGGGGAGATAAGAGATGCGAGAGCAGTTGAGCCTCTCATCGGTGCTCTCAGGGATAGCGATTATATTGTGCGCTGTAGTGCAGCCTTGGCATTAGGGAAGATAGGAGATGCGAGAGCAGTTGAGCCTCTCATAGATGCGCTTAAACGTGGACGTTGGTGGGTCCGAGAGAGGGCAGCCTTGGCATTAGAGGAGATAGGCATATCCGCAGTTGAGCCCCTCATCGGCGCTCTAAAGGATAGAAGTAAAGACGTGCGCAGGAGTGCGGCTTTAGCACTGGGGGAGATAGGAGATGCGAGGGCAATTGGACCCCTCATCGACGCGCTTAAGGCTTGGGATATGGATGTGCGCAGGAGTGCAGCCTTGGCATTGGAGGAGATAGGCTGGGAGCCAAAAACGCCAGAAGAAAAAGCATTTTATCTTCTCGCTTTGCGAAAGCTGGATGAATTGGTCAAGATAGGCGAGCCAGCGGTTGAGCCCCTCATAGGCGCGCTAAAGGATAGAAGTAAGGATGTGCGCAGGAGTGCAGCCCTGGCACTGGGGAAGATAAGAGATGCGAGGGCAGTTGAACCTCTCATAGATGCGCTAAAGGATAGAAGTAAGGATGTGCGCGGGAGTGCAGCCTTGGCATTGGGAGAGATAGGGGACAAGCGTGCTGTTCTGCCTCTCATCGGCTCGCTAAAGGATAGCTATTGGTGGGTGCGCAGGAATGCAGCCCTGGCATTGGAGAAGATAGGCTGGAAGCCTAGAAGCCAGGACGAGATGATAGCTTACCTTCTCGCTTTGGAAAAGCGAGATGAATTGGCCAAGATAGGCGAGCCAGCAATCGAGCCTCTTATTCGTGTGCTCAAGGATTGGGATCAGGATGTGCGCAGGAGTGCAGCCTTGACATTGGGGAGGATAGGTGAGCCAGCAGTTGAGCCCCTCATAGGCGCGTTAAAGGATAGAAATAAGGATGTGCGCAAGAGTGTGGCCTTAGCATTGGGGAGGATAGGCGAGCCAGCGGTTGAGCCCCTCATCGGTTTGCTAAAGGATAGCTCTTCGAGCGTGCGCTGGATAGCAGCCTCTGCATTGGGGGAGATAGGAGACAAGCGTGCGGTTCTGCCTCTCATCGGCTCGCTAGAGGATAGCGACGAGAATGTGCGCCAAGAGGCAGCCTCTGCATTGGGGGAGATAGGAGACAAGCGTGCTGTTCTGCCTCTCATCAGCTCGCTAAAGGATAGCTATTGGTGGGTGCGCAGGAGGGCAGCCCTGGCATTGGAGAAGATGGGCTGGAAGCCTAGAAGCCAGGACGAGATGATAGCTTACCTTCTCGCTTTGGAAAAGCGAGATGAATTGGTCAAGATAGGCGAGCCAGCAGTCGAGCCTCTTATCGGCTCATTAAGGGATAGCGATTGGCGTACTCGCAGGAGTGCAGCCTTAACATTGGGAAAGATAGGAGATCCAAGGGCATTGCCAGAGCTTAAGAGGGTGGCAAGAGAAGATAAGGATTCTAATGTAAGGAGAGCGGCGAGGGAGGCGATTAGGAAGATTCATTCTTAATCGAGATAGCGCCGAATGGGCCGCACTGGAGCTCGAGCGCCTCCAGGAGACGGCGGACCGCTACATGGAGGCCGGCAACCCCTTGGCCGCCGGCACAATCTATCACCTCATCCTAAGCGAGACCGTCCATCGTTATGAGTATTGGTGGAGGGACTGGGATGAGGACGGCGATATAAGCTGCGTGCTTCAAGATTGCGCCCAGGGGCTCGACCGATGCTTAGAGCGGGGCGTGGCCGACGCCAAAACCAGGCGCCGCTGGCCCAAAGCTTTGCTTGAGGCTGAGCTTAAGGACATCGAGTTGGGCGGCATAGACCTAGCCTGGCCAGCCGGTGAGGTCGTGCTACGCCGCACAACCGATGAGGAATGGGAATGGCTCGAGGAGCGGGTCCGGCGGGAGATGCAAGGAGCCAGGGATTGGAAACGAGAGCGCTTAGTGCGCTTCCTGGCGGCCAGGCTGGAGATGAGAGGGCAAGAGGATGCCGCCGCGGCCCTCTTGCTCGAGCAGGGCACGCCTGAGCAACGGGCCTTCCTGCTGGTGAAACTTGGCAGGGTTGAGGAGGCACTGGAAATCGCCACGCCAGCGAGCACTTCACCAACCTGCCGGGGTTAGTGCTCCGCCTCGCCGACGCCCTGGTCGAGGCCGGCTACCGCAAGGAGGCAGTGGCCTACGTCGCCGCCGAGATGAGCCGTGAGCGCATCGCCTGGCACTATCGCCCCTGGCTCGCCCGCCACTTCGAGAAGTGTGGCGACCAGGAAGCCGTATTAGACATATGGCGACGCCAATTCCGGGATTTACCAGGATTTGACACTTACCGGGAATTACGCCGCCTGGCCGCAGATTTGGGCGTGTGGGAGACCCTGCGCCCTAAGCTTTTAGCCGAGCTCGACCCCAAACGCCATACTTCTCTCTTGTTAGAGATAGCGCTGGATGAGAAGGAGGTGGCTCGGGCGCTGGAAATCGTCGCCACCCCAGGCGTCTGGCTGGATATTGACCAATTCGAGCGGGTGGCCGAGGCGGCTGAGGCAGAATATCCCCTTAAGGCTTTGGAAATCTACCAGCAACTGGCGGAAAGGGCCATCGCCGCCAGGGGCAGGGCCAACTATCAAGCGGCCACGGACTACCTAAAAAGGGTGAGGGAACTACACCGACGATTGGGCGAGGACAAAACGTGGGAGGCTTACATCAGCCAATTGAGGGAGGAAAATAAGCGCCTGTGGGCTCTCCAGGACAAACTGGACAAGGCAAAGCTATGAAAGGAGGGTTGGCGTTCGATGTAAGCAACGCTGAAGGAGGTATATAAGGAGGATGAAATGGGCAAGCCGCTAACTTTTCAAGAAGTTATTATGCGCCTTGAGCGCTTCTGGGCAGAACAAGGCTGCCTAATCTGGCAACCATATAGCGAGAAGGTGGGCGCAGGGACGATGAACCCGGCTACAGTGCTCAGGGTCCTCGGGCCCGAACCGTGGAACGTAGCCTACGTCGAACCATCATACCGCCCAGATGACGGTCGCTATGGGGAGAACCCAAACCGCATGCAGCTACATTACCAGTATCAGGTGATACTTAAGCCCGACCCTGGAAATCCACAGGAACTATACCTCGAAAGCCTGGAGGCTCTTGGCATTGACCTGCGTAAGCATGATATTCGCTTCGTGGAGGACAACTGGGAGTCCCCAGCTCTTGGAGCCTGGGGCCTTGGATGGGAGGTATGGCTAGATGGGCTGGAGATAACTCAGTTCACTTACTTCCAGCAGGCTGGAGGCGTTGATTTAGACCCGGTCTCCGTCGAGATAACCTACGGCCTAGAGCGAATAGTGATGTTCCTCCAGGGGGTGAGAAGCGTCTGGGAGATAGATTGGAACGGGGAACACACCTATGGCGAAATCCTAAAGCGAAGTGAGGTTGAGCACTGCATTTACAACTTCGAGCTCGCAGACATCGAAAGGCTCAATAAGCTCTACGACATCTACGAAGAAGAAGCTCGCTCTTGCCTTGCGAGGGGGCTTGTGGTTCCCGCTCACGATTATCTTCTGAAGTGTTCCCATACTTTTAACATACTAGACGCAAGAGGAGCAATAGGAGTCACCGAAAGGGCCCGTTACTTCGCTAGGATGAGAGAGCTGGCAAGAGGCGTCGCAGAGGCATATATGAAGCAAAGGGAGGAGATGGGGTTTCCGTGGCTCGGAAAGACAATCGGGCAACAGGCCACCAAGGCAACGAGTAAACGGAGTGACCTCATCACCTCGTCACCTCTCTTGCTTGAAATCGGGACAGAGGAACTACCAGCAAGCGACCTCTCAGGAGCAATCGAGCAACTTCGTGAGAGAGTCCCAAAAGCTCTAAAAGAGGCGAGGC
>Ga0209426_1001981_pt1 | contig 10491 bp, 9 predicted proteins | sample Deesub1362B_J571_FD_187697 | JGI IMG/M metagenome (GOLD analysis project Ga0209426, IMG submission 187697) | Deep oceanic, basalt-hosted subsurface ecosystem from Juan de Fuca Ridge flank, Pacific Ocean, CORK Borehole 1362B_J2.571 (SPAdes)... ...
GAAATGGCTCATCTGGTATAACACTAAGAGACCTCATAAAAGTCTTAACAAATTAGCGCCTTTAAGATATTATATAGACTGCTTTATAAAAGACTCTCAGCAGTCCAATATGTTATGGACGCTTACAAAAATTTGAAATAATATAGATTTTGATATATAAATGAATTAAGAAAATGAAAAAATCACCTCTCCCAATTTTTCTTAAAAATATTTATTTAAACCGTAAAAGTGGAATTTTAAAATTTAAATATCAGGAGATAGAGAAAACTCTTTATTTAAAGGACGGACATCTAATTTTTGCAGAAACTAATCAAGAAAGTGAAAGACTTGGTCAGATTCTATTTAAATTGGATAAAATTTCAGAAACCCATTTAAAAAAAATTCATTTGTATATAGAAAAAGATAAGAAATTAGGAAAAGCGCTTGTTGAAAAAGGTATTATTTCGCCCAGGGATTTATATGAAGCATGGATTAATCAAATGGAAGAAATTGTAACTAATATGTTTCTATATTTTGATGCAGAATTCGATTTTGAAGAAAGAGATATTAAGATTGCAAAAGAATTTACATTCAAGATTAGTTTACCTTTTTTGATAGCCCAAGGTATTAGAAAAATGGGATTCTCTCCCAAAATAAAGGAAATAATTGGAAAGGGAGTTCCTTATTTGAAGGATAATAAAGAATATATCAATCTTTTAAATAATTTTGAAAGAGAGCTCCTTAATGCAATTAATGGGTTTACTTCCATAGATAAATTGTTTCCTTTGAAAAATATAAGTTCAGAAGATTTCTGGAAGAGTATGTTTTTATTTTATTGTCTTGATTTAATTGATTTTAAAGAAGGAGAGGAATTTGGGACTGAAGAAAAAAAGAATCTTGAGGAAATACTTGCCTTAGAAAGAGAATTAGATAGTCTTAATTACTATCAAATTTTAAAAATTTCCCCTTCTGCTTCTCCAGAAGAAATAAAGAGAGCATATTTTACTCTTGCAAAACTTTATCATCCTGATAGATTTGCCAGAAATGCTTCGCCTGAAGTAATTAAAAAAGCACAGAGGGTTTTTGTGAAAATAACAAAAGCTTATGAGACTTTAATCGATCTTGATAAAAGAAAGGAATATGATGCTTCATCTATAAGAGGAAAAGTAAATCACTCTAAAGAATTGGAATTAAAATTTAGAAAAGCAAAAGCACTTTATAAACAAAGAAAATATAGGGAGGCGATTGCTTTAATTAAAGAAATTTTAAAATTTAGAAAAGACAAAGGGAGCTATTTTTTACTTCTGGCTCTTTGCCAATCTAAAATTCCTGCTTTTCATAAGGAAGCAGAAGAAAATTTTTATGAGGCAATAAAATTAGAACCTTGGAATCCTGAATGTTATGTGGGACTCGGGCTTCTCTATAAAAGTGAAAATATGTTAATTAGAGCAAGCAGACAATTTGAGAAGGCTTTAAGTATAGATAGTGAACATCCCATTGCTAAAAAAGAATTGGAATTAATTAGAGGGAAAAAGGAAAAATTTTCCCTTAGAGATCTTTTCAAGGGAGATTTAAGTTCTCTTTTCAAAAAAAGGAGATAATTCTTAAGAGGACTTTTTAATATTTAATTGAGTCTCTCTTAAAAGTTTTTCAAATTCTTTTTGATTTCCTTTTTTGACATTAAAAAAGAGATGTTCGAGTAATTTTCTTGCTTCTTCTACTTTTTTTCCTTTATTTAATATCACTGCTTTTGCAAGGTATTCTATTGCTTTATCTAAGTTATTTTCATCTTTGGCAAGGATGATTCCTATATTATAAGCAGTATCTGAATTTGGGTTTTTATTGTATGCTTCTTTAAAATAAATTAAAGCTTTATTAATTTCTCCATTGTGATAAAGAGATTTAGCATAAAAATTTATGGAATCAAAATCTTTTAAAATTAGTGCAGCTAAGGAGAATGCCTCTTGTGCTTTATCAAAATATTTTAATTTATAACAAATTAATCCAACTTCTTTTAATTCATGTACAATTTGAGAATTTTTTAATATTTGATAGGCTTTAATAAAATATTCAATTGCATCTTGATTTCTATTTAAACTTCTTAAAGCTGACGCTTTTGCATAATATCCTGCTCCAAGAAGTTTTATCCATTTTTCTTTATTTTTATCAAAATCAAGTTTAGCCTGAGACAGTTCAATTGCAATTTCTCCATATCTTTTTGCTTTACCTAAATTTTGTTTTAGTTTCACATAGGAATCAGATAGGGCAATATAAAGCTGTATTTTAGCGAAATCAGTTAATCCAGAAAAAGAGAGAGCTTTTTCTCCATATTCAACTACATGTGAGTATTCCTGATTTTTGGAATAAATTAAAGCTAAATTTGCTAATACATATTTTTCATATGGAGTTCTCTGTCCCCCAAATTTATTTAAATATTCTTTAAAAAGTTCAATTTGTTTTATTTGATTCTTCTCATTTATAGCTTTTAAATAAAAAGTGTATGGATCCTCAGTTTGGGATTTTAAAATGGAAAAAAGAAAAACTAATATAAAAATAAAAAATAAGCAATTTCTTTTTAGCATTATTTCTATTATTATGTTACTTCTATTCTTAAATTCATGTCAATCTTTAAAAAGGAAAAAATAAGACCAAAAGAATTAATATAATATTAGATAGAGAAATTATAGGATTATTTTGAAATATTGATTTTTAAATTCTTGGTTTTGTTCTGAAGAGTATTACGGTGTATTCCAAGAAGTTTTGCAGCTTTACTTTTATTGCTCTTGCAGTATTTTAAAACCTTTTCAATATATAATTTTTCAAACTCTCTTTTAGCATCACTGAATAGTATTTTTTCTCTTATCATTTCCTCAATCAAAATATCCATTTTTTCTCGAATTGATAAATCTTTATATTCTTTCCACATTTTCTCTTATTCTTTTAATTAATTTTTTATAATTTTTATTAAATTCATTTTTTATTTCCTTTGGAATTAAATTAATTACAATTTTAATACCTGAAATACAATATGGAGTAAGTTTTGATTTTGAAAGAATTTTTTCATTAAATTTTCCTATTGGAAAAGCCATTAAAAGAAAAACAATAATTAAGCAAATTAATATTCCTCGTAACAAGCCAAAAATTCCTCCTGAAAAATGATTTAGAGTTTTTAAAGGACCTTTCATTAATTTTGAAAATATAAAAGAGATTATCATTCCAAGTATTAAAATAGAGATAAAAATAAACAAGAATCCTAATAAATAAGATATTATCTGATTGGAGATAAATGGAAAAATGAGATTAGCTATATTTTTATAAAAATAGATTGCTAAAATTAATCCGATTACTAATGCTGAAAGCCCTATAATCTGACGAATTAATCCTTTTATAAGGCCGTAAATAAAAGAAATAATTATAATTATTATAAGTAAATAGTCAAACCAATTAAAAGGCATTTATTACTCCCGTCTTTTTCTTAATTCTTCTATTATCCAATATCTACCTTGCTTGAGCTCTCCAATTTTAATATGTGGTTTAATTTTGCCATGAAAATCAGAGCCAGCTGTAGGGACTAAATTCAAGTTTGCAGCAATTTTTAAATAATACTGAACTTGCTCATAAGAGTGATAAAAGGTAAAAACTTCTAATCCTACAAGTCCTTCTTCTTTTAGTTTAATAATATCTTCTTCTGTTGCATGCTGAAAATATGCTCCAGGATGAGCCAGCACTGGAACAGCTTTATATTTTTTCCCAATCCTAATTGCTTCTCTTATATCAAGATACATTTTTGGGACATAGGCAGGTTTTCCCATACTAAAATAATCTTGGTAGAAACGATAAGGCGCAAAAATTCTATCCTCTCCTTCTAAATATTTTTTAAGCGGAGAATTTTTATCTTGAGCTTCTTTTTCAAGTAAAATTCTTGCAATTACAACTCCCAAAGGAGGTTGAGATTTAGCTTTTTTCTTAATTTCTTCCCATGAAATATCAAATCCTAATTTTCTCAATTTTTCAACCCTTCTTTTAGCTTCTTTTTCTCTAAGTTTTTTGGCTTTATTCAATATTTCATAAAATTCTTTATTTGTCCAGTCTATAAATGGTAAAAGAAGATGGAATTCACGTCCTTCAAAAGAAGTAGTCAATTCAATACTTGGTATAATTTCTATCTCGATATTTTTTCCAGCTAAAAAGGCTTCTGGATAAGCCTGTAAGGTATCGTGATCTGCAATTGAAATTGCTTTTAAATTTTTTTCTTTTGCAATTTTACATATTTCAAATGGTGTAAGATCACCATCACTACTTTTATATGAATGAATATGAAGGTCAATATATTCGTTTTTCATTAAAGTTTTTTACCAGTAATGCGATAATAGGCTTCCAAATATTTTTCTGAAGTTTTTTCTATAATATCTATTGGAAGAGGAGGTGGTGGAGATTTTTTATCCCAATTTGTTTTTTCTAAGTAATCCCGAACAAATTGCTTATCAAAACTTGGTTGAGGCTTACCAGGCTGATAATCTTTTTCAGGCCAAAATCTTGAAGAATCAGGAGTTAAAACTTCATCTATTAAAAATAAATCATCATTTAATAATCCAAATTCAAATTTAGTATCTGCAATTATAATTCCTTTTGAAATTGCATAAGAAGCTGCCTTTTGATAAATTAATAGACTTAAATTCTTGATTTTTTCTGCTAATTTAGAGCCTATTAGTTTCTTCATCTTTTGAAAAGAAATATTAATATCGTGTCCATGTTCACTTTTAATTGCTGGAGTAAAAATAGGTGTGCTCAATTTTTCAGCTTGTCTGAGTCCTTTTGGAAGCATTATATTACATATTTTCCCTGTTGATGCATATTCTTTCCAACCAGAACCCGCAAGATAACCTCTTACCACACATTCAATTGGAATTACATTTGTTTTTTTTACTAACATGGTCCTCTTTTCTAATATTTCTTTATAGAAATGAAGTTCCTTAGGAAAATCATTAATTTCAGTTGAGATTAAATGATTTTTACATATAGGAGATAAATAATCAAACCAGAATTTTGAAAGCTGAGTTAGAACTTTACCTTTAAACGGAATCGTTGAAGGTAATACAAAATCAAAAGCAGAAATTCTATCAGTAGCTATTATTAATAACTTATCATCAAGATCGTAAATATCTCTTACTTTCCCTCTTTTGTAGAGGGGAAATTCTTTTATTTCTGTTTTATTCAGAGTTTCTTCCATTGAAAGTTTAGAATAAAAGAATTAGAACAAAATTTCAATAATTTTTTAAACCAATAAAAGCTAACATTCTTTGCTTGGTTTTTGGTTTTCTCCTATAAGAAAAGAATAAATTGGGATTACACTTTGTGCACAAATCTATACTTAAAATATTCTTTTTTTTAATTCCTGCCTCATAAATTTGAAATAAATTTGCTTTTTTTAGATTAAAATAGTATTTGTTATGTTCATCCGAGGGTACTAAAAAATAATTAGAATTTTTCCATTCTTTGCTGTTCTCAAAAGCTTCTTTCACATTTTCACCCACTTCATAGCATTTTTCACAAATACATGGTCCTAAAAGAGCAAATAGAGAAGTAACTTTTACATTAGAACTTATTATTTCATTTAAAACCTTCAATGTAATTTTTTTTGCAGTACCTTTCCATCCCGAATGTATAGCAGCAATGATTTTTTCCCTATTATCAAAAATCAGAATTGGGAGACAATCAGCTGTTCTGACAGTGAGAAGAAGTCCTTGCTTCAAAGTAATAAGAGCATCTCCCACCAGAATTTTATTTGATTTTCCAGCTATCTTATAAAATCTATCAGAGTGTATTTGTCTTAAAGATATAATTGAATCTTCTTTAAAATTAAAATTTTTTATGATTTCATTTATATTCCAAATTTTTGTTGTAAAGCCATATACAAGTCCTTTCATTTTTAATTGAGGAAAAATAAAAAATTCTAAATTTCCTTTTTTCTCAAGATGATAAACCATTTCTTTCAAGCATTCTATTAATTTGTTTATTTTCCGTGGACAGTTTTTCTAAAAGTCTGATATATTTAAAACTCTTCTTTAAAAAATCATTTAAGTATTCTTTTCTTACAGGTTTAGCAGTTTTAAATTTCCAACGAAGAGGATTTATATATTTTCCTCTGAATTTTACTCTGTAATCAAGATGAGGGCCTATAGATAATCCTGTTGAGCCAACATAACCAATTATATCTCCTTGCTTTACTTTGATTCCTTTCTTTAATCCTTTTCTAAAACGAGAAAGATGGAGATAAAAACTTTCATATGTATTTTTATGTCTTATTTTGATAATTTTACCAGAACCTTTTTTTCTTCCAATGAATGTAATTACTCCATCTGCTGTAGCTTGGACAGGAGTTCCTATTGGAGCTGAATAATCAACACCATAATGAGGAGTGTATTTTTTAAAAATTGGGTGAAAACGACGATAATTAAATCTTGAGGTAATTCTTCCATATTTAAGGGGAGATTTAAGGAATTCTTTTCTGATGGATTTTCCATCCGGGGCAAAATAATCAGCTTCATTCGTATCAGGATAAACATAACGTATTGCAATAAATTCTTTTCCTTTGTTTTTAAACTTAGCAGCTAAAATGTTTCCGTATTTAAAGAATTTTCCTTCTAAATAATTTTTTTCAAAAATCAAAATAAATTCGTCTCCTTTTCTCAAATCAGTATAAAAATCAATATCCCATCCAAATATCTCTGCAAGCTCTAAACCGAGTTTGTCTTTTTCATTTAGTCTATTAATTGCATTTAGAAGATTATCTTCAATAATTCCCTTAATAATTACTATTTTCTTCTGGAATGGAAATTTTTTTATTTCACCTTTATATGAGTTATTTTCCTTCCATACTCGAAGAAAATTTTCTTCATTTATTGCATATTCTAATGAATTGAATTTTCCATTTTTTAAAGTAAAAATTTTTATTACATTTCCTGCTTTAATTTTTTCTAAATCATAAAGGGGTTTAATATCAGAAATTAATTTATAAATTTCATAATTTGAAAATTTATATTTTTTTAAAATATTAGTAAGGGTGATACCTCTTTTTAAAATTTCTTTATTTTCAATTAAGGAGGGAGAAGTTTTTTTTGGGAAAGATTTTTCCTTAATTTCTTCTTTAATTTCAGATTTAAAAAAGAAATTTTTCACTAACAGAATTAAAGGAATTAAAATAATAATTAAAAGAAGAAAACGTAAACGAAGGTATTTTCTCATTTAATTGGAAAATATCTTATCTAAAATCTACTTCTTTTTCAATGTATATTTTAAAGTTGAAATTTTAAATTTTTACTTTTATAATATAGATAGCATGAGGGTGCCACTTCCTCCCTCTTTGGAAATTTCTCACCCCCCTTCACGCCTTTACAAATGTGGCACCCTCAAATAAAAACTAAAAATTTAAAACGAAAAGTAAAATAATTTAATTAAAAGCTAATATTATAAGTCAAAGGTTGTAATTCGATTAACTTTTAAGATTTCTTTTTTCTTTTCTTAATAGAGTATATTTAAGGGTGGGAGGAGTGAGAAATGTTGTTAATATTACCATCATTACAACTGCAGAATAAGTTCCTGAATCAATTACATGGATATTAGTTCCAGGAATAATAAGCTTTCTTCCTATAGCAGCGAAAATTAATCCCACTTCTCCCCTGGGAATCATTCCTACACCAATGGAAATTCTATCCAAATTTTTTCCTATTGCACCTAATCCACAAAGTTGTTTTCCTATAATAGCTACTATAGTTAATGCAAGTGAAAATCCAATTATATGAAGTTCTTTAAAAGTTTCGAGTCTTACTTGAATGCCCATTAAAACAAAAAAAATAGGAACTAAAAAAGAAGAAAGGGGTCTTATCATGTCATTTATAGTATAGGTAGCCTTTTTAAATCCTTTAAAGTGTGCTTCCTCCAATATTAAACCTGCAGCAAAAGCTCCAACAATTGTAGCTAAACCTACTTTGTTAGCTAAATAAGATAAAAGAAAAGCAAAAAGTAAAGCAGAAATAAGCATTATCCCTTCAACCCATAATAGCTGGGCTAATTTTAAAATTTTTGGAGCAAGAATAACACCAAGCACTATTGCTCCCACTAAAAAAAGTGAAGCTTTTAGAGTTATAAATCCAATGTCAGTTAAATTGACTGCTCCAGAAGTTACAATTCCTGTTACAATTGCTAAAATCATTAAGCCAAGAATATCATCTATAACAGCAGCCCCTAAAATTATTCTTCCTTCTATAGTATTAATTCTCTTTAAATCACGAAGAACCCGCGCAGTAATTCCTACGCTTGTAGCTGTAAGAGTTGCTCCTATAAAAATATAAACACTGGATAGCTTTCCAGGAAGTAATATTTTACTGCATAGGTAACCTAAAAGAAAAGGAAATACTACTCCAATGGCAGCAACTAAAAAAGATGATATCCCTACTTTCCGCATATTCTCAATATTCTCTTCCAAACCTACCTCAAATAAAAAAATAATAATGCCTAATTCTGCTAATACTTCTATATGCTCATTAAATCTTAAGAAGACAAATCCTTGCCATCCTGTTAGAAGGGCTAAATTGCCTATAATTACTCCTACTATTAATTCTCCCAAAACAATTGGTTGTCCAATTCTTTCAGAGAGATAACCTCCGATTTTAGCTCCAAGAAGAATTACAATTAATCCTATTAATACCTGTGTAATCGGATCTTCCTGTATTTCTTTTCCAGGAATTTTTGTAATATTATTTTGATTGGAAAAAGAGAAAATCGCAAATCCAATAATTAAGACTGCGAGTAAAAGGAATCTTACAGATCTCATAAAGAATCTACTGCTGATTTAAAACCTGAATAGCTTTTTTTACAATTGGATCACCCATTCTATATATTTTCATTCCCTCATTCTGACCCTTAAATGCTGAGACAATTTCTCTTGAAATTTCTCTTTTTATTGCATTTATTGCATTATTAAATTCTTTAATATCGAATTTAATTTTTAAATTATTAAGAAAAGATTTAAAATCTTTTATAACTTCTTTTTTAAGAATTTTATTTGAATCAAAAAGTTGTTCCAATTTTAAAATTTTATGTTTCTTAGAATAGGAAGTTTTTTTAGAAACAAATTTTCGAGCATATCTGAAAAAAAGACCTTTATTTAAAAACTTAATGACTATGGAAGGAAGGGTTGATTTAATATGAATATCTGGTGAAATACCACCTTTTATAAATTCTTTTTCAGATATTGAAGATGCCTTATGCATAAAATATTCCTCTAAGGAAGAATAATCTCTTTGAATTACTTTTCCACTTGGAGTAAAGTATTGAGCAGTTGTAAGGGCAAGAGCAGTATGGTAAGTAACTGGATATAATGTTTGAACCAGTCCTTTTCCCCATGTGGTTTGTCCAATTAATATAGCTCTCTTATAATCCTTTAAAGCTCCAGCCACTATTTCTGAAGCACTTGCACTTCCTTTATTAATTAAAACAACCAAAGGAATATTCTCATATTGATTATTCTTTTTTGCAAAATATTCCATCATATGATAGGGTTTTCTACCTTTTATTGAAACAATTAATTTTCCTTTTGGAATGAATTCGTCAACTATTTCAACTGCCTCAGTTAGTGAACCGCCAGAATTATATCTGAGGTCAAGAATAAGTTTTTTCATACCCTTTTTTAACAAATCTTTCATAGTTTTTTCAAATTCTTCCTTGGTGGTTTGTGTAAAAGATCTTATAAAAATATAACCAATATTTTTAGTTAACATAAAAGAATAAGGTATACTATAGAGAGGTATTTCTTCGCGAGTTATAGTGAGATTAATGGGTTTTTTAAGACCTTCTCGGTGAATTGTAATATTTACCTTTGTTCCCTTAGGTCCTCTTAATTTAAATACTGCTTCCAAATCACTCATTTCTTTTGTGCTTTCACCATTAATGTGTGTAATAATATCTCCTGCTTGAATTCCCATTCTGTAAGCTGGAGTACCTTCTAAAGGGGAAATTACAACAAGTTTATCCTCTTGTTTTTGAATTTGGATACCGAGCCCGTAAAATTTTCCTCGCTGTTCTTCTCTCATATATGAAAACATTTGGGGATCATAAAAATGGGAATGAGGGTCTAAGGAATTCAGTAATCCTTCAATTGTTGCATAAATAAGTTTTTCACTATCAATTTTTTTGTAATAATTTTCATGAATAATAAAATAGACATCACTTAGTTTTCTTAAACATTTTGTCCAGTCTTCTTGAGAATTTTGGGAAAGGAGAGGTGAAATTATTAGGAGATAAAAAAGAAAAATATTTAATAATTTTTTTTTCATATTTTTCTTGTACAAAAATATTATCAAAGGTATAGAGCTTTGTAAAGAGTATGTAAGCGTCCATAACATATTGGACTGCTGAGAGTCTTTTATAAAGCAGTCTATATAATATCTTAAAGGCGCTAATTTGTTAAGACTTTTATGAGGTCTCTTAGTGTTATACCAGATGAGCCATTTC
>Ga0209426_1001982_pt1 | contig 10481 bp, 8 predicted proteins | sample Deesub1362B_J571_FD_187697 | JGI IMG/M metagenome (GOLD analysis project Ga0209426, IMG submission 187697) | Deep oceanic, basalt-hosted subsurface ecosystem from Juan de Fuca Ridge flank, Pacific Ocean, CORK Borehole 1362B_J2.571 (SPAdes)... ...
AGGATTGGCGTGGTTCCTTTTCCCCCGCTCCCCTTCGCTGCCCCTCACTTATCTTGTCTACGGCCTCTATTGCCTAGGCAATTCGATGGGCTTCTACGCCAGCGTCTTCGCTATGGATGTGTCTCCGGAGGAACTCAAGGGGAGAGCGGTGGGCCTCTTCAACGCCTCTATGTATCTGGGGAGCGCGTTAGGAGATACAGTAGGTGGGATCCTTTGGCAACGGTGGGGAGCGATTCCTTCCTTTCTTCTCGCTTCCGCCGCTTATCTCGTCGGTGCCCTTCTCCTTGTGCTGGGGAAAGGTCAACGGATTAAGCCCGCCTGAGGGCGGGAGGCATAATGAGTAGTGAGCACATAGAAAGGGGCGGCACGCCCAGGAACTTGAAGGTCATAGCGGTCACCGCTTTCCTAGCTGGCCTATTCTACAGCATGATGCAGGCTGTGTGGCAGCCCTTCGTCCTTAGCCTGGGCGCACCCATGAGCACGCTGGGCTTCCTGGAGAGCTTAGGCGGGAGGAGAGGGATAGTGACCGCCCTTATCCAACCCATAAGCGGCTGGTTCTCCGACCATCTGGGAAGAAGGCCCCTCATTGTCCTGGGCAGCTTCCTCGGCCTCCTGCTTGTATTCTTCTACATATTGGCAGCTATACTTAACGACTGGCGACTGTTGCTGCCGGGCGTCGTCCTCCTGGGAGCTACCATGGTCTCCAGTCCAGCCATGAGCTCGTTGATCGCCGAATCGGTGCGGGCCAGCAGGCGTGGGATGGCCTACAGCCTCCAGATGGTTTCTTGGATCGTGCCCGGTATCTTCGCCCCGGCCCTGGGCGGGTTCATCGCCGACCGCTGGGGCTTCACCTCCGTCTTCCTGGTGCGCCTCGTCCTAGAGTCCCTGCGCCTGCTGCTTATCCTCTGGTTCCTGGAGGAAACACTGGTTAGGGCGACCAGGGACATCCCATTGGGCAAATTGAAGGGGGTGCTGGTTAGGATGATTAAGCCCCTCAGGGAGCTGCGCGGCTTCTACTGGGCCATGGCCGTGGATATATTCGTCTGGGGGCTGGGGAGCACCCTCCTTTTCGGAATGCTGAGCAAGACCTATGGCTTCACCACCCTCCAGCTAGGGATTATGTCCAGCCTGCTTTGCTTGGTCTGGGCGCTTTCCCAACTCCCCATAGGGAAGCTGATAGACAGATACGGCTGTAAGCCCTTCCTGGTCCTATCAGAAGCGCTGGGCATCCTCGTCGTCGGCGGATGGCTCATCAGCACCAGCTTCGTGGCCTTCGCCGTTCTATACGCCCTCTTCGGATTAGTGGCCGCCACTTGGGTGCCGGCAGAACAGGCGCTTCTGGCCAACAGCGTCTCTGAGAAACAGCGGGGAGAGGCGATGGGACGGCTTTCCGCCTTCAGAGGGCTGATCGGCTTCCCCGCGCCCTACATCGGCGGCCTGCTCTACGACCACTTCGGGTTCAGAGCTCCCATTATGGCCAACCTGGTGGGCGTCACCATCGCTTTGGTCACCATCATCCTGGCGGTGAGGGAGGTGGCTAAGAACACAGATTGACAGAATTAGTGGATCGAACTTCTATGCCACCAGCCTGGAATCCCTAAGAGCTTAATCCGTTAATTCCGCCCATCCGTGTTCTAGGATAGGGTGAAACAATGCTACAACTCACCAGCCTCGGCCTCCACATCACTAACAGATGCAATGTCCGTTGCAGGCATTGCGCCTATGGATGCGGCCCTGATATTAAAGGTGCGATGACGCTCGCTGAGGCCAGGGGATACCTTGCGGGCCAGCCAGTTGGTAACGCTCTCGTAGGAAAGGCGCTAGGCCACTGCCACAATGGAGGTCAAGAAGACCGAGGCATAACTTTTGATTTGGGGGCGACCTCTTTTTGGTGGTGGTAGGGCCTAGGGAAGAAGCAGTTGACACAGTCTCAAAGCCCAGAGAGCCAGTGGCCAGGTATCGATCAGATGAAGAAATTGGACGGGATCGCCCCATAGCTCCCCTTTCGTCCTTGCTTGGGGGAGCGGTGAGAGAGCCTGCAGAGAGTGCCTATTGTAATTGTGGGATGCATTTTGCGACGATTTGTGCTAAAATCATAGGGAATCCCTCCAGTCTGTGGTGAATGTTGGTTATCTACACACATTCTACACCACATGGCTGAGGGATTCAAGCGCTATTTAGATTTATGAAAGGCTCTCCAAATGTTTGACAAAATGCTGGAATTCTGGTATAATGCTCATCGTTCGCTCATTTGGGTCTGCTGAGACAGCCAAGTTCTCATAGATCGAGGCCGGCAGGCCCAGCAGGTTCAGAATGCGCTGCTCCAATTGGGATAGAGGTGTAACATAGCGAATCCTCTGATCAGGAAGATGCAATATGGTCAGCGTGATGCCACGGAAGGCTCTCAACAACCTTTCGGTGGTGGGACGCGCCGTCTCCCGCTTTGGGTTGCCGGCGTACAAGCTACTCAGCGTCTCCCCGGCGGCTTGCAAGCTCTCCCGCACTACGTGTTCCACCAAAACAAGTACCCGCAAAGCCAACGACAGCAAGCGCACCATCCCTCGGGCATGGTCCTCCCGCTGCATGTGCATCGGCCGGATGCCCAGAGGACGCCCTTTCAAGCAACGGAAGCCCCGATCAATCCGTGGCGCAGCTCGCACGGCTTACACAGCCTCGGCCAGAGAGTAGGGAGAGGCAACGAGAGGTCATACCTGGTATCAGATTTCTACTTCCTCATGCGTGAGAAACTAGCTATTGAGGTCGACGTATGACCAACACGAGGTTACACCTGGTCTTCAGTTGCTACTTTCTCCTCCCTGAGGAATTTGCTCTTGACAACGTGAGGTCACACCAGGTATCTGGTTGCTATTCTCTCATATGTGAGAAATTTGCTCTTTCAGTCGACGTGTGACCTCACGTTGGAAGTCGACGTGTAACCTCGTGTTGCCTCTCGTTGGCAACGAGAGGTCATACCTGGTATTTGATTGCCACTCTCTCAAAAGAAGCAAGTTGCATGTGAATTCGACGTATGACCTCTCGTTGGTCACACATCGACTGAAGGGGCAACTTCCTCACATATTTTTTCAACCAAAGTCGCGTGACTTAATGAAGAAACTCGCGCTTTCATTAAGCCAATTGGCTTCGGTTGAAAAGAAAATAGCAATCAAATACTGGGTGTGACCAACACGAGGTTACACCTGGTCTTCAGTTGCTACTTTCTCCTCCCTGAGGAATTTGCTCTTGAAGTCAACGTGTAACCTCGTGTTGCCTCTCGTTGGAGCTAGCCCCTCTCCCTACTCCAGTTGTTCCGGGCCTATTTTCTCTCCCTCCTCGAAACCCTCGATGAAGGGGGGCTCGATATCGGCTCCCTGTATGGTTATCTCCCCACGGATGAATCCTCCCTCGTCTACTAGGAAGGAATTCACTTTTACGTCCCCCCAGATTTTGCCCGTTGAGAGGACCTCAACCCTTTTGGCTGTGATATTGCCCTTCAAAGCCCCTGAAATCGAAACGTTATGAGCAACTATATCTGCTATCACCTTAGCTTCCTCTCCGATGATGAGGTTTCCGGCCGTCTCGAGGGAACCTTCGTATACCCCATCAATACGCACACCGCCATCGCTTCGAATCGTTCCTTTGAGGTTTGTAGTGGGGCCAATGACGGTTTCTATCTTGCTCACAGGGGGTGATTTCTTCTTACCAAACATCTTCGTTCCTCCTTAAAATAGATTTGAAGTGCTTTGTTTTGAACGACTATACTACCCGTTGAATTCGAGCTCAACCTTCGCACGCTCTTTCAATGTGAAGCCCATCCCTATTATCTCCATCTCATTAAGTGCGATTTGGTTCACCCCTCTCCTCCTCCCATTAACACGGGTTTCCTTCACCCTATAGCCATCTGGAATGGCAAAGATTAGCTGGCCGAATTGTATGCCACGCTTTTCCAAATCCACGACCAGCGTCTCGCCTTCCCACTTCACATCCTCCACCTCAACTCCTCCTTGAGTGACGTGAAAAGTCGAGGTGAGAAGCTGTGGTTCATCGGAGACGGGCTTCAATAAGAGGAGGATTGTCTCATGTGGTTGATGTCGTATAAGTGTGAGGCGCTCGTCGAAAACGCCAAGGTAGCGCCTTCGCCAGTAGTTGTAGACGTGGTAACGACCCTCCGGAAGGCCAAGCTCTGAAAGATGAACTGTCGTGATTTTGGTCCGGTCTTCCCAGTTTATAAGCCCTGCGACTAGCCAGGAGCCCCATTCCCTTTCCACAGGAAGGACGAAGATGCGTGGCATTTCGTTCTCGAAGAGGTCCAAAGGAATGGCTGAAACTCCATAAGGGGGGATAACTTGCTTCAGGTACTTCAGCCTCCCTTTCCTTATGCTCGAGAAATTATCACCAGAGAGGGTAAGGCCGCCGACAAGGCCCACGATTGATACGAGCGTTCGCATCTCATTAAGAACAAGTTCGGATTCGTCGTCACGTGTGCGAACCAAGAGGCAATCCGGGTCGTTCAGCCAAAGCTTCCCGTGGAGGAAGGAGCGAGCTATCGAATTGCGGATGGCATTTTCGCATGCCATCATAGTGAGGTCTCGCCAGAGAGGTTTCCAATTAGTCGCTACATCGGGCCCTATGCGCATCCCATCCACAATACCTATGCTCGGCAAAAGAGGAGCGCCGCATCCTAGAAGAAAGGCATCGTCTCCTATGGCTTCTCTTATTATCTCCATTCCCCTTCGCAATGCCTGTGCTCTCGTCATCTTAGGGTTATATCGGCGTCCTTCAACTGCGCCGGCGAAGAGAAAATCTATCTTAAAAAGCTCATATCCCCAATCACTCCGTATGATGCTAAAAGTATTTCCGAGCCATTCCTGTACCTCAGGGTGCGAAAGGTCGAGGGAGTAGATGTCACTCTCACCAAGATGTGTCCAGGCTACGACCGGCTCTTCCTTCTCATCCCTGAGCACCCAGTCAGGATGAGCTGCGAAGAGTTCGGATTCCGGGTTGACCCCAAAGGGGGCAATCCATATCCCCGGCTTATGTCCTCTTGCTTTTATCTCTTGAGCAACGCTCTTCATCCCCTGAGGGAATCTCTCGTTGGGGCTCAACCAATCGCCGATGGCGGCTTGATAGCCGTCGTCAATGAGGATATAATCCAAGGGCAAACCCTCTTTATCTATTTCGACTAGATTTTCTAAGACGTCGGAAGCCGTGTTCTCTCCGTAGAAGTAATACCACGAGCACCATCCCGTCGGCGGCTCTCTCTGGATGCGCGCCCCCATCTCCTCCCCAACCCTCTTCGCATAATCCTCTAAAAGGACGAAGGGGGTATCTCCCGCAGCCACAACAAGCCTTTCCGAGAAAAGCCTCTGACCTGGGGAAAGCATAACCCCGTCTGCATAACAGGTTGCTTTCAAGCTTCTAAAATCCTCACCTTCAACACTGAGCTTTACCTCGGCCAGCTGGTCCTTCGCAGTGATAAACCCGAGGAGCAAACTCGATACCTCCTCTCTCCTCCCTCTTCCCTTTATCACCGTGAACCATTCACTTGAGAACTCCTTCGCCCTTCCGTGAGGCTGGTGCATCATTCTATAGCCTTCGGTGCCCGGGTCTACGTATAGCCCGTCTCCAACGTGGCGTGCGAAAGCTGGAGACCACGACTGCCATCCGTTATGGTAAAAGCTCCATTCTTTCGGTGGCCCTAAATTGACCTCACCTCCATTCTCAGCGTCTAGGGAGATGACGCTGATTTCTTCGATTTGGAAGGAGCTTGAGCTTTCGTTTGTGACCTCAAGCCAAATGTCTATTTCTTCTCCCAGGAGCAAGCGCCAATCCAATTTGATATCCAGATTTCGACGGCTTAAGTTGAGCAAATCCCCTTCAACAATGTAACTTATTCCAGGCTCCATTAAGCTGAAGCTCTTCCTCTCCCCATTGATTCTATAGATTACCTCAGCCGTCGCTCCTTTAAGTAAGGGTTTGGCCTGGAAGACGAAGGTGAGCAATCCTTCCTTCCTGTCGAGTATCAACCTATCCCTGATGAAGACTTCCTCGCCTATCACCACAAACCTCCTAGGGAGCTAGAGTTTGGAGCTAGAGCTAGGGTTAGTCAGTTAGAGTTTAGAGCTAGAGGACTAGAACTCTAGCTCTAAACTCTAGCCACCCGGTTCACGTGCTTCTTTTGCTTCCCGTCTTCAATTTTCAACCGAAGTAAAGTGACTTAATGAAAAGACTTGTGTTTTCATTAATTCAAGTGACTTTGGTTGAAAATTTCAATTGAGGTCGCTTTCATAAGCCGTTTCAAGTAGCAAACTGGCACCAACGTGAGAACGTGCCAAATTTTCTACCGAAGTCAGGCTCCTCTCGGGCAAAATCTATTTTGTCTGGGATTCACGTGGCTTTGGGAGAAATAATTTGAATCGGGTAGCAAAAGTGAATCAAATAGCAAACTGAATTTATGCTCCTCACGCAGCACGTTCTCACGTTGCATGAACCGGTGTGCTCTAGCTCCGAACTCTAGCTGATAACTCTAGCTCTAATTAATGCTCCCCCGTCATTGGTACGAACCTCACACCTCCCATGTTGTTGGCAACGACTTTCTCCCCCTTCCTTATGAACTGCCAGAGGGTCTGATAGCCGCCCGGAGGGCCTATGGGGATAACCATACGGCCTCCGTCCTTTAGCTGCTCGAGGAGGGGTCGGGGGACGTGGTCGGGTGCGCAAGTTACGATGATGGCGTCGAAGGGAGCGTATTCTTCCCAACCGTAATATCCATCTGCGTGCTTTACCTTGACTTTTGTGTAACCCAGTCTCCTCAATCTAGCCTCGGCGCTTTGAGCAAGCTCTCCTATTATCTCTATAGTGTAAACCTCATCGGTAAGTTCGGCCAACACGGCGGCTTGATAACCGGAGCCCGTGCCTATTTCTAATACTTTATCTCCTCTCTTTATTTCGAGAAGCTCGGTCATAAGTGCAACGATATAGGGTTGCGAGATGGTTTGGCCATAGCCGATGGGGAGCGGGTGGTCGGCGTAGGCTTGGCTCAAATACTTCTCGAGCACGAACTCGTGGCGTGGTACCTTCTCCATAACCTCCAGGACGGCTTCATCTGTCACGCCCCTTGCTCTTATTTGTGAATCCACCATCCATTTCCTCTGCTTGGCGTAGGGGTCGATCTCGGGTGTCTCCCCCACAGGGGGGAGGGTTGGCGTCTCCAGAGGCCTGACGCAAGAGATGAAGATGAAGCATAGAGCCATCAGCGCCAACATCTTCTTATCGTTTCTCATAACCGCTCCTCCTTTTCCCTTTCGCACTTGATACTACTCGCTCAAGTGTGGAGAATCTATACCTTCAATGGATTGATTAATTTGAGGATAACGAGCGCTATCATAAGAGCCATAAGTGGCGCCCCGCAGCAAGACATGCAAGGTTTCCTTTCGATGGATGGGGTTGGCTCTACCTCAGGAGTGGCTACCTCTACAACTTCGGGCGTTGGAGTCGGAATCCTTCGTGGAGGTGCTCCTATGTGCTCACGCCACAAATCCTCTAGCCCATCCTGGTCGAAGCCATACACCTGCTTCAGAGCATCATCGGTCAATGTCCCCTCCTTGAAGAGGGCGAGAAGCTCCGCCATCTTCTTTTTCCCGTAACCTTCCAGAAGGAAAGCCACGATACTGTAAGCTTCCCCATAGAAGAGCTCGATCTTATCAGGCTCACCAGGGACGGCGGTAAGCGATTTGATGGAGATGAGCCTGTTATCCCGGATTGCCCTTGCAAGCGTCCTAGCCATGCTCCTCCGAAGCTCCCCCTCGTTATACATGGCGAGTCCCTCCTTAAGCCATGCTGGTAAATCAACATAAGGGTTCTTAGTGAGGAGGTCTACCACCATGTGGGTTAACTCATGGGCGATTGTCCTTTCCACCCCCACATGTGTGCCGTCCAAGACCATGATTCGAGGGGAAGCGACCGTTCCTAATGTGACAACCTGACTCTCAAAAATGTCCCCCTTCCAGATGAGAGCTTCCCTCATATCAGATGCGTTTTGATAGACGACGACCTTAATCGAATCCTCGAGTTCGATTCCCACTTCCCTTTCGAGTCGAGTCAGTGCCTTTACGACGATTTCGAGAAGCTCCTCCCCAAAGGCGATATCGGCATCGTACCAATACAATGTCACCTTCCCTTGGGTAGAGCTCATCCACTCGAAGCGCTCGTCCTCGTAGACGAAGACGATTGGCTCGGTTTTAATTTCGCCTCCAGCTGTATCCCTGATTCGCCAGAAATACTCTATCTCTGAGAATGGCGCTATTTCCCCTCGTTGAAGCCTCTTCACATATTCGGCGACTACCTCTTTCCCAGGGGTGAAATCGGGGCGTCCCCAGATTGTGGCCTCCTCGCCCTCGACTCGGTAGAACAAAGTGATATCATTAATCTCGCTCCCGCTCCTTGCCTCGAGGCGGAAGACCAGCTCCTCGGAGAAGCTGTATTCGTATGTATTGGAAGTGACCGTAATCCCCTCTTGAGCGAGGGCGAGCAGCGAAGAGATGCTCAAAAAGGCAAGAACCAAAGCAAATAAAGCGATTTTACCCTTCATCCTTCCCCTCCCAGAATTGGACGCCGATTAGAGCAAGCTCACCTTTATTTTATTATTGATTATATCATTTCTCAGAAGTATTGGCAAATGAGAGATTTTGCCTTTTAAAATTTTTTGATATATAATTGAGCTAGAGCTAGAGTTTGGAGCTAGAGGATTAGAACTCTAGCTCTAGCCACCCGGTTCACGTGCTTCTTTTGCTTTCTGTTTTCAATTTTCAATTGAAACCGCTTTCGCAAACCGTTTCAAGCAGTAACCTGGCACGTGAACCGGTGTGCTCAAAACTCTAGCTGACTAGCTCTAGCTTAAGTCACGATGAAATTGCTAATCGCTACTAATAACCCTGGCAAGATGAGAGAATATGAAGAACTCCTTTCAGGGTTACCTGTTGAGATTACTTTCCCCTGCCTGGAGGGCCTTGAAATGGAAGTCGAGGAGGTTGGAAAAAGCTACGCCGAGAACGCTCTTTTGAAAGCTACGTCATACGCTAAAGCGAGCGGTCTCGTTACATTAGCCGACGATTCCGGACTGGAGGTAGACGCACTTGGTGGAGGGCCTGGAATACGCTCTTCACGCTATGGAGGGGAAGGGATTGGGGATGAGGAGCGTTACCTCATATTGCTCGAGAACCTCAGTGGAGTCCCTTGGGAGAAAAGGACGGCCCGCTTCCGCTGTGTTATCGCAATAGCAACGCCTGAGGGGGAGGTATGGACAACCGAAGGGGAATGCGAAGGGATAATAGCATTCGAGCCAAGAGGAGAATACGGCTTCGGCTACGACCCCGTATTTTATCTGCTGGATTTCGATAAAACTATGGCCGAGCTTCCCCTCGAGACAAAGAATCGCATAAGCCATAGGGCACATGCTGCAAGAAAAGCACGTGAGATACTGAAATCCCTTTACCTCCGTTCCACCTAACCTAGTCAAATCAGATAGGCCATGTGGCGCTCCACGTATAACTCTTCACGTATTACACTTCACATATTTTACGCCTTTCCAACCGGCGCTTCAAGCGAGCTATTCTTCTCTCACATGCCTTAATCTCTTTTTGCCAATGATGAATCAATCCCTCATTAGGGAAGGTGCTTTTATATTCGGCAGCGATCTTTTGGCGATGCTTTAGGGATTAAGGTAACTAATGTCAACTCTTTGTGATGCTATCAAAATTTTAAAAGGAGGGGATACGATGGTTAGTGAGGAATTACTGGAGATTCTCCGTTGCCCAGCTTGCGTTCGTAAGGGACCGAACGAAGGGCTGCTTAAACTCGTCAAAGGAGCCTGGCTCGTCTGCCAGAGCGAGGGGTGCAACCGAAAGTACCCCATACGAGATGACATCCCGATAATGCTCATCGAGGAAGGTGATAAATACCGGGAGATACCCGTTGAGGAACTTGAGGTGCCGTAAGTGCGCTGCTTGCGGCGGGGAAATCAAGCCGAAAGTTCGCTATAAGAGTCGGCCGTGTTATTCCTTCACACGGCCGACTCGCTTTTTGCAAAAGCAAGGCTTTTGCACTCCAAACAGGCTTTTTAACAGGGGGTCCGCTTATGCGTTCCAAATCATGGAGGAAAGAAGGGCCAATATTTAAACATAATCGGTATGTAGATGTAGTGAAGCTCCACACCTGGCTTCTCGGTTGGTGTGGGAGTGGGCGTGTGTGTCGCCGTTGCGGTGGGTGTAGGAGTTGGTGTATGCGTCGAAGTAGCAGTTGGAGTTGGCGTCGGGATGCTCTCCGTTATCGAGAGGTCATAATTTGTGTTAGAGCAACTTGCGGTTGGATTGTGGTGCCTGACCATAGCGAAGTAGGTCCCGCTTGACGGTGCTTGCCACTCGATCCGAGAAGCCAAGGAGCCGTAATCGTCGTTACACTCTATGAGCGTCGTCCCATCGGTGTCG
>Ga0209426_1001983_pt1 | contig 10477 bp, 8 predicted proteins | sample Deesub1362B_J571_FD_187697 | JGI IMG/M metagenome (GOLD analysis project Ga0209426, IMG submission 187697) | Deep oceanic, basalt-hosted subsurface ecosystem from Juan de Fuca Ridge flank, Pacific Ocean, CORK Borehole 1362B_J2.571 (SPAdes)... ...
AGAACATTTTTTGTTGAGAGTATAATACCTGTAAAGGATATTTATGAAATAAAAAAGAAATTTTATCTTTTTGATTTCAACCCTTTTAAAACTGCTCTTTTATTTGAAAAAGATTTTGAGAATATAAAACAGATGAGATTTTCAAAAGGTAAGGCAATTATAAAAAAATATACATCCTCTGAAATAATTATTCATACAGAGAATAATAATTCAGGATTTCTGATACTTACAGACCAGTATTATCCTGGATGGAAGGCATATATAGATGGAAAGGAAACAAAGATTTATATGGTAAATGGACTTGTGAGAGGTATAGTTGTTCCACCTGGAAGACATAAGATAGTGTTTGAATATAAACCTGTTAAAGTATATATAGCAATGGTTATAAGCTTATTGACCTTATTGATATGTATAATTTATCTTGTTTATGAAAAAATAAAAAGGAGAGTTACATATAACCCCATCCCTTAAGCTTCTCTTCTATTTCTTTTTTTTCTTTCTCTGTAAACTCATGTCTTTCTATTCTATGTTCCTTTAACCATTTTTCTTTTTTTAACTCCAGTTTATTCAAATATTCTTCCTTTAAAATTTCCTTTATCACTTTGCCTTCAAATTCTTCGGGTATAGAAAATCCTGAGATGTAAAGAAATGTAGGGGCAAGATCAAGAAGTGTGTAATTATTTTTAATACGGTAATTTTTTTTGAAAAATTTTCCAATCCCCATGAAAATACCATGAGTAGAATGTAGACCATTTAATTTTTTATAATCTTTTTCATCCATCTCACTTATGAATTCACTTAGTCCCTCCCCTCCTTCAAACTCATCAGAATAAAAAATTATTAAATCAGGTAAATTGGCTGCATATTTACCTTTATAGAGCTCTTCTCTCATCATGACCTTTTTAATGGGTTTTACACCATTTAAATTTAATTTTAAGATTTTTTCTTTTATTTCTTTCCTTATTTTATCATAATTCTCGGGTTCCACAATCCCATTTGATTGTCTCCCTTTCAAATTAATCACAATACCATCCACAGGGGGATAAAGAGGAAATCTGTATGCAATTGTTTTTTTAAAGTCAATATTTAAACTTCCTGTTTCTGAAAAAGTATCAACTTTTGTCAGAATTCTTCTTAAGTTATAGGGAAGCGCTTTGAATACCTTTTCCTGGTATGGAAAAGTCCTTTTTAATTTCCTATAGATAAACTTGAAAGGTTCGAATACTTTTGCCTGTTTTTTTTCTTTTAAAAATCCTGTATGTTTTAAAAAGTAGTTGACATTGAACTTTTTCTCAGGCCTTTTTCTCCCTCCATGATCAGACATAAGAAATATGAGTGTATTTTCATCTATCAAACTGAGAAACTCCCCTATAACTTCGTCGGTTTTTATATAAACCTTTTCTATATAATTATTTTCTTCATTTATATATCTATAAAAGTTGTGCTGTGCTCTATCTGTGGAGCCAAGTACAAGAATGAAAAAATCGGGATTAAATTTTTTGTATAAATAAATTCCTGCTTTTTTTCTTATTTCTAAAAGTCTTATAAGTTCTTTAAATATCTTTTCATCCGAACCACCCTTGAATATTGCGGTATTTTCTGTAAGAGGCTGTATCTCTTTTTTCAATTCTTCAGGATAGGCAAAAACTTCCCTGGCATCAGGTGTGGGAAATCCTGATATAATAAAACCGTTAATTTTCCATGGGGGATATGTTATGGGAACCGTAATAGCTCCTATTTTTACGCCCTTCTCACTCAAATAATCAAGAAAAGTTGTCCCCTTGAAAAATCCGGAATGAATTATCTCTGCCTCTCTCATCTCATAAAGTTTTATATTGTAATTTCTAAAGTCAAAAACACCGTGAGATCCTGGGTTTCTTGAGGTGAGAAAACTTACCCAGGCACAGGCTGAGATTGATGGATAAGTTGATTCTATTTCACCGTAAAATCCCTCTTTAAAAAACTTCTCAAAATTCGGTAATTTTCCCTCTTTAACATATTTTTCAATCAGGTCAAAAGAACCGCCGTCAATCCCTATGACAATTATTTTCATTTTATATTTCAGAATACAATTTTAAAAGTTTCTCAGCCCATTTGCAAGCCTCATAATTCTCTTTTACAAAATTGAATGCATCATTTATAATTCTGTTTCTTAAATCTTTATCACACATCAATTTCAAGATGTTTTCAGCAAAATCTTTCTCATCCCGGGCTATCAATAAGTGCTTATTATGAACACATCCTATTCCTTCAGCTCCGATTTCTGTTGTCACAACAGGTGCTCCATACTGCATTGCCTCAAGGATTTTCACCTTTATTCCTGTCCCGAATCTTAAAGGACATACGAACACTTTAGCTTTTCGGTAATAAGGTTCAAGATTAGGAACTCTTCCTATCACTTTTACATTTTTTTCCTTTTCCCATTTTTTTTTCTGTTCCTTATTCATATTTGAACCTACAATCCAGAACTCAATTTCAGGATATTTTTCCCTTATTAAAGGAAAAATTTCATTTATAAAATAATCCACAGCATCAGGATTTGGAGCATAATCCATTTTTCCGACAAAAAGCAAATAATTTTCTTTTTCCTCTATTTTAAGTTTTTCTTCCTTTATTTCAATCAAAGGAGGTAATAATTTTACATTTTTTATTCCTATTTTATTCAAGTATTTCTTATCGTTTCCAGAATTTGTAAGAACTATTTTATACAATCGGGCCCATTTTCTTTCATACTTCTGCATCATTTTTGCCTCATAAGATACAAGCAATTTTTTTACAAAATTTATTTTTAGTATTTTCTGAATAGTTGCAGGAAACAAGTTAATTGCTTCACCGAAAGGATTTTCAATATCTCTTATGTATTTTTTCATTTTTTTGTATTTGAGAGATTGTGGGTCATCTATATTTAGAATTACTTTATATTTTTTTACAACAGGGAAAATATGTGCTATCCGAATGTAATCAATAAAAACATAATCAGGGTTAAATTTCGTGATTATTTCTTTTAATTCTCTTTTATTATAAGAATAAATAACAGTTTCAAAGGGTTCTTTTAAGAAAGCACTTATGAGCCTAAAAATAATTGAAAAACGTGGCTTTTTCTGTATATAAAAGACATTTCTTTTATAAAATTCGGATATTGGCATCTTATTATCGAAACTTATTATGGAAACATCCATATCCTTTTTATTAAAATTTTTAATCAACACAGAAATTTTTTTTCTCAAACCTGATATAGGTGGGAAAGGCGATTGGGAGGTAATAAATAAAAATTTCATGGTATGAAAATTAAAAGATATAAAAATATTATAAATCAAGGGATAATAATTTCCTGGACACCAGAGGGTAAAGGGACCTCCAGAACATTAACCATCTCTAAAAAATTATCTATCCCTTTAAAGAGGTTTCATATATTTACGAGAAAAAAATTTCTTGCTCCTTTTAAATTCCCAATATTGATTTTTAAAACATTTTTATTTTTAATAAAACGAAAACCATATTTTATTATTGTAGACGTTACTCAACCCTTCATAATAATCCCTGTATATATCTATTCAAAAATGAAAGGGATTCCTTTTCTTTGTGATTTGCATTCCGGCCCAATTGTAGCTCCGCACTTAAAACCTTTCAGAAACTTTCTGTTTTTCTTATTAAAAAAATCAGAAATGGTAATTCTTCATGAACCTACAATTAAAAAATTCTTTAAAAAAGGAAATATAAAAACAATGGTGTTGCATGACCCTTTGCCTTTATTCCACAAAAAGGAAATTTCCTTAAAAAGTGAACCAAAATACATGGTTTATGTTTCCGTAGGAGCCCCTGATGAACCTATTAATCCTGTCTTAGAGGCTTTTAAAGAAATCAAAAAGATAAATTTATACATCACAGGTGCTTGGGATACAAGGAACTTGAAAGATATTCCCCAGAATGTGAAATTTACAGGGTTTCTTAAACGTAATGATTTTGAGGAACTACTGTTAAAATCTTATGGTATAATGGCTTTTACAAAATGGGAATATACTCTTTTAGGTGCTGCATATGAAGCACTTTCTATATCAAAACCTCTGCTTACATCTTCAACAAATGCTCTTAAAGAATTTTTTAAAAATTCAGCCATATTTGTAGAACATACTCCGGACTCAATTATTAAAGGTGTAGATAAACTTATTTCAAATTATGAGTTCTATTTAAATAATATAAAAAATTTGAAAGAGAATTACATCAGGGAGTTTGAAGAGGAATTCCAAAATTTTAAGAGTTTTCTTTTTTCAATTTTAAAAAAATATTATCATAAACTCTGATCGTTTTTTTTGCAGCACTTATCCAGCTATAATTTCTTTTTTCTTTTTTGCAATTATTTATTAGAGTTTCCCTTAATTCCACATCATTTACTATCTTAACTATGGCAGAGAATATGTCCTTTTCATCAAAAGGATTAACAAGAATTCCTGTATTCTTTGCAATCTCATTTAAAGGTTCTATATCAGAAGTAATAACAGGTGTTTCAACAGTGATTGATTCTACAGCAGGAATCCCAAATCCTTCATATAATGAGACATACAACAGAGCTATGGCGTTTTTATAAAGAGTGTACAAAGACTCAAAATCTAATTTACCGGTCAGTAGCACCCTTTCTTTTAAACCGAGATTTTTTATCAGCTCTTCAATGTCTTTTTTTTGTTCGCCTTCTCCAACTATTATATATTTTATTTTTTTGTCTATGTATTCTGTGGCCTTCTTAAACGCTTTAATCATTCTTTTAAAGTTTTTTCTCGGTATAAGATTACCAACAGATAACAGATATTTCTCTTTTTTTATATTTAATTTATTAAGTATCTCTTCATTTTCTTTTCCTTCAAAAAATTCAAACCCAGAACCCAGGTTTATTGTCTCAATTCTATCAGAGGGAATACCGAGAAAAAACCCGAGGTCCTTTTTAGTGTGTTGGGAAATAGCTATAATCTTATATGAATTTAAAAGTGCTTTTATAAAAAGATTTTTCCAGTAAAACTTATTAAGGGGCTTTTTTATGAGTCCCGGAAATTTAAGAAAATTTAAATCATGTGCCGTGATCAGATAAGGATACATTTTAGGTAAAGGAACTCCGAATATTAAAAAATGCACAATATCAGGGTTGTATTTTTTAACTATGTGTCTTATAAAATAGTTTTCAACTATTTGAGGGTGAAAGGGTATATTCAGACCAGAAATAATTTTTATATATTTGAGATTTAGATTCTCAAATATATCTCTGTTACTTGATGAACAGATTATAATAACTTCTTTATTTTTACTCACTTTATCAAGAGCTTTTATAAATGATGTGGAAAAAGTAAAAAATCCTCCTCTGTATTCACTTTTTAAGGAGAACATCGGAATTAATATTCGCATTATATATATCCGAGTCCTTTTAGATGTTTTAAAACGTCCTCTTTATCTTCCTCTTTTCTATCAAATTTCTTGAGCGAATGTATATATTTATTAAGTTCTTTTCTCATTTCTTTTAGTAAATTTCTATCTTTTATTTCCCTTTCTTTAATAGGATCTCCATAAATCTCTCTAAGACTTTCTTTTTCTCCGTCTTTAAATTCATATCTTACATATCTGATATTTTCTTTTATCATTGAATAAATCTTCAAACCCTCAAATCTGTCTAGTCTATTAAGTATTTTATCTCTATTTTTAAAAATTTTCCTTAGAGATTTAAACAATTCATCATAAAAATAAGTAAATATAATAATTTCCTTTTTAGCTATTTTACTGAAATTGAATTCTATTTCTCCATGTGCTGCATATTCGCATAATATATCATATATAATAGTCTGGGAAACAGCTTTATCTACTGTAAGTCTTTTCTTCAAAGGAGCAACAATAAGAGGGATATTAACAAGAGGAAGAGGTAAGTCTACTGGTTCATGAGCAAGATAATTATTCTCACCCAGACATTCTCCGTGGTCAGAAGTTATTATAAATAAAGAATTTTTCTTATAATTTTCATATATGTACCCTATGTAAGTATCCAAATACTCTATTGATTTACGGTAAAGTTCTCTCAGTTTTATCTTTTCTTCATCTGATATTTTTCTATATCCCAATATAACTTCCCATCTTTTCTTAAGGTCTTTAACTAATTTGTTTAATTTGTGATTTCGGGACTCTTTTGTTCCATATGGATAATGAGTATCCATAAGGTTTATAAAGAAGAAAAACGGTTCTTTAAGTTTCTGAACCTTGATGAAATCAACAACCTCTTTTGCTTCACCAAAAACCATTGAAAGGTCATTCTTCATCTTTATTTCGTATAAAAGCAACATAGACCTAACTAAATTTTGGTTTTTATTTTTATATAAAAATAAAGGAAATTTTAGTAGTTTTTTTAATTTGTTTTTTTCTTTAATTTTAAAAAAATCAAACCAGTTTATATATTTATCCATAGAAGAAAAAACATAATCAAAAGAATTTAAAATACCGGTAGGAATCAGGAGAGGATTGGCGGTATATGCATAGGTTGTAAAACCTTTGTTCTTAAGAATGTTAACTATATTTCTCAAGTTATCAGGAATCTTAGGTGTGTCAACATTTACGCCATGTTCAAGTGGATTATATCCTGAGAAAAAGGAGGTGTGAGTTGGTATAGTGTGAATATCTGTTGAAAAGCACTTTTTGAATACTACCCCCTCTTGTGAAATTTTTTTTATAGAAGGGGTGAAAATAACTTCAGAGTTAAAAGGATATAAAAAATCGGCTCTTCCAGAATCAATCACAATTAGAAAAATATTCTTATACCTCATACATTTTTATTATATTAGATTTTTCTTTAATTATTAAAATCATATAAGGAATCACAATAGTAACTAAAAATATCAAAAATATTTTCAAATAACCGGTACTTAATTTGAAAATCAAAAAATTAATTAAAACAAGTCCGCTAAACAAAAATATGATTTTTAGAGTTTCTTTATTGTAAGGAAAGATTTTCATATAGAGGTATCCCTGAATTAACCCAGAGGAAAAAGTAAAGAAGATTGAGAGCAGAGTACTTAATGCTGCTCCTTTTATTCCTATTAAAGGAATAAAAAAGAAATTCAATATCAAATTAATTAAGCCTCCAATCATTACTACTCCTGCCCATTTCTTTTCATTATCACTCATCATCAAAATTGTTCCTATGGGGCCTGTTATACAGTTCAAATAAGTGGAAGATAAGAGAATAAGAAGTACTATATAAGCTTCCGGCAATTCTATATTAAAGAAAATCTTTAAAATTTCTTTTCCTGTGAAAATCAAGAAAATAAAAAGAGGAGTTGAAAAAATAATCGACCATCGAGTAGTTGTTTTGAATATTTTATCAATTTCTTTCTTGTTACCTCTATGTGATAGTTTGGAAAATAAAGGTGCAGATGCAGAGTTTATGGCCCAGAGAAAAAATATCATAATTTGTGCCAATCTTGAAGTAGCAGAATATATTCCTACAGATTTGGAATCCATAAATAGCCCAACCATTATAATATCTGTCCAGAATAGAAAAATCCCTATTACATCTGTTATTAAAAGATGGAAGGATACAGAAAATATTTTTTTTAAAGAAAAAAAGGAAAAGCCTCTTTCGGGTAATTTTGAAAGAAAGTTATATACAAAGTATGAACTCAAAACAGAAGAAACAAAAACAGAGATTTCCCATGCTAAAAGGGCAGTAACTATACTCTTACCAAAAGAAATATAAAAAAATATAAGGAAAATGAGTTGTAATAAAGGTTGGACTATATTAATAGATATTACATAATACTTCATTACCTGAAACCCTCTCGTTATCTGGCCTAATATCTGATTTAAGACAAAAAATGGAAATATGATAGTCATAAACTCAAAACAGATTTTTAAATAAGGTTTGTTAAATAAAATAGAGAAATAATCCTTTGTGAAGAAAATTAGAACAGATATCAAAATGCCGAAAAAGAAAGAAAATAGTATTATAGTTAATACAAATCCCCTCAATCCTTTCCAATTTTTTTCTTCCCTTAAAAGTGGTATGAATTTTAAAGCAGAATTGTCAAGTCCCAGTCTTGAAAATCTTGCAATGATACTTAATATAACAAAGGCAAGGATAAATACTCCATAAATTTCGGCTCCCAGTAATCTAATCATCAGTATGTGATTTAGAAGTCCGATAACTCTGAAACTTACATTTCCAAAATAATTAAGAATAGTACCTTTTTTAAGATAGTCGGGATTTTTCTTCATCTCTATAATGTTTGAATAATAAAAAAGAAATAGCAAACCAAGAAAAAAGGTATTTCATTTCTATTGATGCGAAATTGGCTATCCAGAAACCTGTAGTTATAAAATGTATGGATATCAGAACCCAACCAAGCAAAATTGAAAACCAAAGGTATTTATTCTCTATTTTTTTTTCTCTCCTAATAGTTTTAATTGTCACAAATATAGGCTTTAAAAGTAAAATTAACAGAAGAAATAATCCACCTATACCTGTTTCCAGAAGAATCGTAATGTAGTAATTATGTGCGTGAGTATATCCCAGAGAAAATTTCTGGAAAATGAATTGATTAATTCCTATTCCAAATAATAAATGAGACTTTATTACTTTAATTGTGTTTTCCCATAAGTAAATTCTAAAAAATATCCCCAGATCCTTTTCACCCCAGAAAATACTTAATATTCTTAAGAATACTTCAGGTAGTACAATTTTTATAATAAATAAAATTATAAATAAAAGAATAAGCAAAACAAAGGAGGCCACAAGTAGTTTTTTTTGATGGTAAAAATGATATAAATAAAAGGATACAGAAATTACAAATAAAGATATATACCCCGTTCTGGAATAAGTAAAAAATATTTGAATAATGCTTAATATACAAAAAAGTAAAAGAATAATTTTTATTCTTCGAGTATACCGTTTAGATAATAATATTCCTATTGTTAGAGTTGTAGCTAAGGATAAGATTCCTGCATAGGCATTTGGGTGTGTGAAACCTCCCCTTATTCTTGTTTTCCAAAAACTTGCAAAGGTTTGTACTTCTAAACTGAACGATTTGAGAATGGGAATGTATCCCAGTGTTAATTGAGCAAATCCTATTATTTCTCTTATGAATAAGGATGTAAGAATTGCAAATAAAAGGTACTCTAAGTTCTTTTTACTGTCACATATAATCCAGATTGTCAAAAAAAGTATATATGATGACAGCCAGATAAAAATATATAGGAATGAGAATTTTAGGTCTTTTGAATTTAGCGTTGAAATAGTAAATATTATTGTTAGGAGCAGGAGTATAAAAGATAAAGGAATTTTTTTGGGTTTAAAACTACCGTTTAGTTTTGAGATTATAATTACAAATAATATAAATACACTTACGATATCAAAAAGCGAAATTGCTATTGCGTCATAAAATTTCCAGGTTGGTATCCAATAATATATCCACCATCTTATACCCAAACTTGAAAGTATAAAAAACAATACAGTTGTTGTTCTTAAAATATTTCCTGAAATTAAGATCAATAAAATATATAAAATAAGAAAGATAACCTTTATATAACTTTTGAGCTCAATAACTACTTCGTGTCTGATAAAAAAAGTATATAAAAAAAATAAAGAAGAAAAAATTAATAAAAAAAATAAAAAAATATATTGTTCTCTTACCAGTATCTTTCTGTACATTTATTTATTTGAATGTACCCTCAATCTTTTTGATAATACTTTTGCTATCTCTAAAATTAACTTTGCTGCTGCTTTGGGTCTTTCTTCTATTAGGTCCTGAAAAGCTCGATGAGAAAATAACATTAATTCTGTGTCTTCTGTAGCTTTGCATGTCGCACTTCTTGTACTCTCCTCAATTAATGCCATTTCTCCTAAAAAATCACCTGGTCCAAAACTTGCAATTACCACTTCATCACCTTCGTTATTTCTTTTATACACTTCTAATCTCCCTTTTTTGACAAGATATAAATATCTCCCTGTATCTCCTTCAAAAAATATAACCCTTCCTTTTTTAAATTCCCTGACATTTATATAGGGTGCAATTTCCTTTAATACATCTTCGGATAGATTTTTGAACAATCTATTTCTTTTTAAATGTTTTATTATTTCTTCATGCTCCATATAATAACTCCTGCTACAATTGAAATTAAGGCAATAATCTGTGCAACTGTGAGAAATGGGATAAATGAAGGTGTGGTTAAACGCCAGAATTCAACAACGAATCTTTCAAGACCTGCGAGAATCAGATATAATGCAAATAATTTACCTTCTTTTAATCTTTTTCTCAATAACCATAATATGATAAAAACAATAAGCATTGAAAAGAATTCATAAAGCTGGGTTGGATGCACCTTTATGAGTAAGTCAGGAGGACCTTCAAGTTTCAGCCATGGGAAATATTCCTTCATTATCTTCAAATAAGTGGGAGGTGCTCCTTTTGGGAAAGCCACAGCCCATGGTAAATCAGTGGGTTTACCGTAATCA
>Ga0209426_1001985_pt1 | contig 10458 bp, 11 predicted proteins | sample Deesub1362B_J571_FD_187697 | JGI IMG/M metagenome (GOLD analysis project Ga0209426, IMG submission 187697) | Deep oceanic, basalt-hosted subsurface ecosystem from Juan de Fuca Ridge flank, Pacific Ocean, CORK Borehole 1362B_J2.571 (SPAdes)... ...
GAACTCTGGCAGAGTCGTTCTCCCTTGAAATGTGGACTCCACTTAAAAAAGAACACATCGAAGACTTCGTGAGGAAGCCCTACCTCATCAGGCAGGTCTCCGAGAGCGAGTTTGAGGTGATTGTACCTAGGTTCATCGACCTCTACCCGGGTGCCCTCGTCTATCAGACGGAGAGCTACAACGTCTTCAGAGTCAACAGGTACATTCCGTGGATATTTGACATTCCAGAGCCGCTGAAGCAGGAGCTGGACTTTGAGGAGCCAGACTACAGGGTGAGGCTCGAGGGAGACATAGTAGTTGTAGAGCCAGAGGAGAAACTCGACGACTTCTTGAAGAAGCACAGGGACAAGGTGAGGAGGACAAAGAGAGGGCTCGTTGTGCTGAGGGGGAAGAAGTTTCCTCTTATCCTCGCGCTGGTGAAGGAGGGGATACTCCCCTACACGCCAAGAGAGGTGGACAGCAACGACCTGACAGGCTTCGAGGCAATCACCCTGAGAGACTACCAGAGGGAGCACTGGGAAAAGTTCCTGAAGTACGGACATGTGGGTGTCTTCGACCCTTACGGTGCCGGAAAATCGATGTTTGGACTCTATGCCCTCGGAGCCATCAGAGGAGACAAGCTCGTGGTGGTGTCGAATCTCACCCTTGCTGAGCAGTGGTACAGAAGGATACTCGAATACCTCAAGCCCATTATCCGGAAGGCACTCGCATCGGAGAGAATGATCGTTACAGACCACGGCAGAATATTCATAGTCACGTACCTCGCTGGAAAGAAGGAGTGGGTAAGGAAACACAGCTGGAGTCTTGTTGTGTTGGATGAGGTGCACCACCTCCCAAGTAATGTGTACTCCATAATGGCTGCACTAAATAGGAAGTATTCAGTCTCTCTTTCTGGATCACCATATCGCGAGGACGGCAGAAGCGAGTTCATATACGCTCTCAGCGGATTCCCGCTGGGCACCGACTGGAAGAGGTTCTACGAGCTGAAGATCGTCAACAGACCAAAGGTAAGAGTTATCCTTACAGAGGACAAGCTGAAGGTTCTCGACAGCTTGATGGAGGCTATTAAAGGCAAGGTTGCAATTTTCTGCGACTCCCTCAAGCTTGGAAGGAAGATCTCAAAGAGATACGGTGTGCCCTTCATACACGGCGCCACCAGAAACAGAGTTAAGGTGGCCGCGGAGAGCGATGTCTTCGTGATAAGCAGAGTAGGAGACGAGGGTCTAAGCTTACCTGACCTGAGCTGTACCATAGAGGTGGATTTCCTTTACGGTAGCAGAAGGCAGTCCAGCCAGAGGGTTGGAAGGCTCTTTCACTCAACGGATCCGAATGCTCAGCACATAGTTTTGATGACACATGAGGAGTACAAAAAGTACAGGAAGAGGCTTTACGCCCTCATCGAAAAAGGCATTGAGGTCAATGTTGAGGTGTGGAGTGGGAGTCCACATTTTGCTTCGGCATGAAAAAATAAGAGGTTGGGTTTGTGTGGAAATCAAATTTCCTGATAGCGCGAGAGCGGTGCTTGAAATCCTCCTCCTGAGGGATGTGGGGTACGGGAGAGCATTAGAGCATGTCGACATGAAGTTAGCTATTGCAATATTCTCCCTTTACATATACTCCCGATCCCTGCCTGATATGCTGGAACTGAACATTCTGGGCAGCCCCATTGTGAGTCTCCTTCTTAGCTTTCTCTTTCAGTTCCCTCTGGAAATAGCAATCATATACATGATAGCGCATTTCATAACAGGGCCTTCACCCGACAGAAAGAGAGTGGTAAGGGAGAGGTTCTGGAACCTTTTCAGGCTCATGGCAGTAGCCTCAATCCCGGCAATATTTGAATTCGTCAGCGGCTGGCTCTGGCTGTGGTCTTTTGCCTGCTGGGTCAAGGCGGCAGTCTTTCTCTCAGATTTTCAGGACCATAAGATAATGAGAGGGGTGTTTGCCGTTGTGCTTGCCAAGCTGTTCGTGGGGCTTGTGATTTATGCCGTGGTGGGCTTTCTGGCGGTGACAGTGGCAATTGTTCTGGATATAGTGAGAGAAAGGGATATCTTCATGGGGTCATTATGGGCGGTTTTATATCTGTTTTTCATCTTTCCGTTGTTCTATGGAGCGTATATTGTGCACAAGAGAGCTAAGCGAGTCTCGGAAAATAATGAATGAACCTACTATTATTAGTCGCCAAAGAAGCCCTAGAACTACAGTCTTACTTCTGAAAAAATAATTATCGCGAATTGGAAAGAGAACCTTCTCTTTTTCATGTCTTCCATCCCACCCATTGTCGGTAATGTGGAGATGTGGAAATTCAGCCAGAGAAGCTTACTCCCCTCAAGACATTAAGAAGCGATTGCCAAATTTAGAAGGGAAGTAAGGATCTGTAAAAGAGTGATTGAGATATTGAATATCCTCCCGGTAGATCGTAGAAAATAAATTTCAAATTATAAATTTTATCTTACAATTTGGTGCCTTTTGTTTAACAATAGGTCATTTGTTCAGGGATATAAATGTGATGATGCCCTCGTCAATAAGGGTCGTTGGATGCTTGGCGCAAAGCACAAGGTTGTGAATGTCTACTGAGTTTTTTTAAGGGTGAGAGGGATGGAAATTGACACCTCCATGGTCTACCTGTTAGAAGTTTGTGATTTGCTGGAGAGGTGGAACTACAGGGTGTGTGCCGTAGTGGGCAGGGGCTTTGTGGAGCGTTACGGCGACGAATTGGAGTTTGATGAGTGCCTCTACTCTGGGAATGATGCAGTCCTCTTAGGAGAGAATAAGGTAGAGGTTAAGGAAAGCTACCTCTACCTAAGGGAATTCATCAACCATGACCTAGAAGAAAAGTTTGAGAAGGTGGTGGAGTATTTCATCTTCCACCTAGAACTAGAAGGAGGAGATATAGTTGTAGGATTAACCCTGGATGGAAGGTACTGGGTGGAAATGGATTTGAACCCATCCAAAAGCGAAGAGGAAAAAGAGGAGGTGCGCATAATTTACAAGACCATAAAAACCATGATGCCACAATGGATACCTGAAATAAAATATATACATCCCGAGAGCTTAAAGTAGTCAAGCGGGAGATTGGGTAAGGTTTGGATCTAGGCACATCTCAACGCCAGTGGCTTGGTGTAATGTACACGCCTTCGACCTAGTGTGCTGCTGAGCATATACGGAGAGGAGGATTCGGTGAGCCCAAGGCATAAGAGAAACCAGCCGCGATAAGCTGTGGCCAGGAATCTTTTTGCCCTTATTATTGGCTGGATAGCGGAGAGGGAGGGCTTCAGGCTAGTGGGAAAATCAGAGTGAACCCCACGTATGGGGTGAAATTAAGATCATTCACTTCCAAGCAATCCATCTTTAAACAGCCCATCCTTAAGCCTCATATAAACGTATTCAGCCAGCGGCTTCAAGTTTACTACGTCGGTACGGTTGTACTCCACCAGTGTTTCCAGCGCATCACTATCACCGCACCTCTCCCACCTCTTCCACAGCCGAACCGCCTCGAAGCCGTCTATATCTTTAACCTCCTCTTCTCTTTCCAAGCCCAGCACCTCTTCAATCCTCTTAAGCCCGCCTCTCAACCCTAGTCTTCTTGATGCGAAGCACAGGTCGATGTGAGGCTTTTCAAGGCCAATGTTCGGGAAATGGGCTTTAAGAAAGGGCACATCAAAGCAAGAGCCGTAGAAGGTGACAAGCAGAGAGTATTTTTTGAGTTCCCTTTCGAGTACCTCCTCGTTTAGATTTATCCCTCTGATGAAAGCTTTGTACTCCCTGCCATCGTACACTCCGACCAGAGTTACCTCTCCTCCAGATGGGCTCAATCCCGTGGTTTCGATGTCTAGGAAGCAGGCGCTGTGCCTGAACTCCTCATAGAGCCGCCAGTGCTCACGTCTGGGCATCCGGTAGGCGAAGAAGTGGGGTATGCGAAGCTCAAGGTTGAGCTTCGCTTCTTTTATCTCCATGTCTAAGAGGGGCTTTCTTCTCTCCGGTATAATATTTATCCTTTCCCTCTCCAGAAAGTCCTCCCAGCTGAGAATGCCGCTCTCCCAGAGGCGCCTCTCTCGCCCCTCTCCAATCCCGCTGAGGAATATGAAGCTGTGGCGTATCATCTTTCCCCTCCGTCTAAAACCCTGAAAGAGACGTCTACCCGGTAATTCTCGAAATAACGGACACGTGCAATTAAGCCCTTAAACCCAAGTCTCTGTGCCTGCTTAAGCATCCCTCTCTGCCTTGGAGATAGCTCTGCATTTCCTGATTTCACCTCCACCACGAAACCCTGATGCTGAGGTCTCTCAAGGTATCTTCTGAGTCCGCAGCATGAGAACAGCTGGACCACCACCTCTCTTGAATCCATGGTATTACTTTCCGGGAAGATGGCAAAGAAGTCCATGGTTTTGCTGTGCTCTCTGAGGAACTCTACCTCGTAGCTCTCTGGCAGCTTCAGCCGCCTTATTTTCATGAGAAGCTTCTCGGGGCGATATACGAGGAAGCCCTTCCTCCTCAGCAGGTAAGCAACCAGAAGTTCACTAATCTCGCCCTTCAGCTTGTTGCTGGCTAATAAGCTGTACATCACCATTGCCCACCTCTCAAGCATGAAGAGAAGCGTACTCCACGATGAGTCTCTGCTCTCCTCGCCCGAGTATCAGCTCCCTGAGCACCTCTCTCGTGTAGCTGAAAGGCAGTAACAGGCTCTCCCCGGCGCGCAGCAGAAGCTCCACGTAGTACTCGCGGTCAAAGCTCTCTCCCTGCGATGCCTGTTCTGCTACCGTGACCCTGTTCGCGAGCTTCCTGGATTTATTATCCCTCACCAGGAAGCGCACGTGCTCGCCGGGGCGCACGCTAATGCCCGCTTTCTTAAGCTGGTGCAGCGCCGCGTAGGTTAAGCTTCTCGCTCTGTACTCCTCGAACGATCTGGATACCCTCACGGTGACCATCAAATCCTCTATGCTGACATCGCCAGCAAGCGTCCTTTCTATAAACTCCTTAAGCACGTCTATTGCTTCTGGTATCATCGCATAGAACTCCTCTGCGTTAGAAGCTCTGGAGAGCTCGCTGAGCATCCCCTGCTGCGCCTTTTTGACCAGCTCAGGTGAGTCACTCCTCCTGAGCTCTATACCGCGAATCTTCAGCTCGCCGCTGTCGAAGAGCCCGTAGTAGCGGTTCATAACGCCGATGCGCTTCTCCCTGCTGGGCAGGAAGACTATCCACCTGTACCTGCCCTCCACATCAACAGGTATCTTAAACTCCTGCGCAATGGTGTTGGCAAGATCCTCGAACTCCCACATCCCTGCGTTCTTCCTCACCCACAGCGAGTCCACTATGCCGTGGAGCACCTCGAAACCCAGGTGCTCGGCAAGGGAAGCTGCTTCGAGGAGAATTTCTCTGCCGTATGCAGTAATTGCTTCGTGGCATTCTATTCTTCCGAAGCGAGCGTTGCGGTAGCCCATGTATCCGAAGCTTGTTACAAGAAGCCACTTGAGCGCCTTCTGACGCCTGTCCAGTGCCTCGCTCCTCCTCTGCTTGAGAATTTTTTTGTAAGCCTGACGCCTGTCGATTAGCATGCCCACCACCGCAGGGATCATCCCACCCTTGCGCTCGCAGATGTGGTATCCCAGCTCCGGTACCCGAATGCTCGACCTGGGACAGCAGTCGCAGAGCACAGTCTCGGGGGAGATGTTGAAGAGGCGCATAATGTTGGGAAACATTGAGGAGAAGTCCAGCTCTGCCACGTTTTCATAGAGACCAACGCGGGACTCGAAGATGAATCCACCGCGGTCCGCGAGAATTAAATCGCGGAGGCTCTTCTCGCGCTCGCACCGCTGTCTCTTCCAGGGGATGAGTATGCCATTTTCATAGCAGTACTTGAGCTGGAGCGTTGTGATTACGTTGCCAGGCGTTACCCGCGCCACGCGCTGCAAGGGTATGCACGCTATCCTGGACAGTTCGGCTATACCTTCTAAGCCAGCCTCCGAGAAAAGGAAGGAGTCTTTGGCGGAGAGGTGCACCCTGCCGTTGAGCATGTAGGGCACGGGTCTGAAGTAAACCCTGCCATAGCTGAAGTAGGACCTTTCCTTCTCCAAGCCGTGAAAGCCAGGCTCCCTTCCCAGGTAGAAGTCCTTTATGCCAAGCACCTCCACGCGGGCGTTGAGGTAGGTGAACAGCTTTGAATCGCCCCTCTCGGTGAGGATTATGTCCGGGTCAAGCTGGGCTACGAGCGAGGAAAGCTCCTGGAGCATCTTCTTTTCACAGCCAGTGATAGTGAACCTTTCGCGAGCTGCCTTAAGTTTTACCTCTTTAATCCTAGCGCTCCTTGTATACATTCCCCCCTCTGGGATGACATCGATCTTGGCAATTTTTAGTTCAGGCAGAGTGTAATTCAGTGAGTATGGATCCTCGAGCAGCTTGTATCCCTTTTTACCAACCTCCAGCCTCACCAGCGGGTGTATCCCTCGCTCAAAGAAGAAGCGCGTGGTTAGAGGGATGTCCACATTGTACAGTTGATTGTGCCTGAACCTGCCCTGGTGGAGGAGCTTCTCCGCAAGATCGAAGAACCTTGAGAAGCCGCGAACGGTTACCTTTACCACCTCTGTCCTCTTTCCTGAGAGTTCCTTAAACTTCTCAGTCTCAAGGTGAACTCCCTCAACAGACGCAAGCATCTCTATGGTTTCGTCATTACTTGTTTTGAGGCAGAAGTAGGGTGAGTACTCCTCCTCTATGCAGTGCACCCTCCCGCTTTCACCCTTTATCCAGAGTTTAATCGTTGTGCTGCCCGCCGGGTAGGCGTCGAGCACCCAGCCCCTCATCTCTCCCTCTCCTTCACTAGCTCGATAAGCACGGCAAGCATGAAGGCTCTGTAGGGGTCCTCGCTGGCGAGGTAGCTGGCTGCGCTTGCGTGCTTGCGTGCAAGTTCTATAACCCTGTCAAAGGCTTCTCTGTCCCTCCCCCGCAGAGCTCGGCGGAACTTCTGAAGCTCCCTCAGCTCGCTCTCTAACCACTGCCTATAGCTTGGCACAACCCGGCCCAAGGCGTCACCTCCCGAGGAACTCCTCCAGAGTCAGCTGGCTGGCCTGGGTTAGAGGAATCACCATTTCGCCAGGTGGGAGCTCGCAGCTGTTGTGCATCTTAACCCTGGCCGCGTCCCTGTGCATGGAGAAGCTCAGCCAGGTGTCCGCAAAGCCAGCGAGCTTTGCCCTCACCACTCTCTTCACCTTATCTTCAATGCGCGCGGTGATTACGAGTAGCTTCTCCTTTTTCAGCGCAGAAAGCTCTCGCAGCGCTTCGTCGAGTATTATGAGCGCGTCACTTAAAGGCGCATCTCTGCCGCGGAAGAGGTGGGTTAAATGGGAGAAGATCACAGCATCGGCCTCGCTCGCAAGCTCAGGCAGCCTCTCAGAGAAGAGGGTGTTGAGCTGGTAGGCTGTGAAGGGGCGCACGATGAGGATGTTCTCAAGCACAAAGCCTGCACTGTACCCATGTGTTCTTGCGATTTCTGCTACGCGGTAAGGGTTGAAGCTGGAGCCGCACTCAATGACCAAGGGGGTAAGTGTGTGCCTGCCTGTGAACTCAACCAGCATGCGGTACACTAGCTCGTCGAGATGAGCTGCCTCAGCCTCTATCAAGTAAGCTCCTTGCAGAGCAAGCCCGCCCAGTGTGGAGTCAATTATGGGTGAGCCGATGGCGTAGCGGGGCTCTGTCCCCGTAGCTGAGAGAGAGGGACACACCTCTGCAAGAGTTAAATCTGGACTGGTCAAATTGGTTCACCCCTTCATGTTGTAGCGTTGCGCATTGCAGAGCTTCTCCAGAAGTGAGGATTCACAGGTATCGCAGAGGAACCTACCCTTAGCGACAGGGGCACCACAGGAGAGGCAGTAGTGGCTTGCCATGAAAAGAGAAGGTGCTCTTTTTTGTATCTGTGATTTGTGGGGGAGCGATGGAAAAGTGATAGTGGTCTTCACGCTCTGTAGGAGCATCCTTTAGCCACCCCAAAAGCCTTTGGAGCTTTAAAAACTCCAAAGGCGGGCTAAGGATATGGTGGCTAAGGTTGACATCTACGGGCTTGAGGAGATTTTTGAGAAGACTGCTGAGCGCTATATCTCCAGGCCTTTCCCTGAGGACAGAGCCGACGTAAGGGGCTTCGTGGATGAGCTATTGCTTAAAGGTTACAGCGCTGCCAGGATAAACAAGTACCTCGCGAGCCTTGTGAGCATAAGCAGGAGGCTCGGCAAACCCTTCAAGGAAGCAGAAATAGACGACATAAAGCGCTTCGCCGCCTGGCTTCAGAGGAGCGACTACAAGGAGTGGACCAGGCGCGACCTGAAGGTTATCCTTCGCCGCTACATGCGCTGGCTGGGCAAGGGCGAAGCTGTAGCTTGGATGGAGATAAAGCATCCCAAGGCATGGCACGCTGCCTGAAGAGGTGCTGACTGAGGAGGAGATTAAAGCCATTGCTGAGGCAGCCTATACCACGAGAGATAGAGCCTTCGTCCTCGCCCTCTACGAGAGCGGCGCCAGAATAGGCGAGTTTCTGCCGCTGAGGCTGAGGCACCTTACCTTTGACCACTATGGCGCTGTGCTCAGGGTCACCGGCAAGACCGGCGACAGGAGAATACGCCTGGTAGCCTCTACTCTCGCATTACAGCGCTGGATTGAGGAGCACCCCGCAAAGAACAACCCCGACGCCTTCCTCTGGTGCAAGATACCCACGCCCAACAACCCCAAGTGGAAGAACCACCATCTGAGCTACGGTTTTGTCAGTCGCCTGCTGAAGGAGCTGGCAGCAAAGGCAGGGGTAAAGAAGAAGGTAAATCCTCACGCATTCAGACATGCGAGGGCTACCTTTTTAGCTAGGCATTTAAAGGAGCCTGAGATGCGCGAGTTCTTCGGCTGGGGCAAGGATTCAGAGATGCCTTCTATCTACGTCCACCTCAGCGGTAGAGATGTGGACAGCTCTGTGCTGAGCATCTACGGCATCAAGGACACAAGCAAAGCCGCTGAACCCAAGCTGAAAGTTGAGCAGTGCCCGAGATGCAGAGAAGCAAACGATCCGGCAAGCAGGTTCTGCCGCAGGTGCGGCCTGCCCCTCGGCAAGTTCTACAACGTCGACAAGCTCGAGGATGTGCTCTTCGAGTTCCTGAAGGTGATCGCAGAAACATTCCCTGAAGTCAAGGAGAAGTTCAGGGAGGTGGTAAGAAGGAAAGGAGCGGAGGAGGTGTTTATATGAGGGAGATGGGGGTTAATAAAATCTTTAAAAAGATATATAAAATCCCAAAAATTTTTTGCTTATTTGAGAAATTAAAGATAGCAAAAGCGAGATAGAGGCAAAGGAGAGATATAAACAAAGACAGTAAATATTACACATAGGTTTAAACATGGGGTGCAAAGTCAACATTCTTAGAATCAGCGATGTTGTACCCCTATTTCTAACGTTTTGCGACCCTTCAAAGTTGAAATTAAACCCTTCGTTTTTCGCGTTACACCTAAATATTTTGCATTCCAAACCGTGCTAGCAAGGTGATAAACCCGACTTTCAGCTTTTTTTACCTGAGGTTCATTCTGCAAATCCAGAGGTACAAAATTTTACCCGCTTTTTTTTTTACGCTTTTATGCCTCAAGTGAGAGATTGCGTTATGCAGCGGGTTTATGAGTTGCTGAGGAGTTGGTGGTTGGAGGATGTTGAAAATGAAGTTTCAGAAACCTATAATGAAAATTGTGTAGCTATAGGCAAAAAATCTACAAAGAATCGTAGATCCGAGGTGTGGCATAATAATTTGAATATTCTCCAGTATTAATTCTATATCGAAGGCTTCTCCCTCTCCAATGCGGCTCCTCTCCGGAACCACTGTAAGGGTGAGATTCCCGGGCTGAAGCTTTGCATATAAAGCGATTGCAACCGGATAAATTGTGAAGTACTCCGCAATCACCACCATCAAAAGCAGAGCTGAGATAATCGAATAGACTCCGGATTCTGAGTTCCGGAAGCCTGAGAAGATAAGAGCCACAGTCAATGGAAGATAGAAGATGACCACACTGAAGATTGACAAAGCAGTTCCTGCAACTAAGAGGACAACAAGAGTCCACACCAGCTTATTACTTCCAACTTTTCCTGCAAGGCTAAGAGTGTAATATAAAGCCGCCGATATGGATATTGCCCCCATATATACAGGAAGAAAAGCTTTGATACCAAGGACTGCGGCTGGAAAGCCGCATGTAGCTTCAGGGTGAACAGAAGGTATATCAGCGATATCATAAGGCTAAGAACCCGCCTCACGACGCTCACGCCCATTTTTGATGTCAGAAGCTATGCAGGATATTCTCCAGCATAGTATATATCCTATTTTGCCATAGGCATAAACATTAAATATCAAATATGATATCAATATAGATATGACTGAATATAACCTCAATAAGCACTGGCTCAGACACATTGCCACTGTCCCCAAAGGTTACTGCAGGATTTTAATTCTTAGA
>Ga0209426_1001986_pt1 | contig 10453 bp, 12 predicted proteins | sample Deesub1362B_J571_FD_187697 | JGI IMG/M metagenome (GOLD analysis project Ga0209426, IMG submission 187697) | Deep oceanic, basalt-hosted subsurface ecosystem from Juan de Fuca Ridge flank, Pacific Ocean, CORK Borehole 1362B_J2.571 (SPAdes)... ...
ATAATCTTTTATTCAATTTTAAAAACCCTCAATCCATTTTTATAGGAGATTTCACATAGCCTTTCAAATTCAATATTCAGAACTCTACTGGCATGTTTGATTGTATAGACAATATAAGATGGTTCATTTCTTCCTCTTAGAGGTCTGGGAGTTAAATAAGGAGCATCGGTTTCAAAAAGAATTCTATCTTCAGGCAAAATTTTCAGACTATCCTCAAGTTTTCGTGAACCATATGTTAGTGAACCAGAAAAAGATATATAGAAACCCATTTCAATTCCTTTCTTTGCTTCATTTACACCACCTGAAAAGCAGTGAAATATGCCTTTTAAATTTTTATAATTGTTTAAAATTTGAAACACATCAGGAAAAGCATTCCTTACATGGAGAATCAAGGGAAGGTTCCTTTTTAAGGAAAGTTCAATATGCCATTTAAAACTTTCTATCTGTTTTTCCTTGGGCGAAAGATTCCTGTAAAAATCAAGTCCTGTCTCACCTATTGCTACAATTTCTTTTTCTTTTGAAATTTCCTCAATATTTTTAAACTCTTTATCAAAATCTTCGGCATCATGAGGATGTATGGCACATGAGGCATAGATTTTCCCATTATATTTTTTTGAAATTTCCACAGCCCTCCCGGATGTGGGAACATCATACCCTACCACAATCATCTTATTTACACCAGAATCAATTGCTCTCTTTATAACCTCATCAAGGTCTTTTGCGAAAGTTTTGTCATTCAAATGAACATGAGTATCAAAAATCATGATTAATTTTATTTTAAATGTTCTTTTATTTTCATAAAAACAATATCAGGTTTACCATAATTTTCAAAAAACAGTTTAAATCTTTCCTTATTAAATTCAATCTCTGGAGGATCCAAAATATAACCAGCAATTTTTTCAGGATTATCAGTATAGGGAATTTTCAGAATTTCATAAGGAAAGGGAGCAGGCAAATCTTCAGGAAAAACACAAACAACACTTCTGTTTAACAAAACAGCTTCATATATAGCTGTCGAAAAGGAAGAGAACGCAATTTCTGCTTTTTCTATCTCATCCCATAAATTTTCTTTTAAAATTCTGTAATTGTTGATTTTAAATTTTTTAAGAAGATACTCATACATTCTTAAATCCTCTTTGGGTCTTGCCTTAATTATCAAAAACAGGTCCTTTTTATTTGAAAAGGCAATCTTAAAACCCTGAATAAATCTTGAAAATAAATATATTCCTTCATCCTCCATACCCTTTGATTGCTGGGTAATCCATAAAACCCTGCCTTTAATCTTTTCAAATTTTCTTTCCCTTTTAAAAAGATTCACATGGAAAGGAGAACCTGAAACAACAATTTTCTCTTCATCTACTCCTCTTTCAATAAACCTCTTTTTAAATTCCTTGCCCCATACAAATATTTTTTTACCCTTTGATGGGAAAAATCCGAAATCTCCCATTGGAATTGTGTGCTTCTTCCATAAATGTCCGTGCTGAACAGCATAAAAGTTCTTAAAGATTGAAGATAGAATCACAGGAATTTTTGTTACATCTTCATGGGTTATAAAATAATCAACTTCCTTAAATTCTTTTTTAAAAAATGGTACATAAGACAGAAGTAGAGGCAATCTATAAAACAGGTAATAGGTAAGGATTTCTCTGTATTTTTCTCTGATATCACAAGGAATTTTATAAAACATCTTCTTTAACAATTTTCTTGCTCTGATGTAATAAAGATATGAAGATTTAATAAAAAATAAATATCCTGGAAAATAAAAAGAATTTCTGTTTTTTAAAAAAAATTTGAAAGAAAAAGTAAAAAAATTGAAATTGTTATTTATATATATAGTGCTCATTACTTTCTTCTTTTTCTTCTTTCGGAAAATAAGAAAAATAACAAAGTTAAAACAATTTTCTAAAATTTTAAAAATGAGTTTATATTTAATAAACCTTTCCCTTTCCCTGACTCTATAAAACATTCTTTTTAATTCATCATCCTTTACCTCCTCACAAAAAAGTTCATCTCTTATCACAGAAAAAATTCGCCATGCAAGGGAATACCTAAGAGTGTCAAAAATTTTGATACTCTCGAATTCTTTATTAAAAATATTTTCAATCTGTGAAAATATTTTCTGCAACTCTTTCTCCGCACGAAAACTTATATCAAAGGGATTGTATTTTTTCATTGTTAAATTAAAGACTTATTATAATAAAAAACTTGATTTTAATTAAAAGGAAAGGTATTTTTAAGTAATCAGGGTTCAACCCCCTTCTTTGAAAAAAGGAGCAATGAAATGAAAAAAAACGTTGGTGGAGCTGATAGATGGATAAGAATAGTTCTTGGTATTGTCATAATTTTCCTTGGATTTATATTCAAAAGCTGGTGGGGACTAATTGGGCTTATCCCTCTGTTTACAGGACTCATAGGATGGTGTCCTATTTATTCACCTTTTGGAATTTCTACATGTAAAATTAAAAAAGAGGAATAAAGAGGTAATGATTTAAATTAAAAAACTAAATTCCTAAATTTTCGTATTTATGTAATAATTCTTTTCCCTTCTCAAAACTTTCTCTTGCCATTAAAAGAATATCCTCAAGCTTATTCAAGGGCCATTGTGTTGAAGCATCACATTTAGCACATGAAGGTTCTTCATGAACCTCAAGGAATAGAGCATCAACAAACCCTGTTGAAAGAGCAGCTCTTATAAGCAAAGGTATGAACTGTCTATCACCCCCTTTAGGGTCAGAAGAGGGGATTCCGTAATTTCTAACAGAATGTCCTGCATCAAAAATTATCGGATATTTATTTTCATTTAAAATCTGGAAAGAACGCATATCAACAATTAAGTTGTGATAACCGAAAAAAGTCCCCCTTTCTGTTATCAGAATGTTTTCATTACCCTGCCTTTCTATTTTTCCAACTACTTTTTTTATATCCGAAGGTGCAAGAAACTGTCCTTTCTTAACATTTACAGGCTTGCCTGTCTTTGCTATTGCTATTGCGAGAGAAGTCTGCATGGAAAGAAAAGCAGGCAGTTGAATAACATCAAGAACATCTTTTGCATGATTAACTTCAATGGGTGTATGAACATCTGAAAGAACAGGAACATCCAGTTCTTTTTTAACTTTCTCAAGAATTTTCAAACCCTCATCAATGCCAGGACCCTGATATGTTAACTCACTTGACCTGTTATCTTTTAAATAAGAAGATTTAAAAATAAAAGGAATTTTCAATCTCTCTGTTATTTCTTTTATCTTTTCAGCTGTTCTTAAAGTTGAATCCTCACTCTCTATTACACAAGGACCTCCTATAAAAACAAGTTTATTATCACCGAAAACTACATCTTTTACCTTAACCTTCTTCTTATCTTCTCTCATCTTTTAACCACAGGAACAGGATCCCCCTGAACAGCATGAGTTACCCCTTTTATCTTCCCCTTTCTTCTCATTACCTTTATCTTTCTTTGCATAATCTGTTATATAAAAACCACTTCCTTTAAAAACAAGTCCAACACTTCCTGTCCATAACCTTCTCAAACTTTTGTCTCCACATTCAGGACATTTCTCTGGCTCTTTTTCACCCGGCAATATCAGTTCTTCAAAAGTTTTGTTACAGCTCTCACATTTGTATTCATAAATAGGCATACTTTTCCTCCTTTTTAAAACCTATTATAAAATAAAAGGGGGAGGAAAGGCATTAACTTTAAAACCCCTCCTCCCCCTTCTCTTCAACTCAATTATTAAAACTCATCCATCGGAGGTGTAGGACCTGAATCCTTCTTTTCCTCCTTTATCTCAGTAACAAGTGCTTCTGTTGTAAGAAGAAGTGCAGCAACTGATGCTGCATTCTGAATTGCTGTTCTTGTTACTTTTGTAGGATCAATAATTCCTGCTTCAAACATATCTTTATATTCTCCATCCCTTGCATCAAATCCCACATTTCCTCCCTTTTTCAGGATTTCTTCCACAACAAGTGTTCCTTCATAACCTGCATTCTCAGCAATCCATCTTGCAGGCTCTCTGAGTGCCTTTTTAACAATCTGAACTCCGAGTTTTTGATCACCTTCAACTTTTTTCTCAAGTTTATCAAGTGCAGGTATACATCTCAGATATGCAACACCACCACCAGGAACAATTCCTTCTTCAACAGCTGCTTTTGTAGCATGCATTGCATCTTCAACTCTTGCTTTCTTTTCCTTCATCTCAGCCTCTGTTGCTGCACCAACATATATTACCGCAACCCCGCCTGCGAGTTTTGCAAGCCTTTCTTGAAGTTTCTCTCTATCATAGTCACTTTTTGTTTCTTCAATCTGCATTTTAATCTGTTTGATTCTTGCCTGAATATCCTCTTTCTTTCCTGCACCTTCAATTATTGTAGTGTTATCCTTATCAATTATAACTTTTTTAGCTCTTCCCAGGTCTTCAAGCCTTGCATTTTCAAGTTTGAGACCTTTTTCCTCTGAGATAACCTGTCCACCGGTGAGAATTGCAATATCCTCAAGCATTGCTTTTCTTCTTTCTCCATAACCAGGAGCCTTAACAGCACAGGAAAGGAGTGTTCCTCTTAATTTGTTAACAACAAGTGTTGCAAGCGCTTCACCCTCTACTTCTTCAGCTATTACAAGTAAGGGTCTTCCACTTTGAGCAACCTTCTCAAGAACAGGGAGTATATCTTTGAGTGAGGATATCTTCTTATCATGAATCAGGATATAGGGTTCCTCAAGAACTGCTTCCATCTTATCAGGATTTGTAACAAAATACGGAGATATGTAACCTCTGTCAAACTGCATTCCTTCAACAAACTCTACATATGTCTCAATTCCCTTTGCCTCTTCAACTGTGATAACTCCATCCTTTCCAACTTTTTCCATTGCATCAGCAAGTTTCTTTCCTATCTCTTCATCATTGTTAGCAGAAATTGTTCCAACCTGTTCAATCTCTTTTCTTTCTTTAACTTCCTTGGAAATCTTCTTGAGTTCTTCAACAACAGTATTCACTGCTTTCTCAATTCCCTTTCTAACTTCCATGGGATTTGCACCTGTAGCCATCATCTTGAGACCTTCTTTGAATATATATTCAGCAAGAACAGTAGCAGTCGTGGTTCCATCACCTGCAACATCACTTGTCTTGGATGCAACCTCTCTTACCAGCTGAGCACCTATATTTTCAAAGGGATCTTTGAGTTCGATTTCCTTTGCAACAGTAACACCATCTTTTGTCACCTGAGGAGAACCAAATTTTTTCTCCAGGATAACATTTCTACCTTTCGGACCAAGTGTCACCTTTACCGCTTTTGCAAGGATTTCCACACCTCTTAAAAGTTTTCTTCTTGCTTCTTCATTATAGCGAATGTCTTTTGCTGCCATTTTTTACCTCCTTTTTATTCAATTATTGCAAGTATATCATCTTCACGCATTATTAAATATTCTTCTCCCTGAATTTTTACCTCGGTTCCAGCATATTTGGAAAAAAGAACTTTATCACCCACTTTCACTTCCATCGGCATCCTGTTTCCCTTTTCATCTAATCTTCCAGGACCAACTGCCATAACCTCACCCTTCTGTGGTTTTTCTTTGGCAGTATCAGGTATGATTATCCCTGCAGGAGATTTTTCTTCTTCCTCCTCAATTCTCTTTATCACAACCCTATCAGCAAGTGGTTTAACAGGAAATTTATCCTTTTTGGGCATAAACTGAACCTCCTTTTAAAGTATGGGAATTGAACCCTTTCATTTTACTTACAGGAATAAAAAAACTTATGAAAGAATAAGCACAGGAGAAATCAAAATTTTTTAGACCGGATATATTTACCTCCAGATATATTCGCATAGCGTTCGATTGACTGATTTATATATATACTTTTCCGTTTGACTTTTTTCAAGACCTCTTTTTATAATAATCTCAATGCCTCCAGGAACAGTCCTATTAAAAGAATGTTTTAATCTACCTCTAAAAAACCGAGATAGATTTAGAGATAAAATATTCAGAATACTAAATAAAAACTTTAATAATTCTCTCTCCCATCAACTCGTATATGTGATTGATGAACTTATCTCAAATACCGAGGAATATGGATATGAGGGTAAAGGGGGGGAGGTAAAATTGAAAATTGTAAAATTTAAAAATCATCTTTCTATAGAAATAATGGATAAAGGAAGAAAACCCCCGCTCACAAAAGAAAATAAAATCGACTGGGATAGGGTTATAAAAAGGGGAAGAGGGCTTGGACTTTATTCTGTCAGAAAAATTCTTGATTCTCTGGATTTTCTTAAAAAAGGAAGCTGGAATATTTATAGAGGAAAGAAAAAAATTAAATGAAAGCCGCATATATAGAGAGTCACGGAGGTCCTGAGGTTTTAAAAGTTGGTAACTTAAAGGAGCCTGAATTAAAGGAAGGATATGTAAAAATAAGGGTAAAAGCATGTTCTATAAATCACCTTGATTTATGGGTTAGAAGGGGTATTCCTAATTTAAAGATTGAATATCCCCATATACTCGGTTCTGATATTTCGGGAATAATTGAAGAAATCAGGGACGAGGAAATATATTTTAAAAAGGGTGATAAAGTTATTCTCTATCCTGCTACCTTTTGCGGAAGATGTGAAAATTGTATTTCAGGTAAGGAGAACCTCTGTAAGGAATATAAAATACTCGGTGAAAATACAAATGGTGGAAATGCCGAATTTATTGTTGTAAAAAAAGAACTCTTAATGCCCTATCCTGAAAATTTAAATTTTGAAGAGGCAGCAAGTATTCCCCTTACTCTTTTAACAGCAATGCAAATGGTGGAAAAAAGTAATATAAAACCAATGGATACAGCACTTGTAATGGCAGCAGGAAGCGGGGTAAGCGTTATGCTTATTCAGATTCTAAAAGCAATGAATGTGTATGTTATAACAACGTCAAGTAAAGAAGAAAAATTGAAAAAAGCAAAGGAACTGGGGGCTGATGAACTTATAAATTATGCTGAGGAGGGATGGGAAAAGAAATTAAAAGGCAGAAAAATAGATGTAATCTTTGACCACACGGGAAAAGATTTTTTATCCTCTCTTTTGAGAATTGTAAAATGGGGGGGAAGGATAGTAACCTGTGGAGCAACCTCAGGGCATAATGCAAACATTGACTTAAGATATATTTTCTTTAAACAGATAGAACTCATAGGTTCAACAATGGGAGCAAGAAAACACCTTTTAAAGGGTCTTGAACTTGTGAAAAAAGGTAAAGTTAAACCTTTTATACATATAGTATTACCGCTTGAAGAGATAAGGAAAGCTCATGAATTACTTGAAGAAAGAAAAGTGTTCGGAAAAGTTGTTTTAAAAGTCGAATGAATTTATCTGAAAATTTTAACCTTCTTTATCCTCTTTTTATCCTTTGAAATTACCTGAAACTTGTAATCTCCATACTCAATTATCTCATTCTCTTCAGGAAAATCACCCTTCATTTCTATCAGAAAACCCGCTATTGTCTCAAAAGGACCTTCAGGAAATGTTATACCGTAAACTTCTTTCAAATCATCAATCCTTGTTTTCCCATCAATAATTATTTCTCTTTCAGGCTCATGAAATTCTCCGATGAGTTCATGAACCACATCTTCCAGGGTAAAAAAACCGGATGTGCCTCCGTACTCATCAACAACAATTGCAATAGGTATATTTTGCTCTTTCATTTTTTTAACAGCTGTCTCAAGACTTGAATTTTCAGGAAAGAAAAGAATTTTTTTTATTTTTTTCTGGAGTTCATTTTTATCCTTACTTTTTTCAATATCTTCCTTGAAAACAAAACCTATTATGTTATCAAGGTCTTTCCTGTAAACAGGTATCTTATTAAAATTAACTCTGGAGATAATTTCCTTTATATTTTCAAATCTATCATCAATATTAACAGCAAAAAGTTCTGTTCTGGGTTTTAAAACCTCTATAACTTCCTTTTCACTGAAATAAAGAGCCGATTTTAAAGCCCTTCCGATTTCAGGTGATATAATTCCTCTTCTTTCTTTTGCAAGTAAAAGCCATAAAAGCTCATCTCTCTTTGAGCGAGCTTCCCCTTTCAAAAATCTGCTATAAAAATCAGTAAGTAAATCAATAAAAGGAGAAAAAAGAAGATAAAAAATAAATATAAAGGGATGACCAAATTTTATAAAATAATAGGGGAATTTTGAAGCAATATATTTTGGTATTAATTCACCTATAAGAATGATTAAAATAAAGGATGATAGAGTTCCTGATACAACTGCACTTATGAATCCGTTCTTCATTGCGAAAAAACCTGTAATAAAAATGGCAATTGCAGCATTTACAATATTATTCAAAAGCAAAATTGTATTGAGAATCTCCCTGGGTTTTTTAAGGAAAACCCTTCTTGCATACTTTGATGAGGCAAGAAAAATCCTGTCAATATCAAGTGATACAAATGCAGTTTCAAAACCCGAGGAAATAAAGGAAAAAAACAGAAGTATGGATATAAATATTAAAAAACTAATTTCCATCAAAAAATTCTATTATAAATTCCTTATCTATTCTTTGAACAAGACCTTTTAAAACAGGTTTTGGTCCAAATTCAATACCTTCTCTAACACCCTTTTCTTTCAAATAAACAACAGAATCTATAAATCTCACAGGTGATAAAATTTGCTTTTTTATGTTCTCTTTAATCTCATAAGGGTCATCATGTGCCTTACCTGTTACATTTTGAATTATTTTGAACTTAGGCTTTTTAAACTTTGTTTTTTCCACATATTTCTCAAATTCAATTGATGCATCCTTCATTAACGGTGAATGAAAGGCAGCAGAAACGTTTAATTTAAGTGCCCTTTTACATCCCTTTTGTCTTGCTATTTCTATAAATTTATTAACACTTTCAACAGGTCCTGATACAATATACTGACCCGGTGAATTATAATTTGCAAGAACAAGATTTTCATTACCTATTTCTTTAATTATTTCATTTACTTCCTCTTCACCCATACCAAGAGCAACTCCCATTGTTCCTTTATGCTTCTCTCCTGCTGAATTCATGAGTTCTCCTCTTATTTTCACAAGTTTGAAAACATCCTCAAAGGACAAAACTTCTGCTGCATACAGTGCCCCGAATTCTCCAAGTGAATGTCCGAGTGCATATTCAATTTCATTTATTCCTTTACTTTTTTTATAAACTTCAAATTTTCCTATTCCAACTGCAAGAATTGCAGGTTGTGCATTCTTTGTTAAAGTAAGTTCATCTCCCGGACCCTCAAACATCAATTTCTTAAGGGGTATTTCAAGGACTTCCTCTGCTCTATCTATTACATTTCTAAATATTTCATCCTTATCATATAATTCCTTCCCCATTCCTACATATTGAGAACCCTGACCTGTAAAAAATATCGCTTTCACCATTCTATTAATGCAGAACCCCATGTGAAACCTGCTCCAAAAGCTGCAAGAAGAAGAAGATTTCCTTTTTTCAAAATACCTCTTTCTTCCATTTCAGAAAGAGCAATTGGAATTGAAGCAGCAGAAGTATTCCCATATCTATCAATATTCACATAAACTTTTTCCTTTGGCATTTTTAATCTTTCTCTCAATGCTTCAATAATCCTTATATTAGCCTGATGGGGAATAAAATAATCTATCTTTTCGGGTTTAATATTGTTTCTCTCAAGAATTATATCAACAGCTTCCTGCATTTTAAGCACCGCATTTTTAAATACCTCCCTTCCCTTCATCTTAATAAAACATTCTCTTTTCTCATACACTTCCGGGGAAAAGGGTTTCAAAGACCCACCTGCAGGCATAATCAAGAGATCTCTTAAAGAACCATCAGCACCCAGAAAAACATCTATTATCTTATCCTTTTTATCAGAATTATTCACGAGAACAGCACCTGCTCCATCTCCGAATAAAACACATGTCGTTCTATCCTCCCAGTTAAGAAATCTCGTGAGTGTTTCTGCTCCTATCACAAGAACATTTTTTGCTTCAGAGCTTTTAATTAATCCTTTTGCCACTTTCAAACCATAGATAAAACCAGGGCATGCTGCCCATAAGTCAAAAGCGAAAGCATTTTTTGCTCCTATCTTATGCTGGGTATGACAGGCGGTGGAAACAACATAGGTATCAGGGGTGGCTGTGGCAACAATAATTGCATCAATATCCTTCGGTTTTAAACCTGCCTTTTTAATTGCCCTTAAACCCGCCTCCTTAGCAAGATCACTTGTTGCTGTTCCTGGCTCTGCAATCCTTCTTTCTTTTATCCCTGTTCTCTCTGTAATCCATTCATCAGAGGTCTCAACAATCTTTTCAAGGTCCAAATTGGTAAGAACATTCGGAGGCGCATAATGAGCTACCGAGAGTATTCCAGCTCCCATAGGAGGAAATTATAAGAAAAAAAACTTAAAAAAAGAAAGGGGAGAGGGATAAAGTGGACCCGGGGGACGGAATTTTTGACCCTCTCCCCAAGAGGAGGTAGTAAATTATACACCCTGAG